>WNGL01000239.1_pt1 | contig 90075 bp, 86 predicted proteins | sample 5400591 | NCBI WGS metagenome assembly WNGL01 (sample SAMN13153377, study PRJNA577476) | soil metagenome | isolation source: 80 cm soil or saprolite under Garry oak tree replicate 1 | place: USA:California | collected 2016-06-15 | reverse complement strand
GGATAAGCTGTTTGACAAGCATGGGTTCCTCTTTCAGATAGAATGGTTGGTCGCGCTTCCATAACTACCTGATGGAACTCATGCTTTTCAATTGTTAAAGAACAAAATTACGCCTTACTTACTGAGACGAACCAAAAAAGGAAAGAGTGTCAGTGTCGTACGAACGATCGTCTACGGCAAGGGCGACCGGCTGATTGCCGATGTAACCACGAACCATGTGGCAGCAAAGTCATCGGACTTCGTTCGAATCGATTCGAACCAGGACTGAAGCGGTGCTATTTACTTATTACCAGGAGGCAGTATGAAGACTGGAATTATTGGTGCGGGTAACGTCGGAGCCACGTTGGCACGGAAGCTTATTGCAGCTGGTCACCAAGTCAAACTAGGGAACTCCAGAGGCCCCCACACCACCCGGCATGCGGGTTTGAGAATGTAAGGAAAATCAGAAATGACGTTATGCATTTTGACCCGGACGGAATACCTGAAAAGGACTTGATGACGCTTCGTGAGTTTGCCCGCTTCCTTCAGAGGCTGCAGATTATCGATGTAATTAATGGTTAGACGGAACGTTTTATTCTGGTAGACTCACACGCGGGAATCATTTTAGTCAAGGGGAGGAAAGCATGCCGGAAATCAAGGGAACAAAAACGGAAAAGAATCTCATGGACGCGTTTGCCGGCGAGTCGCAGGCCCGCAACAAGTACACCTATTTCGCCTCCGTAGCCAGGAAGGAGGGGTATGAAAAGATTGCCGCCTATTTCCTGGAAACGGCCGAGAATGAGAAAGAGCATGCCAAGCTGCACTTCAAGCACCTGGGCGGCATCGGTTCAACAATTGAAAACCTGAAGGCAGCCGCTGCCGGCGAGTTTGAAGAGCATACCGATATGTATCCACGCATGGCCAAGGATGCCAGGGATGAGGGTTTCAACGACATCGCCTTTATTTTCGAGGGGATCGGCAAGATAGAGAAGGCGCACAAGGAACGCTACCTCAAGCTGCTGGAGGAGGTCGAAACCGGCAGGTTCTTTGCGAAGGACGACACCGCCACATGGAAATGCCGCAACTGCGGTCATATCCACGAAGGGAAGGAAGCGTTGAAAATTTGCCCGGTCTGTAAACATCCTCAGGCATATTTCGAGCTGGTTGAAGATCACTACTGACCTGCAAGGACCTGCAAGGCGGTCGGAAAACAGAAAGGCCGGCATGATTGCCGGCCTTTCTGCGTTTACAATGCATCTATCGGAATATCAGGCAAACGGATTCCTGATGGTGATCGTCTGATCGCGGCGCGGTCCTACCGATACCAGCACGATCGGGCAGCCGGCCAGCTCTTCCAGGCGTTTCACATATGACCTGGCGGTGGCCGGCAACTCCTCAAAGGTGCGGGCAGCGGTTATATCCTGCTTCCAGCCGGGGAGTTCCTCGTAAACCGGCTGGCACTTTTCGAACAGCTCCAACTGGGCCGGCAGGGTTTCCAGGGTCTTCCCGTCGCACGTATAGCCGGTGCAGACCTTGATCGTATCGAATTCGGAGAGGACATCGAGCTTGGTCAGGGCGATGCCGGTCAGGCCGTTTACCCGGACGGCATAGCGGACCACCATGGCGTCAAACCAGCCGCAGCGGCGCGGGCGGCCGGTTGTCGCGCCGAATTCGCCGCCGATCCTGCGGAGCTCTTCACCAAAGTTATCGTTCAGTTCGGTTGGAAAAGGGCCGCTGCCGACGCGGGTCACATACGCCTTCGATATGCCGATGATTTCGTGAATCTCGCGCGGGCTGACACCGGAGCCGGTGCAGGCGCCGCCGGAGCAGGTCGATGAAGAGGTGACGAAGGGATAGGTGCCGTGGTCAATATCAAGCAGCGTCCCCTGGGCGCCTTCGAAGAGCGCTTTCTTACCGGCCTTGAGATCGTTGTTGAGGATCAGGGCGGTGTCGGCGACGTAGCGGCGCAGGACAGCGGCGTAGCCCTGGTACTCCGCGAAAATTTCGTCGTAACTGCAGGGGGGCTCGCCCAGAAAATTCTCCAGCAGGAAGTTCTTCTCGACCAGAAATTCCTTCAGTTTGCGGGCAAACGTTTCGGCATCGATCAGGTCCATCAGGCGGATGCCGCGACGGCCGATCTTGTCCTCGTAGCAGGGACCGATACCGCGGCCGGTGGTGCCGATCTTTTTGTCGCCGCTCTTTGCTTCACGGGCGATATCGATCCGCTTGTGGTACGGCATGATAATGTGCATCGATTCGGAGAGCAGTAGGCAGGAATCGTCCTTGATCCGCCCCGATTCCTTGAGCTTGGTGATCTCCCTGATGAAGACTTCAGGGTCGAGAACCACGCCGTTACCGATAATGCAGCGTTTCCCCTCGTGCAGAATGCCGGAAGGGATCAGGTGCAGGACAACCTTTTCGTTGCCGACCACCAAGGTATGCCCGGCGTTATTCCCCCCCTGGTAGCGGACGACATCGTCGGCATGCTCGGTGTAAATATCGACGACTTTACCCTTTCCTTCATCGCCCCATTGGGCGCCTACGACGACTACGTTTGCCATGTTCAGTTTTCTCCCCGGCTTTCTTCGATATAGTTCATAAGTCCCGGTTGGGCGATCATACTCTTCTCAATCGGGATGGTACATCCATCAAGGCTGCGTACGGCCCGGTACGACTCCTGGTCGTCACCGATGACAAGCATGCAGCGGATATTCATTTTCTTCGCATATTCAAGCGACTGGGCATAATCGCGGCGAATGATGTCGCGGGCGGTGGTATACCCCATGGAGCGAAGCTTGCGGGCAACCTGCAATACATTGCGCCGGTCGTGACCGGTGTTGAACAGCAGAAAATCCGTGGCGGCGCGCCCCTGCAGCTCAGGGCGCCGTTCGACGGTCTGCAGCAGATTGAGCAGATTAAAGGTAAATCCGGTAGCCGGCGCAGCGAAACCGTACCGGCCGATCAGGTTGTCGTAGCGGCCGCCACTGCAAACCGGTTCGCCAAAACCGGTGACAAACCCTTCGAAGGTGATTCCGGAGTGGTAGTCAAGACCTCTGGTTTCCCCCAGATCGATCGACAGGAAATCGGCGACGCCATGAATGTCGAGAATTTCCAGTACCTGTCGAAGATTCACGAGCGCGGCAATCGAGCGGGGATTGGCGGCAATCTCTTGCGCCGCCTTGAGTACGTCCCGTCCGCCGAACAAGCGGGGCAGTGCGCATAATTCACGGGCGGAGTCGGGAGAGACCGGATGATCTTTGAGCAGGGCTGCCACCGCCGAACTGTCTTTCCGTGACACCGCTTCACGCAGCTGCCGGAGCGGTTCGCCGCTCAAACCGGAAGCCTGGAAGACCCCCTGGCAGAATTCAACTTGTCCGAGATCGATCGTGAAATTGTCCAGCCCCAATTCCTGCATGGCTTCGATCGCCATGACAATCATCTCGGCATCCGCCTCGGGTGAGTCCAGGCCGATCAGCTCGACGCCGGTCTGGAATATCTCACGACTGCGGCCGGCCTGAATCTCGGTCTGGCGCAACACTCGCTCGCTATAGCTCAAACGGTGCGGGAGCGGCAGGGCGGTCATGCGCGTGGCGGCAATACGGGCTATCTGGGGCGTTATGTCGGGGGGCAATGCGAGCAGTCTGCCCGACTGCCGATCATCAAAACGGTAGGTTTTGCCTTTAAGCTCATCGCCCATGCCGGTGGCAAGCACATCTTCGTACTCAAGCCTGGGGGTAATGACGCGCCGGAAACCCCATAGTTCGAATACCCGCAGCAGGCGGGCTTCAATGGAGCCGATCTTGGCGGCCGCTTCCGGCAGAAAATCGCTTACGCCCCTGGGGAGGGCTATGTCGCTGGGTGATAGTAGCATATGACCTTTTTTAGTAACTTTATCCTGTTTATCAGGGCTAAGCGAACGGTTGAATCAGTTTAGGGACGTCATGATCCCGGTTCGGCTGGTCGGAATTTCAGCAAACGGGCGATTGTCGCAAAATCCGCCTGTCATGTCAAAGCAAAAGGCTAGCGGGTGCTCTCGTTTGCCGGTGCTATCTCATCCGGTGCAGACGCGGGGACTTCTGCCGGCGCGACGTCTTTTTTGGGAGCCGGGACCTGTGCAGGAGTTTCAGCCGCCGGAGCCGTGGTCGAAGCCGGTCCGTCCGGGACACTCTTCTCCGTCGACCCGGCCGGTTGCAGCGGTTTTTGGTCAACTGCCGTCCCTTTAGGCTGTCTTTCACCGTCGTGGGTGATCAACGATGCTATTTCATCAAACAGGCGGCCATAGACTTCCGGCTCAGAAGTTTCGCGGAGCAACCAGTCACTCTTTTTCTGCTCCAGAGTACGGCGGATTCCGTCGAGGGACTTGAAGCGCACCTCCGTACTTTTGGACAGGTTTGCTTCGGACTCGCTGAAATCAGGATACTGCAGATTGACCAGCGGGTAATAGGTCAGCAGATGTCCGCGGAAATTCGGGTATTCCCACAGAACCGTGCCATCGGGACCGATTATCTGGGCGGTCATCGTTAAAAAGTTAAAGTTGGTTTCAAGCGACGTCAGCAGATTGCTGGAGTAGAGTTTGGTGGTTTTGGTCAGTCCGCTTACGACAACCACCATGAGGGCATCGAGGCGGTTGTTCTTTATGTAAGCGGTTATTTCATCGTTCTTCCAGAAGTATTTGTTGTACTCAATGGAAGCATCATCACGTTTCTCACGGCGGGACACCAATGAATTGAACAGTTGTTTCGAATCGCCGGCCAGCGAGGTCACCGCATAGAAGCTGCCGTTGCTTTTCAGTTTGCTGACGAGCAACGGTTCGTATTTTCGGTTGAACTCGGTTATGAGCGGTATCAGAAGATCTTTCTGGGGATAGATGATGTCGGAATCGGCATCCATGAAAATCGGTGCGACTCCTAGCACCTTTACCTTTTCGGCAAAACTTTCGGCCGGAATGTTGTAATAATTCCGGGCGCAGCCGAGCATCGTTCCTGCAACAAATAATAAACCAACGGCGAATCGTTTCATGAGAATACTCCGTTTGCGCGTAATTTGAAGTTGAACGTATATCAGAAAACAGGCCCGTTTTCTACTCAATTTGAGCCTCGTACGGGGAAACGCCGCGGCGCCCGGCGTGCTCAATTTTATTGACAAAATACGATGTTATTTCGTATCGTCAGGCAACAAACCTGCTTATCGAGAGTGGTGGAGGGAAAAGGCCCTGCGAAGCCACAGCAACCGGTCATTTATGGCGCCAGGTGCTAAATCCTGCCGAAAGGCAAAGATGAGAGGTGTGCTGTGCCGTTTTATCAGCCCCTTCTCATATTGATGTGAAGGGTTTTTTTATGTCAGAATGCTACATCACGGAACAATCAAAAACCTTTGAAGCCGGCATCAGGCTGGACAGCGGGCGGATACTGGCTCCGATCACGCTGGCGTATGAAACCTACGGCACTCTTAACGAGCATAGAACCAATGCGATACTGGTCGAACATGCCTGGACCGGCGATGCGCATCTGGCCGGAAAACGGAACGAGTCGGAAACCAAGCCGGGGTGGTGGGATGCCATCGTCGGACCCGGTCGACTGCTCGACACGGAGCGCTATTTTGTCATCTGCTCGAATGTCATCGGGTCCTGTTTCGGCTCGACCGGCCCCACCTCCATCAATCCGAAAACCGGCAAACGCTATAACCTCTCCTTTCCTGTGGTCACCATACGCGACATGGTTCGCGCCCAGAAACTGCTGATCGATGCCCTTGGCATCCGGCGGCTGTTGACGGTCATGGGGGGAAGCATGGGGGGGATGCAGGCTCTGGAGTGGGCGACGCAGTATCCTGAGTGCATCGCTTCGGCCATTGTCCTGGCCACTACTCCGCGCCCGTCGCCGCAGGCTATTTCGCTCAATGCCGTCGCCCGCTGGGCAATCTTCAACGACCCCACCTGGCGCAAGGGTGAATACAAACACAACCCCAAGGACGGCCTGGCCCTGGCCCGCGGCATCGGCCACATCACCTTTCTTTCCGATGAATCGATGAACGCCAAGTTCGGCCGCCGTTTTTCAGCAAAGGACGGCAAGTTCGACTTCTTCGGCCAGTTCGAGGTCGAGCGCTATCTGAATTACAACGGCTACAATTTTGTCGATCGTTTCGATGCCAACTCTTTCCTCTACCTGGCCAAGTCGCTGGATCTCTACGATGTCGCCTGGGGGTACGAATCGATGGCGGAGGCTTTCAGCCAGGTTCAGGCGCCGATTCAATTCTATGCGTTCAGCTCGGACTGGCTCTATCCCACCTATCAGACGGAAGAGATGGTTACCTGCCTCAGGGAGCTCGGGAAAAAAGCCGAATATCACCTGATTACATCGGCGTACGGCCACGACGCCTTTTTGCTGGAACATGAAACCTTTGCCCCGCTAGTGCGGGATTTTCTGGGGCGGGCCTGAAACCGTGGACAGCTCCGTAAAGATAAAACCTTCAGCTGAATTCAGGGACAACCGGCTGTTCAGAAAGCTGCGGCATGGTGTCGGCAAAGCCATTGCCGACTTCGGCCTGATCGAGAAGGGTGACCGTATCGCGGTGGCGGTTTCCGGCGGCAAGGATTCCTACACGATGCTTCTGCTGCTGGAGGATTTGCGCCGGAGAGCCCCGGTGCCGTTTGAACTGGTTGCGGTCAATATCGATTCCGGCTACCCCGGCTACCGCACCGATGTCATCGAGGATTTTTTCCGGAAGAACGGTTTCTCCTACCTGATGGTGCCGAGCGAGCATTATGCCATAATAAAAGAAAAGCGCCGTCCCGGCTCCTCCTACTGCTCTATCTGCTCGCGCCTGAAGCGGGGAGCGCTCTACGAAACGGCCCAAACGCTGGGGTGCAATAAACTGGCGCTCGGCCATCATCAGGACGATTTTATCGAGACCCTGCTGCTGAACCAGTTTTTTGTCGGTTCACTCAAGTCGATGTCCGCGTCCATGCTGGCCGACAACGGCATTATTACCGTAATCAGACCCCTGGTCTATCTTGCCGAGGAAGATATCAGCACGTTTTCCCGCGAGGCGGAACTGCCGGTAGTCTGCTGCTGTTGCCCGGTTTGCGGCACTGCCGACATGCAGCGCAAACGGATGAAGCGGCTGCTCAAGGAGCTGCAGGCCGATATTCCGCACGTCAAGAGCAGCCTGCTGAAAGCCCTTTCAAATGTTCACCCCCGCCATCTGCTTGACCCCTCGCTGCGCCGGGATACGACAGGATGAGTAAATTCGGCTGTTCTTCACGCCGGCTCCGCTCCGCCTTCTGATCCGCATCCCCGTCTCCGCCAGCATATCGAGAGCTGAATACCATCCGCTGACCGCTACAGCCGCCACACCTGCAATCATGATTGCTTCCATGAATACCTCCCCAAGTTAACTTATGGGCGGAGTATAGCAGGCGAATATGACAGAATAAGTCGTTTATGGATTTCAGGAGGTCAGGAACTTAAAGAGGACTTACGGGGGGAAGTGCCGGTCAGATCATGGCATCGATCGCAGCAAAGTCGATATGGCGCTCCGCAATAGAGTTGATCAGGTTGATCTTTTCGAGATCTTCAGGGCCGATTTTTGAAACGTGTTCGCGCAATTGGTAAAATATTTCCGACGAGGTCTCTTTGATGCGAATATACGGAATGTTGCTGTCGTCCAGAATTCGCTGGGTTATGTTGGAGACCGGAACATGTCCGGCGATAATCAGTCCGGCCAGACGCGCCTTGTACTCCGGGATGTGGTGAAGCGCGGAAGCCGTAACCAGCAGCTCATCGCGCGAGCTGGTCACGATCAGAAGCGTGGAGCCTTCCAGGTGGTCAATGACGATCTGCGAGGAGGCCGCACCCAGCTGAATGTTATGGCACAGGCGGCTGCGCTCGGCTGAATCACCGTGGAGCGGCCGGCCAAGCAGTTCGGAAACATGATGCAGGGTCGGGTCCGCGAGAGTGGGAAGATAATCGAAGGCACTTGTGACCATGATGCCACTGCCGGCAAAAGCTTTTTCAAGATAGCCGAGAGTGTTAGCCCTCTTTTCAGGAACAAGCTTGTTGGCCATGATGATGCGCACATCGGCCTTTTCCCGTTGATACAGCGCCAGATTGAGTTCGACAGCATCGATGACGTTGCCGATGCCGCCTCCCGTCACCAGCAGGACAGGTGCGTCAAGTTCGGCGGCTATCATGGCATTATTCATGCCGACCACGGAACCGACTCCGCCATGGCCGGCCCCCTCGATAATCAGGAAATCATACTTCTTTTCCAGCTCGTTACAGGCAGCCCGGATCGCTTTACGCGGCGCCGTCGCGTCTATTTCGCCATCGAGGAACCGGAGCGTTGTTCCAGGTGCAAGCGTCACCGGCGACATGAGGGCAACATCCTCCTCAACACCGAAAACGCTGGAGAACATGGCGGCATCCTTGTCGACAATAATGCCGTTGAACAGGGTCCATTTGGGTCCGATCGGCTTCATGAAACCGACGCGGGCGTACTTTTTTAGCGCCAGATGCATCAAGGAAAGACTGATGGTTGTCTTTCCGCAGTGCTGCCCCGTAGCACCTATGAATATTTTTCTGCACATGTCCGGGTGTCTCCTGCAACGTGACCCTGATAAACAAGGATTAGAGCGTCAACCAACTTATTAGCTGCAAAATGCCGCGGAATATAATTTCCAGCTTGCTGATCAGAGGGGGGTTGCTATCTTCTCGAAGTAGTCGGTAAAAACGTCTTCGCCGGAATAAAAACGTAAAATACGAACCCCCATTCCGCTTTTTTTAACCAGATGAAAGAGGTTGGCCGGCACTTTTTTTGCCCACATGACGCGCGCTTCCAGCTCGATTTTGTGCCCGTCCGGGAGCAGAAACTCGATTGCTATTCTTGTGTTGGGAGAAATGACGTTGGGGGTCTTGATAAACATACCGGCCAGGGAGATGTTTTCCGTAAAGGCGACCCGCTCGGCTTCATTGACGCCGAAGCGGATTATAAGGCGTTTATTGACGCGCTGGATGTCCCGTTTATCTGCCACTCTTTCAGCCCCCTTGTGCCGTTTGGAAGAACAAGCTACGGGTACGCCGGCATACTGCCAGAAATATTCCACAATTTCAATATTTGATGCGGATAAAGCGCCGAAGACCAATTCCGGCGCCCTAAAATTGAATTGACAGGGCAGCGGTAATCAACTACTTTGGCGCAAAGCTGGGGGAGTTTCGACTGAGAGCGGCACATACCGCGACCCTTCGTACCTGATCCGGGTAATGCCGGCGTAGGGAAGCGCGCCCGATTGATATATCAAACAAGCCGCTGCCGCGGTTTTTTTTGTTTAGCAAGTTAGAAGATATTTTCCGCGTTTTTCTGGCGGATAAATATCTTTGTTAACGCACTTATCCGGCTTATCAGGGTCAGGAGGTTGAATGCGGATTGTACTGAACGGTGAATCTGTCGAGACGGCGGCCGAGTCTACGGTCGGAATGCTGCTGCAGCAGCTCGGAATCAGCCGTGAGCGGGTTGCGGTTGAGCTGAACGCCGACATTGTCCCCAAAGGTGACTATGAAAAACGGCTTCTCTCGGATGGCGATAAAATCGAAATAGTCCATTTTGTTGGCGGAGGATAACCGGAATGACACAGAGTGCGGACAAGTTGGTCATTGGTGGTCGTGAGTTCACTTCACGCCTGATGGTAGGAACCGGTAAATATGCCAGCTTTGAACAGACCGCCAGGGCTCTCGAAGCATCCGGGGCCGAGATTATAACCGTAGCGGTGCGGCGGGTAAATCTCGATCGCAGCAAGGAGTCGCTGCTCGACTACATCGACCTGAAGAAATATACCCTGCTTCCCAATACCGCGGGTTGCTACACGGCTGATGACGCGGTGCGTACCTGCCGTCTGGCCCGTGAGGCCGGGATGTCGGATTTCGTCAAGCTGGAGGTGCTGGGAGACGAAAAAACCCTGTTCCCGGATAACGAAGAGCTGCTCAAGGCCGCTAAAATTCTGGTGGCCGAGGGTTTCACCGTCCTGCCGTACTGCAGTGATGACGTGATCGTCTGCAAAAAGCTGGAAGACCTCGGCTGCGCCGCGGTTATGCCGCTGGGAGCTCCGATCGGTAGCGGACTCGGCATCCGCAATCCGTACAATATCCGTATCATTCTGGAAAATGTCGGCGTGCCGGTCATTGTCGACGCCGGAGTCGGTTCGGCCTCGGATGCCGCCATCGCCATGGAGCTCGGTTGTGCCGGTGTACTGATGAACACCGCCATTGCCGGTGCGCAGGACCCGATCGCCATGGCGGAAGCGATGAAGCTGGCGGTGATTGCCGGCAGATTGTCATTCAAAGCCGGCCGGATTCCCCGCAAACTCTACGCCAACGCCTCCAGCCCGCTGGATGGACTGATCGGTTAAAACCCGTATCCGCATGTCGTTGACCGATTTCAGCCTGTACCTGATCACTGACCGGCACCAGACCGGCGGCAGACCACTGACGGAGGTTGTCCGCCTGTCGCTTGAGGGGGGTGTCAGGGCTGTCCAGCTGCGTGAAAAGGATCTTTCCGGTGCCGCGCTGTACCGGTTGGCCATGGAGTTGAGAGGTCTCACCGCCGATTTCAACGCCCGTCTTATCATCAACGATCGTCCCGATATTGCGCTGGCAGTGGGAGCCGATGGTGTCCATATAGGTGTCAACAGCCTTCCGGTAGCTGCCGTTAGAGCTCTGCTGGGGGAGGACAGAATTGTCGGCTACTCCGCTCACGGCATTGACGAAGCTTTGCGTGCCCAGGGTGATGGAGCCGATTTAGTTACCTTCGGCCCGCTGTTCCCTACCCCCTCCAAGGCGGCCTACGGAGAACCATGCGGTGTCAAAAAACTGGCAGAGGCCGCGGCTGCCCTGAATGTCCCTGTAATTGCCCTGGGCGGGATCTCGCCGGCAAACCTCACCGAAGCGCTCTCTGCCGACATACAGGGGGTCGCTGTTATTTCGGCCATACTGTCCGCAGACGACCCGAGTGGTGCTGCCGCATTCCTGCTGAAGAAGATCGAAGAGCATGCCCGACACTCCTGACACACAAATTCACCCACAACTTCACTTCAACTCCTACGGAGGCTACCTGCGTCGCCGTTTCGGCTGCCGGGTCAGCAAGGTCAACGTGGATGCCGGCTTCACCTGCCCCAATCGTGACGGCAGCAAGGGAACCGGCGGCTGCATATACTGCAACAACGTATCGTTTTCTCCCAAAGAGACACAAGCGGTGCTGCCGCTGGAGGAGCAGATGGCGGCGGGCATGGCCTATCACCGCATCCGGCTGGGCTCCGAAAAATTCATCATCTATTTCCAGAAATATACCAACACCTACGGCTCGGTGGAGCTGCTGTCGGACCTGTATCGCCGCGTTCTCCACCATCCGGATGTGATCGGCATTTCTGTCGGAACGCGCCCCGACTCTGTTGACGATGAAGCTCTCGATCTGCTGACGGATATCGCCCGGACAAAATACGTTTGTCTTGAGTTGGGGTTGCAGTCGATGGATGATGCCATTTTGGACCGCATCAACCGTGGTCACACTCTGAATGATTTTATCGGTGCGGTTAATCGTGCGGCTGGTCGAAATATTGACATCTGCGCCCACCTGATTCACGGCTTTCCGGGGGAGAGCAGGGACCAGTTCCTGAAAACCGCGGGCCTGATGGCCGGCCTGCCGATAAATTCGCTCAAACTGCACCAGCTGCATGCCGTTGAAGGGACGGAACTGGCGGAGTTGTTCCGCCGAGGGGAGTTCACGCCGCTGACTCTGGAAGCGTATGTTGCAACGGTGGCCGATTTTCTGGAACTGCTTCCGCCGCGGATAGCAATCCAGCGTCTGTATGGCTCGGCTCCTCTTGAAATATGCGTCGCCCCGAAGTGGGGGCTGAAGAACAACCAGATGTGGTACGCGATTGTCAACGAGCTGACACGGCGCGGCAGTTGGCAGGGGTGCCGATTGGGCCGGGCTGAAACCGGCATGTAAACAAGACGTCAGGAGTCTGTCGCCCCTGTTCTTTTTAGCTGAAAACGCGTAATATAATCTATAGAAGCAAGGTATTACGTTATTGAGGGGGTGAATCATATGGCACGGGAACATGCAAAGGTATGCGCTGTTACCGACTCCCGGCTGCTCGGCAAGCTGACCGACGATGCGGAGTACAGCTGCGCAAGATGCGGCGCCAAGGCCCACGACAAGGAGAGCGTCTGTGAGCCGAAGTTTATTGAGCCGGATCATTAATTATAAATTGTATAAGTTGGTTACGGCAAGGGGGGCTGCAGATCATGCAGCCCCCCTTGATTATTTCATGAAATAAGCAGACCGGCTCATGTAATTATATTATCTCCCGGTTTCGCTGCTGCCTGGAACATATTTCCGTGTAGAGCCCCCCTTGCTGAATCAATCCGGCAGGGGTTCCCTGCTCGGCAATTAGCCCGGATTTAAGGACGATGATCCGGTCGCAGTCGCGGAAGGCAGAGACTCTCTGCGAAACTATCAACACGGTCCTTCCGGTATAGAATTTGCCCAGTTCGTTGAGGATTTCCTCTTCTCGCCCCGCGTCTACGGCAGAAAGAGGATCATCCAACAACAAAATCGGCGGGTTGCCGGCAACGGCCCGGGCGATAGCAAGTCGCTGTTTCTGGCCGCCTGAAAGCGTCACGCCCCCTTCACCGACCTGGGTCTCGAACATGTCGGGGAATGATGCGACATCCTCAAGAAAACCGGCCTGCCCCGCCGCTTTCCGTACATCGTCGGCAGCATTGTCTCCGGTAATGCCGTAACTGATATTGTCGGCAACAGTGCGTGAAAAAAGGAAAGTTTCCTGCGGCACATAGCCGATCAGGCGGCGCAGGCTGGATCTGGTGATCGAGTTGATGTCCCGCCCGTCCACAAACAGCATCCCGTCAGAGACCGGAAGCAGCCGTGCGATCAGGCGCAGAATGGTCGTTTTTCCGCTCCCGACCTCTCCGGTGATCCCCACCGTTTCTCCTGCCTTGATATGAAAAGAGATCCCGCCGATAACTACTGAGCTTCCATAGCTGAAAGTGAGGCTGCGAGCTTCTATCCCCTGCTGGAGGGTATCGATCTGCCGGGCATCAGGGTGGTCGATCACCGTCGGTTCGGCCCCCAGTATTGCGGCCAGGCGCGACATGGAGGCTGCCCCACGTTGCGCCAGGGTCAAAATCCATCCCAGTACCGCTGTCGGCCAGACCAACATCGCCAGATAACCGCTGAAAGCGACAAAATCCCCCAGGGTTATGGTATTGGCTATAACCAGTTTCCCTCCGATAAACAGGACTATGAGGGTTCCCGAGCCGGTGGCGGCTGCCATAACCGGGATAATAACGCCCCGCAAACGCGCCAGTCGCAGGTTATGCCTGAGATAACTCTCGGCGGTTTTCCCGAACTCCTTCTGAAAATACTCTTCACGGCAGTAGGACTTGATCAGCCGCACCGCGGAAACTGTTTCTTCAGCCTGGCTGGAAAGATGTGCCAGCTCTTCCTGGGCTTGAAGAGACCGGTGAAAAAGTCGCTGGCTGACTTTTTTGACGATCAGCACCATCAGCGGAAAAGGTAGAATTGCCCAGAAGGTGAGCCAGGGGTGGATGCGGGTCATCATCGTCACGGCGGCGCTGTAGACCAGCAGGGTGTTGATGGCGCTCATTGAACCGAAGCCGGTCAGCATCCGGACATTTGTCAGGTCATTGGAGAAGCGGGACAGGATGTCCCCGCTCCGGCTGCCGGAAAAATAGCCGAGGTCAAGCCGGGTCAGGCGCTGGAACAGGTCATTACGGATGCGGAATTCAATGATGCGGGCGGCATTCAGTATTAATGTCCGGGAAAAAATACGGGTAATGCAGTGCAGAACGGCAAGGAGAATGATGATCAGGGCGCAGACGGACGGAGAGAAGCGCGCCGCCTGCGGATGCTGGAGCGACTCTATCGCCAGCTTCATGAACCAGGGGATCAGCAGCGCGAAGGCGTTGGTGAGAAGGAGAAACAGCGCTCCGGCGGCATAGCGCCAGCGTAGCGAGGTCAAATACGGAATGAGTCGGGCGAGGTCTTTGATAATGGCATCCTGTTTGTTAAAAGGGTATGCACTGCTGAATGTAGGAGTGTCTGAATTAGTGCAATAACTTAAAATATCCATGCGGTGATTGCACCAAAATTATTTTTCGGTTCTATTCCCCCGAAGACGCCGGCCTGCTCATACAGGCCTGCGCGCCCTTGTGCCTTACCCGCCGGACTAAAATAATAATTTGCAAAAACTTATTGACTTACAACATTCAAAAAATATATTACTGAATGAACGTTCATTCCAGTTTGTATTATTGTGCTGGTGTTGATATTTCATTTTGGAGGGTACCATGTTGAAACGATTCATGCTCATGATCATCGCCGCACTGTTTTCAGTGTCGCAGGCGTCAGCGGCTCCGCTTGACGATGTAAAAAAAACCGTTGACGAGGTTGTCCGTATTGTTGCGGACAAGGAGATGAAAAAGAGTGCGCAAAAACGGCGTCAGGCGCTGAAGAAGACCATCGGCACTATTTTCGATTACAATGAAATGGCAAAACGTTCTCTCGGCAAGCACTGGAGCCAACTTACCCCGGATGAAAAAACACAGTTCGCCGATCTCTTTGCCGCCTTGCTGGAGAATTCCTATGCCGGAAAGATCGAATCATACAACAATGAAAAAATTGTCTATGTCAAAGAGCTGCTCGACGGCGACCATGCTGAAATCAAGTCCAAAGTCGTTACGGCCAAACGGGATGAGTTCACCCTCGATTATCGAATGGTCAGGCAGAACGGCAGATGGATGGCCTATGATGTCGTCATCGAGGGAATCAGCCTCGTCTCCAATTACCGGAGCCAGTTCAGCCGCATAATTAAAACCAGCGGCTACGCCGCTCTGGTCAAAAAACTTGAGACCAAGAATGATGAATTGAAGGCACTATAAGATTAGTCTTCATTTTGCTGAAGGAGTTGGCAATGGCAAAAAATGACAAGCGTGACGAAATAGTCCGAGCCGCGCTGGAACTGATAGCCGAGCATGGCTTTCATGGCGCGCCGATGGCGATGATAGCTGAACGAGCCGGAGTAGGCGCCGGGACAATCTACCGCTATTTTGAAAACAAGGATGTCATGATTGTCGAGCTTTTCGGGGAGCTCGAAGAACGAAGCCGCCTCATTATCAAGGAGGGATATGCTCCTGATAAGCCGATTCGTGAACGTTTTATCCATCTCTGTGCGGCTCTCATGCATTACTTCATTGAAAATCCACTTGATTTTCGTTTCATCGAGCAGTTTTTCAATTCTCCCTATGGCTTGGAGCATCGCCGGGACAAACTTCTTGGGACAAAAGAAGGGTGTGCTGATTTCAAGGAACTCTTTGAAGACGGGCTACACCAACAAGTAATGAAGGATCTCCCGATCGTTATCCTCTTTGATCTGGCCTTTGGACCAATTTTGGCAGTGGCTCGCGATCATATTCTCGGTTTCATTACCCTTGAGGATGCCCTGATTGCTCAAACTGTTGAGGCGTGCTGGGACGCAATAAAACGATAAAGAAGCAAAATTATATTTTTAGTTGCCATTACTCCAACGTATCGAGGTATTTCATGCATCAATCACTCAGCAGGTTTTTTGTTCTCGTCGCGGCGGCACTGGTCGCCAGCCTGTCACTCACCGGTTGCAGCAAGTCGAAATCCGCCCCTCCTCCAAGCGGTCCACCCGAAGTTGGCATTGTCGTGGTCAAGCCGGAGAAGGTTTCCCTGACAACGGAACTTTCCGGACGCACCGTTCCCCAGATGATTGCCGAGGTGCGCCCCCAGGTGAGCGGCATTATCCAGAAACGGCTGTTCACGGAGGGGAGCGATGTGAAGGCCGGACAGGTTCTCTACCAGATTGACCCCGCCGTCTTTGAGGCTGCCTACGCCAGCGCAAAGGCTGTTCAGGCGAGAGTGGAAGCTTCTCTTGTGTCGCTCCGGCTCACAGAAGGACGCTATCTGGATCTGGTGAAGATCAAGGCGGTCAGCCAGCAGGATTACGATAACGCTTTCGCCCAGTTGAAGCAGAGTGAAGCAGAGCTCGCCGCAGCCAAGGCCGCGGTTGAAACCGCCAGGATCAACCTGGCCTATACCAAGGTGACTGCCCCGATATCGGGCCGCATCGGCCGCTCAAGCGTGACCACCGGGGCGCTGGTGACCGCCGGCCAGCCGGCGGCGCTGGCGACAATCCAGCAGCTTGACGCGATGTATGTAGATGTAACCCAGTCGACCGCCGACCTGCTCAAGCTGAAGCAGAACCTTGCCAGCGGCGTATTGAAAAAGAGCGGTTCCGCCCAGGTCAAACTTCTCCTGGAAGATGGCTCCGCGTATCCATTGACAGGAACGCTCAAGTTTTCGGAAGTCACCGTGGACCAGAGCACCGGTTCCGTTACCTTGCGGGCGGTGTTCCCCAACCCGAAGCAGACTCTGTTGCCCGGGATGTTTGTCCGTGCCGTGGTTGAGGAGGGGATAAACGAACAGGCGATCCTGGTGCCGCGACGTGGGGTTACTCGAGATACGTCCGGCAATGCCCTAGTCATGGTCGTGGGAGCCGAAGAAAAGGTAGCGCCACGGATCATCAAGGCTGAGCGGACGGTTGGCGATAGTTGGCTGGTTAGCGAAGGGATAAAAGCGGGCGATCGGGTCATTCTGGAAGGGTTACAGAAGGCAAGACCGGGAACACCTGTCAAAGCGGTGCCTTTCGGGAGTGCGCCGGCAGCCGCTCCAAGTGGCGCAGCGCAACCTGCAGCAGCGCCAGCTGCCAAGAAATAATCGGACAGAGCCTACGATCCATTAAGGAGTTTCTATCATGCCCCGTTTTTTCATAAGCCGCCCGATCTTCGCCTGGGTCATCGCCATCATGGTTATGCTGGCCGGTCTGCTGTCAATCAAGAAACTGCCGGTCTCCCAGTACCCGGCAATCGCGCCGCCGCAGATCGCCATCAACGCCGTCTATCCGGGCGCCTCGGCCCAGACCGTGCAGGATACGGTCACCCAGGTCATCGAGCAAAAGCTGAACGGCATCGACAACCTGATCTACATGGCCTCCACCAGCGACTCGGCCGGAGCAGTCTCCATCACCCTGACCTTCAAGGCCGGCACCGACCCGAACATCGCCCAGGTACAGGTGCAGAACAAGCTGCAGCTGGCCGTGCCGCTCCTCCCGCAAATCGTCCAGCGCTCTGGCATTCAGGTAGTCAAGTCGACCAGAAACTTTTTGCTGATCGTCGGCCTCGTCTCGGAAGATGGCTCCATGGATCGCAACGGCTTGACCGACTACATGGTCTCCAACCTTCAGGACATCGTCAGCCGCCTGGATGGGGTCGGCGAACTGCTGCTGTTCGGCACCCAGAACGCCATGAGGATCTGGGTGAACCCTGCAAAACTCAACAACTACCACCTGACCACCAACGATGTCATCACGGCACTGCAGGCCCAGAACGTCCAGGTCTCGGCCGGTCAGTTCGGCGGTCTTCCTGCCGACAAGGGGCAGCAGTTGAACGCCACCATCACGGCCCGCACCCTGTTGCAGAACACGGACCAGTTCGATGCCATCGTCCTGCGCACCAACCCCGACGGCTCCACGGTCAAGCTCAAGGATGTCGCCGAAAGCAAGATCGGCACCGAGAACTACGAAATACAGTCGTACTACAACGGTAAACCGCTGGGAGGGATGGCGATCCGTCTGGCGGCCGGCGCCAACGCGCTGGAAACCGGCGATCGGGTCAAGGCCAAGATGGCGGAACTGTCGAAATACTTCCCACCCGGCATGAAAGTGGTCTATCCCTACGACACCACCCCCTTCGTCAAGATCTCCATCGAAGAGGTGGTGCGCACCCTGATCGAGGCGGTCTTCCTCGTATTCATCATCATGTTCCTCTTCCTGCAGAACATCCGCGCCACCCTGATCCCGACGATCGCGGTGCCGGTGGTCCTGTTGGGTACCATGGGGGTCTTGGCAGCCTGCGGCTTCTCCATCAACACCCTGACCATGTTTGCCCTGGTCATCGTCATCGGCCTGCTGGTGGACGACGCGATCGTCGTCGTCGAGAACGTGGAACGCATCATGACCGAGGAAGGTCTTCCGCCCAAGGAAGCGACCATCAAGTCCATGGGGCAGATCACCAGCGCCCTGTGGGGCATTGCCACCGTACTGGCGGCGGTCTTCCTCCCGATGGCCTTCTTTCCCGGTTCCACCGGCGTCATCTACCGCCAGTTCTCCATCACCATCATCTCCGCGATGATCCTCTCGGTGCTGGTGGCGATGATCCTGACCCCGGCCCTCTGCGCCACGATCTTAAAGCCGATTGAAAAGGGGCACCATTCCGGCGAGACCGGCTGGTTTGCCGGGTTCTTTCGCTACTTCAACCGGGCCTTCGAGTTCTGCCGTCACAATTACGAAGGAATCGTCGGCCGCTCATTCGGCAAACCGGTGCGCTATCTGGTGGTTTACGGCGGCATCGTCGCCGTCATGGCTTACTTCTTCCTGCACCTTCCGACATCATTCCTGCCGGATGAGGACCAGGGCTTCATCATCTGCCAGGTCCAGTTGCCGGCCGGAGCCACCCAGGAGCGGACCATCCAGGTCATACGGCAGCTGGAACAGCATTTCCTCGAGAAAGAAAAAAAGACGGTGGAAGGGGTCATTACCGTGGCCGGGTTCAGCTTTGCCGGCCGGGGACAGAACATGGGGCTGGCCTTCGTAAGGCTCAAACACTGGGACGTTCGTCAGAGCAAGGATCTGAAGGCGGCAGCTATTGCCGGCCGCGCCATGGGGGCTTTCTCGAAATTCCGCGACGGCCTGGCCTTCGCCTTCTCGCCGCCGGCGGTACTCGAGTTGGGGGTGGCGAACGGCTTCGACTTACAGCTGCAGGACCGTGGCGGCCTGGGGCATGAAAAGCTGATGGAGGCGCGCAATCAGCTGCTCGGCATGGCCATGAAGAACCCCAAGCTGGCAGCGGTGCGTCCCAACGGCCAGGATGACTCGCCACAGTTCAAGCTCGACATCGACGACGTTCGGGCCGGCGCCCTGGGAGTCACCCTGTCGCAGGTCAACGACGTTCTCTCCACCGCCTGGGGGAGCACCTATGTCAACGATTTCATCCAGAACGGCCGGGTCAAGAAGGTCTATCTCCAGTCCGACCCACGCTACCGGATGCTACCGGCGGATATCAACAGCTGGTATGTCAGCAACAAGAACGGCCAGATGGTCCCGTTTTCGGCCTTCTCCAACGCCCGCTGGCAGTTCGGCTCGCCCCGCCTGGAGCGGTACAACGGCATTCCGGCCGTTGAGATTCTTGGGCAGGCCGCTCCGGGGATCAGCACCGGTGAAGCGATGGCCGAGGTAGAAAAGATGGCGGCCGAACTGCCGCCCGGAATCGGCTACGAATGGACCGGCCTCTCCTACGAGGAAAGGAATGCCGGAGCCCAGGCGCCGATACTTTACGCGATCTCTCTGCTGGTGGTTTTTCTCTCCGTGGCGGCCCTGTATGAGAGCTGGACCATCCCCTTCGTCAACCTGCTGATGCTGCCGCTGGGGCTGGTGGGCGCGGTGACAGCGGTAAAGTTGCGGATGTTCCCCAACGACGTCTATCTCCAGATCGGCCTCTTGACCACGGTGGGGCTTTCCACCAAGAACGCGATCCTGATCATCCAGTTCATCAAGCAGCAGATGCATGAGGGGCACGAACTGATGGAGGCCACCCTGACAGCGGTCAAGATCAGGCTGCGCCCGGTCATCATGACCTCTCTGGCGTTCTTCTTCGGCACACTGCCGCTGGCCTTGACCCGCGGCGCCGGCGCCGCGGCCCAGAATGCCATCGGCACCGCCGTCACCGGCGGGCTGCTCTCGGCGACCTTCATCGACCTGATCTTCATTCCGTTCTTCTTTGTCCTGGTTTCCCGACTTTTTGCAAAGAAGGCGGTCAAGCGGCCTGCCACAGAATCCGGCGCTGCCGGCAGCTCTCCGGAGGTACACTGACATGATACAGATACAACGGATAACGAGAACCCTCTGCCTCCCGCTGGGAACGATCCTCTGTCTGGCCGGCTGCACAACCATGGCACCCAAATACAGCCAGCCGGCCGCGCCGGTACCGGCCTCCTGGCCAAGCGGCCCGGCATATGGGAGTGAAGCCGCCAAAAAATCGCCGCAAAGCCCGGTGCCGGAGATCCCCTGGCGCGAGTTTTATGTTGATCCGCAACTGCGGAAGCTGATCGCCCTGGCGCTGGAAAACAACCGCGACTTGAGGGTCGCCATTCTCAACATCGAAAGAGCCCGGGCCCAGTACCAGATCCGTCGCTCCGACCTGCTGCCGAAAGTCGACGCCTCCGCCGGAGCAACTTTCCAGCGGATCCCAGCCGACTTCACCAGCGACGGCAAAGCCACAACTGCGGATCAATACAGCGTCGGTGTCGGGCTCCTCTCCTATGAGCTGGACCTGTTCGGCCGCGTGCGGAGTCTGAAGGACCAGGCACTGGAACAGTTTCTGGCCACCGGCCAGGTCCGGCAGAGTGTGCAGATCAGCCTGGTTTCCCAGGTAGCCTTCGGCTACCTGGCCCTGGCCGCCGACCGGGAGCGGCTGAAGCTCGCCAAAGATACCCTGTCGAGCCAGCAGGATTCCTACCAGCTCATCTCGCGCCGCTACGAGGCGGGCGTCTCGTCCCTCCTCGACAGCCTGCAGGCCCGGACCAGTGTTGATACCGCGCGGGTGGACATTGCCCGCTTCACGTCTCTTGTGGCTCAGGACGAAAATGCCCTCAATTTGCTGGTCGGATCGCCGGTCCCGGCGGAGCTCTTTCCGGAGTCCCTCTCCGAAACCCTTACCTCCCTGAAGGAGGTACAGCCCGGCCTGCCGTCCGACGTACTGCTGCGCCGTCCCGACATCCTCCAGGCCGAGGGGGAGCTCAGAGGCGCGAACGCCAATATCGGCGCGGCCAGGGCGGCTTTCTTTCCCAAAATCACCCTGGTCTCGTCAGTCGGCTTCGGCAGCGACCAGTTGACCAGACTCTTCAATGCCGGCTCCTTCGCCTGGAGTCTTGCACCGAGCATCTCGTTGCCGATTTTTGACGGGGGTAGTAACAAGGCCAACCTGAAGGTGGCGGAGGTGGATCGAGACATCCTGATTGCCCGGTACGAGCAGGCCATTCAGACCGCTTTCCGGGAAGTGGCCGACGCCCTGGCCCAGCGCGGAACAATCGACGAACAGGTTGCTGCCCAGCAGTCCCTGACCGACGCAACTTCCGAGAGGTACAGCCTCTCTCAGGCACGCTTCGATAAAGGTGTGGACAGTCATCTGAATGTCCTCGACTCACAGCGCTCCCTCTACGCGGCACAGCAGAACCTGATCAGCGCCCGTCTTTCCCGGCTGGCAAACCTGGTTACCCTCTACAAGGTGCTGGGGGGCGGGGGTGCCGACTGACCGTATCGCCACAAGTTCCCCTTGCTTTTTTTAAGTATTGATGTATATCTTTTTTGATTTTTCCCGTGTTCAAAGGATTTACGTGGTTCAGGCACTTGGACATATAACGATTGGTATCGTGCGCGATCTGGGACGAACAGGGTGGTTTCTCCTCTATTCGCTCTACATGATCGTCCGGAGGCCGGGCCGCCTGGTGCACGTTCTGAAGCAGCTGCGCTTCATCGGCACGAAGTCGCTGTTCGTGATTGTGCTGACCGCCGCATTTACCGGCATGGTTCTCGGCCTGCAGGGATACTACACTCTTACCAAGTTCGGTTCCGAAGGGATGCTGGGCACGGCGGTGGCGTTATCCCTGATTCGTGAGCTCGGACCGGTGCTCGCGGCCCTGATGGTGACCGGAAGGGCCGGCAGCGCCATCACTGCCGAAATAGGCATCATGCGGATCACCGAGCAGATAGACGCGCTCGAAACCATGGCGCTCGACCCGTTCAAGTATCTGGTCACCCCGAAATTCATCGCCGCAATGATTTCTCTCCCGCTGCTCTGCGCCATCTTCGATGTAGTTGGCATCTATGGCGGCTGGCTGGTCGGGGTCAAACTGCTGGGGGTCAACCAGGGAGCTTATTTCTACGAGATGGAAAAATCGGTGGTCTGGCAGGACGTCTATTCCGGTTATGTGAAATCCTTTTCCTTCGGCATCATCATCGCGTGGATCGGCTGCTACAAAGGGTACTACGCCGGTCATGGCGCCGAAGGCGTCTCCAAGGCCACGACCGAGTCGGTCGTACTGACATCCGTCATCATACTCGTATGGGACTATTTCCTCACTTCGGTGTTGCTCTGATATGATCACGATACGAAACGTACATAAGTCGTTCGGCACGCAAAAGGTGCTCGACGGGCTCGATCTTGATATTCCGGTTGGTAAAATTACCGCGATCATCGGCCCCAGCGGTGAAGGGAAAAGTGTGCTGCTGAAGCACCTGATCGGTCTGCTGCAGCCGGACAGCGGCACTGTCGAGGTCGATGGCGAGAGTATTGTTAATCTGCGCCGTTCCGATCTGAACCGGATCCGCGAAAAATTCGGCATGCTGTTCCAGAACGTGGCGCTGTTTGATTCGATGTCGGTATTTGAAAATGTTGCATTCCCCCTGGAGGAAAAGACCTCCCTTTCGAAAGAGGAGATCCGGGGCAGGGTTCTCTCGGCCCTGGAAGATGTCGGGTTGAAGAACATAGAAAACAAATTTCCGGATGAACTCTCCGGCGGCATGAAAAAGCGGGTCGGCCTGGCCCGGGCTGTCGTGCTCAACCCGAAGATCATCCTGTTCGATGAGCCGACTACCGGCCTCGATCCGATCATAAAGCGGGCGATTCACCAGCTCATCAAGGATACCCACGCCAAGTTCGGCTTTACGGCGGTGATTGTTTCACACGAAATTCCGGAGATTTTCGATGTGGCCCAGAACGTGGCGATGCTGTTCCGGGGGAAGATCCTGCAGTACGGCACCCCGGAAGAAATAATTCATTCAACCGATCCGGCGATCCGCCAGTTCATAAGCGGCAGCCTGGACGGCCCGATCCGGATGGTTTAGTAGATAGTTTTTTCTGCGCTTCCTTGGGTATGAGGTCATTTTGTTAACGCACTTGACCTGTCGTCCGGGCTGGTAACCGGTACATTTTCAACGAGGTATTTTATGAACATGGTAAAACTGGAAATGATGGTCGGCACTTTTATGCTGATCGGCATCCTCTGCCTGGGATATGTTTCAATCAAACTGGGTAAAATGGAAATTGGCGGCGGCGATTCCTACTCCGTCATAGCCACTTTTGATTCGGTTTCAGGGCTGAAACCGGGGGCGCGGGTCGAAGTGGCCGGCGTCGAGGTCGGGAAGGTTGACCGGATTACGCTTGATGCAAAAAGCGGCGACCGGGCGCTGGCCTATCTTAAGATCAAGTCCGGGGTGAAGATAACGGATGATGTCATTGCGTCCGTAAGAACGAGCGGCATCATTGGCGACAAATTCATCATGCTCCGCCCGGGCGGCTCCGATAAGATGCTGAAGAACAACGACAAGATCCGCGAGACCGAGTCGGCCATCGATATCGAAGAGCTCGTCAGCAAATTCATCCACGGTAAAGTCGAATAAACCTTGCCGCACCGTATAACAAAGGATAGTAGACATGAAAACCGTACTTTGGAGCGTTTTTACAGCTTTGGCATTATTCGCACTTCCTATGTGCGCTTACGCCGCCGAGGCTGTTCCACCCGCCGCTCTCAAGCTTGAGGACTGCATCCGGCTGGCATTAAAGGCTGCCCCGGAATTTGGAGAGGCAGACGCCGATATCGCCCTGGCAACCAGTAAACTTGACGAAGCCAAATCATACCGATTCCCGCAGCTGGAGCTGACAACGCTTGTAGGTCCGGCTCCGGTTGCCTACCGGTCCGATATTAACCCCACCGTTAAAACAGACAGATCCTTTAGTTTCGATGCGCTTACCTGGTTTACCAGTGCGGATGCAACCATTATCCAGCCGCTCTACACCTTTGGCAAAATTTCTGAAAACGTGAAGGCCGCAACCCATGGCATTGAGGTTGACCGTTCCCGCAAGCAGCAGCGCGCCAACGAAATTGTCCTCAAAGTCCATGAATACTACAACGGTTTGTTGATGGCCCGGGAGATGAAGGAACTGGTCCTCGAGATTGAGGAGATTCTGATCAAGGCGCGTGAAAAGGCCCGCAAGCTGCTGGATCAGGGCTCCGATTCGGTGGATGAAGTCGATCTTTACAAACTGGATGCTTTTTCCGGGATAGCTACGAAATATCTGGAAGAGGCCAAGAAGGGTGAGGCCCTTGCGCTGGCGGCACTGAAAGCACGCATGGGTATGCCGGCCGACGCCGAGTTACTGACCGGGACGGAACGCCTCGTCATAATCGACTCCGAGATACCCAGCCTTGAAAGCTATGTGGAGAAAGCCCGCACAAGACGATCGGAACTTCATCAGATAGAAGAGGGGCTCAAAGCGCGCTCGGCACTGATTGAGGCGGCCAAGGCCAACTACTATCCCGACATTTTTCTTGGCGGGCTCTTCTCCTGGGCATATGCGGATGAGCGGGAGCGCGTGCATAACCCGTATATCAACGACCCCTTCCAACATCTCAACGCCGGTATCGCCCTGGGTGCCCGCTGGAAGCTCGATTTCGGCATTACCGGTGCCAAGGTGGCCGGTGAACGCGCCCAGTACAACCGGTTGCTCAGCACGAAGGAATATGCCGACACCAACATTCCGCTGCAGGTCAAAAAGTATTACCTTGATCTGATCGAAGCCAGAAACAGTGCCCTGGCGACGCGAGGCGCCTATTTGAACGCCAAGAAATGGACTGTAACGGCAGTTGCAAACTTTGATTTCGGCTTGGGACCGGCAAAAGACATTTTTGAAGCTCTCCAGGCTTATTCGAGCATGCGCTCCGATTTTTTCAAATCCATCTACAATTATCATATTGCCAGCGCCAATCTGGACTATGCTACGAATGAACCCTTGCGTCTGGATGATAAATAATTGGGAGGTACCATGTTGAAACGTATCATCGTACTCTTGACTGCCGCTCTGTTTCTGGCGTCAACCGCTTTTGCCACTCCGACCGAAGAACTGAAAAAGACCGTAGATGAAGTTGTGCGTATTGTAGCTGATAAAGAAATGAAAAAAAATGAGACCAAGCGTCGCCAGGCTCTGAAAAAAGCCATCAGTGTAATATTTGACTATCCTGAAATGGCCAAGCGCTCGCTTGGTAAACACTGGAATGTACGCACAGCTGCTGAGAAGAAGCAGTTTGCCGAGCTTTTCGCGACCCTGCTGGAGAATTCCTACGCCGGTAAGATCGAGTCATACAACAATGAAAAGATTGTCTACATCAAGGAGATTGTTGAAGAAGAGAACGCAGAGATAAAGTCGAAGGTCGTCACTGCGGCCAGAGACGAGTTCACGCTTGATTACCGCCTGTTCAAGCATAACGGCAAGTGGATGGTGTATGATGTCGTTATCGAGGGAGTGAGCCTCGTCTCAAATTACCGCAGCCAGTTCAACAAGATAATCACTTCCAGCGGCTATGCCAAGCTTGTGGAAAAACTGCAGAGTAAAAATGATGAATTGAAGGCACCTTAACAGGTGTGAATTATCTTGACACCCGCTTTGCGGCTGTGATAAACGACTCGGGCACCCAGTTTCGGAAGTTTTTGCAGAACGTTGCAAGTAGCAAGTGTTTGACCAGGCTTTGCGCTTTTCCTGCATCAGACTCCAGAAACTTAAGCGGTAACCAATCGTTCCGGTTCAGGCCGGACAAAAAAGGAGGCAGGAAATGGCACAAGGAAAAGTTAAATGGTTTAATGACACAAAAGGTTTTGGTTTCATCGAGCAGGAAGGCGGCGAGGACGTTTTTGTTCATTTCTCCGCGATCGGCGGCGATGGCTTCAAGTCACTTGCAGAAGGTGATGCGGTAACATTTGAAATCACCCAGGGTCCTAAAGGGTTGCAGGCTGCTAACGTAGTCAAGAAGTAATAGTCATCTGATATCTTTGAAACCTCTAAAGCCCGCTGATCTCAGCGGGCTTTTTTCGCAACAGGTTTTTTGCGCCGCGCCGGTGCGACCCGGTCATTTACGGGTTCACCACCCCAAAGAAGCCCCGCCTCCGCCTCACGTCCCAGCTCCTTTAACGCCTCCATCGCCTTGGCCCGTTCTGCAGGCAGGTGCCACAACAGCAAAGATTTCTGCAGCCCTTTTTCACGGTCACTTGTCGCCGTGTAGACACGCTTCCCGGTCATCGGATCAAAGCCGCTGTAGAAGATGCAAGTGGCAATTGTGCCCGGAGTAGGTGTGAAATCCTGAACCTGCTCGACTTTAAACCCCAGCTTTTTGAGAGTCAGCGCCAATTCGAGCATATCAGCCAAAGTGCAGCCGGGGTGCCCTGAGATAATGTACGGCACGATGAACTGGCGTTTGCCAAGGCGGAGGCTTTCAGCACGGAACCTGGCAAGGAACATTTCAAACGATTTTCGGCCCGGCTTGCGCATGATATTAGTTACATGTTCAACCAGATGCTCCGGAGCTATCTTTAGCAGACCACTGACGTGGTGGCCGGTCAACTCGCTGAAATAGGCGGGCTGCTTCTCCAGCAGATCGTACCGCACTCCGGATGAAACCGCCGTATGGCGCACACCCTCCAAAGAACGTGCCGCCTGCAGCAGTGACGTCGCCGGCGCATCACCGGTACGCAGGTTTGAGCAGATATCGGGAAAGATGCAGCTTTCGCGCAGGCACATTTTCATCGCATCAGGGTTGCTGCAACCGAGGCCGAACATGTTGGCGGTCGGGCCGCCGATATCGCTGACAGTGCCGCGAAACCAGGCTTTTCCGGTCATGGCTGATATCTCCGCGAGGATGGACCTTTTACTGCGGGACTGGATCGTTTTGCCCTGGTGCATGGTGATGGCGCAGAACGCGCAGCCTCCAAAGCAGCCCCTGTGGCTGGTGATGGAGGTTTTGATCTGCTCCCAGGCCGGGATTGTCTCCAGGTACGACGGGTGCGGATTCTTTTCGAACGGCAGGGCGTAGACGGCGTCCATCTCGGCTTCCGTCAGCGGGAGCGCCGGAGGATTGCAGACCAGGGTGCGATTGCCGTGCTGCTGGGTTACGATCCGGGCAGACCAGGGATTCTGCTGGAGGTAGGCCAGGCGAAACGCTTCGGCAAATTTCTCCTTGGAGCCCGCCACCTCCTCATAGGACGGGATATTGATGTGCGAGGTTTCTTCAAAGCCGCTGGAATGGTACGCCGTACCGGGTACGTTGCGGATATCCGCCAACCGTTCGCCATTCCGCATCCGCTCCGCCACCTCGATGATAGCCCGCTCGGCCATGCCATAGATCAGCAGGTCTGCTTTGGCATCAAACAGGATAGAGCGCCGCACCTTGTTTTCCCAGAAGTCGTAATGGGCAAAGCGGCGCAGCGATGCTTCGATGCCGCCGATCACGACCGGCACGTCCTTGAAGGCTTCCTTCAGACGTGAGGTATATACCATTGTGGCGCGGTTGGGACGGGCACCGTGGCGGTTACCTGGTGTGTAGGCATCATCATGCCGCAGCTTGCGGGCAGGGGTGTAATGGGCAACCATCGAATCCATCGCGCCGGCCGAAACGGCAAAGAAGAGGCGGGGGCGGCCGAGCGCCATAAATGCATCTTTTGAGCGCCAGTCCGGCTGGGCGAGGATGCCGACCCGGAAACCGTGATCTTCGAGCCATCTGGCCAGCAGCGGCACGCCGAAGGAGGGATGATCGATATAGGCATCGCCGCTGACGAAGATGACGTCCAGCTCTTCCCAGCCCCGCTTCCGCATCTCTTCCTGTGTAATTGGAATGAACATCAGATCCCCTCTACAAACGTGGATTTTTCGCAAGGTCAAGGCACCCGAGAAATGGCGCGGAGACGTACCCTATGGTACGTCGCACAAGGCATTCCGAAGGGTAACGCCGAGATTGCGGAAAAGCTGCGTTTGTCACGGGAACAGCGCCAAGCCTTCCAGCCCAATGGTTTCAGGGAATCCGCAGATCAGGTTCATATTCTGCACCGCCTGGCCGGAAGCGCCCTTTACGAGGTTGTCGATAGCCGAGATGACTATGATTCGGCCGGTACGCGCATCCACCAGAGGAGCGATGTCACAGAAGTTGGAGCCGCGCACGAAAGCGGTTGAAGGGAGGTTACCGTCGGTGAGAATCCTCACGAACGGTTCGCCGGCATAAAATTCCCGATACAGCCGGGCGATCGCTTCGTTGGTGATCGTTCTTTCGGGCGTAGCGTAGATCGTCGAAAGGATACCCCGGTCCATCGGAACCAGATGCGGAGTGAAGGTGATTTTCAACTGTTCGCCGGCCAGCAGGGAAAGTTCCTGTTCGATCTCCGGAGTATGACGATGGATTCCGCCAACCCCGTATGCCCTGAAGCCCTCATTCACCTCGCAGTACAGACTGTCAACCTTGGCAGAGCGGCCGGCGCCGGTAACGCCGGAAGCGGAGTCGGCGATGATGCTTGCCAGGTCGATAAGTCCCTTCTTCAGCAGCGGAGCCAGTGCAAGAATGATGCTGGTAGGGTAGCAGCCCGGATTGGCGACCAGCTGCGCCCCCTTGATTTTGGCCCGCCTGATCTCCGGCAGCCCGTAGACGGCCTTCTTCAGGCCGGCCGGATTAATGTGCGGCTCGTACCATTCCCCGTACACCGCCGGATCGGAAAGGCGGTAATCGGCGGACAGGTCGATGATCTTTTTTCCGAGCTTGATAAATGTCGGCACGACCTCCATGGCCGCCTTGTGCGGCAGCGCGGTGAAGATTATATCCGCTTTTTCGGCAACCCTTACCGGCTCCAGGTTTTCCAGCACGACGTCACAGCGCCCCTTGAGAGTCGGAAAAACATCGGAAATGCGCTTGCCGGCGCTCTGTTCGGAAGTCAGACAGGTCACCGCCACCTCAGGATGGCAATGGAGGAGGCGGATCAATTCCAGCCCGGTGTAGCCGCTGGCTCCGACGATGGCGATCTTCAACATGGACATGCTCCTTTCGTATAACCCCGACACGGGATAATTGCGTTAACGAGGTAGTTCCCCGCGATTATAGCGCAGAAGATGATTTCTAACGTACTAAAAAAGGGGAAACCCTTGCGGATTTCCCCTTGTACTGTTGCAATGCGGTGTAACCCGGCGATTAACGCTTGGAGAACTGGAAGCGGGCACGGGCAGCTTTCCTGCCGTACTTTTTACGCTCTTTAATGCGTGAGTCGCGGGTGATGAAACCGGCTTTCTTGAGGACGCCGCGCAGTTCCGGCTCATGCAGCAGCAGAGCCTTGGTGATGCCGTGCTTGATGGCACCGGCCTGGCCGGTGTCGCCGCCGCCGGAAACGGTTACGAAGACATCAAAAATGCCGACTTTTTCAACCAGCTCAAACGGCTGACGGACAACCATCTTGGATGTTTCGCGACCGAAGTATTCATCGAGGGTTTTGTGGTTGACGGTGAAAGTACCTACGCCAGGCTTAAGCCATACTCTGGCAATTGAAGTCTTGCGCTTGCCTGTTCCATAATAACTGACTGCTGCCATATCGTGTTCTCCTTGGAGTATTAAAGTGCCAGGTTCTTGGGCTGCTGAGCTGCATGCGGATGGCTCGGTCCCGCATAGATTTTAAGCTTGCTGAGCATGGCCCTGGCAAGTTTATTCTTGGGGAGCATACCTTTGACGGCTTTCTTGATAAGATCTTCCGGCTTCTTTTCAAGCAGCTTGCCCGCGGTGATCTCTTTCAGCCCGCCGACATATCCCGAGTGACTGTAATAAATTTTGTCGGCCAGCTTGCGGCCGGTAAGGGCGATCTTCTCAGCGTTTATTACGATGACGAAATCGCCGGTATCAACACTGGGTGTGTAGAGAGCCTTGTTTTTCCCGCGCAGGACACCTGCTATCTGAGTCGACAGACGGCCCAGAACAGCATCTTGTGCATCAACAATGTACCAGTCACGCACTACATTTTCCGCTTTAGCTACTTCTGTTTTCATAATTTCCCCATCCGCAGTACAACCCGTAGACAATACGGGCCATGTTTTTTTTGAAGAGGTGTAACTTACTTAAAGAGTGCGGCTGTGTCAAGGGAAAAATTTTCAGGACAACCGGCTGATCTGAACGATGTTGTAACCGGGCTGATTTCATGTTACAACCACGCGGCAATTATCAGATTTTTCGGAGACCGTACTATGAAGATAACGGTAGCAGATGTCGAACATGTGGCACGTCTGGCCAGGCTCGAACTCACCGCCGGAGAAAAAGAACTGTTTACCGGCCAGATGGATGCAATCCTCGGATATGTGGAAAAACTGAGGGGGGTGAATACTGAGGGAATCGAGCCGACTTCGCACGCCGTACCGATGGAAAATGCTTTCCGCGAGGATGTTGTCCGACCTTCAATAGGCCTGGAGAATGCCTTGGCCAACGCACCAGGGCGCTCCGGCTCCTTTTTTGCCGTACCAAAAGTCATCGAATAAGCAAGGATACTTCAATCATGAATATTTTTGAAATGACCATCCGTGAACTTCACGCGGCACTGATGGGGAAGCATATTTCATCTGTAGAAGCCACAAAAGCCATGTTGGGGCGTATCGAATCCGTTGAGCCGCAAGTCGGCTCGTTCATTACGGTAACGCCGGATCAGGCGCTGGCCGACGCTGCCGCAGCCGACATCCGTATTGCCGCCGGCAAAGCGGATGTACTGACCGGGATCCCCCTGGCCCTCAAGGATATTTTCCTGACCGAAGGGGTCCGCACCACCTGCGGTTCGCGCATCCTTGAAAACTTCATCCCCCCCTACAACGCTTCATCCTACGGGAAGCTTAAAGAGCGGAGCGTTGTTCTGCTCGGGAAACTGAACCAGGATGAGTTTGCCATGGGCTCCTCAAACGAATCAAGCGCCTACGGCACTACCCGCAATCCGTGGGATACGACCTGCATTCCGGGTGGGTCTTCGGGCGGATCGGCGGCGGCGGTGGCCGCCGGAGAGGCGATAGCGACGCTCGGCACCGATACAGGGGGCTCCATTCGACAGCCGGCGTCACATTGCGGCTGCGTCGGCCTGAAACCGACCTATGGCCGCGTTTCCCGCTACGGTGTGATAGCCTATGCCTCTTCCCTAGACCAGGTAGGGCCGCTTACCCGTGATGTGGCCGACTGTGCCGTCATGCTGGAGGCGATTGCCGGCCACGACCCCAAAGACTCCACCAGCGTCGACACACCGGTGCCGGACTATACAGCCAGTCTGAAAAACGGAGTAAAAGGGCTGAAGATCGGCCTTCCGAAAGAGTACTTCATCGCCGGCCTCGATCCGGATGTACAACGTTCAATGGAAGCAGCCATCGAGACCTACCGGCGCCTCGGGGCCGAATTTGTCGATATTTCGCTGCCGCATACCGACTATGCGGTGGCAACCTATTATCTGATCGCAACGGCTGAAGCCAGCTCCAACCTGGCCCGCTACGACGGGGTTCGTTTCGGCCATCGCGCCGAGGCGGACGGGCTGCTGGAGATGTACACCAAAAGCCGCAGCGAAGGATTCGGCACTGAAGTCAAGCGCCGCATCATGCTCGGCACCTACGCCCTGTCATCAGGCTATTATGACGCCTATTACGTCAAGGCCCAGAAGGTGCGCACCCTGATCATGAACGATTTCATCAAGGCGTTTTCCGATGTCGATATCATGCTGACGCCGGTAGCGCCGACACCGGCGTTCAAGCTCGGTGAAAAAGTCAACGATCCGCTGCAGATGTACCTGTCCGATATTTTTACCATCCCGGTCAACCTTGCCGGTACCTGTGCCATGTCACTCCCGGCAGGTTTTTCGGCGTCAGGGCTCCCGATCGGGCTGCAGTTGATCGGCAAGCCGTTCGGCGAGGGGGCGATCCTGCAGGCAGGTTACGCTTTTGAGCAGGCGACCGAGTGGCATACCAGGAAAGCAGCAATTTAACATCCGGAGCGTACTATGAAATACCAACCTGTCATCGGTCTTGAAGTTCATGTCCAGCTCCTGACCGCCACCAAAATATTCTGCGGCTGCTCGACAAAATTCGGTTCCGAACCGAACTCCCAGACCTGCCCGGTCTGCCTTGGGCTTCCCGGCGCTCTGCCGGTGCTCAACAAGAAGGTGGTGGAATTCGCCATCAAGGCCGGTCTCTCCACCAACTGCTCCATCACGCCGCGCAGCATTTTCGCCCGCAAGAACTACTTCTATCCCGATCTTCCCAAGGGGTACCAGATCAGCCAGTTTGAAGATCCGATCTGTCAGCGGGGGTGGCTTGATATCATGGTCGAGGGGGAGGAGTCGAAGCGGATCGGCATCACCCGTATCCATATGGAAGAGGACGCAGGCAAGCTGGTGCATGGCGAGCTGTCCGATTCCGACGACGGTTCGGGCGTTGATCTTAACCGGGCCTGCACCCCGCTTCTGGAAGTAGTTTCCGAGCCGGATCTCCGCTCGTCCGACGAAGCGGTTTCCTATCTGAAACAGCTGCACCGGATCGTGACCTGGCTCGGCATCTGTGACGGGAACATGGAAGAGGGGAGTTTCCGCTGCGACGCCAATGTATCGGTCATGCCGGCCGGATCAGACACCTTGGGGACACGGGCCGAGATCAAGAACATAAACTCCTTCAAATTTGTCAAGCAGGCCATCGAACACGAGATCCGGCGCCAGATCGACCTGATCGAAGATGGCGGCACGGTCGTTCAGGAAACGCGCCTTTTCGACCCCAACAGCGGGACAACCCGTTCGATGCGGAGCAAGGAAGAGGCCCACGATTACCGCTATTTTCCCGATCCGGACCTGGTGCCGCTGGTTATCGGCGACGAGTGGATCGAACGTTCGCGTCAGGAGCTGCCGGAGCTGCCGGAGCAGCGTCGCCACCGCTTCATGACCGAACTGGGACTGCCTCTCTACGACGCCGAAGTGTTGACCGCCAACCGGGCTCTGGCAGATTATTTTGAGGCGTGTGTCGCAGCCCATGGCAACGCCAAGGGGGTCGGTAACTGGATCATGGGTGAAATCACCCGGGCCTTGAATGACGGCGGGACAACGATTGAAGCTTGTCCGGTCGCACCGGGGCAGCTGGCGGAGCTGCTGAAACTGATCGACAACGGCACCATTTCGGGTAAGATTGCCAAAACCGTATTCGACGAGATGTGGAAGAGCGGCAAAGCGCCGCGGACCATCGTCGAAGAACAGGGGCTGGTACAGGTGTCCGACAGCGGCGCCATCGAAAGCATCATCGACGAGATCATGGCTGCCAATGCCGGCCAGGTGGATGAGTATCGCGGCGGCAAGGAGAAGGTGTTCGGCTTCTTCGTCGGTCAGGTCATGAAAGCCAGTAAAGGAAAAGCGAACCCGTCTGTGGTCAACGAACTGCTGCTGAACAAATTAAAGGGGTAGGAGGTCAGCAATGAGCCGGACGGTGATGATTATCGATGACTCTCCCTACATGCGCAAAAGTCTGCGCGGGATTCTTATCGAAAAAGGGTACGTCGTTGCATCCGAGGCTGCAAGCGGTATTGAGGCCATGAAAAATCTCCATACCTGCCACCCGGACATTATCATGCTTGACATTATCTTGCCCGACTCAAATGGTCTCTCCCTCCTTGAGTGGATCACAAAGACTCGTCCAAACGCAAAGGTAGTGATCTGTTCTTCTAGCGGGCAGCTATCGGTTATCCAAAAATCGCTTGACCTGGGCGCCAAGGCTTTTCTCCAGAAACCGTTTACCCCCGAGAAGGTCGCAAACGTGCTAGAAAGTCTGGGAGATTAACCAATGGACATGTCCCCTTATCGGGATTTGTTCATTTTTGAAGCCCGCAGCCACCTTTCCGCGTTCAGTGAGCTGATCGTGCGTCTCGAAGATTCCTCCGGCGACCCTGCCGCAATAGGTGAGCTTTTCCGCCATGCCCATTCTCTCAAGGGAATGGCGGCAACCATGGGCTATGAGCAGATTGTGGAAATCGCCCACCTCATGGAGGATCATCTGGGAAGGATTCGCAGCGGAGAATTCCGGCTGTTGCGACCCCTGGCAGACCTCATGCTGGAAGGGAGCGATGCGCTGGCTCGTCAGGTATCCCTGATTGAATCGGGGAGTGACGTAATTGAAGATACTGCCGGCCTAAGTGAACGGCTGAGAACCTACGACCCGGTTTCCGGAACAGAGCCGCACTTGCAGACCGCCCGGCCGCATGAAGGGGATGAGGCTCCCCGGGAAACCGCGGCATCCGCACCACACCAATTCAGACAGACCGATTCCTTCAAAAGCATTCGCATCAAAACCGAAACGCTCGATCATCTGGTCAATATCACCGGAGAGTTGATAACCAACCGGTACCGTCTGACCGAAGCGGTCCGCCTGGCCGGCGCAGCCGAATGCCGGGAGCCGCTTAATCAGCTTACCATGCTGCTGCAGAATCTGCGTGATGAGGTTTTTAAAGCACGCATGCTGCCGTTCGCATTTATTGCCGAACGTTTCCCGAGGCTGGTGCGCGACCTGGCCCGTAAGCAGGAAAAGGAGGTCCATTTTCAGCTTGCAGGGAAAGAGATCGAACTTGATCGCGGTATTCTGGAAGAGATCACCGAACCCCTTGTCCATATCCTGCGAAACGCCGTCGATCATGGCCTGGAGAACGCCGATGAACGGGTGTTAGCGGGTAAATCTCGTAGCGGCACGATAACCCTGACGGTAAGCCGTGATAAAGACCATGTTGAAATTGTCATTGCCGACGACGGTCGCGGCATGGACCCGGAACGGCTCAAGAAAACAGGAGTCGACAAGGGACTCATATCACCGGAGCAGGCTGCGCAGATGACTCCGCAAGAGGCATACCAGTTGATCTGCGCGCCCGGTTTTTCAACCGCCGCAACGGTTACGGATATTTCCGGCCGGGGAGTCGGTATGGACGCCGTTCGTGAAGCCGTGCACGCGCTGACCGGAATTCTGACCATCAAGTCTCGGAGCGGCCAGGGAAGTAGTTTTATCATACGACTGCCGATAACGGTTTCAATCATTAATGCCCTGACGATCCAGTGCGGCCCGTTCGAACTTGCATTTCCGCTGGCTGTTATCACGCGGACAGTTGAATTGAAACAATCTGACATCATCGAAGAATCAGGGCGATCAACGGTAATTCTGGATAATGTCCATCTTCCGCTCAGGCGCCTCCGAGAGGCGCTGCATCTGCCGGAGGCGCCCGGAACAGAAGCCGCTCTTCTGCCGGCGATTGTCTGCGACGTCGGCGGCACTCCGGTAGCTTTTTGCGGCGATCGCATCACCGGCCAACAGGAAATTTTTGTCCGGCCTCTCCGTTCTCCGCTTTCACATCTGCGAGGGGTCAGCGGGGCAACAATCACCGGCGACGGCAGGGTGCTGTTTATCGCCGATGCGAGTTCACTGGCCTAGCCCTGAAATCAGTATTAATCCTACTAAAAGCGGTCCGGTAGAAGTTCTGCCGGTAGTTTGAAGATAAGCACCCTGAAACGGTTGCGGCGGGCGCACATATATGGCAGAATCACATGCTATGCAAGGAGCTTGTTTAGCAGATAGATTCATGAGGGGAGAACGCTATGAAACATCGGATTGCATTACTGGCTGGCCTGCTCTGTTCGTGTATAACCGTTGCGGCCCACGCTGCCCAGCAGATCAATGTGGGGCTTAACGACGTCATCGCCACGGTTGAAAGATCGTTCAAGGCCGGCAGCAACGGACAGGCACCGGTGACTGACTTCACGGCTGATTTTTTCCAGCATACTCAGCTGAAAAAAGACCAGCGTGAAATGCGCAGTGACGGCTTTGCTTCGGTCAGGCTGGCCACGGCAAGTTCGCCGCTGATGTACCGCTTCCAGTATTACCGTCCCTATCAGCAGGAAATTGTCAGCGACGGCAACTCTCTCTGGATCTATCACCCCGAAAACCGGGAAGTCTTCCTGAGTAACGTCGGCATTGTCTACAATCGCCCGGGCTTTAATCCCGATCGTGATCGCGCGGTGAACTTCCTGCAGGGACTCGGACGTATCTCAAAAGACTTCCAGATCAACTTTGCAAGCGGAATGAATGACGTCGCCGGCAATTACGTTCTGGAGCTCAATCCTCGCCATGCCATGCTCAACATCCGGCGCATCCTGCTGGTTGTCAGCCGCGACAGCGTCGTCTCCTACGTGACCGGAGTAAACCCTCTCACAAAAGGACCTACGCCGGCTCCTCCGCAATCCCGCTCACTCCCGTCCGCGACCCGGACACCAACCGGCCAGGCACCATTCGAAGGCGTGCAGGGATTTCGCGTGGCATCAGACCCTTTCCCGCTCCTTTCATCTACCGTGGAGGATCAGGAGGGGAACAGCACGACAATGGAGTTTGCCAACATAAAAATCAATACCCGGCTTTCGAGTACAGACTTCACATTCATTGTTCCGCCCGGAGTCGAGGTAAAATCATCCGAACGTAACCAGCTTCGTTGAGAAAGGCGGCACCAATGTCGAGAATATGTGCCGTTTGCCTGACCCTGTCGCTATTCGTGTTCCCGCTTCATCTGTCAGCGGCATCGACACCTGCAACCATCAAGGATGTTGTCTCGGCTCTTGAAAAAGGATATGCCGGACTGCAGGATGTGCAGGCCGATTTTTCCCAGAAAACCACCATTTCCGCAGTCAATCGCGAGCAGAAGGGGAGCGGCGAGGTGTTGTTGAAGCGCCCCGCATCGGCCACCGCCATGTTCCGTTTCAATTATGCCAAGCCGAAACAGCAGATCATCTCCAACGGCAAGCAGGTCTGGTTCTATACCCCCGAGAACAGGCAGGTGCTTGTCAGCAGTGTCGCCGCGATGTTTGCGGGGGGCAACTCCATCGCCCTCTCCTATCTGACCGGTCTCGGCCACGTTTCCCGCGACTTCGACGTCACCTTTGCCGCCGAGCCGCAGGACAAAAACGGCAACTATCAGCTTGAACTGACCCCGAAAAAGGCGAGCCCGGTGCTGGCCAGACTCCAGCTGACGGTATCGTCCGCAGCCGTAGAGCAGCTGCAGACGTCCGGAGAGGTCAAGAATCTCTTTCCGATCATCTCCTCGATCGTTCACGACGCCGGCGGCAACAAGACCCGGATCGACTACAGCCGGGCGCGGGTCAACAAGGGGCTCGCCGACGTGAAATTCAACTTCAAGATCCCGGAAGGGGTCGAGGTAATAAAACAATAATTATTCTGGAGGTTGTGTTATGCCGTCATTTGACATCGTATCAAAAGTTGACATGCAGGAGGTCGATAACGCCGTGAATCAGGCGATCAAGGAGATCGGCCAGCGCTACGACTTTAAGGGTTCCAAAAGCCAGATTACCCCGGAGAAGGACTCGGTCAAGATCCTGGCCGACGACGACTACAAGCTGAAGGCGGTCGTGGATGTGCTGCAGTCCAAGTTCCTGAAGCGCAACATCTCGATCAAGGCGCTGCAGTACGGCAAGGTCGAGCCCGCCTCAGGCGGGATGGTGCGCCAGATCATCACCGTTCAGCAGGGGATCTCCAAGGAGAAGGCCAAGGACATCACCACAGCCATCAAGGAGAGCAAGCTCAAGGTACAGGCGCAGATACAGGACGATCAGGTACGGGTGATAGGGAAGAACCGGGACGACCTCCAGGATGCGATCCAGCTCTTGAAGGGTAAGGACTTGGATGTAGAGATGCAGTTTACCAATTTCAGGGAGTAGGAACGAGGGATATTTTGAGCGAAATCGCAAAACAGAAAGTCAGCATGGTCAGCCTCGGCTGCCCGAAAAACCTGGTGGATGCCGAAGTGATGCTGGGGGTGCTCTCGAAGCAGGATTACGAGATCACCATGGACGAGAAGGATGCCGACGTCATCATCGTCAACACCTGCTCCTTCATCAAGGAAGCCAAACAGGAAAGCATCGACGCGATCCTCGATCTGGCCGAACGGAAGCATGACGGGCGCTGCCATACCCTGATCGTCTCCGGCTGCCTGCCGCAGCGCTATCAGGAGGAGCTGGCCAAGGAGCTGCCGGAGGTCGATATCTTCATCGGCACCGGCGACTATCCCCGTATCGCCGAGATCCTGGCCGAAAAGAGCGGCGTTGAAGGTCAGCTCCGCTATATCGGCGATCCCGATTTCATCTATGACGAAACCTTGCCGCGCCTCAACTCCTCTCCGGCCTGGTTTTCATACCTCAAGATCGGCGAGGGGTGCTCCAACTGCTGTTCTTACTGCATCATCCCCAAGCTGCGGGGTTCCTATCGTTCGCGGCCGCTCGACGCCCTGGTGGCGGAGGCTGAGCGACTGGTCGCCCGGGGAGTCAAGGAGATCAATGTGATCTCCCAGGATATCACCCGCTACGGCAGCGATATGGATGACGGCACGACGCTGGAGACACTCGTCCGGCGGCTGGCCGCGATTGAGGATTTACGCTGGATACGGCTGCTCTACGCCTATCCGGACGGGATCACCGACAGTCTGATTGCGTTGATCCGGGATGAGCCGAAGGTCTGCAAGTATCTGGATATTCCGATCCAGCACATCTCCGATCCGGTGCTGAAAGCGATGAAACGGAGGAGCTCCGAGCAGCAGATCCGTGACCTTATAGCAAAACTACGGAGCGAAATCCCCGGGATAGCGCTGCGTACGTCACTGATCGTCGGCTTCCCCGGTGAGACCCTGGAAGACTTTACCACGTTGACCACCTTTGTTGAGCAGACCCGTTTCGATCGCCTCGGGGTATTCTGCTACTCCAGGGAAGAGGGGACACCCGCGGCCGAGATGCCGGAGCAGGTGTCGGAGCGGGTCAAGCGTGAACGCTACCGCAAACTGATGCGGGCCCAGGCACGGCTCTCCTTCCGCCATAACCGCACATTGATCGGGACCACCGAACAGGTTATAGTGGAGGGGTTCAGCGAGGAGACCGAACTGCTGCTTAAAGGTCGCTCATCCCGCCAGGCTCCCGACATCGACGGCCTGGTCTATATTACCTCCGGAACCGCCGATATCGGCGACATCGTCACCCTCAGGATCACCGACTCATCGGATTATGATCTGATCGGCGAAATGGTGGATTAATCTTACCACCCCTAGCCCCTCCTGAATCAGGAGGGGTACTTAAAACCTCCCTTGCAAGCTCCCCCTCCTTCCTTTAAGGAGGGGGCCGGGGGGTGGTTTCAAAGGCGCCCATGAAACTTAATTCCAAGCTTATCATCATCATGATCTCCTTGCTTGTTCTGGCGATGCTGACGCTCTTCATCCTCAATCAATTTGCCCAGACCGACCTGGTGAATGAAATCCAGGACAGTTCCCAGGAGATCTCCAAGGCCGTCCAGATGAGTATCGAGGATCTCACTTCCGAAACCGAGACCTCAAGGCTGACCGATTTTTTGATAAAAGCGCGTGAAAAGGGGATCAACGAGATCAATATCATCAACACGGAGGGGGAGATTATCGACTCCTCCGATCCTGATAAAATCGGCAAAAAGCGTGAGCTCAAGAAGCTGGAAAAGGGGGTTCATGCGGCAAAGCGACCTGTAGGCGGCGCGATGCTTTCCCAGAAGCCGTATGAAGTTGTAGTGCCGGTTATTGTCGGCGATGAGCAGCTGGGTTATGTCCAGATCAACATGCTGCTGGACAATATTCGCGATCTGCAGAGGGCCAATTTTATTCGCCGTCTGTTCGCCACCGGCATGGTCTTCGCCGTCGGCATCGCCCTGACCATCTTTCTCGCCCGCCGCTACACGACCCCGATCAAAAACCTGGTGGGCGACTTCAAGCGGATCTCGGCCGGCGACCTGTCGGTGACCATTCCAGTGGAAAGCAACGACGAGATCGGAGAGATGGCGGCAGGCTTCAACAATATGGTTGAAAAGCTGCGGGAGCGTGAAGCGCTGGAAAAACGGCTCTATGAGGCCGAACACCTCTCGCGGGTCGGCCAGCTGGCGTCCGGCATCGCCCATGAGATCCGGAATCCTCTCAATTATATCAGCCTGGCGATTGATCATCTCAAAACCGAGATGCTCCCCTGCTGCGGTGACAAGTGCACAGAACTGGAAGAGTTGACGGACAAGATCAAGGAGGAGGTACGCCGCGCCAATTATATGGTGGTGAACTTCATGAACTATGGCCGTCCGCTCAAGCTCCGCCGGACCGATATCATATATCGGGAGTTGTTGGCCAAGGTACTGCCGGTTCTGCAGGATCGGTTAACCGAGCAGCATATCGTTGTCGATCAGCAGATTCCTGCCGATCTGCCGCCACTCTGGATCGACGGAGAGCTGTTCCGGAACTGTATCCTTAACTTTGTCTCCAACGCCTCCCAGGCGATGCCGGACGGCGGCACGATTACCTTGGGAGCGCGACTCGAAGATGGGCAGGTGAAACTGGTCTTCAGCGATCAGGGGAGCGGGATACTTCCTGAGGACATCGGCAAAATATTCCAGCCTTATTTTACCACCAAGGATGTCGGCATCGGCCTGGGACTGGCTATTACCGAACGGATTATCAAGGAGCATGGCGGCGGGATCGATGTTGAAAGTTCGATCGGCAGCGGGACGATCATAACCGTTTCTCTGCCGCTGCAGCCGCCGGAAATCTGACAGCTAAATCCTCCCTGCCCCCTTTCACAAGGGGAGAATCGGAGATCGAGGAACCATGAAAAACAGCGGCAGCATACTGATAGTCGATGATGAAAAGGGACAGCGGGATATTCTTAATCTGATCCTGAAAAAAGAAAACTATGATGTCGTAGATGTACCCGGCGTACGCGAAGCGCTGGCACAGCTGGAAAAGCGCGAGTTCGACCTGATCATGACCGACCTCAAGATGCAGGGGCAGAACGGGCTCGATCTGCTGGAAAAGGTTCTGGCCGATGACCCGCAGCAATGCATCATCATGATGACGGCCCACGGCTCGGTCGATTCGGCGGTGGAGGCCATGCGCAAGGGAGCCTTCGATTATCTGGAAAAGCCGCTGGAGCGTGACAACCTGGTGCTGACGCTGCTGCGGGCTTTCGAGCGCATCGGCCTGATGCGCGAAAACCGGGTGCTGCAGAAGCGGGTCGAATCGATCGCGACGATACCAAACATGCAGGGTGAGCACCCCAAAATGAAGGAAGTCTTCCGGATCGTTGCCAAGATTGCCCCTTCAAATTCAACCGTTCTGATCGTAGGCGAATCGGGGACCGGCAAAGAGCTGATTGCCAGGGCGATCCACGACGGGAGCCCGCGCCGCGACAAGCCCTTCATCGCTATCAATTGCGCCGCCATCCCGGATACATTGATCGAAAGCGAACTCTTCGGCCACGAAAAAGGGAGCTTTACGGGCGCCAATGCCCGTGAAATCGGCATCTTCGAGGCGGCGGACGGCGGCACGGTTTTTCTGGATGAAATCGGCGAGATGAACGTTGCGATGCAGGCCAAGCTGCTGCGGGCCATCCAGGAAAAGGAGATCCGCCGGGTGGGGGGTAAGGTCAATATCGGGCTGGATGTCCGCCTGGTTTCGGCCACCAACAAGGAGCTGGAGCAGGAGATAAGGAGGGGGGCTTTCCGTGAGGATCTGTTCTACCGGCTGAACGTTATCCGCGTCAACCTCCCCCCCCTGCGCGAGCGGGGGAGTGATATCAAGACCCTGGCGGAATTTTTTCTGGAAAAATACAGCAAGGCGGCCGGAATTACGATGGACGGCATCTCGAAACAGGCGCTGAAGCTGTTGATGAGATACAGCTGGCCCGGCAATGTCCGCCAGCTGGAGTCGGTGATCGAACGCTCGGTCCTGATGGCCGAGAGTAACTACATTGAACCGGATGACCTTCCGACCGAGATCACCGCCTGCGGTTCACTGGCGGGTGGAATTAATTTCGATCTTCCCGCGGATGGGATCGATTTTGAAGCGTTTGAAAAAGGGCTGATCATCAAGGCGATGGAACGGGCGGAATGGGTGATCGGCAAGGCCGCGCCGCTTCTGGGGATGAGTTACAAGACCCTGCAGTACCGCCTGGACAAGTTCGAGATAGAGCGCCCGGACAAGCGCTCCAAATAGACTTTAAACCTGAGAACAAACCCGTTGTAAAATATGAAGCGCCATTTCTGCAGGTACCTTTGAAACATGAAACCATCAACGAAAAATACTGTAATAGGTATTCTACCTGGGTTTATAAGAATACTCTTTGGGAAGTGGCCTTCTCCAGCGTCTCCTGGAGTCTGTCATCCAGCTAACACTTCAAGAAAGGTTATTTGTCAACAATGATAAATTGACCCCTTTGACCCCATGTAACTATTGAAAGGCGATGCCGATGCGGTTTGATATGAATTATTTCGCCGCTGTTTATGGAGATTACGAACGTCAGAATCCGGCAGCAAAATTGCGACATTACCTCGATATCCTTGTGCGCCACGGTGCTCAGGGTTCCTTGCTGGATATTGGCTGTTCTTTCGGTCGTTTTGTAGAAATTGCCAAAAACAGATTTAACTGCACCGGAATGGATGTCGATCCCGATGTTGTTGCCGAAGCGACGCGACGTGTGCCTGGAGTAAAATTTCTTGAAGGCTGCCTTCCTGATATTCCTTGTGCCGGAATGGATGTGATAACACTCTTAGATGTAATCGAGCATGTACCAGAACCATCTGAAGTACTCAAGTCAGTTTATGACGCTTTAAAGCCGGGAGGAATTGCCCTGCTCGTAATACCGGTATATGATGGGCCATTCGGTTGGCTGGTAGAGGCGCTCGATCACGATCCAACCCACATCCACAAATGTTCCCGAAAATTCTGGTTAGACTTGGTCTCCAGCCGTTTTAAGCTGTTGGAATGGCATGGGGTGTTTCGCAAACTTTTCTTTAGCAGAATTTATCTCAACATTCCTACACAGTGTTTGCGCCGCATCGCTCCGGCAATCATTCTGGTTTTACGCAAGAAGCCCTGATAACATGAAAAATTATAGGTGTACCTTGGCTAGACTATGATAATTGTGGTTTTACCCGCATATAATGAAGCGGAATGCATTGGCGCACTGCTGGACAGTTTCTGTCTTGCGCTTGAGGAAGAGGGGAAGCCCTGTCGTTTTATCATAGTTGATGATGGCAGCAGCGATTCTACCTTTGAGATTGTCAAAAATTATTCAAAAAAACTTAACATTGATCTGATAGAACACTCTCATAACAAGGGTCTGGCAGAGGCCATGAAAACCGGGCTTATCCGGGCAGTGAATACCTCTACCGATCGCGACGTGATCATAACCATGGATGCCGACAACAGTCACTTGCCGGGGCTCATGTTCCGGATGGAGCGTTTGTTGAGAGAGGGAAGTGATGTAATCATAGCATCCCGTTATCAAGATGGCGCCAGGGTGAGAGGATTATCTTCGGTACGCCAGATGTTGAGTTACTGTGCATCTCTGCTATTCCGCCTGATCTTGCCAATTCCTGGGGTACGGGACTACACCTGCGGCTATCGGGCCTATCGGGCTCAACTCATTAAATCTGCTTTCCGGGATTATGGAGATCAGTTTATATCTGAGCCCGGTTTTTCATGTATGGTGGATATCATACTGAAGCTTCGCAAGTATGATCCGATTTTCACAGAGGTGCCGCTGATCCTGCGTTACGATCAAAAACTTAGCTCCAGCAAGATGGACGTAAAGAGAACAATACTTCAGACGCTTCGACTTCTGGTGAAAAGAAGGTTGGGCAAATGAAGCGAAAAATAATGTCAATTTTCGGCACACGCCCCGAGGCCATAAAGATGGCTCCGGTTATAAAGGCGCTGGAAAATCGACAAGATGATTTTATAAGTGTGGTCTGTGTTACTGCACAGCACCGACAGATGCTTGATCAGGTGTTGAAACTCTTTGACATTCGGCCTGATTACGATCTTGACCTTATGAAACCCGACCAGAACCTGTTCGAAATAACCTGCAATGTTCTGCAAGGAGTCAGACCGGTACTGGAAAGGGAACGTCCCGATATTGTACTGGTTCATGGCGATACAACCACAACAATGGCCGCCTCGATTGCCTCTTACTATCTGAAAACAAGGATTGGCCACATAGAAGCAGGGCTGAGAACTCATAACAAACATGCTCCTTTTCCCGAAGAAATGAACAGACACTTGACCGGCGTCCTAGCAGATCTTCATTTTGCCCCTACTGCTGCGTCACGTGATAACCTGCTGAGTGAAGGTGTGTCCGATATTTCGATCCATATTACCGGAAATACCGTCATTGATGCGTTATTGACCGTATCCGGTAAGATAGATTCAGAGCCTTGCCTGAAGAGTAGTCTGGATAACACATTTGGTTTTTTGAATCCTGCCAGGAAGTTGATACTCGTTACCGGACACCGTCGCGAGAATTTTGGAACGGGTTTTGAAAATATTTGTCAAGCTCTGGTTGATATAGCCAAACAGGCTCCGGATGTTGAAATTGTTTATCCGGTTCACTTGAACCCGAAAGTGCAGACCACAGTCGAGCTTTTTCTGAAAAAAACAGTTCTACCCAATATTCATATAATCCAACCGCTTGATTATCTTCCTTTTATTTACCTCATGAAACGTTCATACCTTGTAATTACCGATTCCGGCGGTGTTCAGGAAGAGGCGCCAAGTTTAGGAAAACCTGTGCTTGCCATGCGTACAACCACTGAGCGCTTCGAATCAATCTCTGCTGGAACGGTCAAACTGGTAGGGACTGATCGTGAAGCAATTGTTCGGGAGACAATGCTGCTCCTCACTAATCCCGAAGCATACCGCGCTATGAGCCTCGCTCACAATCCCTATGGTGACGGAAAGGCCTCTGGTCGAATCGTTGAAGTCCTGTCGAATTTACCATTACTCAAAGGATGGGCATAGCTCATTAGAAAGCGCCGCGCATGAAGCTATCCTTACCACAACCAATCAATACAAAATCCACTATCAATGCCATTTTGCTTTTAATGATTATGGCACTAATACTGATACTCCGACTGCACTTCATCCACGAACCATTTGATCGGGACGAGGGTTTTTATTCATATATCGGCCAGGAGATACTTCGTGGTGCGATTCCCTATCGTGACGTCATTGATGTAAAACCTCCCGGAATTAATTATATTTATGCCTTTATACTTGTTCTTTTCGGTCAAACCTCTGATGCGGTAAGACTCTTCACAGCATTTTACTCGATTGTTACTGTTTATATGGTTTACCGTCTGACTCATTCGATAGACTGTAACTCAGCAGGTCTCATCGCCGCATTCTGTTTCGGTATCTTTTCCAGCGGACCAATTATTCAGGGGAACAGCAGCAATTCGGAAGTTTATATGCTTCTCCCCCTGACAGCAAGCGCCTACCTTTTTCTGAGAGCGGTAGATACACGCCGAAGAATCTACATCGCCGGGAGTGGCATCTGCGCCGGGATGGCAATGCTTATTAAAACGGTCGCTTTACCAAATCTTCTGCTGATACTCCTTTTTATCATCTTCCTGCGTGGGCGAGATTGGACAGTCAAAAAGGTTATTGCGGATATCTTGACATTCCTGATGCCTTCGCTTCTGCTTGCGTTGGCAGTCATGGCATATTTTGCCTATAATGGTGCATTCAACGATTTTTTCTACTGGAATGTCACGTATGCGAAAACACTGGCACAGACGCACAATGTCTTTGAAAGAATGACAGGAAACCTGCGTCTAGTCGGGGCCGAGCATATTCTGTTGTGGGCAGCAGGTCTGCCTACATTTCTCTGGCTGATCCTCAAAAAACGGGACATAAAAAGTCTGTTTATTGCAGCCTTTTTGCCTGCGTCATTTGCAGGCTTGTCTCTGCCTGGCTGGTTTTTTGCCCATTATTTCATTCAGATACTACCATCCTTATCCATACTTGCGGGGATAGGTCTGGCTAATATATTTGAAAGAAAAAAACGTCTTGGCTTCATAGCCGCGCCGCTTATAGTAGCCTCTCTTGTCACAACGATCAAAGTTGATGCTCCCTATTACCTTGCCCCTTCGCCGGAGGCTGTCTCCACAATGAAATACAAAAGTGACATTTTTGTGAACGATGTTAAAGTCGCTGCCTACATCAAGGCACGAACCAAACCGGAGGATTATGTATTCCAGTGGGGTTGGGAGCCCGGTATCAATTTCTATTCAGGCCGTCGTTCTCCCAATCGGTTTACCTGCATGATGTTTGTGGCTGGAGATTCCGAACCACAAAAGGCCGTATATGAGCTGATGAATAGCCTCATCATTAAAAAACCTGTATATATAATCATACAGGATGGGCGGGAGAAGTGGGCCGGATATTCCGATATTAAAGCAGTTCTGAATTATTATTATCTGCCTGAAACCGTTATCGGGGGCATGTCAATATATCATATCAAAGGAAGCGCTAGTTAATAGGCAACATCATAGAAACACCAAGCTTTTTTCAGCTAGCATGGAAAAAGAGGTGTCTATGGTTAAGCATCGCTAAGGGTTTGAGGTAATGGTTTTTTTTGACTGTGGATCAGGCTTTCAGCTAATGAGTTTGCAAGGTCCGCTGAAGCGAGCCTTGCAAATGGATAATAGATGTTGTGTTTTATTAATACAGTCCGTTGGCATATGGTTCGAAGTTACCATCGAAACAGTTTACCAGCTTTATAGACTGTCCGCTTGGAATTACGGTTCCTATACGTGAATTACCTATACTGAGAGAACCGACGGGATTTAAGCCCCGTGTATTTGATGCAATGGAGATGTCCGAGTTGATGACAGTCATAAAATTGTTGCTGCTGGACCCACCGGTGTATAAATCTGTTATGATATCAATTTTGCTGTTCATTACGCTTATTTTTGAGGTTTCGGAATTTGCCATGTAAAAACCATAGCCATAGCTGCCGTCAGAAGTAATATTAGTAATAATGAATTTTGGATCGAGTGTGTTTGCGTGGGCCCAATATATATAAAATAACGATTGATCAGGTGAACCACCGGAAAAATAGATATTGTTAAAGGTATATGGCTTTGATGTGATAGGATAAACAATCTGGATGGTTCCTCCCTTGATTCTGATGTTATTGAATCTTAAAGTATCGTTTTCTCCCGTTCCCCAAAGGCTTATTGCCGTGGCACCAACTACGGTTTCTATGTATACGTCATCAATAGTAAAATTTCTAATAGTCGGCCAGCCGTCAGTAAATCCAGCTAGCTTATCGTTTCCAACTGCAGGTGGTGCTACTACGACATCCACGCCAATAACTCCGGCATCCTTGGCGCCAGTTACATCAATAAGACCTTGAAAAGTAAGATTCCTCAAGTACATGCCCGAAGGGATGGTCATGGAATACTGACTAAAATATGTACCTCCGACAGGCCTGATAATTGTGCCTGTGCGGCTTGTTCCGATGATATCTACATTAAAGGGTACTCCGGGGCCAAATAGAGTTAAATCGGTTTCGTATAGACCGGGCATAACCAGTATGGCTTGGCGTTCACCGGTATAGCTGTTTGTATTTTGACCTATATAATTTATAGCCGCTCTGATGGAATTGAAGGTCGTGACATTGTTTGCTGCGCCCTTATGGACGATAATCACATTTGAGTATGTTCCCAATTTTTCCTGTCCGATGATGCCGCTAATCTTGGAATTATCCACGGAACCAGCGGTCAACTTGGCACCCGTAACAGTTCCATCCATGATATCCGATCCATTATGCCCATGCGCACCCAGCTTGCTGCCCGAGATCGTCCCACCGACCTTGGCATCGGTAATCGCTCCATCGGCGATCTTTCCTGTTGTCACTGCGTCATCCTGAATATGCCCCGTCTTGACTCCATTACCCGTAGTCAGGGTCTGACCGCTCGTGCCATCAGCGGCAATGATCGCCGCCGAGTTGACCGTATTAGGCCCGTTCTGTGCCGCAAACGACATTGACAAAGGTGATAACACCGCCGTTACCGCCGCCACCACCAACCAACTTGCTGCCCTGCTTCTGATTGTTCTGCCCATTTTTTCCTCCACACATTGGAATTTTGCGATGCAATGACAGCAATCAGCCCCATAGCCAATATGTGTGCCATGACTGGTAAATACAGATAAATCGAATATTAACGCATGGTTGTAGGATTTAAAGCAAAGTTCGGGGAGGGCTTTTTGGAAGCAGAAAGTGTACAGAAACTGTACATTTTCGTGGGAAACTCTGTAAAGGCGGCTACAGCAAGGGTTTACAAAAGAGTAAAGGATTGTTCATTTTTGGACAAATGATCGTAAAGGCAGGTGTAGCAAGGGTTTGTGAAAATGTTCAAAACTGTACACCTTGAAGGTTTATCCGATACTTGGATAACAGACTAAAACGGATACCCTAGCCCGACGAAAATCGCCGGCCCATCCTTGCCGACCCCCAGATCAACCCTGCCGACAATATTCGGGCGCACAATCGCCCGGAAACCGATCCCCGGATTGAACTCGAAATCGGAACCTTTAGCCTTTTCCAACGACTCCATCACCGCCCCAAGATCAATAAACGGCGCCACCTCCCAGTCCGCAGTCACACCGAATACCTCCCAGCGAAAGAGCCGGATACGCTCCTCCAGGTTGCAGAGCAAAAAACTGCTGTCGATGAAGCGATTGCGGCCGTAGCCCCGCAGGGTATTCTCACCCCCGAGGATACTCTGTTCCAGAAAAGGGACATCGGCACCGAGGGTCTGATTATACATGGCTCGAAATACGCTGATGAATTTGCCGTTATCGAGCGGGATAAATCCCTTGGCCTCAACCTCGTAGTGCCGGTAATCGCCGGCTCCCCCCAATGCTTTCAGCGTCGGCTCGAAGGCAATCCGGGTATAGCCGCCGTAGGTCGGGGTGTCCCGATTGTCGAGCGTGCTGTATGAGAGAGAAACACGGACGGCGTGGGTGGTAAAGCCGTCAATGCCGGGCACAGTTGCCGCCGAAAATCTGTCCTTGATATCAGGCAACGCTCCAAAAGCTCCCGGAAGGATTCTGACGTCACGGAAACGGTCGCCGAGCGACACCTGAAAGTGCCGTCCAAAATTGTAACCGGCGGAAATATTGTAGCCGAATTCGTCATTGGCATAATTTGTCTCCCTCTGCTGCGGGCTCTTGGCGTTAAATCCGAAAAAGCGCGAAGAGCCGTCGGCCAGTTTGAAGAAGAAGTCGTTCAGCTCAAGTTTGCGACCCAGCAGTGTCGTATCCCTGACCCGCAGTTCGTAATCATGATTTACCTTGCCGGATTGGGAAAGGTTTACCTCGATGTTCCGGTCTGGAATCGGGTAGAAGGCACCGTACAATGAAGCGGTGACGCCGAAGTTTTCGTTATAGGTTACCTGGGGAGCAAGCATGGTCGTAATCTCGTCCTGCTTGTTGTGAGCCAGAAGTGCAACCAGGGCGCCGCTGGTGATCCCCTCATTGGGGCTTGAAGCGATAACCGGCAGCGGGATCGTTACCAGTTTTATCGTGTCGTCGGCGGGATTACCGGTCTGAAGCAGGTGTGAATCTTTACGGGGAATGTAGTTGGTGCACCCGGCCAGAAGCATCAGGCTTGCGCAGAAGATGATAAAAAGGTGCTTGACAGACCTGAATGTCGGAAAAATTGTCTTCATGGAGGGTTCTTGTAACATTGAGCACCGCCTCTGTCAATCGGCATGCCGCGCTTTTACTCAGCTGCACTGCCGCCGGCAGTTGCAGTCATCTCAATTGTCTTGCTGGATGGCCTGTTTTTGCGTAAGATTTACTTTCAACCTGCCGTTGATTTTATCTTTGGAGTCTATATCGTGACTATTTCAGAAAAGGTTATAAAAATTGCCCGGGACGCCCGTCAGGCGTCGCTGGCCATGGCACGTCTTTCAACCGCCGTCAAGAATGATATGCTGCTGAAGATGGCAGCGGCCCTTGAGCATGCGACGCCCGGCCTGATCGTGGAGAACCGGACAGACCTTGAAGCCGGACGGCGGAAGGGGCTTTCGGTCGCCATGCTGGACCGCCTGATGCTTGATGAAGGCCGTATTCGCGGGATTGCCGAGGCTCTGCGCGAGATCGCCGCCCTCCCTGATCCGGTTGGTGAAGTGACCAGAATGTGGAAACGTCCCAACGAATTGATGGTCGGCAAGATGCGCATTCCGCTCGGCACGATCGGAATCATCTACGAGTCGCGCCCCAATGTGACCGCCGATGCCGCCGCGCTCTGCCTCAAAGCCGGCAATGCCGTGATTCTGCGTGGCGGCTCGGAGGCGATCAACTCCAACCTGGCTATCGCCTCCGTTCTGCAGGGTGTGCTGAAAGAGATGAATATCCCCATGGCCGCGCTGTCGCTGATTCCTTTCACCGAACGTGAAGGGGTGCTGGAGATGCTCAAACAGGAAGAGTCAATCGACCTGATCATCCCGCGCGGCGGCGAAAGTCTCATCCGTTTTGTAGTCGAAAACTCGCGCATTCCGGTAATCAAGCACTACAAAGGAGTTTGCCATATCTTTGTCGATCAGTCCGCCGATTACGACAAGGCCGAACAGATCATCGTCAACAGCAAAACCCAGCGTCCAGGCGTCTGCAACGCGCTGGAGACGCTCCTGATCCACAGGGACGCGGCAGCCGAATTCATCCCGAGAATTGCCGCCACACTGACCGCACTTGGTGTGGAATTGCGCGGCGACGCCGTTTTTTGCGGCTATGCGCCGATCGCCACGCCGGCCACGGAAGAGGACTGGCATGCCGAATACCTGGAACTGATCCTGTCCTGCCGGGTCGTTGACGACATCGATGCCGCCATCGCCCACATCAACCGCTACTGCTCGCTGCACACCGAATCGATCATCACCAGCGATTACAGCCGGGCCCAGCGTTTCATCCGCGAGGTTAACTCCTCCTGCGTGATGGTCAATGCTTCGACCCGTTTTGCCGACGGCGGCCAGCTCGGTCTTGGGGCCGAAATCGGCATCTCCACCACCAAGCTGCACTCGTTCGGCCCGATGGGGCTGGAGGATCTGACCACCACCAAGTTCATCGTCTATGGGGATGGACAGATAAGGGAGTAATATTCTCCGCTCACATCAAACAAAAAAACGCCCCGCCGGAGTTATTCCGACGGGGCGTTTTTTGTAGCTCCAACTACGCAGCCATTCGCATCGGTTCTATCTCCTGAATCCGGTCATGAAGACGCAATCGGGTTTCCTCAAGATCGTAATCCACCTGAAGTCCCATCCAGAAGGTGTCACTGGTACCAAAAAAACGTGCCAACCGCAACGCTGTATCGGCGGAAACTGACCGTTTGCCGGCGCATATCTGGCCAATGCGCATGGCGGGGACGCCGATCGCCTTGGCCAAGGCATAACGAGACAGTCCCATTGGTTTCATGAACTCCTCCAGCAATACCTCTCCAGGATGGATGTTTCGTAACCGCTCCATAGTTTCCTCACTTATCATGGGGTTATGCTATATCGCTTCGCGATACTATGCAACCGGAAACTGGTTCACATTAAACAAGAACACGCCCCGCCGGAATTGACGGGGCGTTTTTTGTTTGTCAAGTAGGTCTATTCGCCATGCTTGGTGGCGTTGGTGGTTATCTTGAGGATGCTTTCCTGGATTTCTTTGTTGGGGATGGCCCGGTAGGAGTCGAGGAGGAGTTTTTCCGAAACTGCCATCGGCAGGGATTCGTTTATGTCGGTGAAGAAGAGCTGTATTGGCACGTCCAGCGCCTGAGCTACCTGCTGCAGACGATCGGTGTTCATCTTGTTGGCGCCGGTCTCGTACTTTTGAATCTGTTGGATACTTACGCCTATTTCTTCCGCAAGACGTCCTTGCGACCAACCCGCCTGAGTCCGTAGTTTACGTAATTTCCAGCCTATGTTTTTGCTGCTGATTACAGTTTTCATATCTCGCTCCGGTTTGGCTGAAGGTTACAGACAACCGGAAGACACAAAAACCACTTATAGGTTTACTAATATTAAACCTTTGGTTTATATTGATCCCTCCTTACAGCCCAGAATCGAGCACTCATCGGAACAGGACAAGTCTCATGTCTGCCAAAGAAGCCACCGCCAGGATCAAGATAAACAGGCTGTTGGAAGCCGCCGGCTGGCGCTTCTTTGCCGACGGCACAGCGCCGGCAAACATCCGTCTTGAGCCCGGCGTCACCCTCAGGAAGGCCGATATTGACGCACTCGGCGAGAATTTCGAGAAAGCGGCGAAGGGGTTTATCGACTTCCTGCTGCTCAACGAAAAAGGCTTTCCCTTTATCGTTCTCGAAGCCAAGGCCGAAGACAAGAGTCCGCTGGTGGGCAAGGAGCAGGCGCGCAGATATGCCCGTTCCCAGAACTGCCGTTTCATCATCCTTTCGAACGGCAACCTGCATTACTTCTGGGATCTGGAGCGGGGCAATCCCTACATCATCACCTCATTCCCGACCCCTGAGTCCGTCACGGGTTACCAGAAAACCGTTCCCGATGCCAGCCGTCTCGTTGCCGAGCTTGTTGCCGACTACTATGCCGTGCTTACCCAGCGCCCCGGCTATGCCGCCGAAGCCGCCTGGAAGAGTGAGGCCGAACGCCCCGGCTTCATTGACGCCAACGGCCTCCGTTTCCTCCGCCCCTATCAGCTGAAAGCCATTTTCGCCCTCCAAAATGCCGTCAAGGCGGGTAAGGACCGCTTTCTCTTCGAGATGGCCACCGGCACCGGCAAGACGCTTACCGCAGCGGCGGTTATCAAGCTCTTTCTGCGCACCGGCAATGCCCGGCGGGTGCTCTTTCTCGTCGACCGGCTGGAGCTGGAAGACCAGGCCAAGAAGGCGTTCGCCAAGGTACTCAGTAACGATTACCAGACCGTCATCTACAAGGAAAACCGCGATGAGTGGCACCGGGCGGAAATCGTCGTTACCACCGTGCAGTCGCTGCTGTTCAACAACAAGTACCGGCAGCTCTTCTCACCCACCGATTTCGATCTGGTTATCTCCGATGAAGCGCATCGCTCCATTGGCGGCAATGCCCGCGCCGTGTTCGACTACTTCATCGGCTACAAACTGGGACTCACCGCCACGCCGCGGGATTACCTGAAGAAATTTGACAAGGCAAAACCGACGGCTAAAGATCCGCGCGAACTGGAACGCCGGCTGCTGCTCGACACCTACCGTACCTTTGGCTGCGATGACGGCCAGCCCACCTACCGCTACTCTCTGCTGGACGGTGTGAGAGACGATTTCCTCGTCAACCCCACGGTGGTGGATGCCCGCAGCGAGATCACCACCCAGCTGCTGTCGGAAGATGGCTTCATCGTCGAATTCACCGACGATCAGGGAGACGATCAAAAAGAGACCTTCAAGCAGCGGGAGTTCGAGAAACGGTTCTTTGCCGAAGCAACCAACCAGCTCTTCTGAAAGACCTTTCTGGAAAACGCCCTGCGCGATCCGGTCAGCGGCGAAATCGGCAAGTCGATCGTCTTTGCCGTCAGTCAGCATCACGCCGCCAAGCTGGCGCAGATTCTCAATCAGATGGCCGACCGGATGTTTCCCGGCAGATACCAGTCCGACTTTGCCGTGCAGGTCACCTCCCAGGTGGACGGCGCGCAGCAGCACACCATCAACTTTACCAACAACAAGCTGCTCGGTTCGGCCAACTTCCTCCCTGCCTACCGGACCAGCAAGGCTCGCGTCTGCGTCACCGTCGGCATGATGACCACCGGCTACGACTGCCCCGACCTGCTCAACCTGGGGCTGTTCCGGCCGATCTTTTCCCCCACCGACTTCATCCAGATCAAGGGTCGCGGCACCCGCAAGCACAACTTCCTCGAAGAGCTATTTGACGATGATTTGAAAGAGACCGTCAGGGAGCCACGCAAGAGCTCCTTCAAGCTGTTCGATTTCTTCGCCAACTGCGAATACTTCGAAGAGGAGTACAACTACGACGAAGTGCTCAAGCTGCCGAAGCCGCAAAGGAAGGGGACTGACAGGGGTGACGGTACCGGGACGGGCGGTCAGAGCGAGACCTACGAGCACCTCGGCGCGGACATTCTCGCCACCATCAAGGAAGAGACCATCGGCTATGAGGGGATGAAGATCGACCGGATGTTCTACGAGAAATTCGAGGAGACCGTGCGCGAGAATCCCATCATCGTCGAGGCCATCGAGGCGGGGCAGTGGGACCGGGTCATCGATTACGTCAACCGGGAGGTGTTCGACAAGCCGCAGGAATACTACACCCTGGACAAGCTCCGCCGGGCCGCCGCCGTGGATCGCCGTCTCGGCCTGCGGGAGATCCTCGAAAAGATCTTCGGCCTGATTCCCCGCTTCAAATCCAAGGATGAACTGCTGGAAGAGGAATTCGCCAAGTTCATTGCCGACTGCAAACCGGCGGAGGCGGAGGCGATCCCGGCGCTGAAGAACTACTTCAAGGCGTATGTCACCAATGGCAGGATCCGCTACATCATCGACAGCGGCGAACTGACCGACCTTGCCACCAACGCCTTTTTCTCCACCCGCGATCTGCGGGCCGTGCCGCAGAAATACCGCACGCTCATCCCCGATTACATCAAGGACTATGTGCCGCTGAACCAATTCACCGCCTAAAGGAACCAGATGCTCGACACCGCAACCAAGCGCCGCATTGACACTGCCCGCGACATCCTGGTCGGCAAAGTGCCCGACCCCAAATCCCAGGTGGAACAGATCACCATCGCCCTCATTTACAAGTTCATGGACGACATGGACGCCGAAGCAGAAGAGCTGGGGGGCAAGCGCAAATTCTTCACCGGCGACTTTGCCCGCTTCGGCTGGGCCAAGCTGATGAGCGCCGCTACCGGCGGCCATGAGCTGATCGGCCTCTACGGCGAGGGGATCGCCACCATGCCGCAGAATCCGGGCATTCCCGTGCTGTTTCGCGACATCTTCAAAAACGCCTATCTCCCCTATCGCGACCCGGAGACGCTGAAAAGCTTTCTCAAGATCATCAACGAGTTCGAGTACGACCACTCCGAACGGCTCGGCGACGCCTTCGAGTACCTGCTCTCAGTACTCGGTTCCCAGGGAGATGCCGGCCAGTTCCGCACCCCGCGCCATATCATCGACTTCATGGTGGAGATCATCGCCCCGCAGAAAGGGGAGGTGATTCTCGACCCGGCCTGCGGCACCGCCGGGTTTCTCATCTCCGCCTATAAGCATATCCTCCGGACTAACCGCGACGCCAAGGGGCACAGCACCTTGACCCCGGACGAAAAAGGCCGCTTAGCCACCAGTTTCAAGGGGTATGACATCTCCCCGGACATGGTGCGTCTCTCCCTGGTGAACCTTTATCTGCACGGTTTCACCGAGCCGCACATCTACGAATACGACACTCTCACCAGCCAGGACCGCTGGAACGAGTACGCCGACGTTATCCTTGCCAATCCGCCGTTCATGTCGCCGAAAGGTGGGATCAAGCCGCACAAGCGCTTTTCGGTTCCAAGCAACCGGAGTGAAGTTCTCTTTGTTGACTATATGCTGGAGCACCTCAATTCAAATGGTCGTGCTGCGATCATCGTTCCCGAGGGAATTATTTTTCAATCCGGCTCCGCGTACAAGCGGTTACGCGAGGTACTTCTGAAGGAGGCTCTAATCGGTGTTATCTCGCTGCCATCGGGTGTCTTTCAGCCATACTCCGGCGTGAAAACGTCAATCCTGATTCTGGATAAACGAATTGCCAAGAACAGGCCGACGATTATCTTTTCGGACATTCGGGCCATTGGTGTGAGTCTCGGCATTAAACGCACTGTCACCGAACACAATGACCTGCCATTCGTGCTCAAAGACTACGCCGCCTACTACGCAGGCACTGCATTGTCTAAGCATTCATTTCATGCCGATAGAAATACGATAATTGCCAATGACTGCAACCTTAGTGCGGAACGTTACCGTCCGGTTGAAGTTCGTGCCGGGACACGTGTTGTCAGGCTCAAAGAAGTCTGTTCTCTAACAAAAGGCTCACACTCCAGCACCAAAACAGCACCGGGCAAATATCCGCTCATTGTGACCGCCGAGGACTGGCTTACTTCTACAGATTATCAAATAGAAGGCGAAGCGGTTTGCGTCCCATTGATCTCTTCAACTGGGCATGGCAAAGCGGCTATCAAACGGATTCATTTTGCTTCAGGAAAATTCGCAGTAGCCAACCTGCTGGCGGCTCTTCGGCCACTTGATGCGAATGTCATGAGTGCGAAATTTCTTTATCTCATTCTCGACCTCCAAAAGGATGAAATGGCTGCGCTCATGAAAGGCGCTGCAAATGTCAGCATGAAAGTTGAGGACTTGGCCGAATTTTATATCCCCCTGCCACCGCTTGAGGTGCAGCAGGAGATCGTGGCGGAGATCGAGAGCTACCAGAAAGTCATCGACGGTGCCCGTGCCGTCCTCAACAACTATCGCCCGCATATTTTGATCAGTCCTGAGTGGCCGATGGTGGAGATTGAGGAAGTTTGCGAGGTCAAATCGGGCGGGACCCCGAGCCGTTCAGAGAACGCATATTGGAATGGCTCTATCCCGTGGGTAGGTTCAACTGTGTGCAAAGATGGGGAGGTTACTAAAGCTGAGGAGTTCATCACAGAAGCTGGGCTGAATAACTCAGCCGCAAAACTTTTTCCAAAAGATACCACTTTGATCGCTCTCGTCGGAGCAACAATCGGAAAGACTGGCCTTCTGAAATTCGAGTCTACCACAAACCAGAACATCGCCGGGCTATATTCCAAGTCGCGAAATGTGCTTGAGCCAGTTTATCTCTTCCATGCGGCACAGCAGCTTTATCCAGTGTTCATGAAGCTGGGAGAAGGAAAGTTCCGCATGGCAAACCTCTCGTTTGTTAGGGAGCAGAAAATCCCCCTCCCGCCCCTCGCCACCCAGCAGACCATCGTCACCGAGATCGAAGCCGAGCAGGCGCTTGTCGCCGCCAACCGAGAACTGATTGCCCGCTTCGAGAAGAAAATCCAGGCCACTCTGGCGCGGGTTTGGGGTGAAGAAAAATCATGAAATTTGACGAATTCGATCAATATTCCGAAGACTTGCTGATGGCACAATATGACGTGTCTGAGATCATAACCCACGAGCTTATGAAAGGAGAAGTGCGAGAAGATTTCCTGATCACGACTTTGGAATCCTGCTGTTCCGACCCAAAACCTAAGCTGGTGAAGGGCACTATCTCTGACGGCCAAGATGACGCGGGACAATTGGATATAATTCTGTGCCGCCCATTCGCTCATTTACGCAATATTGGAACCCAGTGTTTCGTTGCAAAAAACGACGCTCTCTGTGTAATTGAGGTTAAAGGCAACTGCAGGGGAACCGATTTGAATAAGGCGGAAGCGAAAGCAGCGGTGATTCAAGGTTTACACGGTCAGCGATCACCGCAGTATGGTGTTGTTTGCTACAAAGTAGCTCTGGAGTTAAAAACAATTATGGGTCGTTTCGGCTATACCTATGATTCCGCTACGAACACATTTTTTGACAATGCAACCGTACCCAATGAAGTCGAGGCCAACTGGCGCAGTATTCATTATCCCAATTTGGATTTTTTCGTTTCGCTTGAAGACGGCAAGAAGATCTTTCTCAGAAAATACGAACTTAGTCCTGGCAAATTTCGTTTTGTTCGCGCAGTTCAATCCCCACTCATCAAAGAATTGTTTTCGATGATGCGTAGTCTCTGGATACCGGCGAATCAGATTGCTCAGCCATAAGGTCCGACTCTGGAGTCTCGCTTCCTTCATCGCCTATGCCTCACCGGGTGGGAATCTTGAGCGGTTGTGCGGGGATAGTGGGAGCGGGAAGAAGATCGATTTCTTTGTTAATGCACCATGAACCTTGAAAAATCTTTTTCGATGAGGTAGCATCAACCCATGAAAACTACACAGAAAAAAATGACGAGAAAAGCATCCTATGTTGTCGGCTCACAGCTACCCGACAAGCTCCCCAAAAAAGCGAGTGATTTTCTCTCCAATGCCGTGACACCGAGGCGTGCTTTTGATGTAGCCGCAAAAGTGGCAAGGATTGCGGCAAAGAACAGTCCAGCGGCCAAAGTGAAACGTGCCTGTTGAACTGAAACTTGTCAAGGGAGCCGACCTTGCGCCGGGAGAGTTTCTGCAACGCTGGCAATGCCGTCGTTCAGAGATAACCGGTGTGAAGCGAGCGGCAAAGCTCGCCACTAATAATCACGCCAGGCTGCATGTCCTCTCCATTAACGGTATAGATCAGGGCTTTGTAACCGTCGGTATCCATCAGCGCAAAAACCAGAAACAATTCCACTTGCAAGTCATCTTCCTTTTTGTATCAGCCCAATTCAGAAAACAAAAGATTGATGAACTGGAAGGAATGCTGGCCTCGGAATATCTGATGGGTCACGTCATTGCACAGGCACTTGAGGTATGCCAATTTATTCCCGCCAGCTCCATACTCCTTGAAACCGCATCTGACAAGCTTTATCCTCTCTATGAATCTCTGGGATTCTCCAGATTGCCAGACATGACGGACTGGATGACACTCCCCTTGCCTCATTGATGTTTTTGCCGGATAGACGGCGAACTTATTACAAAGCTGTGTGTTTGATACCATTGACCGGAACGGTTGGTATTCTTATCAAGGCTGTACGAATTGAGTGTGATCGTACTTCTTGACAAAACAGGACAAAAACAGGGGGAGTCACCATGACAATTCAAGATCAGATCCAGCAGTTTCTCGCATCACCCGCGTTCGGCGTGGTCGGCGCCTCCACCAACCGTCAGAAGTACGGTAACAAGGTGCTGCGCTGTTACCTGCAGAACGGCAAAAACGCCATCCCGGTCAATCCCAATGAAGCGGAAATCGAGGGAATACCCTGTGCCGCCACGATCAGCGACCTGCCGGCAAGCGTCGTGAGCATATCCATGATCACCCCGCCGGCTGTTACTGCACAGCTTGTGCCGCTGGCGCTGGCAAAGGGGATCAGGAATATCTGGATGCAGCCGGGAGCCGAGCACCCCGATGCGGTGACGCTCTGCCGCGAACGGGGGGTTAACGTCATCGCCGACGGCAGCTGCCTGCTGGTCGTGATGGGATATCACGAGCACTGACAAACCGACCCGATTATCGTGAAAATCGAACTCAGCCATCTCCGTTTCGGGGATGGCTTTTTTTGTCAGAATATATGTTTATTGACAACCTGCTCCTCAATGATAAAATGTCTGCACAAAAACCATATCAGGATATTTACATTGTAATATCGGCATATTGAACTATCGACAATTATAAAAAATTGTTTTGCAAAATAGGAATAGATGTTTTATTGTATCGGATATCACAATTAATATGCAGCGCAAACCGGATGGGTCCGAGGGTAAAAGCCGGTTCTTCCATGGAGGATGCAGGCATGAGTGACATAAGTAAAAAACTTTCGGTTATTCCTGAAGTCGAGCAGGCGCTTGTCATGACCAAGGATGGGGCCGTTGTTGATGATTCATCATACCAGGCCGAACTACTCGGGGCTAACGGCCTGTTTCTCGCGCTTTTTTCGGGTCAGATCGGCTCGCAGTTCGGCATCGGGGAGTTCAAATCCGCCACGGTACATGGCAGTGAACATCACCTGTTCCTTTTTGATTCCAAGCGTCACCATCTCTGCGTATCCACCATAGGAAACGCCAACGTAAATTCGCTTGATGCCGAAATCCGCCGGGTACTGGCTCAGAAATAGGGGGTAACATGCAGGCGATCATGCTCGGTTTGACCGCGGTTCCCGGAGTTATGGGCGCGATGCTCTCCGATGAACGGGGAAATGTGCTGGCACATTCCTTCCCTCCCTATTTTGACGCGGGAACTCTCAAGGGCGCGGCCGAACTGCTTAATGACAACACGGTCGGTCTTCAGGATATAACCGGCGGTGTAAAGCTCTTCGACATCCGCTTTGAACTGGGACGACTGATCATCAAGCCCCTTCCGCATATGTTCGTGGCCGTTCTCTGTCAACCGACGGTGAATGTTCAGCTCCTGTTTATTTCCCTGAATGTCGCCATCAAAAAAATTGAAAAGCTGTCAGCCGAGGCTCCTCTCGTCCAGCCCGTCCGGCAAGCGGCGCCACAGGTTCAGACGCCTCCTCCGGTTGCCGCCGCCACTGCCGGCGCCGCACCCTCCTCCTCTGACTATCGGGCGGTTAATGATAAAAAAGGGGTTTTGCTGACCTGTGAAACCATGAAACAAACGGCGGGAACTTACTGGGATTCAATGACCGACAGCGCCAGCGTCAATCGTAATACCGCGCTTGAAGTCAGTGATTTTTTCAAGACCGGTCCGTTCAAGAAGTTGACGATAACCAACCTCGCCACCGGAAAAAGCAAGCATGTACCGGTCGCGGTGATTCAGCGTGACCGTGATCATCTCTATGACGGCAAGATAATCCTGACTCAATCGTTGTCCGAGGTGCTCCATGTTAAAGAAGGTGACCAGGTTCGGGTTGAGATCGTTTCCGGCGGCGGTTTTTTCGGGTGGGAAGGAATTTAAACATTTTTTCTTCTATCTTTCAGTAAACAGTTGTCATATCAACAAAAACCTGACATAGTGGTAAATCTTCGACGGGCAGCAATGCCCGTCGTTTTATTTTGCAGCATTTGAGGAGTTTTACCCATGCAGGAACGAATCAGAAACATCGCCATTATCGCCCACGTCGACCACGGCAAGACTACCCTGGTAGATGCCATGCTTAAGCACGCCGGAGTTTACCGCGCCAATGAAGCCATCACCGAGCGGGTCATGGACTCGAACGACCTTGAAAAGGAACGCGGTATAACCATTCTGGCCAAGAGCCTCTCGATTCACCACGGCCCTTACAAGATCAACATCGTTGACACCCCAGGTCACGCCGACTTCGGCGGCGAGGTCGAACGCGTGCTCAAAATGGTCGACTCCGTGCTGCTGCTGGTGGACGCCCTGGACGGCCCCATGCCTCAGACCCGCTTCGTATTGAAAAAATCGCTCGACCTGAACTTGAAACCGATCGTCGTCATCAACAAGATCGACCGTCCCGGCAGCCGCCCGGATGAAGTGCTCAACATGGTTTTCGATCTGTTCTGCGAACTGAACGCCTCAGACGATCAGCTCGATTTTCCGGTGGTCTATACCAGCGCCAAGATGGGGTACGCCAAGCTGGATATCAATATAGAATCAAACAGCATGGAACCGCTCTTCGCGGTGGTGGAAGCCAACGTCCGCCCCCCCAAGGGAGATGTCAACGCCCCGTTCCAGATGCTGATCGCCAACATCGATTACAACGACTACATCGGCCGCATGGCGACCGGCCGTATTTTCAACGGCAAGGTTCGCGCCGGCGAGACGGTTGCGATGATCAAGGCGGATGGTTCGATCACGAAAAGCCGTATCACCAAGCTGCTCGGCTACGAAGGGCTGAAACAGGTCGAAATTGAAGAGGCCGGAACGGGCGATATCGTTACCGTCGCCGGTTTTGAGGAGGTTAGCATCGGCGAAACGCTGGCCTCGGCAGAGAATCCGATCGCAGTCCCTTACGTCTCCATCGACGAGCCGACCCTGTCGATGAACTTCATCGTCAATACATCCCCCTTTGCCGGTCGCGAAGGGAAATGGGTGACCTCGCGCAACATCAGGGAGCGCCTCACCAAGGAACTCCGTACCAACGTCTCCCTGCGGGTCGAGGATACCGACAGCGCCGACACCTTCATGGTTTCCGGTCGTGGCGAACTGCATCTCTCGATCCTGATCGAGACCATGCGCCGCGAAGGGTTCGAGCTGGCCGTTTCCAAGCCGGAGGTCATCGTCCGGATCAAGGACGGCGTCAAGATGGAGCCGATGGAATACCTGGTGGTCGACGTCGCCACCGAGTTCCAGGGCGCCATCATCGAAAAGATGGGACCACGCAAGGGGGAGATGGTTGCCATGGCGCCGATGGGCGAGATGGTCCGCCTCGAATTCATCATCCCGGCACGCGGCCTGATCGGCCTGCGCGGCGAGGTTCTGACCGATACCCGCGGCACCGCCGTCATGACCCATACCTTCCACGAATACGCCCCCTACAAGGGTGATATTCCGGGCCGTAAAAACGGCGCCCTGATCGCCATGGACCACGGTGAAACCACCGCCTACTCGCTGGACGCCCTGCAGCCGCGCGGCACGTTGTTCATCGGTGCCGGAGTCGAAGTCTACGGCGGGATGATAATCGGCCAGAACAACAAGGATAACGACCTTGAGATCAACCCCTGCAAGGGGAAGAAGCTGACCAACGTCCGCGCTTCCGGAACCGACGATGCCATCAAGCTGACTCCACCGAAGATCATGACGCTCGAACAGGCGCTGGAATTCATCGAGGATGACGAACTGGTGGAGGTCACGCCGCTTTCGATCCGGCTGCGCAAGAAAGAGCTTGATCCGACTCGTCGCAAACGGTCGGGCAAAAACTAGGAACGCACCATACGTTACGATAAGCGGGCCGGGATTATTTCCGGCCCGTTTTTTTTATTATTTTGCAACATAAAGAGTGGTGATTTTTGGGCGTGCGGATGTTATAGTTCGGCTGAAATTATTCAGACTTCCGGGGCGGGGCGTAAATCATGGCAGAGCAAACGATCTATCTGATAGGGGCTGGTTTTACCGGTTGGGATGGCTTCCCGGCCAAAGCGCTGGAGATTATCGCTGCCGCCGACATCATGATCGGCCATCAGCGGCATCTGGCAATATTTCCGGATTTTGCCGGGGAAAAGAGAGAGCTGGGCGATCTTCCGGAGCTGATCGAATTTCTTAAAAAAAGCGACCGGAGAGTCGTGCTGCTCGCCTCGGGCGATCCGACCTTTTTCGGCATATCGCGCTTCCTGCTGCGCAACCTCCCCAAAGACAGGATCGAGATCTTCCCCAATGTAACCAGCATGCAGTATGCCTTTGCCCGTATCAAGGAGCCATGGGACGACGGCATCTTCGTTTCGGTGCATGGCCGCGGCATGCACCGATCAACACACCGGCCGCGATCGCCGCCGAACTGATCGAGCGGGGCGCCGAAGGTTATCAGGCCTGGCTTTGCGAAGATCTGGGCATGCCGACCGAAAAATTCACCAAAACGACCGTGCGCGGACTGCTGGATCTCGTAACGTCCGAGCTGAATATCCTGATCCTGATCCGTATTTACGAGCCGAACCTCGTCCACTATCCGCTGATCGGCATCGATGACAACGAGTTCCACACCTCTAAAAAACTGATTACCAAACAGGAGGTTCGTGCCGTTACGCTGGCCAAACTCCAGCTTCAGGATGATCTGGTGCTCTGGGACATCGGCGCCGGGAGCTGTTCCGTGTCGATCGAAGCCTCCAACCTGATGCCGGACGGCAAGATCTTTGCCGTGGAAAAGAACCAGCAGTGCATCGGTTTTATAACCGAGAACCTGAAAAAGTTCTGTGCCCGCAATATAAAGCTGGTCGAAGCCTGTGCGCCGGACGGCCTGGATGATCTGCCCGATCCGGATCGCGTCTTCATAGGCGGGGCGGGGGGCAAGCTGGACGAGATCATCGACATAATCTCTCTGCGTCTGAAACCGGAGGGAGTCGTGGTTATCAATGCCGTGACGCTCGACACCCTCACCAGGGCGGTGGAGTTTCTCGAAGACCACGGTTTTACCGTGGAAGCGGCCTGCATCAACGTCGCCAAGACCAAGAATCTGACCGAGTACAAGATGTTCGAAGCCCAGAACCCGGTTTACGTGATTTCAGCCCGCAAAGGCGGCGAATAGTGGCGACTGTTTATGCGGTTGGCGTCGGTCCGGGCGATCCCGAGCTGTTGACCCGCAAGGCGGAACGGATCCTGCGGAGCGCCGATGTGATCCTGGCTCCGGTGTCGAATCCGTCCGACTCCAGCGTGGCGCTGGATATCATCCGTGAATTTGTCGATGAAAACCGCCAGGAGATCATCGTTCACCAGTTCCCGATGACTTCCGACCGGTCACGCCTGATTCCGGCCTGGCAGGAGGCGGCGGCCTTGATCGCCGCCCATGCCGAGGCGGGACGCACGGTGGCCTTCATCACGATCGGGGACCCGCTCTTCTATTCGACCTTCATCTACCTGCTCCGCCTCCTAAAGGAACAGTGGCCGCAGCTGCCGGTTGAGATCATCCCCGGCATATCCAGCATCAATGCCGCAGCTGCACAGGCGTTCCTTCCGCTGGTGGAGGGAGATGAAAAGATGGTCGTGATACCGGCCACTGCCGGGATAGAGCAGATAAAAGCGGCTCTGGAGACTTACGAGACGGTCGTGCTGCTGAAGGTAAAGCCGCTCTATCCCGAGATTGTGGAGCTTCTCCGCGTAGCCGGCAGGGAACAGGGCACCGTCTTTGTCGAGCGGGTAGGTTCCCCGCGACAGAAGGTGTTGACCGATTTCGGCGAGATCGCTGCCCATACTCCGGATTATTTGTCGCTGATGATCATCAAATAGTTTCCAGTCAATCTATATTCCATAAAAAAAGTCCGTTTATCCTTATGCAGGATAAACGGACTTTTTCAATTTGATCGAGACTAATCGGTAACTGACTGACCCAGAACCGCATTCGTATATTTAAATGTCAATCCTGACCCAGCTGACTCCCCTAATTATTTCCCTCCGACATAAGCATCACATCAAGCCGATCAGCATCTTTCCCCCGATGACAATAAGAAGACCGGCAAAGATTGTCTTGAGCCTTTGTACTGGCAGCCTGTGGGCAAGCCGCGCCCCAAAGGGAGCAGTGAAGATGCTGGCAAGCGCCACCCCGCACAAGGCAGGCAGGTAGATGTAACCTAGGCTGTTGGCCGGAAGAGATGCCACTCTCAAACCATTCAAAGCATATCCGGCGGCACCGGCAAAGGCGATCGGAAAACCGATGGCTGCAGAGGTGCCGATGGCAGTATGCATCGTGACGTTGCAGCGAAGCATGAATGGTACCGACATGGTGCCACCCCCAATTCCCACCAGGCTTGAAATCCCTCCGATAATCGAGCCAACACTCAAGAAACCAAACGAACCGGGACGCTTGTGCGTTTTGGGTTTGATATCAAGCAACAGCTGTGCTGCCATTGTAAATAGAAACAGAACGAAGAAGCCCTTGAGGGTCCGGGTTGAAAGCTGAGCCGCAAGCCAGGACCCGATAAACCCTCCGACCAGGATACCGGGTGTGATCCTCCAGACAATTGGCCACTCTACCGCCCCGCGCCCATGATGAGCACGCATGCTGGATAGCGATGTGAACATAATTGACGCCAGTGAAGTGCCGAGCGCCATATGCTGGACTACTTCGGACGACACATTCTGTTTTGTGAAAATATAGGCCAGCATCGGCACGATGACCAAGCCGCCGCCGACACCAAGCAACCCGGCCATTATACCTGCGCATGCTCCTGCGCAACCATAGAGCACTATAAACATGATTTCCCCAGTTTCTTCATTCGGGATCTAGGAATTGTGCACTAGCCGGAGAGGCCGAGTGTTGATAGGGATGCAATCAGGTCGGCAAAGCGTTCTCCCTGGACAATGATATGTTTTCGGAGTAGATCGGCAGCTTTTTCCCCGTCAGCCGCAATAATTGCATCGACAATATCTGCGTGTTCTGAATATGAAGTTCTCAAACGATCACGCACCCGCAACTGCAGACGTCGATAGGCGCTCAATCTCTTATGCAGAGCAATTGCCTGCTCAATAAGAAAGCCGTTGCGGCTCGCTGTGTAGATCGCCAGATGAAACTGCTCATTCCTACGGTAGTATTCATCCGGATCAGCCAGATCTCGCGCCTCTTCGCACGCTCGATGGGCCTTCAAAAGAGCCTGCTGGTCAGCTTCCGTCATCCGGCGTGACGCCAACCTACCGCACATGGCCTCCAGTTCGGCCATAACCTCAAACATTTCACACAGCTTTTGGGCGGTAATCTCTGTCACCACCGCCCCGCGTCTCGGCCGCATATTAACAAGTCCGGCGAACGAGAGCTGGATAAGCGTTTCCCGTATCGGAGTACGCGACACCTCAAACTCGTTTGCCAGCTCAGTCTCATCAAGCCTCATTCCCGGCAGATACTGTCCGGTAGCAATCCGCTCCTCGATAATTTCCAGCAGATGTTCTGACCTCCGCGTATGAACTGTTTCGCTGTTCATGTAACTCCCCTCTAAAGTGCAGTTGACTAAATATACAACAAACACAGCAAAAGTAAAAATAAAACTTGACAAAAAATACACGATATATATTCTTGTATACAAGAACGCTGTTTCAGCGAACAAGAATTGCGCGTCAATCAGACTATTTGGATGGATGAAACTTCGATATAATAATTTAACTGACAGAACATGGGTTGAACGTGAAAACTTTGATGGGACCTGGAGAACGAACCGTAATAGCCGCACGATAAGCCGGATGTAAAGGGAGAAGCACCATGAGCATGGCAATAGGAAGCAAAAACACACGTGCTGAAACAGCAAAGGAGAAAAAGTCATGATTATCTACGGAACAGCGTTACTTGCAGCCTGTCATCTCAGCGGAATATTCCTGGGTGACCTTCTAGGCAAACTCATCGGAGTGAAGGCAAACGTCGGCGGAGTCGGCATTGCCATGATGCTGCTGATCTTCGCCCGCCTGTACATGCACAAAAACGGTCATTTGCCCAAGGAAACCGAGGGCGGGGTCGGTTACTGGGGAGCCATGTACATACCGGTAGTGGTTGCCATGGCTGCCCAACAGAACGTGGTTGCCGCACTGCGGGGCGGTCCGGTGGCACTGCTTTCAGCTTTTGCCGCAGTGTCAGCCTGCGCCTGCTGCATCGCCCTGATCAATCGCATGGAACCCAAGGATGGTGTCGAAGAAATCAAAAAATTTGCTACTCACCAAGCGTAACAGACAAATTATTAAGGAGTATTCCGCTATGTTAGAAATGTTAGAAAAAGTTGCGCTTCAAAATGCCCTTATAACCGCTTTTGCCGCGGTAGGCATTGTTGTCCTGTTATCAAGCAAACTATCACGCCACCTTACTTTTGGCCGGGTGCATGCGTCAGCAATCGCTATTGTAATTGGTCTGGGGTTGGCGTACTGGGGTGGCAGCCAGACCGGTGGCAAAATGGGATTGGCCGACATGAAGCTGTTTGGCGGCATCGGCTTAATGGGGGGTGCCATGTTCCGTGACTTTGCCATCGTTGCCACCGCCTTCGAGGTTCATGCGGAGGAGGCTAAAAAGGCTGGGCTGATTGGCGTTGTAGCACTGTTCCTTGGCACTATAGTGCCATTCATTATCGGTGCCAGCATTGCCTGGGCCTTTGGCTATAAAGACGCAATTGCCATGACCACCATCGGAGCCGGTGCTGTTACCTATATCGTGGGTCCGGTCACCGGAGCGGCAATCGGTGCCAGCTCAGATCTCATGGCACTGAGCATTGCAACTGGGCTTATCAAGGCCATTATGGTCATGGTAGGGACTCCAATTGCCGCACGCTTTCTCGGCCTGAAAACACCACGGTCGGCCATGGTGTTCGGCGGACTCGCCGGAACAGTCAGCGGTGTGTCGGCCGGACTGGCTGCCACCGACCGTAAACTGGTGCCATACGGCGCCCTGGTAGCAACCTTTCATACCGGCCTGGGCTGCCTGATGGGACCTTCGGTACTCTATCTTGCCACCAAGGCCATAGTTGGCTAAGAACATTAACCATCTCAGCAGGCAAGTCAAAACGACACTTTTATATTTTAAACCGCAATATCAGAGAGGCAATAATGAACGGACCATCAATCAATGCACCCATATGGGACCAAGCACGACGTAACTGTCAAAAACGGCGGGAACGTGGTGGGCAATTGGCCCACGGCAAGCAGATCGCTGCAGACGATATCGTACGACTGCTGGAAACCATCATCGAGCCGGGCGACCGGGTCTGCATCGAGGGGAACAACCAGAAACAGGCCGACTTCCTGGCAAAAAGCCTCGTAAAAACGGACCCGGCACTGGTACGCGATCTGCATCTCGTGCAATCGGTGCTGGCACTCCCCGAGCATGTTGACCTGATCGAACAGGGGCAGGTAAGCCTCATCGACTTCTCCTTTTCCGGTCAGCAGGCGGGACGTCTGGCAACGCTGGTCGAGCAGGGCCGGATCAAAATCGGCGCTATTCATACCTACCTGGAACTTTTCGGTCGCTACTTTGTTGATCTCACCCCCAAGGTGGCGTTGATCGCCGCCCAAATGGCCGACCGGGACGGAAATCTCTACACCGGCCCCAATACCGAGGATACACCTGCCATCGTTGAAGCCACAGCCTTCAAGAACGGCATCGTCATCGCCCAGGTGAACGAAATCGTCGACAAACTGCCGCGAGTGGATATTCCAGCCGACTGGGTCGATTTCTTCGTCAAAGCGCCCACTCCACACTACATTGAGCCGCTATTCACCAGGGATCCGGCGCAGATAACCGAGATCCAGATTCTGATGGGCATGATCGCAATCAAAGGACTGTATGCCGAATACGGCATTACCAGCCTCAACCACGGTATCGGCTTCGACACTGCGGCAATAGAACTGCTGCTTCCTACCTATGCGGCCGAGCTGGGACTGAAAGGGAAAATCTGCACCCATTGGGCTCTGAATCCCCACCCGACATTGATTCCGGCAATCGAAGCCGGTTTCGTGCAATCGGTGCATTCTTTTGGATCAGAAGTCGGGATGGAGAATTATATTGCGGCTCGCCCGGATATCTTTTTTGTCGGCCAGGATGGTTCCATGCGTTCCAACCGGGCCTTCAGCCAAGCCGCCGGCCACTACGCCTGTGACCTGTTCATCGGTTCCACTCTGCAAATCGACATGGGGGGCAACAGCTCCACTGCCACCAAGGGGCGAATCTCCGGTTTTGGCGGAGCGCCCAACATGGGTTCCGACGCACGGGGGCGGCGGCATGCCTCATCTGCCTGGTTGCGGGCAGGGAGAGAGGGACGCGGCAGCAACAACATGCCTCGCGGCCAGAAGCTGGTGGCACAGATAGTTGAGACCTCCCGCGAACATATGCAGCCGGCCTTCGTAGAACGCCTCGACGCCTGGGACCTAGCCGAAAGCGCAGGAATGGAGCTGCCACCGGTCATGATCTATGGCGATGACCTTACCCATATTATCACTGAAGAAGGGATAGCCCATGTCGTGCGTTGTCAGACTTCCGAGGAGCGCGAACAGGCTATTCGGGGTGTTGCAGGTTATACACAGGCCGGCCTTGCTCGCGACAAACGCATGGTGGATAACCTGCGCGATCGCGGCATTGTCCAATACCCTCAGGACCTCGGCATTGACAAAAGAATGGCAACCCGGGATCTCCTGGCGGCACGCAGCATCAAGGATCTCGTGCGGGCATCAGGCGGTCTTTACAATCCGCCGAAGCATTTCCGTAACTGGTAAGGAGAATATATATGGAACAGTTTGTAATGAACTTTAAGTCAACAGAGCATCTGTCAACATCACCATCACCCCGGGTTTGTGGCGTCGTTTCTTCAGGAAACCTTGAAGTGCTTGTTGAGAGCGGCGAAGCCGAGGATTCATGCAGAATAGACGTATCCACACCCGCTGAAGGATTCCGCGACATCTGGAATGCCGTGTTGAGCGACTTTGTTGAGCGTCAGCCGCTGGGGGGACTGCATGTCACCATTAATGACGCCGGCGCAACCCCGGCCGTGGTGAGCCTGCGTCTCGATCAGGCTATTGACGCCGTTAGGAGTAAGAAACCATGAACACAAAACCGGTCAATTATTTTGAAGCATCGGCACGGACCCGCATTACCTGCCTCGTCGATACGGAATCTTTTTCGGAAATCTGCCCGCCGCACCTGCGCCACACCAGCCCGCATCTGGCGCGGCTTAATGCCCCGGTTGCCTTTGACGACGGCGTGATAGTGGGACGTGCCACGGTGGCCGGCCATCAGGTACTGATTGCCAGCCAGGAGGGAAAATTCAATGGAGGTGCCGTAGGTGAGGTTCATGGAGCCAAACTGCGCGGCCTGATGGATAAGGCGCTCAGTGAGCGTCCTGTCGCCGTACTTGTACTGATTGATTCGGGCGGAGTCCGCCTGCACGAGGCTAATGCCGGCCTGATCGCCATATCGGAATTGATGCGTGCCGTCCTGCGTACCCAGGCGGCGGGCATTCCGGTCTTTGCCCTGATCGGGGGGTCCTGCGGAGCCTTTGGCGGGATGGGTATCGTAGCCCGCCTCTGCACGGAGGTCATTATTTCCGAGCAGGGAAGAATCGGGCTCTCAGGGCCGGAGGTGATAGAAACGGTCAAGGGTGTAGAAGAGTTTGACTCCCGGGACAGGGCGTTGGTCTGGCGCATCACCGGCGGCAAAGTGCGGCGCGCCCTGGGCGATGCCACCCGCCTGGTTGATGACGACATCGGTGCGTTCCGGTCAGCAACTTCCGAGCTGCTCGGAAAATATGCTGAAAACCGCTTGAAACCTTCGGACCTGGCTTCTCTCGCTAAGGAAAATACCCGGTTAGCCACTCGCGCTCAGAAATATGACACTGCACGGGATGGGCGCATCATGTTCCGGGAAGCAGGATTCACAGATCTTGAAGAAGTGGCACTCATGCCGATTGACGACTTCAACCGGCAAATTGGGGAGGTAGCATGAACATGGTATTTGACAGGCTGTTTGGTTCCGGACAGCACAGTATAGCAATTGACGGGGATTTCTTAGCGGGAACTGCGACGGTCGGTGAACGTGAAACTGTCATCATCGGTACGTGCAACAAGGCGGCAATCGACAGCAGCCTGGCGCTTAAAGTTGCCGATGCCATTCTCCGAACGGTACGTGAGGACATTAGCCCCTCGCGCCCACCTCGTTCGATACTTTTTCTGGTGGATACGCAGGGACAACAGCTCTCCCGACACGAGGAACTGCTGGGATTGAACGGATATTTTGCTCACGTGGCAAGCTGTTGCGATCTTGCTCGGCGTCATGACCATCGTCTGGTAACGGTAATTCATGGCGAGGCTGTCAGTGGCGGTTTTCTGGCTTTCGGACTGATGGCGGACCGGATTTGTGCTCTCCCTGATGCCCAGGTACGGGTCATGGACCTGCGGGCAATGTCAAAAGTAACCAAAATTCCCTACGACAAGCTGGTAGTTCTGGCAGAGGAATCACCGGTCTTTGCTCCGGGAGCTGAGAACTACTGGCGTATGGGGGCGGTCGACGTACTGTGGTCCATTGAAGACGACTGGAGCAGCTGCCTTGAATCCGCAATTGCTCTTGCGAAGGCTGATGATGGCCGTGCACGCCTGGGCCAGGAACGCGGCGGCAGGACTCTGGCAGCGCCAATATCTGAGCTGGTAGTATCCGCATGATTGCGCCGATGGTACAACGTCACCATCTGATGTGGCTTGATCCTGAGCTGGATGTGGCGCAATACTCCCCTGATTCCGAGCATACGGCCTTTGTTCGGGAGTGGGTAGCACAAGGACGTCCGCTTGTGGTAGCGCGGCAGCCAAAGCAACCGTTGACCGGAGTTTCTCATATTGCCCTTGGCCTAACCCTGCCGAAACCGGCTACTCGTCAACGCATTTCACTCTATGTCCCGACGGAAGCGATTCTCCGCCAGAGTGGTCCGCTGGATTTGAGCCAAACAATGGCTCCTGCCCCCCACTGGCAGGAGCTTATCTGCCGCATTCTTGATATATGCACAATGGCACAAGTTACCCCGTGTGTGTACGGCTCACTGCTGTGGCAGACGGTAAGCAGCTGTGATTATATTACCGATACGAGTGATCTGGATGTTCTGTTCGTCTGTACCGAATCTTCCAACATTAAACTGCTCATTGACTCCCTTACCTCGCTCGACGACTCCAGGCCGCGGGTGGACGGAGAGATACTTGCTGCTTCCGGCTGGGCCGCAGCCTGGAGAGAGGTCGCGGTAGCAGGTACATCGGGCGGTCCAAGCAGGGTACTGGCGAAATCCGGATACGAAGTTCGGTTAATCACCCTGGTCGAATTTTTTGAAGGTAAGGGGAACTGACATGGAGCTCAACCTTCATACTCCGGTTGTCGAACAATTGGATGTCGCACAGTTTGCCGACTTCCATCTGCTCGACCAGCTCTGCCTGAATGCCCTTCGCAGTGAGGTTTTTGCGTGGCCCAAGCCGGGGTTGGTGACTCCGGTTGATTCAGGAAGCCATCACGATATGAACATCTGCACGTTTATGAAGAGTATATCTGCTCTGGAAGGTACGTTTTCCGGAATGGCGATGGCCGCCGCCTTTGGTCAGGGATTCCACGCCATGATGGCAACGGGGATGGAAGCGGAAGCCCGGATGCAGCTTGCAACAGAAGGTGCCAACACGCATCGAGGCGCAATATTCAACCTGGGTCTGCTGGCCTCTGCTTCAATGCTGCGACGACATAACCCGGCTCTTGCGGGCTTGAGTTGCGGTGCTGTGGTTGAACGTGAATGGGGTGAAAAGATTCTTGCCGCACGCACTCCTTCTGCCGCAACCCATGGTAACCGGGTTTATCAACGGTATGCAAAGGGTGGTGCGCGAGGCGAAGCCGCCGCAGGCTTCCCGATGGTGTACCGGTTCGGCGTTCCGACCTTGAGTCGTCTGCTCAACGACGGTTACGACCACGAGCGGGCTATTATCGGGACCCTTATGACGCTGATAGAACATGTGGATGACACTAACCTGCTCTGGCGAGGTGGGGAAGATTGTCTTGCCTTTGCCAAACAGTCAGCACGGGAATTCAACAGTAATGGCGGCGTTGCACAGCCAGGGTGGCGCGACCAGCTTACTTCCATGCACCGCTCGTTCGTCGAACGGAATTTAAGCCGGGCGGCAGCGCCGATCTTGTTGCCGCTTCCTGGGTTGCCTATCACCTGGATATGTTATGAAACTTGCGATTCTTTGTTCAGGGCAGGCCGGTCAGCATCGCGCTATGCTCGACAATCTGATTAAAGCCCCCGACCTGGAAGAGCTCCGCAGTTGTGCGTCGGAGATTTTGGGAAAAGACGTCGAGGGGTGGTGGCGCAGCCTGACGGATGAAGCCATTTTTGCCAACGAGAATGCCCAGTTTGCCATTGCACTCTATCAATTGTCCGTCTGGCAACGGATCGCAGCAATTATTCCACAACCTGCCCTGATAGCCGGTTATTCACTGGGCGAACTGATTGCATACCATGTTGCCGGTTCACTGAATGTAGCCGACACCCTGAAACTGGTGCGCCAACGTGCTCAGCTGATGGATGAAGCAGTCGGGGATTTAACAGTAACAGGCGGTTGCATGCTGCTCTGGCGCGGCAGGGTGTCATATCAGGTGCAGGAAGCCATGCAACATGGCTTGATGGAGTATGGCCTGGAAACTGCAATCGTGAGGAACCGGGGAGAACAGGTGTTTGCCGGTCCGGCCGACGCAGTAGACAGCTTCCAGGCTGATTCCCATATTGTCAATCCCAACATGGTCAGACTAGCGATAACAACCCCGTCTCACAGCCATTATCTTGCCACCGCTGCTGAAAATTTCGGGAAAGTGCTCAACGATTCAGGCCTGACATCACCTTCCATTCCGGTTCTGGCTGGCGTTGACGCCACTCGGGTACGAAGCCGCGACCAGGCAGTTGATGCGCTTACCCGCCAGATAGCCACAACTGTACGCTGGGACCGATGCATGACGGCTCTTGAGGAAGCCGGCATCACCACTGTTATCGAACTCGGCCCTGGCAATGATCTGGCGAAACTTATCGAGGCCGATCATCCGCACATTTCCGCCCGTTCGGTTGATGAATTTCAAGATTGGCACGCCGTAAGGGAGTGGCTGGAGTCACGCAGAGATTAAGGAGCTTAGTTGAGGTCAAACAACATTCACGATTTACCCGGAAGCACATACTGCCATTTGTGCTCCTTTCTTTGGACGGGGGAAACCCCGGCCTTTTTTTGCCGCTCATAGTTAAACCAAGCACAAACTCAATTCACCACAAAAAAAGCCCGCTCAGCCCTGTGTTAACAGGAGTTGAACGGACTTTTTTCATGAAACGGGAACGGCGTGGAACTCTAAATCATTTTTCGTCCAGAACCGCATGAGCCGCAGCGAGCCTGGCGATTGGCACCCGGAAGGGGGAGCAGGAGACATAATCCAGCCCTACTTTGTGGCAGAAGATGACCGATGACGGATCGCCGCCATGCTCGCCGCAGATGCCGAGCTTGATGTTCGGGCGGGTGGCGCGTCCCAGTTCGCAAGCCATCTTGACCAGTTTGCCGACGCCGTTCTGATCAAGCGAGACGAACGGATCTTCGGGGAGGATGTTGTTGTCGACATAGAACGGCAGGAACTTGCCGGCATCGTCACGCGACAGACCGAAGGTCGTCTGGGTCAGGTCGTTGGTGCCGAACGAGAAGAATTCGGCTTCGACCGCTATTTCGTCAGCCGTCAGGGCGGCGCGCGGCAGTTCGATCATCGTGCCGATCAGGTACTCGACCTTGACGCCGTAACGGGCTATTGTTTCATCACAGATCGCCACGGCGTTCTGCTTGAGAACCGCCAGCTCCTTGGCGGTCGCTATCAGCGGAATCATGATCTCCGGAACTATGCTGAAACCCTCGTTTTTCACCAGCTCGCAGACCGCTTCCATGATGGCTGTAACCTGCATGTTGTAGATTTCCGGGTAGGTGATTCCCAGGCGGCAGCCGCGGTGACCCAGCATCGGGTTGAATTCGTGCAGCGATTCGATCTTGTGCTTGAGGGCGTTGATCGGCACCTTCATCGTCTTCGACAGCTCGACGATATCCTTTTCCTCCTGCGGCAGGAACTCGTGCAGCGGCGGATCGAGCAGCCGGATGGTCACCGGCAGCCCCTTCATCTCGCGGAAGAGCCCGATAAAGTCCCCTTTCTGCATCGGCAGGATCTTGGCCAGAGCGAGCTCGCGCCCCTCGACATCTTCGGAGAGAATCATCTCCCGCACGGCGGCGATCCGCTCGGCATCAAAGAACATATGCTCGGTGCGGCAGAGGCCGATTCCCTCGGCGCCGAACTCTCTGGCCACCTTGGCATCATACGGCGTATCGGCGTTGGTCCTTACCTTTAGGCGGCGGATTCCGTCCACCCACCCCATCAGGGTGTTATAGTCGTCGGTCAATTGCGGCGATACGGTCGGCACCGCTCCCAGCATCACCTCACCTTGGGTTCCGTCCAGTGTGATCATGTCTCCCTTCTTGACGACAACCCCGTTCCTGGCGGTAAAGCACTGGTTGGCATAATCCACCTTGATGTCGCCGCAGCCTGCCACGCAGCACTTGCCCATGCCGCGAGCAACCACCGCCGCATGAGAGGTCATGCCGCCGCGGGCGGTCAGGATTCCCTGGGCCGCGTGCATGCCGTGGATGTCTTCCGGCGAGGTTTCGACACGAACCAGAATGACCTTGCGGCCGACCTTCGCTTCAGATTCGGCTTCATCGGCGGTAAAAACTACCGAACCGGACACGGCGCCGGGAGATGCCGGCAGCCCTTTGGCGATAATGTTCTTTACGGCTTTCGGGTCGAGTGACGGGTGCAGCAGCTGATCAAGCTGTTCCGGTGCCACGCGTTTTACGGCGGTTTTTTCGTCGATCAGCCCCTCTGCAACCATGTCGACCGCGATCTTGATGGCGGCCGGCGCGGTACGCTTGCCGTTGCGGGTCTGCAGCATGAAGAGCTTCCCTTTTTCGATGGTAAACTCGATATCCTGCATATCCTTGTAATGTTTTTCAAGTATCAGACGAATGGCATCCAGCTGCTTGTAGCACTCCGGCAGCACCTCCTCCATGGGGGGCAGTGTCGTGGCTTTGGCACGGTTGATCGGCTGCGGCGTACGGATACCGGCCACGACGTCTTCACCCTGGGCGTTGACCAGATATTCGCCGTAGAAGTAGTTTTCGCCGGTGGAGGGGTCGCGGGTAAAGGCCACGCCGGTGGCGCAGTCGTCCCCCATGTTCCCGTAAACCATCGACTGGACGTTGACGGCGGTGCCCCACTCGGCCGGGATGTTGTTCAGGCGGCGATAAGTGATGGCGCGCGGATTCATCCATGAGCCGAATACGGCGCCGATCGCCCCCCACAGCTGATCCATGGGATCTTCGGGGAACGCGGTTCCGAGCTCTTCCTTGATGGCGGCTTTGAAGGCCGCTACCAGATCCTTCCAGTCGGCGGCACTCAGTTCGGTGTCGAGGTGCACGCCCCGCTCTTCTTTTTTATGTTCAAGCAGGTGCTCAAGGGAGTGTTTGTCCATCCCCATGACGACATCGGAGTACATCTGGACAAAGCGCCGATACGCATCATAGGCGAAGCGCTCGTCACCGCTCTGGGCAATTATTCCCTGAACGGTGATGTCGTTGAGACCGAGATTGAGAACGGTATCCATCATGCCAGGCATGGAGGCGCGGGCACCGGAGCGGACCGAGACCAGAAGTGGGTTGGCCGGATCACCAAATTTACGCCCCATCAGAGTTTCGACCTGGGAAAGATTAGCGGCAACTTCGGCTGCCAGCGAAGCGGGATAATTTCTATCGTTCTTGTAAAACTCGGTACATACTTCCGTGGAAAGGGTAAAGCCGGGCGGAACCGGAAGACCGATGCTGGTCATTTCGGCCAGATTAGCCCCCTTGCCCCCCAACAGATTTTTCATGTCAGCCCGACCTTCAGCCTGACCATTTCCAAAGAAATACACAAACTTCTGCGCCATCTTACCGCCTCCTCTTATCAAGATAACTGCGTGTGCTTTACAGCCACTAAAAACCATTTATTCATAATTAAAATAATAGTTTAGGGGATTGGACTATAGCGCAGATTCACAAAATATCAACCATATTGTGGGGCTCATGCAAAACTATTTCCGTTCCAGCCTCTATTCTTCGGCACATACGAAAATCTAACCGGTCAATTCGTACAAAAGTCCGTTCGCCCTGATGCATATAAATAGGGTGAACGGACTTTTTTTGAAAGAATTCGCTTATGGAAACGGTTTTTACTTCGTGTCCCAGCTGGTGATATCTGCATTCTTTCCTTCACCCCCCTTGACGCCGTCGGCACCGTAGGAAAAGAGGTCGTAGTCGCCATGTTCACCGGGAGAAACGTACAGGTAGTCATTGCCCCACGGATCTTTGGGAACCTTCTTGCTCTCCAGATAGCCTTCATCCTTGTAGCTTTTTGGGATCAATCCGACGGTCGGCTTGGTAACCAGCGCGCCCAGCCCCTGCTCGGTAGTAGGATAGTTGCCGCTATCAAGTTTGTAAAGCTTGAGGGCCGTCTCGATATTCTTGATCTGTACCCTTGCGTCGGTAATCTTGGCGTCATCCGTGCGTCCCATCAGTTTCGGGCCGACCAGCGCCGCCAACAGCGCCAGAATAACGATTACGACCATGATTTCGATCAGCGTAAAGCCTTTCTTATTGTTTACAAATTGCATTTCAGTGTGCACCTCCAGAGTAAATTTCTGCTGTTGAACCCTGTTCAGCCCTACTAAACAGGATCAACTGCTAACAAAATAGTCTCTGCAAAACAAAGCAGAATATTTTTCCCAACTTACTAATAGATTGAGTGTATGGCAAGCTCTTTCAGACAGGCGAATACTTCAAAAAATATAATCCCTGCCCCAAATGCGGTACAAGTTGTTGGCAACGCTGCTTCATTGTAATTACATTATTGAACCAATCCGAAGAGTTATATTTGTGCTTGCAGATTGGCATCCTATATGCTAAATCATTGGCGGTAGCGAAGAATAGAACATGCATATGAAATAACGTCTGCGTAATGACGCAGTAAAAAAACAGTAAGGAGAATATGAAATGAAAAAGATCAGCGCCGTAGTAGCAATGCTCGCCGTAACCGCTTTTGCCGGAGCAGCCTTCGCATCACCCGAAGTAATCGAGTTGCCGGCCTCCATGGGTAAAGTAACTTTCAACCACAAGCAGCATCAGGAAAGACTGAAAGATTGCACCAAGTGTCACGCGAGTGCCACAGGCGGCAAAATTGAAGGTTTCGGCAAAGATGTTGCGCACAAGACCTGCAAGGGTTGCCACACAGAAATGAAAAAAGGACCGACTTCCTGCAAGGATTGCCACAAGAAATAAGCGATATTAATTCGGATAACAATTGAAAACGAGGGTATCGCTGCTGCGATACCCTCGTTTTTTTGCCTGCTCCCTGCCTGCGCCACGGTTTGCCGAACTCACCGCAGTGCCAGCTCCAGCGCCTCCAGCTTTTTTACCCGGTCGCGGAGTGCGGCAGCCTTCTCGAAATTCAATTCCTTGGCCGCCGCCAGCATCTCTTTGCGAAGTTTTTTTACCAACTTCGGGATCTCTTTTGGGGCAATATATTCCTCCCCCTCTTCGCCAACCCCTGCCGGCTGCGTAACATAATCCTTCTCCTCGATCGACTCCAGGATGCTGCGCAGCCCCTTTCTGACCGTTTCAGGCGTGATGCCGTGTTCTTCATTGTAGGCCAGCTGCCTGATCCGGCGTCGCCCGGTTTCATCGATGCAGGCCTGCATGGAGCGGGTCACGCTGTCGCCGTACATCAGAACCCGGCCATTGATATTGCGGGCGGCACGGCCGCAGGTCTGGATCAATGAGCGCTGCGAACGGAGAAACCCCTCCTTGTCGGCATCAAGAATTGCGACCAGAGACACCTCCGGCAGATCCAGCCCCTCCCGCAGCAGGTTAATCCCGACCAGCACGTCGAACTCACCCAGGCGCAGGTCGCGAATGATCTGCATCCTCTCGATGGTGACGATGTCCGAATGGAGATATTTTATTCGCACCCCCAGCTCGCGGTAATAGTTGGTCAGCTCTTCGGCCATGCGCTTGGTCAGGGTCGTCACCAGCACCCGCTCGCCACGGGCGACCGTCTCGCGGACTTCATGGAGGAGGTCGTCCACCTGGCCGAAACCACTCCCCCTCTCTAGCTCTCTCCCGCTGGGGTGCATCCTCCCCGCCGTTACCGGCCGCACCTCGATAACCGGATCGACCAGACCGGTCGGACGTATTACCTGCTCGACAAACACGCCGCCACTCGCCTCAAGCTCGTAATCGGCCGGGGTGGCGGAGACGTAGACCGCCTGCCTGATACGTGCCTGGAACTCCTGGAAATTGAGCGGCCGGTTATCGAGCGCCGCCGGCAGTCGGAAGCCGTAGTTGACCAGTGTATCCTTGCGCGAGCGATCGCCCCGGTACATGGCGCCGGTCTGCGGGATGGTGATGTGTGACTCGTCCACGAACAGCACAAAATCTTCCGGGAAGTAATCGATCAGGGTATAGGGGGCTTCCCCCGGCTGGCGGCCGTCGAAATAGCGCGAATAATTTTCGATGCCGTGACAAAAGCCCATCTCCTCCATCATCTCGATGTCATAGAAGGTGCGCTGTTCGATGCGCTGTTCCTCAAGCAGCATGTTCTGCCCGCGAAAATATCTGATCCGCTCCGCCAGATCTATCCTGATCTGCTCCACCGCCCTCTCCAGCGTTTCCCTGGTGGAAACATAGTGTGAAGCGGGATAGATGGAGCACTTGGAAAGTTTTTGCAGGACGACGCCGCGCAGCGGATCGATTTCGCTGATCGCCTCTATCTCGTCGCCAAAGAACTCAACCCGCAGCGCCCGTTCGCTGTCATAAGCCGGAAAGATTTCAATCACATCCCCCCGCACCCGGAACGTACCGCGGTGGAAATCCATGTCGTTGCGTTCGTACTGAATCTCGATCAGTTTTCCGAGCAGTACGTCACGACCGTAATCATCCCCCTGATGAAAGAAGATGTGCATCGCCTGATACGCCTGTGGCGAGCCGATGCCGTAAATGCATGACACCGACGCCACGATGATGACATCGCGCCGCGTCAGCAGGCTGCGGGTCGCGGAATGGCGCATCTTGTCGATCTCGTCATTGATGGCGGAGTCTTTTTCGATGAAGGTATCACTGGTCGGGATGTACGCTTCAGGCTGGTAATAATCGTAGTAGGAAACGAAATACTCCACGGCATTATCAGGGAAAAGCTCCTTGAACTCACCATACAGCTGGGCCGCCAGGGTCTTGTTGGGCGCCAGCACCAGCGCCGGCCGGGAGGTCCGGGCGATGACGTTGGCAACCGTGAACGTCTTGCCGGAGCCGGTAACCCCCAGCAGCGTCTGGTGGCGGTCACCACGCAGTATCCCCTCGGTCAGTTCCTTGATGGCCTGCGGCTGGTCGCCGCGCGGGGTATATTCGGTTGTGAGTTTGAAAATTGACATACGTACCCTATATGTGCGTCTTGTTTTGAAAAATCAGCGGATTGCTCTGGATTTTCAAACAGTAAAGGGGTAGACTGATACAAGTCTGATGTCCATAAGGACGCAACCATTTATACGGTAGCACGGGGCCTCACGTGACACAAGAATTACAAATCGTTGATAACGCACTCTGCGGCTTTCCGGTGCCGGGGAGCCGGTGCCGCCTTCTGGAGGGAAGCTCCATTCCCACTTTTGTAATCGACTGCCGCCACCTGGTCATATTCTGGAACCGCGCCTGTGAAGGTGTTACCGGCTGGAGTGCGCGGGACTTGGTCGGGACCGACCGGCACTGGTCCCCCTTTTACCCGGCGCAGCGCCCGACCATGGCCGATCTTATAGTCGATAACGCCACGGCGGAAGAGGTCAGCCGCCACTATGGCGATTTCTGGCGACAATCAACCATTATTCAGGAAGCATATGAGTCGGAGGGGTTTTTTCCGGCCATGGGCAGCGGCGGCATCTGGCTCTTTTTTACCGCCTCGCCGCTTATAAATGCAGAGGGCCGGATCGTGGGGGCGATCGAAACACTTCAGGATATCAGCGCCCGTAAACGAGCCGAGGAAGAGTTGAGGATTCATCAAGATTCGTTGGAAGTGACTGTCCGGCAGCGCACGGAGGAACTGACCCATGCTCACGCCGAACTGGCGGCCAAGGCCGCCACCCTGCAGGAGACTAACGAAGAGTTGTCGCAATACGCGTTTGTCGTTTCCCACGACCTGCGTGCCCCGCTACGTGCTGTCCGCAACTATGCGGATTTTCTGCGTGAAGAGCTCGGGGACATCCTGAACGACGAGCAGCGCGGTTATTTTGACGGCATGACAACGGCCCTGAAATTCGGGGACGAACTGGTGAGTGATCTGCTCGATTTTTCACGAGTCGGAGGAGAAGGACTGACCGTTCATCCGGTTCCGCTGGATGAATTCCTGACGGAGCTGAAAAACGAGCTCGATATTCCACCCGATGCCGAACTGATCTGCGATCGTGGCCTGCCGACCGTTCTTGCGGAGAAAATCCTGTTGCGCCAGATCTTCAGCAATCTGGTGACCAACGGACTGAAATTCAACCATTCGGCCGTCAAACGGGTTGAGATCGGCCTTGCATCCTGCGATCACGGTTTCTGCGAGCTGTTCGTCCGCGACAACGGCATCGGCATCGCCCCCCGCTATCACGACAGGATATTCAAAATGTTCAAACGCCTCCACACCCACAAGGAATTCGAGGGGACCGGCATCGGTCTGGCGATCGTTAAAAAAGCAGCAGTCAAGCTGGGCGGCTCTGTCCGGATTGAATCAGAGGTCGGATCCGGTTCGACCTTCCTGGTAACACTCCCTGCGGTTGAAAGGAATATACAGCGGTGAACGACAAAACTTTCGTAGTACTGATGGCAGAGGATGACGAGCACGACATTATTGCGACCAAAAGGGCCTGGAAGGCGAGCCAGATGGCCAACCCGCTCCGCATCGTCAACAACGGCGAGGAGTGTCTTGACTACCTGTGGCGCCGGGGCGCCTATTCCGATCCGGCATCGTCACCGCGCCCCGGAATCCTGCTGCTTGATCTCAACATGCCGCGCATGGATGGGCTGGAGACCCTTCTGCATATCCGCAAAAGCGAGCAGTTCCGCTCGCTGCCGGTGGTTATGCTGACGACCTCGAAAGCCGAGGAGGATCGGGTGCGCAGCTATGAACTGGGCGCCAACGCCTATATCGTCAAGCCTATCGGTTTCGATAATTTTTCGGAGGCGATCCGCACCATCAACCTGTTCTGGAAACTGGTTGAACTGCCTGGAGGCTAGCATGAAAAAACCTGAGATGCTGTCACAGCTGAAGATTCTTCTGGTAGAGGATGACGAACATGACCGTATGGCCTTTCACCGCGCCCTGCGGGTTTCCGGAATCGAGTGCGAGATCACGGAATGCGAACGGGCCTGCAATGCGCTTGACCTGATCCGGGCGGACCATTCATGCTACGATCTTGTCGTGGTTGACCACCATCTCCCCGGACTGTTCGGCATCGATTTCTGCAAAACCCTGCTGGCAGAGTCTATCGGGCTGCCTCTTATCATGCTGACCGGCAGCGGTTCAGAGGCGGTTGCAGTCGAGGCCCTCAAGGCGGGTGTCGATGACTACGTCATCAAGGATCCTGATTGTGCCTATCTGCTGATGCTGCCGCGCATTCTGAGCGATGCCGTATCAGCCCACCGGGAGCGACTGGCGCGGGCAGAAGCGGAAAAGGCACTGATCGACAGCCAGGAGCGCCTTGCCGCAATCGTCGCTGGACTGACGATTCCCACCTTCGTGATCGATGCCGCGCACGTCGTTACCCACTGGAATGATGCCTGCCAGAAAATTACCGGTGTTCCTGCGCATGAGGTTATCGGCACGCAGGAGCAGTGGCGCGCCTTTTACTCGTCGGTGCGCCCGGTGATGGCCGATCTGATCGTGACCGGCAGCATTGAAAACATGGTTGCACGGCATTACGGTGGAAAATACAACCGTTCCGCCGTGATCGAAGACGCCTTTGAGGCGGAGGACTTTTTCCCGCATTTTGGCGAAACGGGAAAATGGCTTTTCTTCACCGCCGCGCCGCTCAAAAACTCAGCCGGACAGATCATCGGTGCCATCGAGACGCTGCAGGATATCACCGACCGGAAACTGGCGGAAGAGGCTTTGCGCGCCAGCGAATACCGCCACCGCGAGCTGAGTATCACCGACTCCCTGACCGGGCTGTACAACTCGCGCCACTTTTTCAACCGCGCCGCCGAGGAGATAGACCGTTCCAATCGATACGGCTCGCCGTTTTCGCTTATTCTGCTGGATGTGGACAATTTCAAGCACTATAACGACACCTACGGGCACTTGGAGGGGGACCATGTTTTGGCCGGCCTGGCCGATGTGATCCGGAGCGAGATCCGCGGGGCCGATTCCGCCTATCGCTACGGCGGTGAAGAGTTCATTGTGATCTTCCCCGAAACGGAACCGTCCGAGGCCCTGGTCGTAGCCGAGCGGCTGAGAGCGGCCTTCGAGGCAACTATTTTTTCGCCGCTGCCGGGCGGAGAAGTCCGAATAAGCATCAGTGTCGGCGGCGGCTGCTACAGCTCGGAAGAAGGTCTGACAGCCTTTGTCAGACGGGTGGATGAGGCCATGTACAGCGCCAAAAACTGTGGCAAGAACCGGGTGGTGTTTGTGTAACTGCTACAATATGACTGCTAATCAGGTAGATTGCCTTATGCCTTGACAAAAAAAGGGGTAGCCGTTCGATGAGCGGGCTACCCCTTTTTTGCATGTGTCGAAACGGTTACTTTCCTGCCGTAAACTCCCGTGCCCTCTGAATCCGCCGCAGCGTTTCCTCCACCCCCAGTGTAACTACAATTTCACCGATTCCCGGCGCCTGGGTGCCACCCGAGAGGGCGATCCGTACCGGTTGGCCGACCTGCCCCATTTTCCAGCCGTTCTCGCTGCAGATCTCTTTGAAGAGTCCGTCGATTCCGGCGATATCGACTGCCGGCGCAGCTGAAAGTTTCGCCTCAACCGCGGTAAAAACCGCCAGCAGCTGTTCCTTGTCAAACTTGGCCAGGGCAGCTTCATCATAGCTGGTCGGAGGGTTGTAGTAAAATACGGCGCGTTCGGCCATCTCTCCCAGGGTCTGGGCTCGCTCCTGCAGCGTACGTACGACCGCCATCAGATCCGGCCCATTGAGCGTCGTCACTTCACGTGATGAGAGATGCGGCAACAGCAGATCGGCCAGCCGTTCCGGGTCGCCGTTTTTGATGTAATGGGCGTTCAGCCAGTTCAGTTTTTCGGTGTTGAAGACCGATGCGGAGCGCCCCACGTTACTGATATCAAATTTCTGAATCATCTCTTCGCGGCTGAAAATCTCGTCGTCGCCGCTGCTCCACCCCAGCCTGACAAGGTAGTTGAGCAGTGCCTCCGGCAAATATCCCATGTCGCGGTAGGCGATCACGCTGGTCGCGCCGTGTCGCTTGGAGAGTCGCGCCTTGTCGGAGCCGAGGATCATCGGGACGTGGGCAAATTGCGGCACCGGAAAACCCAGAGCTTCATAGAGCTGGATCTGGCGCGGCGTATTGTTGACATGGTCATCCCCCCGGATGACGGTAGTGATACGCATGCTGGCATCGTCAATCACCACGCAGAAATTGTAGGTCGGCGTGCCGTCGGTGCGCTGGATGATCAGGTCGTCCAGCTCTTCATTCGGAAATGCAATGGTTCCCTTGATCAGGTCGTCAAAGGCGGTCACTCCGCCTTGCGGCGCCCGGAAACGTACCACGAAAGGCTGGCCTTCCGGTTGGTCGGCCCGTTCGCGGCAGGTGCCGTCATACTTCGGTTTGCGCCCTTCCTGCATGGCCAGGTTGCGTTTGGCGTCCAGCTCTTCGGTTGTGCAGTAACACTTGTAGGCTTTTCCGGCATCGAGCAGCTTCTGGACATGCTCCTTGTAAAGCGGGAACGAATCCGACTGATAGAAGGGTCCTTCGTCCCACTCCAGCCCGAGCCACTTCATTCCTTCCAGAATTGCATCCACCGACTCCTTTGTTGAGCGCTCCACATCGGTGTCTTCAATACGCAGAATGAAGGTGCCGCCCAGTTTTCTGGCCAACAGCCAGTTGAAAAGTGCGGTGCGTGCGCCACCGACGTGAAGGTACCCGGTTGGACTGGGGGCAAAACGGACGCGAAGTTCGGACATTTAGCTGCTCCTCGGTAAATAAGAAGTTGTTTTTACGTTATTGGGTAGAAAACAACATTGAATTGTCATACCTGCGGTAAATGTTAGAGGTGCGCACTATAGCATTCCCGACCTCTCCGAAAAAGCATTTTCTGCCCGGCAGGGTGGTTCTGAGCTTAATGACTGTAGCCTCCTCTGGAAGAATGGTTTGCTGTGAATACGGAAGGCCGGAAGAGTTCGTCTTTGCGAAGTCTCTACCGGCCTCCGGTTTTCCGGTCAGTACAGCATGTATGTGATAAGGATTTTAAATACCGCTCCCGTCGATATGCCCGGGGCGATTGATGCGGATCTTCTCGTTCTTGTCCACCTGGACCACTCTGCCATCCTGAACGACAAGGGTTACGGTGCCGAAGCGGAGCGACTGCAACGAATCACGCACCAGACGCTCCAGCTCCCTGCTCCAGATATCATCACTGCTCTTCGTCATATCCCGATTCCGTCGTCAGCGGATACCTTTTTAGCGGAGCGAGTGCCCCGTTTGAAGAACAGGATGCTTACCCCATCCGCGGTGCGGTCAAATTCAAATGACAGGCTCTGTTCATAAGCCAAAAGAGCCACGGCCGGCAGCTGATCCAGATCCCGCAGCCGGAAAAGAATCCGGTTTCCCTTGCCAAGATACTCCAGGAAGCTGCTTGAAACATCGAATTCAATTGCCCCCCATTCTCCGGTCAGATCCACTACGCTCACCCCGGCACCGCTGACGGAGGCTTCACTCAGGCTGACCCGCCGGGGGAGGCCGCTGCCGGCAATTGACAATTCCGGGCGTAATCCTGTCTCCGCCGGCTGCGGCTCAAGGGGCGCTGCCGCGAGCACCATGCCGGCCGCCACGGTCGCGTTGGTGAAACGGTCGATCAGGATAAAGCTGCCGGTATGCCGGTTCTGCCGGTAGGTATCGAATGAGATCGGACGGTCAAGTTCCAGACGGGCCACGCCGATTTCGTTCAATCCCAGTGTCGGCGCCTGTTTCTGCTCCAGGGTATTGACGTCCACCGCATACTGTACGGTGGTGATCCGGCCCGGGGTCACCGCAGCAGCCGTTTTGACCAGGTAGATCTGCCCCGGCTGCAACGGTTCGTCGTGCATCCAGACCAGGTGCGCATCCAGGTGCCGGGCATGGCTCGGCGGGGCAGCGGGGGCGGAGAGCATGTCACCCCGGCTGATATCGACCTCGTCCGCCAGGGTCAGGGTCACCGACTGGCCGGCGACCGCCTCCTTGAGATCGCCGTTCATCGTAACGATCCGTGTCACCCGGCTAGTGCGTCCGCTTGATGCGACCAGCAGTTCGTCACCCGGATGAATAACGCCCGAGGCGACCGTGCCGCAGAAGCCGCGGAAGTCGAGATGGGGGCGGTTCACCCACTGAACCGGCATCCGGAACGGCTTTTCCCGGTCCTCCCCCTCGATCCGGACATTCTCCAGATAGTTCATGAGGGTTGGGCCGTGATACCAGGGGGTGTTGGCGCTCGGCTCGATCATGTTGTCGCCGCCTAGGGCCGAGAGCGGGATGGCCGCGATATCGCCAAAACCGAGCGATGCCGCGAACTGCTCATAGTCCTGCCGGATCGCCTCGAACCGCTGCTGGTCGAAGTCGATCAGATCCATCTTGTTGACAGCCAGCACGATATGCCGGATGCCGACCAGGGAGACCAGAAAGCTGTGGCGCCGGGTCTGGGTCAGCAGCCCCTTGCGGGCATCCACGAGGATTATCGCCACCTGGGCGGTGGAGGCTCCGGTCACCATGTTGCGGGTATACTGCTCATGGCCGGGGGTGTCGGCAACGATGAATTTGCGCCGCTCGGTGGAGAAGTAGCGGTACGCCACGTCTATGGTGATCCCCTGTTCACGTTCCGCCTGCAGCCCGTCGAGCAGCAGGGCATAGTCGATCGCTCCCCCCTGGGTGCCGACCTTTTTGCTGTCCGCCTCCAGCGACGCCAGCTGGTCTTCGAACACCATCTTCGAATCCCACAGCAGCCGTCCGATCAGGGTGCTCTTGCCGTCATCGACACTGCCGCAGGTGATGAAGCGGAGCATCGTTTTTTCTTCGTGGCTTTTAAGATAGGCGAGGATATCTTTTTCTATTAAATCCGATTGGTGTGCCATATATGTCTCTCGTTTCTAGAACGCCAATTTTTCGTTCTGGCAAGGCTGTCGAGGCGGAAGGCGGAGACGTAGCAGCGCTACGTCGCACAACTGAAGCCGAAGACTTACGCAGCCAGAGCGCAAAAGTGGCGTTCTGTTAGAAATATCCTTCCTGTTTCTTCTTCTCCATGGATCCTGCCGAGTCATGGTCGATCAGGCGCCCCTGCCGCTCCGAGGTGCGGGTCAACAGCATCTCCTGGATGATCCGGGGCAGGGTATCCGCTTCCGATTCGACGGCGGCGGTCAGGGGGTAGCACCCCAGGGTGCGGAAGCGGACCGATTTGTACTGCACCGTTTCCCCTTTCTTCAGTTCCAGCCGGTCATCGTCCACCATGATCAGCATGCCGTCCCGCTCCACCACAGGCCGGACAGCGGCATAGTAGAGCGGCACAATCGGGATCTGCTCCAGGTGGATATACTGCCAGACATCCAGTTCGGTCCAGTTGGAGATCGGAAAGACACGGATGCTTTCACCCGGCTTGATCCGGGTGTTGTACAGGTCCCAGAGTTCCGGACGCTGGAGCTTGGGGTCCCAGCGGTGGTTGGCGCTGCGGAAGGAGAAGATCCGCTCCTTGGCGCGTGATTTCTCCTCGTCGCGTCGGGCGCCGCCGAAGGCGGCATCGAACTTGTAGCGATCCAGCGCCTGCTTCAGTCCTTCGGTTTTCATGATATCGGTGTAGAGCGACGAGCCGTGGGTAAAGGGAGAGATTCCCTGGCGCACCCCCTCCTCGTTCACATGCACGATCAGGTCAAGCCCGCATTCGGCCGCCATCTTGTCCCGGAACTCGATCATCTCGCGGAACTTCCAGGTGGTGTCCACATGCAGAAGGGGAAAGGGAGGGGGCGCGGGATAAAAGGCCTTGCGGGCAAGGTGCAGCATGACGGCCGAATCCTTGCCGATGGAATAGAGCATCACCGGGTTGCCGAATTCGGCGACTACCTCGCGGATGATATGGATGCTTTCGGCTTCTAATTGTTGCAGGTGAGTCAGATTTTTGTTCATATAGTTACCTCGAAAATGCTTTGATTTGGGTCGGAAGATCAACTGCAATAGAACGCGGATGACGCGGATGCAGCGGATTTTCGCAGATAAAAAATCTATTTTCTTCTTTTAGGTTATCCGCAAAAATCCGTCCAAATCCGGCCTCTTCCGCGTTCCATTGTCTTTCAATTCAGCTCAACGTCGATGCAGTCCGCATTCCTTGTTTTCTGGATTTTCCCACCACCATCTCCCCGCCCGGGCATCCTCGCCCGGCTGCACGTCCCTCGTACAGGGGGCGCAGCCGATGGAACGGTACCCCTGGCTGTAGAGGCGGTTCTTCGGCAGATGATGCTCTTCGGTGTAGCCGTTCAGCTGCTCCTCGCTCCAGTCGATGAGCGGATTGATCTTGAGGATGCCGCCGTTCAATGCATCCAGTTCGATCGCTTTCAGGTCGCCCCGGGTGACGCTCTGCTCGCGGCGCATGCCGGTTACCCACCCGGACAGTCCCTTAAGAGCCCTTGAGAGCGGCTCCACCTTGCGGATTCCGCAGCAGGCGTGGCGCTTGTCCAGAGATTCACGGAAGGAGAACAGCCCCTCGGCCCGCTCCAGCTGCTCTACCGCCTCATGCCGCGGGAAGTACCAGTCGATCTTCAACCGGTAGCGTTCCACCAGGGCGTCAGCCACTTCATAGGTCTCCTCGTTCAGCCGACCGGTGTCGAGGGCGAACACCCCCAGATTGAGACCGGCCTTGTGGGCAATATCGATGATGGCCACATCCTCCAGTGAAAAGGAACAGGCGAGGGATACCGGGCCGCCGGCGGCCTCGATGCCGACACGCAGGATTTCACTGGGCGTGGCGTTCGGTGCGATTTCCGGAATGGGAGTGTTCATGGAGTTTCCCCTTTAAATTTATAGTTTGAGTCCGATCAGCGGCCATACGAAGAAGACCGAGCCCAGGAACAGCAGCCAGGAAATCGTCATGATCAGGGCACCGGGAAGGATAATTTCGCGGCTGCTGAGATGTCCCGACCCATAGACTATTGCCGTGGCCGGCGTCCCCATCGGGAGGCAGTACGCCAGTCCGGCCGGCAGGGCGATGGCCAGCGTCATGATCTTTGGGTCGATGCCCAGTCCCTGCGCCAGGCCGAGTCCGATCGGCATCAGGATCGCGACGACCGCCGCATGGCTGATGCACTCGGTCAGGATGATCGCGACGAACGAAATGACCGCGATGACGACGAACGGCGCAGGCGAAAAGGCGCCGAGTCCTTTTTTCACGATCCAGAGGGCCGCACCGGTTTTTTCAAGGGCGCTGGCCAGGGCGATGGAGCCGCCGTACATCAGGATGATGCCCCAGTTGACATACTCTTCAATCTTTTCCCAGGATACGACCCGGAAGGCGAACAGGGCCGCCGTAGCGAGCAGGGCGATATTTGCCAGCCCCAGTTCTCTGCCGTAGAGCATCCAGGCACCGATAGTCAGGATCATGACGACCGCGGTGATGATCTCGTTGACTCCCGGCTTGCCGATCTCCAGACGTTTGCGGTTGAGCTGCCGCAGCCCCCCCTCGACATCGGTGATGTCGATCGGAAAGAAGCGTTCCAGCACAAGAAAGCCGATCAGCAACAGCGGTACGACAATCGTGACGGAGGCGAGCGTCCAGTCCATAAACGAGAATTCCAGCCCGCTGTTTTCCCGCAGCATCTGCACGGCCAGCGGCGCTCTGGCGCCGCCCAGAAACGTGGCGATACCGCCGATGATGCACCCCCAGGCGATCGACATGTACAGGAGGCGCGAATAGTTGCTTTTGCCCGCTTTGAGCGAGAGACTGTCGGTGATCTCCGCAACCACCGGGAACAGCATCGCTGCCACGGCATGTTCGCTCATGCAGAACGAGAGACCGGCCGCCAGCAGGTACACGGTCAGCGCCAGCCGCCGGGGTGTCCTGCCGAAGCGGGCCAGCATCGAACGGGCCAGAC
>WNGL01000110.1_pt1 | contig 90191 bp, 84 predicted proteins | sample 5400591 | NCBI WGS metagenome assembly WNGL01 (sample SAMN13153377, study PRJNA577476) | soil metagenome | isolation source: 80 cm soil or saprolite under Garry oak tree replicate 1 | place: USA:California | collected 2016-06-15 | reverse complement strand
CGCAGAACTCTAAACGGAGGGAGCGGAAGTGCTTGGCATGGCAGCCGGAGGCGCCGTCGAATCCACGATATTGCCAATGAGGTGCGGTTTGCGATACGGCGTCGATTGCCTTGGGTCGCCGACGTCCTAGTACACGTCGAACCCGATCCTGGGCAAAACGACTCAACTAACAAGGACAGAGGAAAAGGGTCATAGCGATATCGTTGAAAATCGCTATTGCACTCACAATCTCCAGAAACTGCCGGTCCCTTCGCGAGTTTTCGGCTTACCGGAAGTCATCGCGGAAACTCTTGCGGCGAATGGCGGTGACCTCCAGACGCAACCTCATATCCTAATCACAACGGCGAAAATTGTTCGTTCATTTCTTACGGGTATGAAGCTTGAACAAGACGGATACGTCCCCGGAAGCTATTCACAGACGCTCGCGAAACGATCAGCGGGCTTGCGCCAAGCGGATCATCGAGTATGCTCTTATCCCGTCTTCCATGTGAGACTCCAGTCGCGACCCTGCCTTCCTTTGCGCAAGCTGGCCATGGCGGATAGAGATTACAACAACACTGGAACGCGGATACAGGCGGAAGATGTTGTCTGCATAATCTGATTTCAGATCGCCTCTGAGAATGAATGGCTTTGTCAGCGCGTCCGCGACCTCAGCATCAGACAAGAGTACGGACACGCTGGTCTCGCCGCCGAGAGCCTGTCCCGTGTACGGATCGATCAGGTGGGATCTTCGGTTGTTGCCCTTGCCGACCGTGTGTTCGTACGTACCTGATGTAGCAAGCGCATCTCCGTCACGCAAATAAATCTTCGCAGCCACCAAGTGGCGGTCGCGCGGGTTCACAACGGACACCGACCATGCGAGACACTCGTCGCCTTCGGTTCGTTGGCAACCTGGCTGCCAGCCCGGTTGACCCAGCGCCTTCAGACTGCTGCTACCCAGGTTTACCAGGGCTGAGTGCATGCCATGCTCTTTTAGTACTTGTATGGCGCGCTCAACGGCATAACCTTTGGCAATACCCCCTAGATCGATTTCCATACCCGATACGGCAAACTGGACCTCCTTTGTCTCCGGGTCGAGCGCGACCTTGTGCCATCCCACCTTCCGTCGTGCCTCTGCGATTGCCTCGGCCCGAGTCTTGGCCCGGCAGGGCGCTCTTGCGGGACACCGGGGAAGAAAGCCCCAAGCTCGAACAAGGGGCGCGACTGTCGGATCGAAGACTCCCTCGGTTTCGTGGGCAATCCTTATAGCAACCTGCAGACGTTGAAACAATTCTTCGCTGACCTTGACCTGGGGACGCGGGTTTCCAGGCAAGGCGGCGCGAAGATTCATCCGCATCAGCTCAGAATCGGCGTTCCAGTTGGAGAGAACGGTGTCAATCCTCTTCAATTCCGCGAAAGCAGCGTCTACTGCTGCGTTGGCCTGCTCTTTTGGAGTTGTGTGTGCTGGTGGGGGAGGTTCTGGAATGCCTCGTCCTGAGGAGGCTCCAGGTATTTCACCGTTTCCGAGAGGTAAAGGAAGCTCTTCTTGCTGAGGGTAAACTGTGATTTCACACAGAGTCCCCATCACATAGCGAATCTGCTTAATTGGACGAGGATTTGCTTCACCCACCACGGACTGTCCGAGGCAGATGAAGATGACAGCCCAAAATGCAGGAAATAGACGGTGGTGTCTCGATATCATTGTTGGCGAAAGATTTCGGTTAGCAGGAGCGCTTTCTTGACGCCACGGGCGATGGCATGAGCCGATAGGGTTGCGCCGGTAGAGTTGGTAATGTCACGATCCACCTGGATGGAATCAGTACTCTTCTTCCCGTGGAACTGATGCATGAACCGCTTGTCCCTGACCTCCCATCCACGGGTTTCCCGGTACTCAAGGATGGCAACTTCGCCAACTTCCCCTTTCGTGTTCACGCCCACGATGAAGGTGATGAATTCCTCCTTGCCGATCTCATTCATGATGACGGCGTAACCGATGGCTTTGCCATCTCTTTTGTCGCGGCCGACAAAGAACTTGTATTGTGGTTCGGGAAAGGGCAGACCGCTCTTGTGTCGCAAAGCGGCACGCTGCTCCGGCGACAACTGCTTGGCTTCTGTGCTCACGGAAGCTGCGTTGGGAAGAGCGATCTTCACAGCCTCCGCTTCCGTGAGGTAAGTCTCACCGTGGAGAGTGGAAACCGCCGCCACCATAGCAATCAGTAGGATCACCCCTCTCATGGTTGCCCGCTCTTCCGGACTTGAGTTGCCCTCGCTCCGTCCAAGTTCGCAGGATTGTCGCGGCCCTCGCCATCGTGGTTATTGTTCCCGCGCCGGTACTTTGACCGAAACATGAGCACACCGCTCACAAGCAGCGCTAGCCACGCCAATGTGAGCCCGTCCAAAAGCAGTGCCCCAGTCTTGCCTATGAACTTGCCAGAATGGAGATCCGTCACCACAATATCGCTGCGAACTCCCATCGGCCCGTCATCCAGACGGTAAGAAGACGGGAGGAAACGCCGGCTTACATACTTGTCCTCCAAGCCTAGCTGCTGGCTGTGCTGAATGAGAAGCCCAGTTGTGATGAGCAACAGCAGATTCAAGCTGGAAACAATCCCGATCCAAGAATGAAGTTTGCGCAAGAGACGCATGATTGATTTGCTCCGCAATGGCTTCTCTACATCACGTAGCGCAAGACCAAGTGTTTTGTTATGGCTCTGCATCTGCCGGAAGGCCCCGACTTGTGCCATCGGGACAACGGCCTCCGTCCTCTTCAGTTTAATCTGGATGTCGTCATTACATTCCAGACACACGCATCCCGCCTCGCAGGCCTGCTCAACGGCAGAGCTTCTGTCGCAAACGCCCACAAGTTGTTGGTAGAGTCGCAGAAGATGTTCCGCGGTCATGTGAACGATGGCAAAGTATTTCCACTCCAGATGGAAACAGCCGTGATCACAGCGGAAGAGCCGGAACTCCGAAGATTCCGTTTTCAGGGACTTGTCTATCGGCATCAGTCAACACTCCCTAGTTTGCGGTCGTTCCTTGGGATGCCGCAGTTATGGATTGAAATCCACTCATGGAGCCTGGGTGGTGGGAGGAGAGCCCGCCATCGCCCAGCCTGCTTTTGCGCTGAATACCCGAGCGTCAGAACACGTAAGCAATCGAGCCCGTGAATCCGTTCTTGCCGTAGTCGAGATACGGCAGCGGATTGTTCCCGAAGTCCGCACCTCCAATGGCGCCGGGGACGTTCGGCACAGGTCCGAACGTGTGATTGAAGATGTAGTTCATTTTGAAGATCACATACGGAGAAGGAGCGATGTTGATGCCGAGCGTCGTCCGCGACTGGTTAAGGTAAAAATCCGAAAGCGTGCGATCCCGCCGGACCGCTTCGAAGCGAACGACAGGCATAATATAAGCGCCCTCATCGAATTTTTCAGCGTTATGAAAAAGCCCGCGAAAAAACTTGTATCCGGTTTCAACGTAGAACCCATCTTGTCCGGGCGAGGTCTGCGCTACGTACTCGGACAACGCTGCAATGGTGGCCGGATCGTTGGGATTCACCACGGGCGGTGCGGGGCTTTGGCGGAGGACGCCGGAGCCAACGATGTTCGAATGGCCGTATTCGCCATTCAGGAAAAATGGCCCACGCTGATAAGAGGCGTCGAAAAATACAATCGTGGCGGACTTCTTGGGATCACCCTGGTTGGTGAAGGTGCCAGCGTAACTCGAAACCCCGAATTCCAGGCCGAGAAGTGGTGAAAAACCAATACGCCCGGCCACCGCCTTGCTATTGCGGGTTGCCTGATTTGCGATTTGTCCCGGCTCGGCAGCGGAAGCCTGGCCGAGAAGCCTTGAGAAGGGAGTTGCTTCGCCGTCCGCGTTGGCGGCTTGGAATCCGTTCACGACGTTCGCTTCATACGATAGCCTCATCTCTCGCGGCAGGCGCACGACACCGCGAACGCCGATCCCGGCATCGCGATACGCCGTAGGCACGATGAATTGGTTAATAAGCGGCCGCAGGGTCGTGATGTTCAGGTTGGAATCGTGGTAAGTGTTGAACCGCCCGATCGGCGGCACGATGATCCCGGCACGAAGATCGAATTCCGGCCGCACTCTCCAGCTGATGAAAGCTTGCTCTATGTCAATCTCGTGGCTGCCGAACTCGTATTCGATCTCAGAGTTGAAAGTAATGTTTTGTTTCTTTGAAAGCACCGCGGCTATCCCTAACACAAAGCGAGTGCTTTGAAATGTGGACGTTCCGCCCCCATCGGCGCGCTCTGAAAGGGCGGGCGTGCGGAACTGGAAGTCACCGTAGCCTCCGACGACAACTCTGTCGGTACGCAACAGATGACCAGCCCCCGACAGGTCGCCGCCTTGTGCCTTGGTCGCAATCGCAATCTGGGGATCGGTCGGCTGGTTGGTGTATTGTGGCGTCCCTTTGGCCTCCGGTGGTTGCTGCGATGTGCTTGCGGCGGTCGCCCGGAGTTCCTGCTTCTGTGTGGCAGGAGCGCCAATCTGCGAACGCAGACGACTGAGTTCCTCCCGCAACTGTTTGACTTCATCACGCAATTCCTCTACGTCCGGTGATGCCTGCGCTTGGGATCGAGCATCGGATGTGCTCGTCACTTCGGCAGCATTGCGAGCCGAGGAAACTGGCGGGGTGTCGCTCTGTGTTTGTGAATAGAGAGGGAGTGCACTCAAGAGCAAGAGCACACCCAAGATAGCTCCTCGGGGTACGGTATCGATTTGTGACCCGTCTCGGTCTTGCTGGCGGTTGCGGCGACCGCGAGAATCTGATATGAAGAAGCTCACAGCGTAGAGAAGTCGTGACATTGAACCCTCGGCTTTCTGCGTTTAAGGGCTTTCGTCGTTGCTGCGACGAAAGCCCTTCGTTAATCTTTTCTAGATGCAACTGTGTTGCATCTGTATGACCACAAATGAAATTGAAATTCATTTTCAAATAGCCGTCAAGTGTAGGTGCAATTTTCTGTTGCAACTTGCTTGCAACTAGTTGTAACACCTAAGCTAATTGCCCTAGCCAACGGCAGATCAGTGCAGCAATCGGCGCGTCAGCACAGTCAAGCGGTAGGGATGAGTTGCAGCAGTAGAAGGAGTAAATCCAATGCCTTTGCCACAAACGGAAACCCCCGGGTATTTGATCTCGGAATTGGCGACTCGTGGAGTTCGAATGACGCGCCAGCGTCGCACGATTCTCGGCATCATAGAAACCGCCACTCGACATTTGGATGCCGGTCAGATTCTCCGAAGGGCGAAGGCGCAGGAGCCGGATATCGATCGCGTAACGGTCTATCGAACACTAGGCCTGCTTAAACGCCATGGTCTGGTGGATGAGCTCGACCTCATGCACCTGCAAGGCGAGAAGCACTTCTACGAGCGAAAAACGCCGCGCGAGCACCTGCACATGACGTGCCTCCGTTGTGGTCGAGTTGCCGAATTTGAAAGTCGGCTATTCGACAAACTAAAAAAACAGGTAGAAACGGAATGTCGATTCCACATTGTGGTAGCACGAATGGAAATTGGCGGGTACTGTGGACAATGCCGCGCGTAAGTTCGAGAGTTAAACGCTCATCAGGCTACGTGGTCTGTCGTTTCTTATGACCTCCGGATCCTCATAAAATTGGTTGCTTCTGAACTTGCTGCTGAACCCACGATTTCAACCCACGATTCGGATGTCTCTCACGACTTCTCAAGTACTTAGGCGGCCACCTGAAGTCACGTAAGTCGTTTAAACTACGGCACTGAAAAAGGCTGGCGTCGGCGGTTCAACTCCGTCCCTGGCCACCATGTCTTCAAAGTTGCTTACTGTTGAGTAGAGGAATGGCATCTCGTGGCTTGCTCTTTTGGATTCAGTACTGGCCGTAGCGTCCCTTCACCGAATCGATCAGCTTCTTCGAGTCGTAGCCAATGCCGTCCTTGAAAACGATTTCGACGTTTTCCACGTCCGCGATATGCGTTGCCGGATCGCCTTTTACTACTACGAGGTCTGCATTCTTTCCCGCGGCGATAGATCCTATCTGGTCCTGTTTGCCCATGTAAGTTGCGCCATTCAATGTGGCAATCTTGATCGCCTCTAGCGGCGAAAACCCGGCTTCCACCAGGAGTTCGATTCCGCGTTGATCGCAGAAACCGGGAACGGTGGCTCCATTGCCTGTTGGGTCGGGACCCGCCACTAGCAGTCCTCCAGCAGCGGCGAATGCGCGCTCCAGTTGCATGTCACGTTTGAAAAGCGCCTCAGGGTCAACTTTCGGCGGCTCTTTGACGGTAGGCCGGTTGCGAAAGTAAAGATACGCCTCACGCGCTTCCGCAGTCATCACATCCAGGACTCGTTGTTGCAAAGGCGGCCTTCCTGGCAGGGAAGTTTCAAACACAGGGAGTGTGGAAGTCACTGCTACGTGGTGGTTGACCAGCGTCTGGATGAGATCCCTTGCTTCCGGACCATTTGGATCCATATGCTCGATAGTGTAATCCCCTTCGCTGGCGGAGCAAACATCGGGCTTCTTGTCCGGATCGAGTTGAGTGTTCACGAAGAAGCCATGCTCAAGGTCGTCGATCCCCAGTTCCGCCGCTTCTTTATATGTTACCGAGCATAAGTGGCCAGTCACTTTGATGCCACGCTTGTGGGCTTCTTCAATCGCCGCCTTTAATTCCGCGCGCGTGATATTCATGTACGCTTTGAAAGATGTAACGCCGCGGTCGGCCCAGTAGTTCACCATCTGCCTCGCTTCGTCCGGGCCACTGAGCTCGTGCATCTGGATAGCGAAGCTGTTCGCGCCTTCGAGATATGGTCCGGTCACATCGATGTGGGGGCCGGGCAGTTTGCCTTCGTCAATCTTGCGCTTGAGATTCAGGTCCGCATAAGTTTCGACGCTGCCAGTGGTACGCATCGTTGTCACACCTGCGGCCAGATATAGCCGTGGAGCAGAAAATGTCATCTGCGGAACCAGCAACGGCTCCTCCCAGCTCCAATCGGCTTTGAAATTGGGCCGCGCGATATAAAAGAGATGATTGTGCATGCCCACGATGCCAGGCATCACCGTGTATCCGCGGAGGTCAAGGACCGTGACGCTGTTGGTCGGAGAAACGTCAGAGCCAGCTTCGACAGAAGTAATCTTTCCGCGCTCGATGACGATATTCTGATCTTGTTGCGGAGCTCGACCGGTCCCATCTATCACGCGAACACGCGCGAGAATAACTTTGGGCGCGTTCACCCGGACATAATTCTGCACCAGTGGCGCCAGCGTGCCCGCCTGCTGTGCGCTTCCGAAGGGGCGAAAAAGCAACACAAATGACAGTACAAGGAACGGCAGCCGCCTTGAGCGCATAAGCCTCCGTAAGAGTCGGATCATTGTAGCCGACACAGATGACGATCGCCGTGCGTGTATGATTCGTGGCCAATGCCAGGGATCATGTTTACCATTCCGGACTAGCAGATTCCACTGGCGCATGAGGAAGCAGATGCCAAAGGCAGGGTTCAATCCGAATGTCGGACTGGCGCTCTGTGTCCTCGTCTTGTCCGCCTCTGGGCTGGTCGCGAGTGCGCCCCAACCGGCCAGCATGGATTGGATACACGTGGTGCGAATCGGCGCCTACGTTTTGCAGCGAAATAATGCGCAGACGATCGTGCGCCAAGCTACCGAAAGCCACGTATTCGGCATTGAGGTAGATAATGACATCACGGGCAGATACCAAAGCTTCCTTGATCCCACTGAGAAACTCAAAGCGATTCGTGCCATCGCGCAGGAGGCGCACCGTGCGGGCAATCGCGCGTTCGTATACATCGCCGGTACCGAATGCATTACCGCAAACGCTGATCAGACCCCGCACACATTAGGCAAAGACCATCCAGATTGGTTGCAGAGAAAAATCTCAGGTGAGCCGGCCGTCTTCGGTGGAGGCACCGCATTTTGAATTGCCAAGGGCGACGAGGATGTCTGGATCAGTCCCTACGCCGCGGAATGGCGCAAGATCTACACGGAAAGAGTCCGGCAGATCGCAGCTACCGGTATCGATGGTATCTACGTAGACATTCCTTATTGGATGACCCATTTTGACGGTTGGGAAGATAGCTGGGCCAGCTTCGACGATTACACCGTTGCTGCGTTCCGGCAACACACCGGGTTGGATGCCCGACGAGATTTGAAGCTCGGTGATTTTTCCGCTCCCAATTTTCGGAAATGGGTTGATTTCCGCATTCAGACCATCACCGATTTCGTACAGGAAATTGATCGAACTGCAAAGTCAGTGAACCCCGAGATCAAGACCATCCCCGAAATTTATCCGGGGATTGAAGAAGAAGCCGTTCGCGTGGGCGCGGATGTTTACAGTCTCTACCCTGTCAGCGACGCAATTGCGCACGAATATGAATTTGGCAGTGGCGATCACATGGCATCGTCCCGCAGCCAACTGGACTGGTTCGAGTACCAAGTAGGGATGGCGACATTTCGGGCATTCGCTGAAGGTAAAGCCACCTGGATTCTTAACTATTCGTGGGACGGAGATCGGCGCGTTGGTGCTGGGCAGTCCATGCAGAATCTGTCGATGTCGCAAGTGATGGTAGGCGCCAACTTCTGGGACGCGGAAGGGCACTCCATGTCAGGGTCCAACGACATGCCTACACGGCAGCGGATTTTTCGCTGGATTGAGAAGCACCAGAAGGTTTTCTACGGGTCACGAGAGCGAGTGGATCCAATCGGTGTTTATTTTTCTCCTGCCACGAGAAATTACTTCGCGCGCGAATTCATTCCCTCATTTCGGGGAATCATGATTCTGCTACTGCAGAGCCATCTCGAATATCAGGTTGTCACACCTCGAACTTTGCAAGCTTTTCGTGGTAAGACCCTGGTTCTGCCCGACGTCCGCATCCTCAATGATGATGAAAGAGCGTGGTTGCGGAGCTACGTTGCAGATGGTAACCGGCTTTTAATCTATGGAACCGACGCGACCGAGTTGCCGCGGCGGGCAAATGTAGTTCGCGATCAGTCCGATCCCGGCAAGTCCTACATGGCGGCGTTGGAAAAGGATTTCAAGCACATCACTCCTAGCCGTGAGCCGAACTTCGCAGCCAGTGCTATCCCTCGAGCCAAGATCACGGTCCAACTTTCACCCAGCCTGGCTACGCATATCGCCAAAGTTGACGGCAAGCTTTGTGTCTTCATAGCAAATTTCAAGGGCTTGCGCGGTCACGAAAACCCGCTGCAGATTCCCGAGGATGGCGGCAAAATTGTTCTCGAAGACGCGAAGACGAACAGGATGTCCTTTCTTCCGTTTCTTGGCGGGGCAACAACTCTAACCGGCGAAAAGCATGGTCAAAGAACATTCTTTGCTCTTCCTAGGATCGAGAAAGGCGCTGTTGTTTGCAGTGAGCCGAAGGCGTAGTCACCACCCGTTGGCCCACAATCTCGTGCCTTGGGTATCGCCAGACATCACCAAATTCCTTTCAACTCGAGACTTACCACTTAACCCCGGTCCGTTCTGGAGCACGCACGGGGGACTGCCGCTCATCGGGCCGTGACTTGGTAATCCCTGACTTTCCGGAATGACTTGGCGATTCCCCGAGGAAGTCTGATTATCGGTCTTGTTCTGAAATCCGAACAAGAATCCTTCATCTGCAGACAGGCTTCCCTGGCGTGATAAGAAATCGACCTTTTCGGGTCAGGAGGAGGAGAGAATGGATGTGGAGGGAATCTTGTCCGAGTTGAAAAAGCAGCGCCGGCGCATCAATCGGGCGATTGCCGTGGTGGAAATGCTCAAGCCACCCCGCCAACGGAAGCTTAGAAGTAATCGCCGAAAACTGACATCAACAATTGAGGTGTCCCGGCACGTCCACCACGTATCTCCGGCGCAGGGAACGTCCGCAATAGGAAAAACCGGCAGACGGGCTAGGGTGATTCCGTTCGGGTTACGACGCCGCGCATGATCAGGCTACAACATGGCACTGAGCGATCGGAGCCGGCTGAAGGTTCAGACGTTACTCGCGACTAAACCGTCGCCACCGAACAACGAGAGCGGGTTTGTGCCCGCTCTGGTTTTTTCGAAGTATGCAATTCATGCAACTTTCTTCACGTGCTTTAGTTTCCATTTCGCCCAGCGCGCTTTCTGCGCCTCCGCGATTCTCCTGCGCGCGGCCACCGAGAGCTTTCGCGGTCCATGTCTTCCGTTTCTCTGCCCTCCGCCTGAACCCGATACGACCTTACCGAGTACGTCAATAGCCTCATCCAACCGCTTCAGTTGCTTTTGAGTGCGACTTCGTTCCTCGCGTAATTGCCGCAAGGCTTTAGTTAGATCCGCCATGTAGCCTCCAGTTGACTGTTACGGCTCTTATATCCTAGCACCCCTTAGTTGCCAAGGCACCGAATGACGTACCGGAGAAAGAGGTCTGCCCTTTTCGCCAATTACAAATTTAAATCGGAGGCATCCAAAGCGCGGTGATCTGATGCCATATCTGTTTTGCGCAAATCTTTGCACCTCAGGCTACCGCACCCCAAGGCAGAAACACGTCTCCTTACCTTAGTTGTAATTGAGTTAGACCTTGGGTGTATGGTTAGATTAACAACTACCAGGAAGAAATACAGCCAGGCGGAACTAATTCACGGGCAGTAATAATGCGGGCGGAAGCGTTCTCATGAGAGAGCCACAGAAGCGGGAAAACCTGGCTCAAGCCACTGACTGCTCGGTGGCGGAGGCGACGGATTCCCATTTCATCTCCGCGGCCTTGAGCTTGGGGTGGGAAACGAGCAGATGCCAGATCAGAGCCTGGAATGATTCGGTGTGCGGTGTAATGGTTTCGGGATTGATCACAGGAATCAGAACGCAGGCATCGGACACTTGGGCGGTGAATCCGCCGTCGCGACCAACAATGCCACAGATCCGGGCCCCGACCTGTTTGGCATATTGAAGCGCGCTCACCAGGTTGGCACTGATTCCACGTTCGGCATCGCCACCGCCGACGGAAAAGACGAACACCGCATCTGTCGGACGCAATCGGCTGCCTTGTAACCAGTTTCTATAAGATGTTTCCCATCCGTCATCGTTGATACGGGCAGTTAATTCGGAAGCATTATCCGTAGGAGTGTAAGATTCGATGCTGGCAATCTTGCGAAAGTCGTTGACCGCGTGAGAAGCATGGCCAGCCCCTCCGCCTACCCCCAGAAAGAAGACGCGTCCACCGCGCTGCCGTACTTCCAATAGAAGGTCGAGCATTTGCTCGATCTTGTGTTGATCCAGTTGCTGGAGAATCCGAATGGCTTCCTCAAAGTACTGGCACGTATAGTTCATATTCACCTCGCGAGAACGCAGCTCAAACTGCGACTTTAATCTTCGGCGGTTGTAGCCGTTCCCAATACGTCTGCAAAGGCTGGGCAAGCTCGGGGTCTTTCAGAGCATAGGCAACCGTGGCTTGCACCAAACCCAGTTAGTTTCCCGCGTCGTAATGCGCTCCCTGGAAAAGGTAGGCGTAAAGCGGGGCGCGCTCTGCACTCAGCAGGAGCGAATCGGCAAGCTGCAGTTCACCGGCAAACCCCAGCGAGGTGCGGTCAATACTGGAGAAGATTGCGGGTTCAAGAATGTATCTGCCAAAAATGCCGTAGTGGGAAAATGGTGATCCGGGCTGCGGACGTTCAGTTACGCTAACGACGCGCAGTGTACGCCCGTCTCCAGCGTCGGGAAGCGGAACGACATCCAGTACTCCGAAGCGATCCGCTTCGGCGGGATCTATAGTGCGTGTTGCAATGATGCACCCTGGATGTCTTTCGTAACAGCTTATTAATTGGCGGGTGCACGGAATCGGGGCGTCAATTAGAACATCCGGCAGGATGACTGCGAAAGGTTCGTTACCCACCAGAGAGCAAGCGCTTCGAATAGCATCGGCCAATCCTAATGGGGCTTCCTGGTGCACCGTTCGGATTTCAATCAGGCCGGACAAGCGCCGGATCAGTTCCGCATCTTTACTCTTGCCCCGTTGCACGAGAGCGTCTTCCAGTTCAAGATTCCGATGCAACTCAGAAGTCGTGCGTGCTGCCAGCACTAATTTTGCTCCATGTCGTGCAAACGCCAGAGCCACCGCCTGGCCAATGCCGCGGCCGGCCCCGGTAACAATGGCCACCTTATTTTTCAAATCGGGCTGAAATATCACAGCTTGCGGTTTGTTTCTATATGCGCTCATGCACTAATTTGATCAGCCGACTTCCGCCAGTTGAACTACACCCCGATCTTTCATCACTCGCTCCGCATCCAGAACGCACTCTGGATTCACCGGTTGCTCCTGAAGCCAGTCAACGTATTCGCGCACATTTTGTTCGACCGGCGCTGTAGGGGTCCAGCCGAGCTTTTGTAGCTTGGAAATATCGGAGACGGTGTGCCGAGTATCCCCGATACGAAATTCTCCCGAGAGCAGAGGCTCTAAATCGCTACCGAATGCACTCAGCATCATGTGGGCGACCTGGTTCACGGTCACCGCCCGGCCTCCGCCCACGTTGAATACCTGAAAATCGGCTTCCGGCCGCTCCAGAACCAGCAGGTTGGCCCGGGCAACATCGCGCACGTTGACATAGTCACGCAGTTGTCCTCCATCTTCATAAACGATTGGCGGCAACTTCTGCAGGATACGAAGGGCGAAACGGCGCGCCACGCCAGAGTAAGCGTTGTAGAAAGAATTGCGCGGACCCTGCACGTACGTGTAGCGCAAGCAAACCGTGGGAATGTCATAGCGGCGTCCGAGCCTCTCCGCCAGCAACTCGATGGCGAATTTGGAAACTGCGTATGCAGTGTGCGGAGAAGCCGTGCTCTCTTCGATCAATAGCGGCTGCATGTTTCGCCGGCGGACGAGGCCCTACCAGGCCCATGTCTGCCTTTAACACGCTATAAAGCTGGGGTAATTCATCCAGGCTGTATTTGCGGAGGAAGCTCCCCAGGGGAGTGACGCGCGGGTCGTTGCGCATCTTGAAAACGGGGCCCTGCATCTCGTTGTGCTGCAGCAGTTGTTCTTTCAATTGTTCGGCGTTCGGCACCATGGTGTGAAATTTGTATCCCACGAAAGGGTTCCGGTTTTGTCCCAATACTTTCCAGGGTCAGCGGACGATTCGGCACCAGGTTGGCTTGCTCGGTCGGTTGCGGTCTCTCCGGAAAATCCATGACCGATCTGCTCCTCGTCATCCGTTCCACTTGTGCGGGAGAGCGGGAGGCAGGCGACTCGGATTCGCGCAGTTGCGGGGAGGACGGTGACACAATGCTCAGCAGGCCAGCCAATTCTTCGGGATGAATCCGAGCCATGCGGCTGGCATCGCTTCCCATATTTTCGAAAATATTGGGATTCTGTTCCAGTTCAGCGCGATCCACGGCGCGAGCGGGATTTCTTGGCACAGAAATCTCCGGATCGCGATCCGGTCGTAGCGGAGACTCAACACCTGGTCTCGACCTTCTGTGATTCTCGGTATTGCGCTGTTGTTCGGACCAATCATCATCTTCTCGGCCATGCGCTCTTTGGACTTGATCCGATGTAGGAGATTTCTGCGTGGGTCGGCCTGGTTCAGGTCCCTGACTTTGGTCGTCCACCTCAGGTCGCTTGCCTTCAATTTCTTGCCGCGCGGGCTTTGCCCGGACGTAGAAACGATTTTCGACTACGCGAGTTGCCAGGGCCCGGACGACTTCGTCCTCGCGCAATAGGCGGAAAAGTGCCTCGTCGGTCAGATCCGAGGACTCGAGGATGCGACCCTGCTCATAGGCCTTCTGGATCAACATTCTTTTCACCTGCAGCAGTTGGCCCGGATCCTGTCGCAGGATCTCGATGATCTTGTCGGCTGACGAAACCTTCTGGTCCGCTTCTTGTTGTGCCTCGGATGTGGTGATAGCAACTCGGGACCAACCACTGGCTCTGGGTCGCAACGGCGCAAGAAAAAGTTGCAACCAGCGTGAGCCGGACTACAAAGATTCGATATAGTCGCCGCATACTTGCCTCTATTAATGACGAAGCTTGGAGAACCGCGAAAAGCCGGGGGCGTCAGGCCGGCTGCACATCGGCGGCGTCAACTTCCACCGCAATGGAACGCATGATTGCCTCAAGAGAAATCACTAGGCGAAATTTATCTTTTTTCGCACTAGTATGCCTTCCGTACCAGCCATGGGCTCATGCAACACGCGTACCCTTCGGCCCACGTGCAAATAAGGATGAGGTTCGGCGTAGATCTGCAGGTCCAAACCTTTTCGTAACGTCTCGATCTCGTATTCCGGTAGCGTCGCCGGTTGGCCATTGAAACTCACCAGCCGAACCACGCCGGGGAGTTCCAATATGCGCAGCCGTTGTTGCAAGTCAAAATGTACGAAAACGTAGCCGGGGAAGAGAGGCAATTCAATTTGCGTGCGACGGTCTTTCCATCGTCGCAGACTTCGATACAGCGGCAGGAAAGTATCGATACACCTTTCGTCCAATTGCCTGGCCACATACTTTTCATGGCGAGGACAGGTATACGCTGCGTACCATCGTGAGACAGGTTGTTCCGACTTTGGGTACCCCGCGGAAGATCGCTCTGCCAACTTGCTGACTTCAACATTCAAATCGCACTCCAGAGGAAGTGTCATTTTTCTTGAACCAGGTACAGCTTCGCCCCCTCACTTACATTTGAAACTAGGGTTCTGTTACCCGTTGTTTATCGGCGCTCAGTGAAGGAACTTCAGACGAAAATTCAAATTCACCAGTTCGTCCCAGCCAGAATGTAGGCGCAAAAGCAGAATTCCAGCGGGTACTCAGGAAAGGTATGTGCACACCATATTGTCTGTCTGTGACGGCTGTCACCAACCATGTCTTTTCTTTGCACCCGCTAACGAATTCAGCCGGCGCGTTCCCGGATTCGTGGTTTAGGCTCCCAACTTCTTCCAAACATGATGTGGACGGTTCAGCGGGAGAGCGGCAAGCGGCAACGGCGAGCAGCACTTCCAAGGATTGGAACCGTGGGTTGTGACGGATGTACTATGCTTTCGCCGTGCAGATTCCCATCAGTCGTGCTCTCCACACATTGTTAGCCTGCGTCGCGATGCTCTCGGCGAAGTGGGAAGACAATCCAGCGGTGCCGGAAACGCAGGATTGGCCGGTTTATGGCGGAAGTTCAGAAAATATCCACTATTCGCCATTAGCGCAGATCAATCGCAAGAACGTTAAGCAACTCGAGGTGGCCTGGAGTTTTGACACCGGCGAACGCGGCGGCCTGCAGACCAGCCCCATCATTGTTGACGGAATACTTTACGGGATCACACCCACACAGAAAATCTTCGCTTTGGACGCGGCAACGGGCAATCTTTTGTGGAAATTCGATTCCGGCACAAAAGGTACGCAACCGGATCGCGGCTTGGCATATTGGTCCAGCAAGCAGGACAAACGAATCCTGGTCGGTGTCATGAACTTCGTCTACGCTCTGGATGCCGCGACCGGCAAGCCGATTCCTGTGTTTGGAAACAATGGACGGATTGATTTGCGAGATAGTCTTGGGCGCAATCCTGAATTGCAGTCGGTTGCGTTGACCAGTCCAGCAAGCGTCTATAAAGACCTGATCATCGTTGGCGGCCGCCTGCCTGAAACCCTGCCAGCGCCTCCGGGTGATATCCGCGCCTATGACGTTCGCAGCGGCCAGCTGCGCTGGTCCTTCCACACCATTCCGCACCCGGGGGAGTTTGGTTACGACACGTGGCCTAAGGACGCCTGGAAGTACACCGGTGGGGCCAACAACTGGACGGGCATGGCAGTGGACTTGAAGCGAGGCATCGTCTATGTTCCCACCGGTTCGGCCGCATTCGATTTCTACGGTGCTGATCGATTAGGCGACAATCTATTTGCCGACAGCCTCATCGCCCTGAACGCCGAGACTGGTGAGAGGCTTTGGCACTTCCAGGCTGTAAAACACGATTTATGGGACCGGGATTTCCCCTCACCGCCGACACTTGTAACTGTGAAACGTGACGGCAAGGACGTTGAAGCGGTTGCGCAGACGACCAAACAAGGGTTCGTCTATTTGTTCGAACGCACGACTGGCAAGCCGCTCTTTCCCATCGAATATCGCAAGTATCCTCCCAGCACGGTGCAGGGCGAAATTGCTGCCGCCGAACAGCCTCTTCCATCCGCGCCCACGGCATTTGCGCGTCAAGATCTCACGGAAAACATGCTGACCAGCCGCAGCCTCGAGGTTCATCAATGGGCGCTCGAACATTTCCGAAAGTTTCGTAATCAGGGACAATTTGTTCCGTTCAGCGTCGGACAGGATACCTTGGTGTTTCCCGGATTCGACGGCGGAGCTGAGTGGGGTGGATCTGCCTTCGACCCTGAAACAGGAATTCTCTACGTCAATGCCAACGATATCGCGTGGACGGGAGCCTTGGCAGAGAATACCGGTGCTGAACCAAGTGGCCGAGGTTTCTATTTGGGCCAATGCAGTGTGTGTCATCGCGACAATATGGCGGGTTCGCCACCGGAATTTCCTTCACTCATAGGCGTGGCTGACCGTCTCAGCCGCGCAGAGATCACCGCCGTCATCCGGCGGGGCAAGGGGAGGATGCCCGGCTTTCCCAGCCTGGCGGAAGATCAACTCTCCGCTGTCATCGAATACTTAACCACGGGTGAAAACAAAGAGCTCCCGGCGTCCCAACCAGCGCCCCAACAGATGAAGTATCGTTTTACCGGCTATCACAAGTTTCTAGACCCGGAAGGATATCCTGCGGTTGTTCCTCCGTGGGGCACGCTGAATGCAATTAATCTGAACACGGGTGAGTATGCCTGGAAGATTCCTCTGGGGGAGTATCCGGAGCTTGCGGCCAAGGGCATGACGAAAACTGGCACTGAGAACTACGGCGGTGCCATCGTAACCGCAGGTGGCCTGGTCTTTATCGCAGCGACAAACTTCGACAAGAAATTTCGGGCATTCGACAAATCTAGCGGCGAGTTGTTGTGGGAGACCACATTGCCCTTTGCCGGCAATGCCACTCCTGCTACTTATGCTGTGAAGGGACTCCAGTTCGTGGTGATTGCGGCGGGCGGGGGGAAGGATCCGAAGTCGCTTTCAGGGGGAGTTTATCGCGCTTTCGCGCTTCCGAAGCGGATTCAGCCGTAGCGAGTTAGCTTGAGTTTCACACATCCTCTTGGCGCCACTCCTTCCCAGATGCCGGTCCAGGCGTTAACATAGGCGATTCCACTTCTTCTCTGGAGAGAACCAAATGCATCGCACCATACGGGCGGTACGCGGAACGGCGTGGCTGGTCATGCCGATGTTCTTGTGCGCGATGGGTCTCCGTTTCGACCAGAGCAAGACAGAACGAGAGAGGAAACCTACCGAACAGGTGTCGCCCGCTCCAAACGCCGCCACGCAGAACATCGCTGCACCCGCCAAAAAGGAAGATCCTGTCTTCAAGGGATTGAAATACCGCCCCATCGGTCCCTTCCGCGGAGGGCGATCACTGACAGCGTCCGGCATCCCCGGGGATCTAAACACCTATTATTTCGGCTCGACGGGCGGTGGAGTTTGGAAATCGACCGACGGCGCTATGACTTGGACCTCTCTCTTTGACAAGGAAGCTGTTGGGAGCATTGGCAGCCTGGCTGTATCGCCCTCGGAGCCCAACATCGTCTATGTCGGCACGGGGGAGGCTTGCATTCGTGGCAACATTTCGCATGGTGATGGGGTTTATAAGACTCTCGACGGTGGCAAGACGTGGAAGAACGTCGGCCTGCGGGATACGCGCGCCATCGGAAAACTGATTGTTCATCCCAGAAATCCAGACATCGTCTATGTGGCGGCGTTAGGTCATCCGTTCGGGCCCAATGCAGAGCGCGGCATCTTTCGCACCATGGATGGTGGCAAGACTTGGGAGAAAGTGCTTTATAAAGACGAGAACACCGGCGGAATTGATATCGCCTTCGATCCGCATAATCCAAATATCCTTTTCGCTTCCTTGTGGCAGACCCGACGCACGCCCTGGAGTCTTTCCAGTGGAGGGCCGGGAAGCGGTCTCTATCGCTCCAACGATGGTGGCACTACCTGGAAACGGCTTGAAGAGCATGGGCTGCCCAAAGAACCCTACGGCCGCATCGGGGTTGCGGTAGCAGCCAATTCTGATCGCGTGTATGCGCTGATTGAAGCTCATGAAGGCGGCCTCTATCGCTCCGATGACGGAGGCGAGACCTGGCAAGCGGTGAATGAGGGCCGTTCCATCCAGCAGCGTGCCTGGTACTACATGCACATCGTTGCTGATCCGCAGGAAGCGGACACTGTCTACATAATGAATGTGGATTTCTACAAGTCCACTGACGGTGGACGCGACTTCAACAAAGTCAAAGTGCCGCATGGCGACAATCACGGCTTGTGGATTGATCCGAGAAATTCGCGGCGCATGATTGCCTCCAATGATGGCGGAGCAACCGTGAGCCTAGATGGCGGAAAGACTTGGACCCGGGAGGACAATCAACCAACCGCGCAGTTCTATCACGTCATTACCGATACTCGAACTCCGTACTACGTCTATGGAGCGCAGCAAGACAACAGTACCATCGCGATTGCCAGCCGCAGCGACAATGGCGCAATCGATCACTCCAACTGGTATCCGGTTGGCGGCGGGGAAGCTGGCTACATTGCACCTTATCCTCCCGATCCAAATATTGTGTATGCCGGAGACTATGAAGGCGTCATTACGCGCTACGACAAGCGCAATGGCCAGCTCAAAAACATTACGATTACGCCGGATTTGAGTGACGGCGCAGGCGCTGCCAACCTCGAACACCGGTTTCAGTGGACGGCCCCAATCCTGATCTCACCACACGATCCAAACACGCTTTATCACGCCGGGGAACGCTTGTTTAAGACCACGGATGGAGGGATGCACTGGGCGGCGATAAGCCCAGATCTGACTCGCAATGATAAGAGCAAGCAACAGCCGTCAGGCGGTCCCATCAATATTGACGACACGGGAACCGAGTACTACGACACCATCTTCGCGGTCGCCGAGTCGCCGGTGACAAAAGATCTCATCTGGGCAGGCACCGACGATGGTCTGATTCACGTTACGCGGGATGGCGGCAAGAACTGGGCCAATGTCACGCCAAAGGACTTGCCGGAGTGGAGTCGCGTCAGCCTGATCGACGCTTCACCGCATGATGCCGGGACCGCATATGTCGCAATAGACCGACATCAACTCGACGACTATCGTCCGTATATCTACAAGACTGGAGACTATGGCAAGAGTTGGACAAAAATCACGAAAGGTATTCCGGAAACTACGTTCGTGCGTGCTGTCCGGGAAGATCCCAAAAAACGCGGCATGCTCTACGCCGGCACTGAAACTGGAGTTTATGTCTCTTTCAACGATGGGACAGATTGGCGTTCATTGCAGCTCAATCTTCCGACCACACCAATCCATGACCTGGTGGTCAAAAATGACGATCTCGTGCTCGCCACGCATGGACGGTCGTTCTGGATCCTTGATGATGTTTCGCCGCTGCGACAATTCGGCGATGAGTTTCCCAAGCAAGATGCCCATCTTTACACGCCATCCACTGCTTATCGCATGCACAACGTGGAGGATCCACCCAAGCCCGTGCTGGTGGGGCAGAATCCGCCACCCGGCGCGGTGATCTACTACTCTCTTAAGGAAGCACCCAAAGGAGAAACCGTCATTGAGATCCTCGACGCCGCCGGAAATGTGGTGCGCAAATATTCCAGCAACAAAACTCAAGACTTGGACGAACCCTTGGACCCCGAGGACAAGAAGCCCGAGAAAGAGATCAAGCCAGAAGCCGGATTGAATCGCTTCGTCTGGGATTTGCGCTATCAGGGCGCCAATCGCGTGCCTGACTACTACTTGTTCGAATACAGAGACGGCAGCCGTGGGCCAATGGCCATGCCCGGAAAATATCAGGTACGTTTTACCGTCGACGGCAAGAGCCAGACAGTTCGCATGGAACTGAAACTTGATCCGCGGGTGAACGTTTCGCAGGCAGATTTGCAAAAAGAGTTCGATCTTTTAATACAGATTCGTGACCAGCTCAGCCGGGTTTATGACACAGTCAACCAGGTTGAGGATGTTCGTCTCCAGGTGAATGGATTAAAGAAGCGTTTGCCTGACAACGCCAATACCAAACCAGTTGTGGCATCAGCGTCTGCATTGGATCAAAAGCTGGCTTCCCTTCGTGACGATTTGATTCAGGTCAAGATCAAGGCGAACGAAGATTCACTCGCCTATCCGCAAAAGGTGGACAGCAAGCTGGCATTTCTCGCTCTGGCCGTCGGTGACGGAAGCGATTCTGCTCCCACCGAGGCTGCGTATCGAATATTTGACAAACTGAAAAAGCAATCTGAGGCTAGCCTCGCCCGATGGACGGATATACAGACGAACGACTTAGCGGCGTTCCAGAAAATAGTTGCCGGACAGAACATCCAGGCGATCGTGGTGCCAGTCACGGAAAGTACTGGGGCGGGGGGAGCAGGGCCTCGCTAGGGTCTAAGTGAATGTGGAGGCTGGAATCGCGGACATTCCGGAACGAGCCCCACATGCAGCGGTACTGCTGCATCTAACTGGCAAGGAACTGTGAATCATTGCCTCCGACAACCGAAATGGTTGGCTTGGCTGTGCCTTGCCATCTTGGTGATGGCTACCATTGCCCAGGCGACCCACCTCTGCGGTTCTCACCTAGATACCAGGAACTCAGTGGAGTCTCGTTCGGATTCTTCCAGTGCGACACTTTGCCTAACTTGCCTGATGGCTCAGCCAGCCACAGCGGCGGTGCTGTTTGCCGCATGTTTTTCCAATCTGCGGGTTAGATCGCGCGTAAGATTTCGTTGGATGAGACCTCGTCTCCTACTGGCATCCTTCCAGTTGTACGTTCGTCCCCCTCCAACCTATTAGTCATCTTCAATCACTTTTACATTTTTTCGGGCGCGTAAGCAGTCGGTTTGTACTGTCGCAAGATGGAACCTCAAGATACCCGTGATTTCCCCGGGTCGAGGAGTATGGAATGAAAAACTTAATCACCTGGGCCGGCGTGGCGATGCTGTTCACGATTCCACTCGTCGCTCAGCCGAGCAACACTCCATCACCACAAAATCCACCAGACTCATCTGCGATGGAGCAGCGGATCAAAGATTTGGAAGAGCGCATCATCGCGCTGGAAGGCCAAGTGCGCATGTTAAAGGCCACGCCAGCGGCCGCTCCCGCCCAACCTGCTGCAGTTTCGGGTCCGACAGCGGCCCAAGCGCAGGTGGCCGTACCACCGCCAGCCCCCACGCCCGCGGAAGCGCCTCCCGTCGCCCCCGGGGCTTTACCGGTTTACGGTGGCGCCTCTGCCTCGGCGAAGGCCCTGAACCCCGACATCAGCGTGATTGGAGATTTCATCGGCAAGGCTGGCGGCAATTCGGTGCAACCAACTCCGTCGCTCGAGATGCATGAATCCGAGGTCGGATTTCAGGCCATCATCGATCCGTACGCACGTGGCGACTTTTTCATTTCTTTCGGTGAGTCGGGCGTGAACCTCGAAGAGGGCTACATCACATTCACCGCATTGCCGGCCGGCATCGTGGCCAAAGTGGGGAAAATGCGTTCTGCTTTTGGCAAGGTCAATATGATGCACAATCATGTCCTGCCTTGGGTAGATAGACCGCTGGTCACGAATAATTTGGTCGGTGGGGAAGACGGTATCGACGATGCCGGCGTTTCAATTTCGCGCATTATTCCAGCTCCCAAAGGCTTATTCCTTGAGGCGACTGGCCAGGTTTTTCGCGGAGATTCCGGAACCGATGACAGCCCCGTGTTTCACGCCTCACGTGATAGTGACGTCAGCGCCGTGGCCCACTTGCGGAGCTACGCAGACATCAACGAATCAACCAACATCGATATTGGCCTTTCTTATGCGCGCGGACACAATGAACTTGGCACCGATTTCCTGACTCAGCTTTACGGGATAGACGCTACCCTGCGATGGAAGCCGCTAAGACGCTCCATCTATCATTCCTTTGTTGGCCGCGGCGAGTTTATCTGGAGCCAGCGACAGCAGGTTCCAACTGAGCAACGAGCGTTCGGTTTTTATACTTCAGCCGACTATCAGCTGGGACGGCGGTGGTTCCTGGGGGGACGCTATGATCTATCCGACCGCAGCCGGTTTGCCAACCTTGCGGATAAGGGAGGTTCGCTGGTACTGACTTATTGGCCCAGCGAGTTCAGTCAGATTCGCGGCCAATACCGCCACACCAGCTACGCGGATAACATCAGTGCCAATGAATTGTTTATGCAGGTAATTTTCTCGTTAGGGGCGCACGGAGCCCATCCTTTCTAGGAGAATGAAGAATATGCGAATCAGATTCGGCTTCGTGGTTTTACTGGCGCTCGGAGCCATTTTTTCGACTGCGCCAGCGCAGGCAAAAAAGCTGAACGTCGTAACCTCGACCACCGACATGGCTGCGCTGACCCAGGAGGTTGGTGGCGACCGAGTCACGGTGGAGTCGATCGCCAAGGGTTACCAAGATCCTCACTTCGTCGAGGCCAAGCCAAGCTTCCTGCTGAAATTACGCCAGGCTGATCTGCTGGTCACCGTCGGATTGCAATTAGAAATCGGCTGGCTGCCGCCACTGATTACGCAGAGCGGCAATCCCAGAATTCAGGTAGGCGCGAACGGCTATCTGGACGCTTCCCAATTCGCTGAGATTCTCGATATCCCAACCGGGCCGGTTACCCGTGCTATGGGAGACGTTCATCCTCTGGGAAATCCGCACTATTGGCTCGATCCGGAAAATGGACGCCGCGTAGCTAAGGGTATAGCCGGCAAACTCGGTGAGCTGGATCCCGCGGATGCCGGTTATTTCCAGGAAAAATTTCAGGATTTCGATAAGCGTCTAACTACGGCCGAGCAAAAATGGGATGCCGACATGAAGCCGTACCACGGGCGCAAAGTCGTCACCTATCACAATTCGCTTCCCAACTTTGCCAAGCACTTCGGACTGAACGTAATCGGCTACGTCGAGCCACGCCCCGGCATTCCTCCTACGCCCAGCCACACAATTGAACTCATCGGATTGATGAAGCGCGAGAATTGCAAGATCGTCATGGTGGAGCCCTACTTCGATCTGAAGACGCCGAACAGCATTGCCGCTCAAACCGGAGCCCAAGTGGTGAAGTATTTGCCATCCGTAGGTGGAGAGAAGGATGTGACCGACTACTTCAAACTTTTTGATTACGATATTGCTTTGCTGACCAAGGCTTTCCAGGCGACTCACTAGATAAAGGAGCGACATGGAGATTCTTCCATTTTTAGTTTGGCCATTTGTGGCCAGCCTGATTCTGACCGGAATCCACGCCTACTTGGGCGTGCACGTGGTGGAGCGCGGCGTAATCTTCGTTGATCTGGCGCTGGCTCAGATTGCGGCATTGGGCGCCACCATCGCGATCCTCATCGGCATGGATCCCCACGGACAGGGGGCCTATTGGCTTAGCTTGGCCTTCACCTTCATTGGGGCGGCTATTTTCGCGTTCGCGCGTACTCGCAGGGGACATATTCCGCAGGAAGCTTTCATCGGTATTGCCTACGCTGTAGCGTCGGCTGCTGCCATCTTGGCCATGAGCAAAGCCACGGGGGAAACTGAGCACCTCAAAGACATGCTGGTCGGCAACATTCTCGCCGTGGATAGGCACGAGGTGATCAAGACTGCCATTCTGTACGGTGCTATTGGCATTTTCCATTACATCTTCCGTCACAAGTTTCTGCTGATTTCTACCAACCCCGCCGAAGCCGAGGCCAGAGGCATGAGTATTCGCTTCTGGGATTTTCTGTTCTATGCCTCATTTGGCTTCGTAGTCACGTCATCGGTGGCAATTGCCGGCGTGCTTCTGGTCTTCTGTTACCTCATCGTGCCCTCAGTGGGCGCCATGCTTTTTGCCGATCGTGTGGGACGCCGCCTGGCGATTGGCTGGACCATGGGCACTCTGGTGTCTGCTCTGGGGGTCTATTTCTCGGTCTTGATGGACCTGCCGACGGGGGCTGCAATTGTCTGCACATTTGGCGCTGTGCTGGTTGTGATGTTCTTCATTCATTTGCTCTTCTTCCATGGCCATAAGTCCTCCGCCCCCGGAGGTGCGAGTTCAGTGCCGGAGCCAAAGGACACCCTGGTCCCGGGCTCCCGCTAGAAGGCCGTGACTGGCTATTACCTCAGTGCTATTTGGATAGCACCTTAGTGCATTGACCTACTGGTGTGCGCTTGATACGTTGAGCGGGTAGATTGGCCCTTTGGCCTCCCCTAGGGTGTGAACGCATCTAACAACATGGGGTGGGCTATGAAGATGCTTCATCTGTGCTATGCAGCGTTGGGCTTCGCGGTGGCCCGCTGGATCTTCAGGCGGGAAGCAATGCTGATAGCTGATCCGGTCAACCGTTTCCGTTCGTCAGGCCTTCTATAAGGAAAGTGGACTAGCTGGGCGTGCGGAATCCCGTTGCGTGCCGCTCCGTCTCCGCGCGCCCAGGTTCACTCGAATTCATTGCTTGGGTTCAGTTACCAACGTTTGTGCTGCCCGGCACATTCTCGTCTTCGCAGTGATTACAATTCTTACAGGATCCTCCGGTAGCGCCAGCGTCCCCGCCGGCAATTGGGCGGCTATGTCCCAGCCAACAGCCGGCGGGGACGCCGGCGCTACCCAGTGATTAAGTGAATGCTTGTCGATTAGATGAGTATGCCTGTCGCGCCGCTTGCGGCAGAATGGTGTGGCGCCCTAACTTCAAAATGAACTGCAAGCTCTATTCACCATTGTGTGTTTTATTGGTCGGACTATCGCTTCCCCTCGGGGTCGCCGCTCAGTCTGATGGCAACGATGTCTCGCTCGGGGACCTGGCACGTTCCTACCGGAAAAGCCAGGGTGCTCCGGCCCGAACTCTGATTGACAACGACAATCTGTTGCAAGTCATGGACGAGGTGCAGGCACGGAAACTCGCCGGCGGCTTGCTATTTTCATTCGACAGCTCGGGGAAGAGCTTTCAGGTGTCTTCGCCAGACGGGACGTGCAGTCTTTCTTTCAGCGCACAAGCTACTTCGTTAGTGTCCGCTCCGTTCGCTGCACGCGATCTTCCGGACAGTGAATTGGTCAAGCTCGAAGGCCCTGCCATCATTGACGGGGATCGCCTGCAGGTTTCCGTTCACAACGGCAGCGCGTGGGACCTCCGAGAAATCACCGTAGCCCTTACGATTTTGCGCCCACGCGACTTGACCACCGCCGACGTCGGTCCGGCAAAGCTGGTTCCGGCTGCCGGAGAAGGTATCGTGTCCCCGGAGAAGCGGCCGGATGTAACCGTACTCTACCACTTGAAAGCTGCGGCAGCACCGCTTACCACCACAGTGTTCCAGGGAAGTTTGGATACAGCTCCGAGCGCTGATCAGGAGTGGCACTGGGCTATCGTGCAGGCAAGAGGAATTGCGCCCACTACTCCAGCACAAGGAATGGTCGGCGGTGAGGAGAGAAAGATAAACTCGCTTCTGACCACTGATCACTGACCACTAACTACTGACCTCACTTCTTCCACCTTGCCACTCTGTAAGCTGCGATAGGCCGCGTCCAGAATGATCTGGTTCTGCCAACCTTCCTCGCCGGGAACGGGGAATTCCGACTTGCCTTCGACGGCTGCAGCAAACTCATCTACCTGTCGCGCATAGGCTAACCGATTAGACAATGTTTCTGTTTCGACAACCACGCCAGCGCGCAGCAGTTTGACATTGATCAGTTTCTCAACGTTAAGAGCGTCATCTGCCCGCAGCACGCCAGTTTCTCCCACTACTTCGATTGGGGTTCGATATTCCGCACGAAAAGAGACCATCACCGATGCCAGAGTTCCCCTTGAGAACTCCAGCGTCAAAGTGGCCGCGGCTTCCATCTCGCCGGAGTTATTGTCAAACAGTCCGCGCCCGCTGACGCGTACGACTTCGTCCTGCAAGATGTAACGTAGAGTATCGATACAATGCACACCAACGTCGGCGATGGGTCCACCACCAGCCACGGAGAGATCATTGATCCATTTGCGGGCATGGCCTTGTGCGGCGGGGAAAGAAAACTCCGAGCGCGCGAAAATGGGTTTGCCGATTTGTCCCGCGGCTACTCGTTCCATAAACCGTGCGGTACTGTTCTCGAAGCGGAACACCTGAGCCACTCCAAGCAAAAGGTTAGCTTTTCGTGCAGCCACCACCATGCGTCGGCACTCATCGGCGTTCATTGCCATAGGTTTTTCGCACAGCACAGGTTTGCCACATTCGATGGCTAAGAAAACATCCTGTAGATGACAGGAATTTGGGGTGCTGACAAACACTGCGTCCACTTCGGGCGAACGGCATAAAGCTTCGGCTGAATCGAAGGCGAACGGGATCTTCCATTCCTGCGCGGATTCCTGTGCCTTCCCCTGACTACGTCGGGAAAGCGCTGTCACACGGCAGTTCTGCGCCAGCGCGAATCCCGGCATCAGTCGCTTGGCCGCGTGTAGGCCGAAACCAAGAATTCCAAAGCGAATCATGGGTTAGAAGAAAGAGTTGCAGCGTAGCAGAAAGCCTCAGGCAATGCATCAACCTGAAACTGAAAGAATCGACTGAGAATCAGGAACTATTTCTCGGCCATCGCGCCCACTAACGATTCAAAAATCTTGAAACCTTCGGTACCGCCCAGTTCCGACTCGCTGGCGCGCTCTGGATGAGGCATCATGCCCAACACATTTCGGCCGAGGTTACAGATGCCGGCGATATTGTCGAGCGATCCATTGGGATTGGCCTCGGGCGTGATTTCTCCGGAAGCGGTTGAATACCGAAACACAATTCGTCGGTCGCGCCGCAATTCGTCGAGAGTCGTCTCAGCGCAGAAATAATTGCCCTCCATGTGGCCGATGGGAATGGTTAAAACTTCCCCTTCGCGACAGCCACTGGTAAAAGGTGTGCTGGCATTTTCCACACGTACGTGGACTGGCTTGCAGACGTACTTAAGGCTCACGTTGCGCATGAGTGCGCCTGGCAGCAGTCCTGACTCACATAAAATCTGGAAACCATTACAGATCCCCAGAACCAGTCCGTCACTGGCGGCGAATTTTCCGACTGACTCCATCATCGGAGAGAATTTGGCAATTGCGCCTGTCCGCAAATAGTCGCCAAAGGCAAAGCCTCCGGGAATGATGATCGCGTCGCAGTTTTCCAGGTCATGGGATTCGTGCCACAGAAACGTGACCGGTTGCTTAGCTACCTGCTGGATGGTCCAGAACGCGTCATGGTCGCAGTTAGAACCGGGGAAGATGATGACACCGAATTTCATTGCGCTCCTTTCATCAAAGTTTAGCACGAGAAAAAGAAGGTGCCCCGTATAGCTCACGAACCGTATGGCGTGTGCGGGCAGCTTTCAAAACATTTCATTCGGAGGCGGCGGCGGCATGGGCAACCCCGGAGAGACACCCGGTGGCGGTGGCGCCAGAGGAACTGCACCGGGCGGAAGCGCGTTTCGAAAGAATATGCGATCTCCAAACCCTCCGGCCTCACCGCGCAGGGATTTCAATTGACGCCACTGCTCCAGCGAAAGGACTTTGCGGAGATCCAAGTTCATCATGGTGAATTCGCGTTCCAGCTTGCCTCGTGCCGAGAGGACTTGGTCAACCTGGGTATCGATTTGACCCTCGTTGGGGACGTCCGCGTCGAGCAGGGTCTGGAGTTTCAAATCTTCTTTTTCCATATCCGCGCCATAGTCCATCAGCTTCAATCGATGATCGTAGAATATCTGGTCCAATTGAGTAGTTTGTCCACTGCTGAGTTGCAGCTTCTTTGCCACATCCGAGTTTTGCCACCATTTCCCCAATTCACGGCGATAAATAATCCCAGCTTTGGGAGCCGCGCCTGCACGCGTGGACACGGTTGGAGCTTGTGTTACCTGGGCTTGCGGCCAAATAGTGGACAACAGGATGAACATTAGCAGACTGCTAGTTTTCATGACTGCTCTCCTTTTTTCGAACCGGGGAAGAAGAATTCGGTCGAGAATTCTGCGTGATTTCCCGAGCCAACAGGGCGGCAGGCTCCAGTGCCTGGGGCACTTCACTTTGAAGTGTTCGCTCTAGCTGGATCATCAATTCGTGATCCGGGTCGGCCTCTGCTCGGGTGCGGACGGGAGCAGGAGCAATGCTCAACAGTAGGCCGGCGACTACAAGGACGGCTGCTCCCAATGCCCAGGCTAGAACCGGAAATTCCTTGCGAGGTTGCAGCGTCACGATCTCGGTCCAGATTGCCGTTCTTTGCTTCTCAAAAAACGAGTCAGTTTTCTGCGCTACGACGCGGACAAGCAAAGGCAGTTCTCCCAGAACGCGACACATGAGCTCCTGTTCGGCGCGGCATGACGCACAGGTCGCCAAGTGAGCATTGGACGCTTGGGGCGCGAGCAGCAACTCCGATAACTCCTCGTCGCTTAAATGTTGTTTCATCGCGATTTTTGCTCCTTCAGCGCGCCGCGCACTTTTCCCAATGCACGAAACAACTGCGCTTTGACGCTGCCAACTTTCAGTCCGAGAACATCGGCGATTTCAGCTAACGGCATTTCTTCCGCAAACCGCAGAAGAAATACCGCACGCTGCTGCTGTGAAAGGGAAGCAGCCGCGGTCCAAACTGCCTCCAACTCTTCGCGCGCCAGAAGGACTCGTTCCGCGGAAGGTTGGGTTGTAGCCACTCGCTCATGCAGGTTTGTTCCGTTCTCTTCCAGGCCGACCAGCTTTCTCCAGAACGAGAGACGCCGGTTCTTGCCGTGATCGCGAACCAGGTTTACTGCAATTCGCAGAAGCCAGGTCTCAATCGTGCACTCGCCGCGGAAGCTGTTGCGGTGGCGATAGGCTCGAAGGAAGCATTCTTGAGTCAGAGTGCCTGCCGTGTCCACGTCCTTCACCAACATCAGGATTATGCGGTATATACGCCGTTGATGCTGACGGATAATCTCGTCGAACTTTGCTGACGAAATCCCCTGCACTGGTTCTTCCGCAGCCGCACTCAAGGGTGATGTCAGGACCGTTTCCAATCGCCTTTTCTCCCAGGGCATTGGGTGCTATCGATATGGACGACTCCCACGCGACGAGGTTTACACGGTAAGATCAAAAAGTAGGTTGGGCAAGTTGTCGAATTGGACTGAGCAATGGATTTGAAGGATCACTTTCACGTTACGGGCGACGCCCTGAAGAACTGGATCGTTGCCCAGTTTCAGGATTCTCTCGCTGTCGGCATCCTGTGGTTGATAGGACTCTACTTGCTTCATGTGCCATGGGCGCTATTCTGGGCGCTTCTCGCGGCGGTCTTGCAGTTCGTGCCACATTTGGGGGCTGTCCTAGGAATGGTCGGTCCGGTTCTTGCCGCCACCCTTTCGTGGGGCGATTGGGAGCACCCGCTCTATGTACTGATTCTGTACGCTGTGATCGTGATGATCGATGGGTTTTTCCTGCAACCCTACATCATGAAGCGGATGGCTAAGGTTCCCATGTGGGCGTCAATTTTCACGCCGATTGTGCTGGGAATCTTGATCCCGTTCTGGGGTGTATTACTCTCGCCGCCCCTGCTCGCCATCCTGTATGCGTATAAGGCTCGACAGCAGAAGGAAATTACTGCTGGACCCAAGGTCTAGGCTGTCGCATAGCGGTTGCTTGCACTTCCAGCGTCTTGTGAAACAATCAGTTCGATTGTTTCGGCGTGCTATAATTTGCATTCGCCTTGCTCGCTTTTGAGGCAAATCAGTGATCTCCTATACGGGCGAATCCTGCGCCATCAACGTTCTTTAGATTCGAGGTATCCACATGTCTGGCCATTCTAAATGGGCCACAATCAAGCATAAAAAGGGCGCGCTCGACGCCAAGCGTGGCAAGATTTTTACTCGCCTGATCAAGGAAATCAGCATTGCCGCCAAAAACGGCGGCGATCCTGACACTAATCCGAGATTGCGGGGCGCGATCGTGGCAGCCAAAGCCGAGAATATGCCCGCGGACAACATTAAACGGGCTATCCAGCGCGGCACGGGCGAATTGCCGGGCGCGACATACGAAGAATTTTCGCTGGAGGGCTACGGCCCGGGTGGAGTGGCCGTCCTACTCGACATCAATACCGACAATCGTAACCGAACCGTCAGCGAAATCCGGCATGTCTTCGGTAAAAATAGCGGCAACATGGCTGAGGCTGGAGCGGTCTCCTGGATGTTTCACAAGAAGGGCGACATAGTCATTCCAAAAACAGCGGCCAAGGAAGACGATTTGATGGGCATTGTTCTCGAGGCTGGGGCGGATGATCTTCGCGATGATGGCGAGAACTGGGAAGTCCTGACCGAGCCTTCTGTTTACGAGGCGGTGTTGGAGGCGGTGAAGAAAGCCGGCATCACACCTACTTCGTCGAGCGTGGCGATGATTCCACAGAACTACATTAAGCTCGAAGGACAGCAGGCCACTCAGATGATACGGTTGGTGGAAGCTCTGGAAGAACACGACGACGTGCAAAACGTCCATTCCAACTTCGATATTGATCAAAGATTGCTGGAGGAAGTCGCCGGTTAACTTTTTTGGATGTTCAAAACTCCAGCCGCCCGCATGGGGCGGCTGTCATTTTTTACGCCTGTCGCAGTGCGGTAGGGCTTTTCAACACAAAGGTGCAAAATGCTGTGGAAAAACTGGAAACTGTAGTCGTAAATAGGCAAATCCAAAGGGAGTTCTGCACCTTGCACCGCTCGGGGGCTGGCACTTAAGTGGGGGGCAACACTGCATCTGCCGGGACCGGACCACGATTGAAACTCAGACTCGATAAATTGCTTCTGGAACGCGGCCTCGCGACCTCACGCGAGCGGGCGCAGGCGCAAATTCTGGCGGGCAAGGTCTTAGTCAATGGCCAAAAGGTAGAAAAAGCCGGTGCCGCCGTGGATCCGGATTGCGAGGTGCGGCTTCTAGGCGAGCATCTCAAATACGTTGGGCGTGGAGGCCTAAAGCTTGAGAAAGCGCTCGGGCATTGGCATGTCGATGTCGCGGGAAAAATTTGTCTGGATGTCGGTGCCTCGACCGGAGGCTTTACCGACTGCTTGCTACAGCAAGGAGCAACCCGCGTCATCGCGGTAGATACAGGTCACGGCCAGATCGATTTTCGCTTGCGACAGGATCCTCGCGTTCGCTTGTTGGAGAAAACCAACGCCCGTTACCTGACCCGGGAACAGTTGGGAGAGACAGTGGATCTGGTGGCGATCGATGTCTCGTTCATTTCCGCAGCCTTGGTTCTCCCTGCGGTTTTCACATCAGCTTTTTCGGAATCTCCTGCGGAACGTGAAGGACGCCAGACTGTGATATTAGTCAAGCCTCAATTTGAAGTCGGCCGCGAGCAGGTAGGGAAGGGCGGTATCGTGCGCGATGTGGCGGCGCAGGCCGCGGCCGTTGAAAAAATCCGGGAAGCTCTCATCTCGCTGAACTGCGCTCACACCGATGTGATCGAGTCCCCAATTCTCGGAGCAGAAGGGAATCGCGAATTTTTGCTCTACGGTAGGTTCTGATAGTCGAGATCACGGGCTGGACCGCGCTAGCATCCGTTCTAACTCTTGAGGGTGCCCCGTTCAAGCTCAGCTTGGGCGGGGCTTTCAGTCTCCCCGTTTACGGATGTAGCAAAAATCAGAAGTTTTCGCACCCTTCCAGATGTGCCGGCAACAACCCCGCCCAAGCTGAGCTTGAACGGGGCACCTTCGATTTTCGGTACAATTCGTTTTCGACTTATGCGAAGCGGGAATTTGTCGTCTCCTCGGAAGAAGGCCGCCGCCATCATCTCCAAGCCGGGCAAGCCGGAACTAGCGGGGGTTGTGCCAGAACTCGTTCAGTGGTTGCAGAAGCACAAATACTCGGTAGTGGTCGATCCTGATACCGAGCCTTACGCCAGCGGAGTGGATGTCCTGCCACGGGACGAAATCGCCTCCCGCGGCTTGAGTTTTGTCGTTGTGCTCGGCGGGGATGGAACTCTTCTCGCTGCGGCCAGGGCGGTTGCCAAGGCGGGGATTCCAGTGTTGGGAGTCAACCTGGGTTCGCTAGGATTCCTGACCGAAGTGCCATTGCCAGATCTTTATACGACTCTGCAAGAGATCGAAGAGGGTTGTTGCCAGGCAGAAACGCGGTCAATGGTGCATTGCGAGATTATCCGCAAAGGTTCACTTGTAGCTCGATACGACGCGTTGAATGACATCGTAGTCGGCAAGGGAACCGTCGCCCGTTTAAATCATTGCGACGTCTTTATCGATCAAGTCTTTGTCTCCAGTTACCAGGCAGACAGTCTCATTGTCTCTACGCCGACCGGCTCTACCGCGTATTCACTTGCCGCGGGAGGCCCTATCTTGATGCCGTCGGTCGACGTTTTTGTGATTACACCCGTCTCCGCGCACTCTTTGACCCATCGCCCTTTAGTGGTTCGCGACACGGCGCAAATCGAGATCGTGGTTAAAACCGGAGAGGACGAAGCCTATTTGAGCGTCGACGGCCAGATCGGCATGCCTATGTTTGATGGGGACCGGGTTCATTGTCGAAAATCCGAACATCAAGTGAAGTTGCTCCATACCCACGGAACTTTCTTCGATGTGCTGCGCGCCAAACTGAAATGGGGACAAAGATAGATTGCTGCCAAAAGATGGAACGACTTCGCCGACGAGCCGTCGCTAACCCACTACGACCATGAAAATCATTCTTCGCAGGTTTTGGTTTCTTTGCGTTCCAGTTCTCCTGGCAAGCGCGTTGGCGCAATCCCGGCCCGCTGCGGACCTTATCGTTGTTAATTCCAAGGTTTGGACGTCGGACAAGAACCATCCAACAGCCCAAGCAGTTGCAGTTTTGGGTGAGCGCATCGTGGCGGTTGGATCAAACTCCCAGATAGAAGCCTGGCGCGACGCTAAAACCCGAGTAATTGATGCTGAAGGAAAACTGCTGTTGCCGGGCTTCAACGATGCGCACGTTCACTTTGTCAGTGGGGGCTTGCAACTCGACAATGTCCAGCTCAATGACGCCAAAACACCCGAAGAATTTGCGCTCAGAATCGGCGAGCAGGCCAAGAAGACTTCAAAGGGCCAGTGGATCCAGGGAGGTGACTGGGACGAGACTAAGTGGACGCCAGCTCAACTTCCAACCAAAGAGCTGATTGATCCTGCTACTGCCAACACTCCTGTTTTCGTGAATCGGTACGACGGCCACATGGCCTTGGCAAACTCAGCCGCGTTGCGACTCGCGGGAGTCACTTCCAAGACCCCGGATCCGCCGGGAGGCACCGTTGTCCGCGATGTGCAGGGGAATCCCACCGGCGCTTTCAAAGACGCGGCCATGGATTACATCTATAAAGTCATCCCGTCGCTGTCACCCGATCAGCGGCGGCTAGCTGTGAAACGTGCTCTGGCGCACGCTGCGTCGCTTGGCGTCACCAGTGTGCAGGACATGAATCCGGAGTACGACGACATCGCAATGTATTCCGAGTTCCTGCGGCGTGGCGAGCTGACGACACGAATTTATGCGGCGCCACTGATCACCCATGTGGACGACCAGGCGAAGCTGGGTATTGGACGAGCCTTTGGCGGCCCCTATCTGCGCATCGGTGCGCTCAAATCCTATGCCGACGGCTCGCTCGGGTCTGCCACCGCATATTTCTTCGAACCCTTCAACGTTCAGCCGGCTAATCATGGTCTGCTCTCCGACGAAATGCAGCCTCTTTCTCTCATGCGCGACCGCATGATGAAAGCCGATGCTGCCGGCCTGCAGCTCTGTACTCATGCCATCGGCGACCAGGCCATTTCGATGATTCTCGATCTCTATGGTGAGATTTCCCGGTCTCATGGCGATGCCGACCGCCGCTTCCGAATCGAGCACGCTCAACACATGGCCGCCAAAGACTTCGATCGCTTTGCCAAACTGAATGTCATCGCATCAGTTCAACCGTACCACGCCATTGACGACGGGCGTTGGGCTGAGAAGCGCATCGGGCATGATCGGGCCAGCCGTACGTACGCATTCCGCACCTTTCTTGATCACGGCGTGCGGCTCGCACTGGGTACGGATTGGAATGTCGCTCCGCTAAATCCAATGCTTACCATCTATGCTGCGGTTACCCGTGCCACGCTGGATGGCAAGAATCCTCAGGGCTGGTTTCCCGATCAGAAGCTGACGGTTGCCGAAGCCGTCCAGGCGTACACCATGGGTTCCGCCTTCGCCGAGTTTCAGGACAAACAGAAGGGATCCATCACGCCGGGCAAGCTAGCGGATATGGTTCTGCTCAGTGATGACATCTTTTCCATCGACCCAGTCAAACTCCGCGACGTCAAGGTTCTGAAAACCATTGTCGGCGGAAAGATAACCTGGGACGCGACGGACGGAGATGCGAGGTGATTCCTTCGACCGGGGCCCACGATGAGCAAATCTTCGATACCGGGAAAGTCAGGCTCAACTACGCTAAGACAGCTGATACCGGACCGCCACTTGTTCTTCTGCACGGGCTCGGCCGGCGCTGGCAAGTTTTTCTGTCACTGATTCCTAGTCTCGCGCCTCGATGGCATATTTATGCTCCCGACTTGCGAGGTCACGGCAGGTCCACGCATGTGACGCGAGGCTATCGCGTTTCGCAGTATGCGGATGACATTGTCAGATTCCTTAAGGAAACTGTGGCCGAACCCGCGACCCTCTTCGGCCATTCACTCGGTGGAATGGTGAGCATGTGGATCGCCGCCCGCCATCCGAATCTTGTACGTGCCTTAATTCTTGGAGACAGCGTGATTTGCGGCGATAGTTTCGAGCACAGCATGTATCCCGGGCTGTTCGCAGGTTTGCGCGATCTGATCATCAAAGGTGGTTCCACTGAAGATATTGCCAAAGGCCTGACGAGAATTCAGTTAAAGGTCCCCGGGTTGGACGAATCGGTGCCAATCGGCGATCTGCCGGGCAATGACGAGGCGCATTTATTGTGGTGGGCGCGCTGTTTGGAGTGCGTCGATCCTGATACCTTTTCTATGACGCTCGATCGATCCTCGTTTCAGGAGTGGGATGGCGAGAACCTGCTTCGCCAAATCCATTGTCCCACTCTGCTGCTACAAGCCAATCCTGAGCTCGGTGGACTGATGTCCGACACCGATGTCGAACGTGCACTGGAATTAGTCCCCGATGCCTTTCATGTCCGATTCCCAACGCTCGGGCACGCACTATATATCCAGCAAGCCGAGCCAGTATTGCGCGCTGTAAACGATTTTCTGGAATCGTTGCGTCCAATGCCCGGCAAAAAAACATCTAGCTTATAGCTCGTTGCGAAGCAGATCTGCCATTGTCTCCCGGCGGCGGATGACTTTTGCTGACTTGCCATCCACCAGAGCTTCTGCGGGACGAGGCCGTGAATTGTAATTGGAAGCGAGGGCCATCCCGTATGCTCCGGCATCTAGAATGGCAAGCAGATCGCCTTCCTCGCTCCTGGGCAGCTCACGCGCCCGAGCGAAGAAGTCTCCCGTCTCACAAATTGGGCCTACAACATCCACGGTTTCTGACAACGAAGAGCCATCCTTCCATTCAACTTTGGCGATTTCGTGATAAGCGTTGTAGAGCGAAGGCCGGAGCAGGTCGTTCATGGCCGCATCGACCACCAGAAACTTTTTGGTGCCGTTGGTTTTCTTGTAAAGCACACGAGTCAGCAAAGCACCTGCTGGACCAAGAATCGAACGGCCAGGCTCCAATAGAAGATGTACCTTCAACCCGCGCAGTGGACGTAGAACCGTTTCTGCGTAGTCCGCCACATAGCCCTCGAAATCGGGGAGGTTTCCCTGGTCGTAAACGATGCCTAGGCCGCCACCTGCATCCACGAAGTCGATTCGATGACCGTCTGCCCGGAGTTCCCTTACAAGTTCAGCGACTCGGAGCATGGCCTCGCCGAAGGGTTTTACATTCGTGATCTGCGATCCGATATGCACGCTTACCCCGGCCACCTTCAGAGATCGTATGCCGGAGGCTTGTGCGTAGATACGGCGTGACGCAGAAATCGGGATCCCGAACTTATGCTGGTGCAGGCCGGTCGAAATGTACGGATGGGTTTCAGCCCGAACATCGGGATTCACGCGCAAAGCAATTTTCGCGGTTTGCTTCAATCTGGCGGCAGACTCGGCCAATACCCACAACTCCGATTCACTTTCGACGTTGAACAGCATGATCCCGGCTTTCAGTGCGGCCGTCATCTCCTCTGCCGTCTTCCCTACACCGGAAAAAACAACTTGTTTCGCGGCGTGCCGGTCCACGCGCAATACTCGTTGCAGTTCACCGCCGGAGACGATGTCGAAGCCGCATCCCATCTGAGCCAGCAACCGAAGAATCCCCAGATTGGAATTTGCCTTAACCGAGAAGCAAACGGTGTGGGGAACCTTCCGGAAGGCATGCTCAAAGATGCGCATGCGTTCCCGAATGGCGGTCGCGGAATACACGTATAGGGGAGTGTCAAACCGCTCCGCGAGGTGGGACAAAGGCACGTCTTCACAACAAAGTATTGAGCCAGTTGAGCGGCGAAATAGACCCTTTTTGCTCTCGCGATAGGAAAAAGCGGGTGCACGAGCTCGAAGCGTTCTTCCAGTGCGGGTCACTGCGCTGTTCCAGAAGGGTTCTTCACTTTAATCGCAACCACGGTCTGATCGTCAAAAGTCTCAACTCCGGCCGCATGTTCGGCGACGGCCTTGAACAGTGAGTCCACTACCCAGTCGGCGGAGAACTCACAAGACTTGGCGACGATCTCTTCGACCCTTCGTCGCCCAAACATGTCTCCGGCCTGGTTGCGTGCATCCAGAATGCCGTCGCTGAAGAACACAAACATATCGCCAGGGTTGGCGTGAAAGGTGAACTCGTCGTAGTCGGCATCATCGAACAATCCCAGAGGAAGTCCGGTCGCTTCGATGACCTCGATCTTGCCATCATGGCAATAAAGTGGCCGCGGCAGCCCGGAGTTAGCCACCTGCAGGGTCCGGTTGGAGTCATCCCACAAGGCAAAGATGATCGACACGAATTGTCCCTCAATCCGGCGTTCTCCGAGGGAGAAGTTGACGGCAGAAAGCATTTCCGCTGGGCCCGGCTCGATGGGTGCGTGAGAACGTAGAATGCCGCTTACCAAAGCAGCGTAAATCGCGGCCGGAGCGCCTTTGCCGCTCACATCGCCGATGACCATGGCAAATCGTGACAACGAATAATCTACAAAGTCGTACAGGTCGCCACCGATGGCGCGCGCCGGAGAAAACTTGGCTGCGACTTCCAGATTGGCAAGATGTGGCGGGGCCTGCGGCAGAAGGCGAAATTGCAACTCTCGGGCTAGCGCCAAATCCCGCTCCAGACGTTTTTCCTGCCGCTCGATCTGTTCGTATAGCCGCGCATTTTCGATGGCGATCGCGACTTGTGCCGCCAGCGTAGTGATGGTTCTTTTGTGGTCGTCGGTGAAGAATCCGCGGCGCGTGTGCTCCAGGTCCAGTACCCCGATTACTTTGTCCTTGTAGATCAAGGGCGCCGCTAGTTCCGAGCGTGTTTCCGGGTTCAGCAGAATGTAATGCGAATCTTTAGTCACATCCGAAACCAGCACTACTTCCTTTTGTTGGACGGCATAACCGACAACTCCCTCGCCAATGGGGATGTCGTGCTTGAGGTGGATGTTCTCTTGAAAACGCAGGGAAAATCGATGCTGGAGTTTTTCTCCGGTCGGGTCTACGAGGAGAATGCTGAACATCTGGTAATCAATCAGCCGGCTAAGCAATTCGGCAATGCGTTTGAGCAGTTCATCCAGATTGAGAATGGATGTGAGCTCACGGGCAATCTCGTTAAGCAATAACAGCGTACGTGCTTGACGAGTCGTGCGGGTATACAGCCGCGCATTCTCAATGCCGACCGCCATCCGCGAGGCGATCAGGGTCAATAACCGCTTGTGCTCCTCGGTAAAGTGATTCGGTTGCGGCGACTCAATATCAATGACGCCGATTACCTTGTTCTTGACAATGAGTGGAACCGCAAGTTCGGAACGCACATCCGGTACGCCTGAAATATATCGTGGGTCCGTCGTAACATCGCCTACTAGCATCGCCTCGCGATGCTGCGCCGCAAGGCCGGTTACGCCTTCTCCCATCTTGATCCGAATCTTGTCCGCGAGTTCGCGCTTGTATCCCACGTTAAAACGAATGCGCAGTTCCTGGGTTTTTTCATTCAGCAGCAAGATCGCAAAGATCTCATAATCAAATACTTTACGCACCAATTCAGCAACCCGGCGCAAGGTCGTGTCCAGGTCGAGCGTGGTGTTGACCACATCGGCCACCTCGAGCAGAAGTGGCTCGATCTTGGATTGAAGATCGGTTTGGACGGCGGCTGATTCCAATGTTCCTTAATGATACCAGCCACTCCGATTCATTCTGATGTGAGAAGGAAAAATCCCGATTGTGGAGGAAAAGAGGTGAGGAAGGGAATAGTTACTAGGCTTGGCGGGGCAGCACACAAATATCGGGCAAATTTCGGTAGCGCTCCGCATAATCCAGGCCGTAACCCACCACAAATTCGTCTGGAATGCGGAATCCTACATAATTTGCTTCCATAGTCTGCTTCCTTCGCGAGGGTTTGTCGAGAAGCGTAGCTACGCGAAGAGCCTTCGGTTGATGTGCCAGCAGTACCTTGGTCAAGTATGTGAGTGTGAGCCCGGTGTCGAGGATGTCCTCGACCAGGATGACATTCTTGTCTCGCATGGATTGATCAACGTCTTTTGTCAAGCGTACTTCACCCGTGGAATCCCAGCCGCTGATGAGTTCCTGAGCCGGTGAGGGGCGGTTACCGTAGCTGGCAACTCCAATGAAGTCGAACGTGGCATCGAGGTCAACATGCCGTGCCAGATCGCTCAGAAAAATAGAGGCGCCTTTCAATACCCCGACAAAAATCACTGACTCGCCGGAAAAGTCACGGGTGATCTCTGCGCCCATCTCGGCGACGCGCTGGGCAATTTGCTCGCGGGAAATTAGAACTTTCAGTTGAGGCACAGCGGCCTATATTAAACATCCAGGGCTGCTAAGGGAAATGGATAGGGTACGTTGCACGAAGTGGGGAGGCTCCATAGAATTGTGATCTTGAGTGGCCTTCAGCAGTCAGCACTCAGCAGTCAGCACTCAGCATTCAGCACTCAGCCCCGACATGCTGTGCGCGCGCTCGGTGGCTTTGACTTTGAGGGCACGGCTTTAGGGGTGCCGTCAGATTATTCGGGACGGGCTTTAGCCCTTGGGGGTAGCTGAATTGGCGCAATCGAACAGCAATGCTTACTGGCGCATGGGCGGAATCACCGTTGGCCCCGTCGAAGACTATCTCTACTCTTTGCTCCCTGCCCGTGACGAGGTTCTCACCGAAATAGAAGCGGAAGCTGCGAAAAGAAAAATTCCCATCGTAGGTCCTGCCGTCGGACGCATTCTGCATCAGCTTGCTTTGATCAGTAATGCCAAAAAGATATTCGAGATGGGCTCCGCCATCGGCTACTCGACCATTTGGTGGGCCCGTGCCTTGGGTGAAGGCGGACGCGTGATCTACACCGACGGGGACTCTAAGAATGCCGAGCAGGCCCGTCGCTACTTCGAGCGAGCGGGAGTCGCCGATCGCATCACGATCAGAGTTGGTGATGCGCTGGAGCTTCTTTCCGAGGAGAAAGAGCAATTCGACATCATCTTCAACGACGTCGACAAAGAAGACTATCCTCGCGTCTTCCGGCTTGCGGTGCCCAAGCTCCGTAAGGGTGGGCTTTTCATTACAGATAACGTCTTATGGAGTGGGAGGGTTGCGGAGAAGAATCCTGCTGAGGCCACTACTAAAGCTATTCTGGAATTCGACCGACTGCTTTACAGTTCGCCCGATTTGTTTACCACGATCCTGCCCATTCGTGACGGAGTGGCAGTGGCGATCAAGCGATGAAGCAAAAATCAGATGGACTTCACGGGAATCTGCAATAAATCCTCTACCAATCCGACTTCTTTTTGCAGAAAAGGTTCAGCGTAAGTGACACCGCCCATCATGCCGTAGAAACGGGCCATAGCTTCAGTGCGTGCATGAATATCGGCTTGGGCAGGGAAGAAGTCTTTGCCCGCTTCCTGGTCGGTGAATTGTGATTTATAGGCGATCAGAGACTGAAAGCGATTTTCGAATTGGTCAGTGATGTCCACGACGAAAGTTGGACGAACGTCATAGTACAGCGTGGCGTAGATGATCTTGAATGGACGGTGAGCAGAGAGACCCCCAGCGGCTAAAGCCGCAGCTTCTGGATTCCTCTCGGCACGGCTGAAGCCGTGCCCTTCCACGGTACTGTCCACGCCGGTGCCGACGGTGGCGCTCACGTTGGCGCCTACAGTAGTCCCCACGTCTTCAGTTTTGACTTGGCTGAATGCTGAGTGCTGACTGCTGAGTGTCTGCTCCACCTCCAGCTTCGCCAACCCCGCCAGGAAGCACGCCTCGTATCCCAACTTCGAGGCTGTGTAATGATCCGGATGCCGGCCTTCCCAGTAAGGAAGTATGACCACTCTGGGGCGCTGCTCGCGAATCGCGCGCGCGACCTTCAAGCGGTTTTCCCAGATGTTTTCCACGCGTCCATCTGGAATATCGAGAGCCTGCCGCCAGGAAACGTGCAGGATCTTCGCTGCTTCAGCTGCTTCGCGAGCGCGTTCTTGGGCGGTGCCGCGCGTCCCCATTTCGCCTTGAGTGAGATCGAGAATCCCAGTGCGGTAGCCGCGCTGGGCCATTTTCAATAACGTGCCGCCGCAGGTCTGCTCCACATCGTCGCGATGTGCCGCGATAGCCAGGATATCGAGCGCAGTCGCCATCGCGGTCATTTCTTGCGCTCCACCAGAAACCGGGCCAGCGCCTTCAGCGTATCGGCTGCAGGACCGAAACTGTCAAGGGAAGTGCACGCCGTATCTACCAGGGTGTCAGCTTGCTTCAACGACTTGTCAACGCCAAATAGGGCGGGATACGTCGTCTTTTCCGCGGCAATATCTTTGCCTGCAGTTTTGCCTAATTGCTCGGAAGTCTGGGTGACGTCGAGCACGTCATCCACGATTTGAAATGCAAGCCCAATCGATTGACCAAACGATCGTAGTTTAGCGATAGCCTGGTCGCGAGCCCCTGCATACAATCCGCCACTGACCACGCTGGCGCTGATCAACGCGGCCGTCTTGGAACGATGGATATATTCCAGCATCTTGATATCCGGCTGGCTGTGTTCAGCCTCCAGGTCAACGACTTGGCCGCCGATCATCCCATCTACGGTTCCTGTTCCGCGAGCGATTTCCTCGATGATGCGTACGCGTGATTCAGCAGGACACTTTAACTTGGCGAGAACTTCATAAGCCTGGGTTTGCAGCGCGTCGCCGGTGAGAATCGCGATTGCCTCTCCGAAGACTTTATGACAGGTGGGCCGGCCGCGGCGCAAATCGTCGTTGTCGAGTGCCGGCAGATCGTCGTGGACCAGCGAATAGGTGTGCAGCATCTCCAACGCCGCGCCCAGGTCTTCGATTCCCGGGGGAAGTGAACCGGCGATCATATGGCCAGTCTCTATGCAAAGAATGGGGCGCAGCCGTTTTCCTCCGGCAAACACGCTGTGGCGCATGGCTTGATGAATGGAGGATGGATATTGGTTCGCGGCTGGCAGGAGTTGCTCCAGCGCCCGATCGGTTAACAGCCGTCCTTGCTCCAGGGTCTGTGCGAGCATGTCCGGTGAGTATAGCAAGGGGGTAATGTGGTGATCTTCAGCATGGATTTGAAGAACGATGGGACCGCGACAGCAAGAAGCAAAAGTTGTCAGTTGTCAGTGCTCAGTGGTCAGTTGCTGAGCACTGACCACTGATTGCTGGCCACTGTTTTAGGCGGCAACCGATCGCGTGCGGCGTGCATTGTGCAACGCAGCGGTCAAGATGCTGTGGGTATCGTAAGTCGGGCAGATGTCGGAGGCTCCCGCGCTCAACGCGGCCGTCCACATTTCTTCATCCGCCAGACGATGTGTGCAAACCACGCTGAGTCCCGGAAACTCACGCGAAAGGCTTTCGACTTCGACTAGCGAGGCCATCTCGATGTCCAAAATGATAACGCGAGCTCGATGTTTCGAAATACTGGCCCGCAATTCTTCCATTGATCGGACAGCGTGGACCGAGCGAAATGAACTGAGCAACGAAGCGGCTAGAGATTGTGCGATTTCCGGGTTGCCTTGGAGGAGAACAACACTAGACTTCATATTTCCCTCTGAATTTTCACCGTCGGCGGTGTTTCAGGCTGCGTCCGCTTCACACAAATGATAACGGCGCAGACGTTAATTTGCGACGACGCTGGCGCCAGCCGTTTTATTTGCGGCTAGGAGCCTTTTCAGCCAGGGACTCGAATGGTTCGGCCTGGAGCTTACCGTTTTGCTTCAGCAAGATTTCTACTTTGCCTTCTGCCGCTTCCAATTCCTTGCGGCAAGAGGCGGAAAGCTGCATGCCTTCCTCAAATAAAGTCAGGGATTTCTCCAGCGGCACTTCCCCTTTTTCCAGTTCCTGAACAATTTTCTCCAGCCGCTGAAGACAATCTTCAAATTTTGCCAAACCGTCCGCTCCTAAGGACATTCTAACCACTTCGATGGAAGCTGTGTCCAGTGAAAATCGATTCGTAGAAAGATTCGAGAAATCAGGCAGTTGCAGGACGGGAAGAACCCAAAGCCTCCAAAACATCCACCGCCGAGGCGTATCGTCCCATAGGAGCGCTGATCTGGGCGCCCTGCACCATGTGGTGCACTGCTACCAGCATCTCGCGGGCAATGGCGATGCCCTCCTCCCGGGCGGCTTCTGGAGTTTTGGCCTGGGCCATGCGATCCAGGATGGAGTTCGGCACCGAGACGCGAAGCTCGTTCTTCATGAACTCCGCATTGCGCACGCTCACCAGCGGCCAGATTCCAGCGACCACGGGAATGCGGCAATGTTCGATCTGCCGAAGAAAGGTCTCCAGTAAAGACAAATCGAATACGGGTTGAGTGACCGCGTATTCCGCTCCCGCTTCCACTTTGTACTCGAAACGCCGGATTTCTTCGTCAAGGTTCGGAACGCCGGGATTGGCGCCCACGCCGATCACAAAGCTCGTGCCGACACCTATGGGATTGCCTCCGATGTCCAGTCCGCGGTTTAGATTTTGCACGATGTTCACCAGACCGATGGCATCCACGTCAAAGACCGCCGTCGCGTCAGGATAGTTGCCCATCTTCGGTGGATCACCAGTGATGCAGATTAGGTTGCGAATGCCAGTCGCGGCCGCGCCCAGCAGATCGGATTGGATGCACAACACGTTCCGATCACGGCAGGTATAGTGCAGCACCGCTTCGATACCTATCTGTTGCTGGACCAGCAGTGATAGCGCCTGATTGCTCATCCGCGCCGAAGCCCGGGGACTGTCTGGAATATTGATGCCATCTACGCCGACGGATTTAAGGAAGCGTGCGCCTTCTAGCTCTTTGCGAATGTCCGTTCCCTTGGGTGGAACAATCTCCACCATGGTCAGAAATTCGCCCGCGGCAAGTTTCGCGCCCAGTTGCGAACGTTTTTCCACTGGCAAGGCAGGCGATGGAAGAGGCGTTGCCACTCCGCCCGATGCGCTGGGTGCGACCACCTTCGAGCGTGCCTCACTTGCTCGCAGCGCGGACTTCATGACGCGGATATGTTCGGGTGTCGATCCGCAACAACCACCAACCATGCGCACTCCCGCAGCCACAAATTTGCGCGCATAACTGGCCATGTATTCCGGTGAACATAAATAAATGTTTCGGCCTTCCACGGAGCGAGGTATGCCGGCATTGGGCTGCGCCGCAAGGGGCAAGGAGGTGACCGCACGAACTCGCTCGATTGCTTCCAGCATGGCGACCGGCCCTACGCTGCAGTTGCAACCAATCACATCTACGCCCCATTCCTCGAGCCTGGGTGTGAAAGTCTCCGGAGTAGAACCGTCAAGACAATTTCCGTCTTCATCTATCGTCACTTGAGCGACCAGGGGAATTTTCGGATTTACCTCCCGAGCCGCCAGGATTGCTTGATGCAACTCCTCCAGATATCCAAACGTTTCCAATATGAGCAAATCGACGCCGCCCTCAACCAGCGCCGCGATTTGTTCGCGGAAAGCGGCGCGAGCTTCCTCATAAGAAGTCTTGCCCAGGGGTTCAATGCGAATTCCGAGGGGACCAACCGAGCCCGCAACCCACACGTCGAAACTTTTGGCGGCTTCACGACCCAGTCGTGCTCCAGCAAGATTGATCTCGCGGACCCGGTTCTCCATGCTGTGGCGGGCCAGCCGAAAGGAATTCCCTCCGAAGGTATTGGTTTCGATGATCTCGGCGCCAGCCTGCAGATATTCGTGATGTAACCCACGAATCAGGTCGGGTTGGGAGACGTTCAATTCGTCGTAGCAGCGATTTATGAAAATCCCTTTGGCGTAGAGAAGCGTACCCGTCGCGCCATCGCACAAGACAGGGGATTTTTTTAGACGAGCGAGGAGATCACCGGCCATTATGTTTGAGAATACAAGATGAATGCGAGTTTTGCATCATGGTGAGGCCTAAATTCGTCAGAGAGGCTCTGCTATAATCCGCTTCTTTGCATCTAAATCTTTGTCCCTCTTTCTCTTCGGAGTCCCAGGTTTGAGACGAACCTCGATTGCTATTGCTGTCCTTATTGCTGCCAGTATGGCCAGTGTTTCCTGCGGAAACTATAACAATTCCACCTCCAGCAGCAGCCAGCAAAGTACGAGCGGATTGAAGTTCCGCGCCTTCGTATCCAACCCTCTGCGTCCGACCGCTAATGGAGGTACTACTCCAGTGATTGAAATCGTGGACGCATTGCAAGACAAGCTTCCTGGTTTTGCCGTCAGTCTCTCGGGTGCAAATCCCGATCCCGGACTTATGGCGGTTTCTCCGAATAAGAAATTCACGCTGGTGTTCAGCGCTTCGAACAATGCCGTGACTGTGATCGATAACGCGCGAGAGAGTGTGGTGCAATCTGGCAGCGGAGCATTGCCTTCTATCGCTCTGGCGGGTTTCACCCAGAGTATGGTCGTCGGCCCAGATAATCTAACTGGCTATGCTGCCGTGCCTGCCACTCCGGTTGTGGGACAGTCGCCAGGTGCTGTTGAAGTATTGAGCTTATCGACGGCAAGCATAGCTGCTACCCTCCCGGTATCTGGAGCACGCACCGTAGCCGGAAGCCACAATGGTAATCGTATCCTCGTATTTGGAGACGCTCCCGACAGGGTCACGGTGATTGCCCCGAGCTTGCTGGGTACAAACACAAATCCGCTTACCACTGTCCAGGATTCTGTTGCTTTCGATCATCCTGTGTGGGGAATTTTCAGCAGTGATGACACCACCGCTTACATCCTCAATTGCGGTCCCGAATGTGGAGGGTCCGCGGCCAGCGTGACTGTTTTCGACCTGAACACGAACACTCCCGGAGTTAGCATTCCAGTGAATGCCGCAACCATTGGTCTTCTTAGTGGAAGTACTCTCTACGTAGCGGGAACGCCACCCGGAATCCCCTGCGGTCCCGGTACGGCGGCCACTATTTGTGGGACGGTCAATGTGGTCGATTTGAACTCCATGACAGTCACAGGGTCCAGCGTTATCACCGATGGCTTCCATCATCGAATGGAACTGGGATCGAACGGACAGATTTTTATTGGCGCGAAGAATTGCACCAATATCAACACTTCCGCTAGCGGCAGTAATGCGGGTGAAGTTCGTGGTTGTCTCTCCATCTTCAACACCAACAACTCCACCGTAGTGATCCCGCCTGAGGCCGGCGACGTAACCGGTGTGCAGCCCATTACCAATCGCAATGTGGTTTACGTGATTCAACAAGGGGAATTGCGCATCTACGACACAACCACGGACAAGCTGCAGGGCCAGCAGGTCGACATCTTGGGTCAGGCCGATGACGTGAAGCTGGTGGATTGATAACAGGTGCTAGCTGATTCCACTAATTCTGAGGCTCTAGCACGAGTTGATGGGCGCGGGCTCTCTCAACTGCGGGGTGGGAGAATGGGAAAGTAAAGGTGTAGCCCTGGTGCCAGGCGTTCCATTGATCCATATAAAAGGGACTGAGGAAATTGCCCGATTGTCCAGTGACCAGGTTTAGCGTGGATTGATCAAAGTTGGAAAGGTCGACGGTCATGCGCTCCGATGGCCCGTGGTCCCGTGTCACGGCCTTCACCGTGAATCCACTGCCCGATTGCTCCTGGACTCCCGGTCCAGCCCAGTGCTTCAACAGCGGAATTCTACCGAGAATCGGATGCTGTATTTCTACCGGATGGAATTCTCCCCACTTCCATGACTTCAGCTCCCGTCCTCCATCTGAATCGCTAACGGCAGCTTCCACTGCAGCGGTGAGAAGCTCATCGTAATTCGCGCAGCCTTCTGGAAGCCAACGCGCAGGACGCTGCCGAATTACATTCTCCAACCACACGGATTGCATGGGCCAGCTATAGGTCTTCCAGCTTAATGTTGCGTCGAGCTGATGAGGGTCCTTCGGAGCATTGCCCAGCTTGGGTTCCAGCAACAGGCGAGTGAGTTGCGCCCGAGCGAGAGCTGCGATGGTTGGCGCCGATGAATCCGCACTCATGCGTCCATCCCAGCGTCGAAGGATATCCGCCGCCTGCCGGACGCGCGGAGATGGATTTTTGGCATGATCCACACTGTCCACAAAGCGTACCGCCGAATAGTGTTCCCATTCCGAATAGATATCGGTTTGAAGGGCTAGCATGTCGGCTACGGAAAACTTCTTGCCCGATTCCAGAACACAGTAGATACGCGCTGACCGCCAGGGCGCCTCCCAGCCTGTGCTGATTGAGTAAGGGTATCCATCGGGGGTGATCTGGCTGTTGGCCGTCGCAATAATGCCGGAAGCAAGATTGAAGACACTAGGCAGCTTTTCAAACGGCATGTAGCCAGTCCACTCGTGCAGATTGTCACTGCCGTTCTCCGGCAGGCTGCCATCGCCGGTAGCGCGGATAGGAATTTTTCCGGTGGCTTGATAGCCAATATTTCCATTTGCATCTGCGTACACCACATTTTGGCCGGGTGCGTCGAATTTGGAAAATGCGCGCCGGAATTCATCCCAATTCTGTGCTGAATTCACTTCAAAAAATGGATTTCGAGTGCCTTCGTACAACGTCCAACGAAGCGCCACCTGGCGAGTTTCTCCGGGCACGAGTTTGCTGATGATGGGGCCATGCCGCGTCAAGACAACATCGGTTGTCACATCTGGTCGACCTTTGCGGTGAATCACTTCGCGGCGACGATGAGGTTCCATCCAGCCCTCGGGCGTGAGGTATTGTCCATTTTGGTTGAGAGTCTCCACGTACACGTCTTCCACGGTTGGGCCGACATTGGTAAACCCCCATGCAATACGCTGATTGTGCCCGACGATGACGTACGGCACACCGGGCAAGGTCACACCTGCGGCATCGAAAGTGCCGCAGTGCAGATGAGCTTCGTACCAAAGGTTAGGCATCTGATGTCCGAGATGCATGTCATTCGATAGCAGCGGCTTGCCCGAAACCGTGTGCGCTCCAGAGATTACCCAATTGTTGGAGCCGACCGCCGACGGTTGGCCCATATCCAAACGCGCGATGGATGAAAATTCGAAAATCGCGGATATCGGTTTTTCCCCTGATGACGAATCCGCCGCTTCAGCAGTTATTTTCCCGTCCTCGTTTTTCGGGAGGTGAGGACTGGACATCGTTGGCGGATGATCGCGTACGGAAGAATTCACATACAGGTCTGCGGTCAGTTCCGGGCCTAGCTTGGCCAGAATTTTCTCGCGCGTCAGTGCCTGCCGGTAAGGACCATGATTAAGATCCTTCACCATTTGCGCCGCGATGAGGGTGGAATCCTCCGGAGTCCATAAGCGCGGCGAGTAATGCAGGACGCGAAATTCCAGCGGCAACTTATCACGATGTGATTCGATATAGGCATTCACACCAAGGGCGTACGCCGAGAGTCGGGACCGCTCTGCCTCCGACGTGATTTCAAGCGCTTTTTGTGACGCAATCCTCAAGCCCAGAATCCGTTGTTCCCGGTCATGCTTGAGAAGGTCGTCGCCCAGGATTTCTGCGAGTTCGCCCGCGGCGAAGCGCCGCATGATATCCATTTGCCACAGCCGATCCTGGGCCGTTACATAACCTTGGGCGAAAAATAGATCTTGCAGAGTTGACGATTCAATGGTGGGAACTCCTTGTGCATCTCGCGTGACTCTTACCTGCGTTGATAGTCCACGCACCTGCACTGCGCCATCGAGTTGGGGCAGGGCAGAGTGTGCCAGAAAGTACGCCCAGGCGATCGCACCCAAAGCTGCGAACACCCCGGCAACCAACAAACATGTAATCAGCCGCCACCACGGAAAATGTGAGCGGCGGCGAATTTCACGAATTGCCGGAGTGGCCATGACGGACGTTCGATTCTAGTGTTTGCTGCACGGCAAAACAATCAGCCATCCGCTGAATCTATTACAGAAATGTGACCTGTCTGGCTTGACATCGGAACACAGCCCCTCCTAGCATGAGTGCGAATTGAAAATGAAATTCAATTTCATTTTCAAGATGAGCTGGAAAGGAAGCACTAATGTCCTACTTTCGTTGGATTTTGAAGCGGCGGGGTGGGAGACGATGCACCAGAGGGATAGCAAGAGTTTTCGAAAACTGAAGACAATCATTTTCACTGGATGGTTATTTGCGGCGTTGCCCCTCTTCAGCTCTGCCGAAACTCTGCTTACCGAACCGGAGGCGTTGAAGATCGTCTTTCCGAAATCGCAATCGGTTGAGACACAGGTCCGAACTCTGGCTGCGTCCCAACGTGACGCCCTGCAAAAGAAGGCTGGCCTACGTTTCCCCGAAACCGAATACCGCATGTTCATCGGGCACGGCAAAGAGGGTGTCGATGGTTATGCGGTCATCATGAACGAGATCGGAAAGCATGAGTACATCACCTTCATCGTGGGCGTCAGTCCCAAGGGAGAGATCCGTGACGTGGCTGTAATGGACTACCGCGAAACTCGGGGATGGGAGGTCAAAGAGCAGAGATTTCTGCGCCAGTTCCGGGGAAAAAGCTTGGCCGATCCCATTACGGTAGACCGCGACATAGTCAACTATACCGGCGCGACGCTGTCCTCGCATGCCATAGCACGCGGAGTGAAGAAAGCGCTTTCGCTGGTCCAAGCATTTTATTTGCAACCTGCCGGCAACAAACAGCCATGAAGCTTTCGTCAAAGTCGAGATTCTTATTTCATCCGCGTTTTGCAGGGAAGAAGCTGCTTTTTTGCTTGCTGTTCACTGCCGCGCTCTCATCGGGTTCTGATACTCCGGCACGGCGGCGGCATACTCAGATTCGTTACATAATGGGTACGCTGTGCGAGATCACCGCATAGCCGACCGACCAGGACAAGGACAACACTGACATCGCCATCAACGCGGCCTTCGATGAACTTAAACGTATCGACTCTGTACTATCGAACTGGAATCCGAACTCCGAATTGATGCGTATGAACTCCGTGGCCAGCCGTCCTGACGTTGGCGGTATTCGACCGGCGGTAACGCTAAGCCCCGAGTTGTTCGAGCGGATAAAAATCGCCCTGGATGTCGCCCGCGACTCCCAAGGACTTTTCGACCCCATGGTCGGGCCGCTGGTTCGCGCCTGGGGATTCCTGCCATCACCGACTAAGCCTCAGAATCGCGCTCGGGTAGTGGCCGCAGCGCGCACCAAAGTTGGCTGGGAGAAGGTGAAGCTAGACACCGTCGAGCACACGGTTCAGTTCGCCGCGCCCGACATGGAAATTGACCTCGGAGGCATCGCCAAGGGATATGCCGCAGGAAAAGCTGCACAGGTGCTTCGCGAGCACAGGATCCAAAGCGGGCTGGTGAGCCTGGGAGCAAGTTCAATCACCGCCATAGGTAATGCGCCCGGGGGTAATGCGCCCGGGGCCACAGGGTGGCGCGTGTTCATCCGCGATCCTCGGGACGGAGAATCCCCCGCCGCTTGGATTGACCTCCATGATGGCGAATCACTGGCTACCTCCGGCACTTATGAAAAGACAGTTAGCGTCGGTAAGTCCCGCCATTCGCATATCATCGATCCGCGGACTGACGAGGCCATCGGGGGTGCGGTCAGCGTCACCGTGTTATTGGACGACGCCGAAATTGCCGACGCGCTGACCAAGCCTTTCTTCATGAGTCCGCCCCGCTCAGCCGAGTATTGGGCAAAATGGTTGGCGCGATTCCCAAAGCCCAGTATTATTCTGATGACTGCTCAAGGTGGTAATTTGGAGTGGATCAGGGCCGGAGCGCATGCCGAGCGTTTTTTGACCTTGCCACTTGAAACCGGCAGAACTCATGTTGCAAAAACGAATTGACGATCAGCCCACCATCTCACGGGAAATGATCCGCGAGGCGCAAGCCATCTTGCATCGCCATCTGAAACGTGTCGGACTGAAGCATACAGAACAGCGCGATACGATTCTGAGAACCTTTCTGGAAACTCGAGAACATCTTTCCACCGACGAACTGCACCGACTGGTAAAGAAAAAGGATCCCAAAATCGGCTTTACCACTGTGTATCGCACGCTCAAGCTCTTGGCCGAATGCGGATTGGCGAGCGAAGTCGCGTTTCATGACGGCATCGCGCGCTACGAGCACCAGTACAATCGCCGGAGCCATCACCACATGGTATGTACCGAGTGCGGCAGTTCGGTGGAATTCTTCTCTCCCGAGGTGGATCGCCTGGAGCAGGAAATCGGACGTAAACATCACTACCTCACCACTCGCCACACCTTCCAGGTTTATGGAGTTTGCGAGGACTGTCGCAAGAAAAACGCCACACGGCGAGTGGTGTGAAACCTTTTTCGATAACGGGCCAAAAAACGCCTTAGGAGCGAAACCGTGCCGCTTTCTTGTCCGCAATGCGGGATTGAAATCCCAGACAACACTGCTTTCTGTCCTGGTTGTGGCCGGAACACAGCTCAACCCGTGTTAGGGACGACCGGCGGAATCCGTGACAACATCGCTGGCGCGCTGGCTTATTTCACATTTATTCCCGCAATTATATTTCTAGTGGTGGAACCATTTAAGAACAATCGGTTTATCCGCTTCCACGCGTTGCAATCCATCTTCATGACTATAGTAGCGCTTGCGGCCGGCCTCGCGCTGAAACTGGTATTTCTGATTTTGTCCCTGATTCCTTGGTTAGGCCATCTACTTCTGTTACTGATTTCCGTGATCATTTTTCTCGGATGCGTGATCCTTTGGCTGGTGCTTCTAGTAAAGGCCCTTCAGGGTGAACTGTTCAAATTGCCCTTTATTGGGGAGCTGGCGTTACGGCAAGCGAGCAAAGTGTAGCGAGGCCATAACCGTCAAGTTGCGATTCCGATTGCTATGCTGCAATGATTCTGATACCTTCCGCGCGATATGGAACTCGGAAATCGCCGCGACTTGTTTGTCACTTGAGTAAAAAGAAGGGGGAACCATGGCCTTTTGCAGCGTTTGCGGAACCCAGATAGCCGATGGAGCAACGACTTGTCCCGCTTGCAGCAGTCGCGCCTCCGCCACCTCCGCAGGAACTTCCCAAAGCAGTACCGGAGGATTGACGGACAACGTCGCCGGAATGCTCGCCTATGTCACACCAATCCCCGCCATCATTTTTCTAGTGACGGCGCCTTACAACCGTAGTCGCTTCATCCGCTTTCACTCGTTCCAAAGCATCTTTTTTTGTGTGGCCATGATCGCCATTGGGATCGCCCTTTCAATCCTGTCGGTCATCCCTTTCCTGGTTTTGATAACACTGCCGCTGCACCTAATCGTGTGGGTCGGAGGGTTCATTCTCTGGATCATTCTGCTGCTCAAAGCCAATCAGGGGCAGACGTTCAAAGTGCCGGTCATTGGCGATATGGCGGAGAAGCAAGCCGACGCGATTTAGCTAATCCCTAGAAACGGCTATCTTAGTGGCGAGAACGGCCGTTTTGTCTGCTTGACAGAATCTCCCCGGAGTGGCATTCCTATTTACTTTCGGTTGTGGTCGGGTTGCAGCAATTACTGTCGCCATGCGCCAAGCTTGGAAAGGACTCTTTTGAAGGTCCGCGTCTTCTATCATGACAAATGCTTTGACGGGGCATCGTCAGCTGCTGTCTTCTCGCGTTTTTATCGGGAACGCATCCGCAATGACGTTGAGTTTGTTTTTTCAGGTCTGCTACACCGCGCCGGCGCCCTGTTCAACGAGGATCATTTTGACGGGGATGAGAACGCTATTGTGGATTTCAAATATTCCAGTTCAGCGAAAATCACCTGGTGGTTCGATCATCATCAGAGTGCTTTCCTGACTCCGGAGGACGCGGCGCACTTTGAGCAGGATCAGAGTAATCGCAAGTTCTACGATCCCGATTTCAAGTCCTGTACCAGCTTCATTGCCATGATAACGGAGCAGCGCTTCGGTTTTAATCCGTTGCCGCTGGCTGATCTTATCCGTTGGACCGACATTATCGACGGCGCCATGTATCCCGACGCCAAAACTGCAGTGGAGATGAAAGAGCCTGCTATGAAGCTGACCATGGTCATTGAGTCGGCCCAGGACCACACGTTTGTCCCCCGGTTGATTCCACTGCTGGCAAGCATGCCTCTGGCAAAGATCCTCGAACAGCCGTTTGTCGCACCGCTGTTAGCTCCCTTGCTCGAGCGTCACCAACGCTCCATCACGATTCTGAAAGACCGCACGCAATCAAAAGATGCCACACTTTTATTCGATGTCACCGATCAAGACTTGGAAGGCTACAACAAATTTATTCCCTACTATCTGCATCCGGAGTCGGTTTATAGCGTGGGCCTGAGCAAAAGCAGTTTTCGAGTGAAAGTTTCGGTGGGCTCGAATCCGTGGGCAAACTCTGAACGTCTAGTGAATCTGGCCAAGATCTGTGAGCGCTACGGTGGAGGAGGTCACGCCCGCGTCGGAGCTATTTCATTCGATGTGACCCAACACGAGGCTGCTCGCAAAGCTGCGAACGAAATCGTGCAAGAACTGCGCGCCAGCATCCGTGCGCAACGTGGTTGAGGGGAAGTTCGGTTTGAATGGCTAGGCTGGACCTCTGCCTCCGCGCACAAAGTGGAGAATGAGCGCGATGACGGCGACAATGAGCAGGATATGAATCAGACCGGTTGCCACGTGAAATACACCCCATCCCAGTAGCCAAGCGACAAGCAACACAATAAAGAGAATAGTGAAAATGCTCATATATCACCTTCCGCGAGACTTCCGGACCCCCTCTTCGGCGAGGGGGTTCGGGAAGTTCCGCTCTTTCTCTAGGCTCGCTTCCGTTCGTTCTCTTGTTCGTCATCCACGTCACTGCCGGGCTGACGACGCTGCTGGTCCTGCTGACCACCTTGCCGTTGCTGGTCTTGCTGGCCGCCTTGACGCTGCTGTTGACCGCCCTGGCGCTGTTGGTCTTGCTGGCCGCCCTGGCGGTTTTGGCCCTGGCCCTGCTGGCCTTGCTTGCCTGCCATTTGAGCTCCTTTTTGTTTTGTAATCGTTGTACTTATCGGTAGTGACTGGGGGAAGGTTTGCGGGCCTGTTTGCTGCCCACCTCGATTTCATTGGTGATCTTGCCTTGTCCCGCAATTTCCGCAGCTTTTGCTTCAATTGCTTGCTTTTCTTCTTGCGTATTTACGGGCCCCTTAAGTGTCACCATTCCGTCCTGTGCGACGATCCTGATGTTGTGCGCGTACGTCGAAAGAGACTTGTCTTTCACGATCGCGCGTCGAATCTGCCGGGCGAGCTCGCGATCCGACCGGTTTTCCTTCTGCTGATCCGCAGTTGGTTCAGACTTACTTCGATCACGCTGGTTAATTTTGGTGTTATCTGAAGCTGGCTGATTTTGCTTGCTTTCGGGTTCCTGCGCCCAGATGAAAGTTAAACTACTGAAGAGAACTAAGAGGAAACTCAAAGATCGAACTAAGGCTTTGCTCATACCACCGCCTTTATCCAAAGTAACGTTCCTAAGATGGCTTTGTAGTGGCGTGAGATGTCCCGCCGCGGAGACTGCTAGCGAAGCAGAGTTCTTCAATTTGAGACTTCACATCTTTGCTGGCGGACAAACTCGAGCACACGACAAAAAGTACGATAGCTTGTGTCCGATGAAGTACTAAGTAATCAGGGGAAGAATCGGAGATCGACGCTGCGAGAGCGTGAGCAGCACAGGAATAAATTGACTCGTGGGACCATGGACGCTGATGTTCGGAATGGGACAGAGGCTCATTACCTCCGTAACGCGTCCATTCAGCTTTGACGCCCCTACAATGACGGGGTGGCTCTCCGTACAATCGAAGCTGGTAAGAATTGGCTTGTCGCCATTGCCCTGCTGGTGTGCCTTCAGGTATTTGGCTCCTTGCTGTTAGCGCGCAGTTTCAAATTGACGGCGCTGGGAGACTTGACCCAATGCGCTCTCCTGCTGTTATGCACTGTTTTTAGTTTCTCCACCGCGCGAAAAGCGGAAAGCAAGGCGAGACTGTTCTGGGCCCTGATGGCCTTGGCTTGCGGAATGTGGCTATGGGCGCAAGGTTTGTGGACTTACTTCGAAATTTTTCTGCGTCAGGACGTCCCCAATCCATTCGTGGGCGATGTGATTTTGTTCCTGCATATCGTGCCTATGATGGGTGCGCTTGCCGTGCAGCCACACATAAAACAAGGCAATCAGTCGGCTCATTTTGGTTCACTGGATTTCTTATTGCTGCTGATCTGGTGGCTATATCTATATCTTTTCCTGGTTATTCCTTGGCAATATGTCGCTCCCAGTGAAACCACATATGGCCACAACTTCAATCTCTTATATCTTTCGGAGCACTTGGTCCTCCTTTTTGCTTTGGCATTCCTCCTGCGACGCAGTTCGGGCGCCTGGAGGGCGATCTACGCTCAATGTTTTGGAGCGGCCTTGTTGTACGCTGTTGGCTCCCTGGCCGCTAGCACAGCGATTGACTTGCATCTCTACTACACGGGCAGTCTCTATGATCTACCGCTCGTGATTGCCATGGCTTGGTTTGCATATTTCGCCTTAACCGGCCGTCGCCTATTGCAGCAGAGCCTGGCTACAGAAACGGCGGCGGCAGCACACGGTATATGGGCAGCGCGCCTGGCGATGCTGGCGGTTTTTTCCACTCCGCTCATGATCGCTTGGGTAGTGTTCGACGGACACACTCCGCAACGGGTTCGCACCTATCGGCTCCTCTTAACCGTGGGCGCTATGCTTGTCATGGGCTTGCTGGTCTTCCTGAAACAGCACCTGCTCGATCGGGAACTAATTCACCTGTTGGCAGCGTCACATCAAAATTTGCAGGAAATGTGTCGACTCAAGGACGACCTGGTAAACAAGGAACAGTCGTTGCGGTGGCATAGCATGGAACTGCAACGAAAAAACCTCGAACTCCAGCAAGTCTCCTTCACCGATCCTCTTACCGGAGTCTGGAATCGCCGTTATCTGGAAGAGACTCTCGCCGCAGATGCCACTTTGGTCCTGCGGAGCTACCAACGCAACCAGGATTCTGATTTCAAGAAGGATGAACAGCGGGATCTGGTGTTTATTATGGTTGATGTCGATTTTTTTAAGAGGGTTAACGACGACTATGGGCATGCCGCTGGAGACGAACTGTTACGAAAAATTGCTCAGCGTCTTTCCACTGTCATGCGCAAATCCGACCTGCTGGTCCGCTGGGGCGGAGAAGAATTCCTGATTATGAGCCGCGCCGCGGATCGTTCAGGAACGCCAGTTTTTTGCAGTCGCATTCTGGACGTCATGGCTTCAGCGCCGTTCGATTTGCTGGGTGGGGTTAAGGTCCGCAAGACGTGTTCGATCGGATGGTCGCCCTACCCATGGTGTGAATCCGCCTACGAAGCAATTTGCGCCGAGGAAGTGATTGAATTAGCTGACACTGCCTTGTATCTCGCAAAGTCGTTAGGCAGAAATCAAAGCGTGGGATTTCTGCCGTCCGATGATGCAATCCGTTCCTCAGAACGAATCAGTATCGAAACTCTTCGGGAGCAGCGCTCGAGTCTGATCAGAGTGATCAGGACCGCAGGAACAATCACAACCACCCATACAGTTAATGTTCCAAAAGGTAACGCTTCTGATTTCCCGGAAGAGTTTCTGGTGCGTGGAAAGATAAAAACTGAAGATTGATTTCTTCAGCGCCTCCATCACAGCCGGAATACATTGTTGACTTTCTGCGCTTGTGATATTTTCCGCAACGATCATCTGTAACTGTGAAACCCGAGAACTGAGTAGGGAGATCTCATGAGCAAAATGCGCGACACAGTGCTGTCATTTGCCATCATGTTTCTGGTTTGGGCCCCAACTGCAAGAGCGCAGTTGGGAACATTCTCCGGCGAACAGCGGATTCAATTCACTCCCGATTGGCATGGAGACCGATTTGCGGATGGCAGGCCGAGGGTGCCGGAAAGCGTATTAGTCCGTTTACGAGATGTCACCGCCGACGAGGCTTGGGACATCCTTCAGGAGGCAGGTTATCGCAATCAGTTTGAGAGTGGCTGGAAGGTGATCAATCCTGGCCAGCGACTGGTCGGACGTGTCGTCACGGCCGTCTTTCTGCCACATAGGCCTGACGTCGACTCGGTTATCCAGACAAACGGAAAAAAAGAAGCCCGCGTAGGTGGGGAGAACTCTTGGGTTATCGACATCCTTCAACCAGGAGACGTGCTGGTAGTCGACTTGTTCGGGAAAATTCGTTATGGAACCTTCGCGGGGGACAACCTCTCCACTTCAATCTACGCCAAGAGCCATAACGGTCTCATCGTGAATGGTGGGGTGCGCGATGTTAGCGGAATCCAACAGATCAAAGGGTTTCAATGTTACGTTCGCGGTGTCGATCCCTCGGCGCTTGAGAACACCATGCTGATGGGGATCAACACACCCATTCGAATCGGAGATGTAACCGTCATGCCAGGTGATGTCGCCCTCGGCGATCCCGAAGGAGTCACTTTCATCCCGGCGCAATTGGCGGAAAAAGTTGCTGATGATACCGAAATGATCCATCACGTGGACGAATGGGGGCATGCCATGCTGCGCGAAGGCAGATACACACCCGGACAGATCGACCGAAAATGGAGTCGAGAGATGGTGGACGAATTCAACCAGTGGCTCAAGCAGAAAGGGTCAAAACTTCACATGCCGCTTCCGTGAACTTATTGTTGCGGTTGCGCGCTAGGGGTAGGATCGCGCAATTTATAGACAAACTGCTGAATTTCGCGCCGCTCGCGCTCGACTTCGCTGGCCCTTTTCCTTGACAGCTGATCGAAAATTTCGAGCTCTTGTTTAGCTTTCAAATTCTCTCCGGTCCACTTGTAGACTTGGGCCATGCGATAGTGCGCCTCTTCCAATCGCGGATCAGCTTCGACGGTTTTTTGGTATGACAAAATCGCTTTGCGGAAATCCTTGCGTTCCGAATAGACGATGCCCAATTGCAAATAGCCAACCGCGAGTTCCGGATCAAGATGCACAGCCTTCTGCAGCAACGATTCGACCTGAGCCGAAGTTCCGCTGTCTTCCGGGCCCTTTCGCCGCTTCCACAGAATAAGGGCGTAGGAATAATTCGCCTGGGCAGTTTCAGGTTGCAGCCTCACGAACTGCTCGAGTTTCTCCACCAATCTGTCGGAAGGAATGGTTTCCGTGGTCTGCAATCGACTCATAAACAGGTAAGGAGTCGAGTCAGCGGGATTCAAGTCCGATGCTTCGCAGAAATGTTGGACCGCCTGATCGTAGGAACCGTGAGCGTACCACGCGGAACCCAGGCCCAGCAGCATGCGGATGGAGTGCGGAAATAGACGATTGCCTTTGGTGAAAACTTCGATGGCAGGTTGCGCTGCCCGATGCATCAGGAGCTCGGAACCCCAATCGAACAAATTCAATTCGCTTGGATTGAGTTCAGCTGCTAGTTGATACTCTCGAACAGCTTCGACCGGATTCCCCAGTTTGCCCTCGATGTTTCCGAGCAAGTGGTGAAGTTCTGCATTGCCCCGCGCTTCTCGTAGTTGCGTTGTCAGCAACGCTTGAACAAGGGCGCGGGCACGTTGATAGTCGGCAGAACCCACATAGGCAAGCGTCAGCTGATAAGCGTTTGCGTAGGAGCTCGGATTGAGCTTGGAAGCCCGCTCGAGATATGGGAGCGCTTCTCTAGGTTTTCCTTCCTCAACCAGCAACTTTCCCAGCTTATGATTCACATCGAAGTTCCCGGGTTCGTGTGCAGCCGCTTCCTGCAAAACTATCTCGCTTTGGTTGACAGATGAAGCCTTGGAGGAGCGCACTTGCAACCCCTTACCCAGAGAAACAGTATCCTTTGCCAGCGCTTCTTTGGTTCTCACAATTGTGTCTGAACCGTGTCCGCCAAGATTCGTGGTGTCAGTCACACCCGCTACAGTGAAGCTGGGTTCGTCGAAAAACTCGGTTGCTGTTGCCGGAGAGCTCGTTGTTTCCGCCTTTAGAGGTTTCAGGGCCAGGATAATGCTCTTGGTTTCATTCTCACCGATGACAAAGGAGCCGGATGTTGCGTCGCTGTAACCCGCCAGCTTCGCACGCAGAACATACATGCCCCTTCGGAGGCTCGGAAAACGATACGTCCCAGCCGAATCCGTTTGTGCAATCACAGGTTGTGACCCACCTTGAGCCTGCAAATAAACTATTGCTGATGCGAGCGGTTGCCCGCATGGGTCGCGAACCGATCCCTGCAATGTTCCTGAGTCCTGACGGCTTGCCGACTGTCCGTAAACTGGTCGTCCCTGAACCGAGAACAGAGCCAGCATGGCAAGTGTCACCAGGGTGCATGTTGACATGCGAGTTCCAAGATATCTCGAGAAATGTGCGGTCAGCTTTGAACCGTCCATGGGACGAGGGAGAAGGGCCACGGTAGAAAAATCCACCGTGCCTTAGAGCGCAATCTTAATCGGTACAGCTGCCGTGTGCAATCGGCCTGCGGGCCGCGGTTTTTCAGCGGACCACTATGCCCACGTATCCGACCACCATTTCGCGATCACCAGAAATATCACCCGATGTGGCGTACTTGACGAGTTCGGCTGCGATAGCGCCCAGGCGTTTGGCCGCGGTCAGCATTGCCACTGCGGGGCCGAAGCCGCACATACTGATGTCTTCGCGCATGACGACATCAAACAATCCGCGCGCATCCAGGGCCAAGATTCGCTCGATGGCTTTGTGGTCTTTCACCCGGGTGATCTTGTCGCTTTCGTAATGGTTCATGTCGCTGGAGGCGATGATCAGGACGGGTTCAGCTTCCTCTTTAACCACGTCGGCAATCGCTTGGCCAAGACTTTCGAGAACGTCGAACCTGCCGGTGCCAAGCGCAATCGGCACGAAGGTGAAATTTGGAGACTTGGCCTGTAGGAAAGGTAGTTCGACCTCCACCGCATGTTCGGCGCGATGTGCGTCGGCGTCTTCCGTGAGCAGTGGGAAACGTAGCTTGAGCGCTTCTGCAAGCGACGAATCAATTGGAGCCTTTCCCAGAGGAGTTTCCCAAGCGCCACCGCTCATGATGGCGAGAGGTTGGCCCATCCCAGTGTGGTTGGGACACAACACAATGCATCGTCGAGGAATATTCAATCGGGCAAACACTGCTCCGGCAACGTGCCCTGAATATATGTAACCAGCGTGAGGGACGACGCAAGCGATCGCGGGACTTGTCTTTTCGGCGGAAGAGAGGTAAGTGCTCACGTCGGCAAGCAGAGTGTCTCGATCGCCCGGATAGAAGCGCCCGGCAACGGCAGGACGTCGTGTGGTCGACTCCATGGGCACCTCGTTTATGGAGCTGGCTCACTACCCGCGGTGCTGAGCGCGCGGAATAGAGCGGCACTCTTCTCCAATGACAAAGCCTCCGCTCTTACAGTGGGCTTGACGCCCGCTTTGTCCAGCGCTTCGCGCAACTGTTTTGCTTGATATTGCGATTTCAGATTATTCCAGAGAGTTTTTCGCTTCTGCCCGAAAGATTGTTTGAGAAAGTTGACGAAGCCCTGCTCCGGTACGCGCAAATTTTCGACTCGCGACGCAATCGAGAGCCGAACCACACTGGATTGCACTTTCGGTGGAGGCGAGAATGCATCTGGGGGCAGAGTGAACAATTTTTCCACCCGAGCGTAGAGCTGAGCTGTCGCTGACAGTAATCCATACTCACTTCCGCCTGGACGCGCGGCGAGCCGGTCGGCCACCTCACGCTGGACCATCAGCAGGATGACGTCAAAATAGCGCCGATATTCAAACAGTCGCAGCAGAATTTCCGAAGTAATGAAGTAGGGAAGATTTCCGACAACGCGGACCGGCTCCGGTTTCCATTCCATCCCAGGACGGGTGCTTCCGGGCTTCGGTCCAAACAAGGTATCGAAATCGATCGCGAGAACGTCGCCCTCGATGATTTCCACGTTAGGCGTCAAGGAGAAATTCATGCGCAACTGTGCGGCCAAGACCCGATCGAGTTCGATGGCGATCAGGCGCCTGGCTCGCTTTGCCAGACGTTCGGTGATGGCGCCGCGTCCCGGTCCGATCTCCAAAACAGTCGTTTGCGAAATGTTGCCGAGGGCATCCACGATGCGAATGGCAGCGGCGTCATCCACCAGAAAATGTTGTCCGAGTTTGGGACGGCTGTTCCGGCTGGGATGCGCAGCGGAGACTCTTGGCACATTGCCCTCTTTCTTTCCGGCATTTAGACTGTCAATTCATCCCGCGAGTCCGGTTGGCGCAGGGAGTGTGCGGAAATCGCACTTTTCTATCATAGCTTGCGCCGATACAGCAAGGCTCGCACTTTGGAGGATTCGCTTTCATGCATATTGTTTTTGCGGCATCGGAGGGTGTGCCCTTCTCCAAGACCGGAGGGCTGGCCGACGTAGTAGGCGCCCTGCCTCGCGCCCTGGCTGCTATGGGACACCAGGTCAGCGTTTATCTCCCGCGATATCGTCAGACCAAGCTCACCGACGCCCAAACGGTTGTGCCCAGCATCACCATACCATTTGATGATCGCTATCGTTTTTGTTCGGTGGTCACTGGCGGAAACCATTCCGGAGTGCGTTTCTACTTCGTCGACTATCCTCCGTTTTTTGATCGTGAGGCGCTCTATGGTACCTCCGCCGGCGATTATCCAGATAATGCGGAACGCTTCGCGCTATTTTCTCGCGCTGTGATTGAGGCTTCCAAAATCCTGGGTGTGCCGCAAGTTTTTCATTGTCACGATTGGCAGTCCGCACTGGTGCCGGTTCTGCTGCGGACACAGTATGCGGAAGATCCCGCTTTGCGAGACGCCGCCACCGTCTTCACCATACACAATATGGGATACCAGGGGCTGTTCTCGCCTGACACTCTGCCCTTACTCACGTTGCCGTGGGATTTGTTCACTATCTCCAAGATGGAGTTCTTTGGCAATGTGAACTTCCTCAAAGGCGCGCTGGTATATTCCGATTTCATAACCACCGTCAGTCGCAAGTACAGCCAGGAAATCCAGACCACCGAATTCGGCTTTGGCCTGGAGGGCGTGCTTCGGGATCGCGCGTCCACCGTCGCTGGAATCCTGAACGGTGTGGATTATGACGAGTGGAGTCCGGAGAAGGATAAGTTCATCGTAGCCAATTACTCACCCCAGGACTTGAGCGGCAAGGCCAAGTGCAAACAGGATCTGCTAGCCGCCTTTGGAGTGAGCAAAACTGATACGAAGCTGCCCGTGATCGGAATTGTTTCCCGATTTGCCGCGCAGAAGGGATTTGACCTTATCTCGCAAATTATGGACCGGTTGGCCCGCGAAGAGATGATCGTCGTCGCTCTGGGCAGTGGGGATAAGCCATATGAAGAAATGTTCCTTCGTCTCAACCGGCAGTTTCCGCAGAAGATTGCGGTAAAAATCGCTTACGACAACACTCTGGCGCACAAAATCGAAGCTGGAAGCGACATGTTCCTCATGCCTTCTCGCTACGAGCCTTGCGGTCTGAACCAGATCTACAGTTTGAAGTACGGCACGGTGCCCATTGTGCGCGCGACCGGAGGTCTGGACGATACTATTGAGCCTTGGGATCCCAGAACCGGCAAGGGGACAGGCTTCAAATTTACGGAATATAGCGGGGAAGCGCTGTTGCTCACTATCCGGCAAGCGTTGCAGGCGTTCCGTGACCAGAACTCCTGGCAGACGCTCATGCGAAACGGGATGAACAAGGATTTTTCCTGGAATGCATCTGCCAAGGAGTACGTACGAATCTATGAGCGGGTGCGGCAGACACGGACAGTGAGCGCGGCGTAAGGCAGCACTTGGCACTTAGCAATTAGCATTTAGCCACCGGAACTCTAGTTTTAGCCGCATTGAAGATCTGACTTTGAAGGACCGCCGGATGCTTCGGCCCTGCGCTGCTACAATTCGCCTCAGGTAGCTCTAATTGCATGGCTGGTTTCCTCAAAACCATCTTCCACGTTGATATGGACGCGTTCTTTGTCTCGGTGGAAGAGCTGTTTGATCCTTCGTTGAAAGCCAAGCCGGTCGTGGTGGGAGGGCAGCGGCATGAGCGCGGGGTGGTTTCTGCGGCCTCCTATGAAGCGCGCAAATTCGGCGTGCACTCCGCGATGCCGCTGCGCACTGCAGCGAAAGTTTGTCCGCAAGCCATTTTTGTGAACGGCCATCCCGATCGTTATCGCGAATATTCGGAGAAAGTCCATAGCGTGCTCACTTCTTTTTCGCCGCTGGTGGAGATGGCTTCCGTCGACGAGGCTTACATTGACATGACGGGTACCGAACGCCTGCATGGTCCGCCGCTGCGTGCGGCCAATCAGCTTCATCGGAAAATGAAAGCGGAAACGCAACTCAACTGCTCGATCGGAATTGGCAGTTCGCGACTGATAGCGAAGGTCTCTTCAGCCAAAGCCAAGCCCAATGGAATTCTGTGGGTTGTGCCGGGCGAGGAAGCAAGATTTCTTGCACCGCTCGATGTGCGTGACATTCCGGGCGTGGGCAAAGTTACCGAGCAGAACCTGCATGCACTCGGTATCCGCAAAGTGGGTGATCTATCCCGCTTCGATGATACGTTCCTTGAAGAACGCTTTGGGAAGTGGGGCTTGGCGTTGGCCGGTAAAGCCCGCGGCGAGGATGCTGGAGGATGGTTCGATACGGAAGTTGGGGCTGACAGTGATCCCAAGTCTGTCAGCCACGAGCATACTTATAACGAAGATACCGCCGCTCAGGACCAGTTGGAATCCACGCTTATGCGCCTTTCTGAAATGGTAGGCCGCCGATTGCGGGAGGGCGGTTTGCACGCCCGTACCATTCAGATCAAACTGCGTTACAAGGATTTCACCACGATTACCCGGGCGCATACCCTTAAGGCACCTACGCAACTCGATACGGAAATATTCGAGCAGGCTCGAGCACTGTTCCGCAAGAATTGGCGCGAGGGCGCGCAAGTGCGATTGCTTGGAGTGCATGCATCGTCATTCGGTGAAGAAGCGGAACAAGGGGACATGCTTGAAGGCGATCGACGCAAACGCTGGAAACATGCGTTGTCCGCGGCGGATCGGCTGCGCGACAAGTTTGGCGAGTCAAGCGTGTCGCTGGCAGCAGGGATGAAAGGCGGCTTCCGTGAGCGCACGCACGAGAATCCCGTGGGGCTGCCGGGCAAAGGACGTCAGCAGAAATAATGCATCATCAGTCTTGTTCTCTACTGTCATATTTTTGTGCCCCAGCCTCCGACAGGCGGCCGGACGCCGGCGCTACTAATTCCAGCGAGTTTAAAGGGGTTCCAGTAATGCGAGTTGTCCTAATCTCAATTTGTTTGTTGGCTACAACCGGTTTAGCACAGACGAGCACGCCACTGCTACTGCGTAAGCCTACGGTAAGCAAGACTCAGATCGTCTTCAACTATGGAGGCGATTTGTGGATTGCTGCCCGCGACGGCGGTGACGCCCGGCGGCTTACTGCGGGGATGGGAAATGAAACCGATCCGTTGTTCTCGCCCGATGGCACCATGATCGCTTTCACGGGCGATTACGACGGCAACGAGGACGTATACGTTGTCCCCAGTGCAGGCGGTGCTCCGAAGCGGTTGACCTACCATCCCGGAGCCGACGAAGTGGTGGGCTGGACTCCGGACGGTAAGAGAATTTTGTTTCGCTCAGGTCGTTTCAGCTACTACCACAGCGCCGATAGGTTGTTCACAGTTCCAGTGGAAGGAGGATTCCCAACCGAGTTGCCCCTCCCCATTGGCGAGGAGGGATCCTTGTCACCCGATGGAAGCCATCTAGCCTACGTGCCGCATCCTCAATGGCAGAAGGCGTGGAAGCGCTATCGTGGCGGGCAGACTACGCCGATATGGATTGCCGACCTCAAGGATTCCAGTGTGGTCAAAATTCCTCGAGAGAATTCGAACGACTTCAATCCCATGTGGGTGGGAAACACGATCTATTTTCTTTCCGACCGCAATGGTCCAGTAAGTTTGTTCGCCTACGACACTGCCACCAAGCAAGTATCAGAAGCGGTAAAGAGCAATGGCTTGGATTTCAAGTCGGCTTCATCTGGGCCTGATGCAATCGTCATTGAGCAGTTCGGTGCGCTGCACCTTTACGATCTCAATACCCATCAGACTAAGGCAATCAATATTCGCGTGGCTGGAGACTACGCACAGGTACGTCCACGTTTTGTAAAAGTGGAACCCAAGCGGATTCATAACTTCAATCTCTCACCCACCGGATCTCGGGCTCTGATGGAGGCCTGGGGAGAAATTTTCACTGTCCCCACCGACAAAGGCGATATTCGCAACGTCACCCACAGCCCTGCCGTAGCCGATCGCGATCCTGCATGGTCCCCTGATGGCAGGTGGATCGCCTACTTTTCCGACAATCCCGGTGAGTATGAGTTGCAGCTCCGCCAGCAGAACGGCTTGGGGGAAGTGCGGCACATCAAGTTGGGACAATCGCCATCTTTTTATTATTCGCCGGTATGGTCGCCGGACAGCAAGAAAATCGCTTACAGCGATAAGCGTTTGAACTTATGGTTCGTCGACGTGGCTAGTGGCACATCCAAGCTGGTAGATACCGACTTTTACGAAGGGCCGCAGTTCGGCCAAAACTGGTCGCCCGACAGCAAGTGGATCGCATACGCCAAACAACTTCCCAGCCACCTGCACACCATCTTTGTCTATTCGCTGGAGAAAGGTAAGAGCTTTCAAGTCACCGACGGCATGAGCGACGCGCTCTACCCGGTTTTTGACAAGAACGGCAAGTATCTCTATTTCACCGCCAGCACCGACCTTGGACTCGCGGTCAGCGGTGGGTGGGACATGTCCAGTGATAACCGGCTCATCACGCGGAGCGCGTACATCGCGGTGCTGGCGAAAGATCTGCCATCACCGCTGGCCCCCGAAAGCGATGAAGAAAAAGTCAAAGAAGAAATAAAGGCTGCCGAAAAGGAGAAAGAAAAGTCAAAGGACAAAACCAAGGACAAAGACAACAAGACCGATGCGGACAAGAGCACAGACAAAGAAGAGAGCGACAAAGATAAACCTAAGGATGATAAGAGCAAAGATAAAGATAAAGATAAAGAGAGTGAGAAGCCCGTCGTGGTACGCATCGATATCGAGGACATCGGACAACGCATTCTGGCGCTGCCTATTCCGGCCAGGGATTATGTGAACCTGGTGGCGGGAAAATCCGGGATACTTTTTCTATCGGAAGCGCCTGAGGTCATCACTGAAGAAGATTCGCAGAACCTGAAGCAAACCCTGCAAAAGTTTGATCTGAGCAAGCGCAAAGTGGATAAGTTCCTCGAAGATGTAAACGATTTCGCAATTTCATTCAATGGCGAGAAATTGCTTTATCGCAAGGACGAACAATGGGCCATTACCGGCACCGAAGAGCCTCCTTCAAGTACGGACAAGCCCAAGCCTGGCGAGGGTCCGCTGAAGCTCGAAGCCATGGAAGTTTACCTTGAGCCGCGAGCCATGTGGAAGCAGATCTATCGCGAGACTTGGCGGATTGAACGCGATTTTTTCTATGACCCCCATTATCACGGTCTCGACCTGGCGGCGGCCGCTAAGAAATACGAACCTTACCTTGACGGAATCGCCTCACGCGAAGAACTGACCTATCTGTTCGAAGAAGCCTTGGGTGAAATCACGGTTGGGCATATGTTTGTAGGAGGTGGCTATCAACCAGAATCCAAGAAGGTGAAGGGTGGACTTCTGGGCGCCGACTACACACTCGAGAATGGACGCTATCGTGTGGCTCGGGTTTACAACGGCGAGAATTGGAATCCCGGGCTGCAAGCTCCTCTCACCCAGCCGGGAGTAAATGTGAAAGCGGGCGACTACATCCTGGCCGTCAATGGCCGTGAGCTGCGTGCTTCCGACGACATCTACAGATTCTTCGAGGCAACTGCTGGCAAACAAGTGCAGCTCAAAGTGGGCCCAAATCCGGACGATAAAGGGGCGAGGGAAGTGACGGTGGTGCCGGTCGAAAATGAAGACACGCTGCGCAACCTGGCTTGGATCGAGGGCAACCGCCGCAAGGTGTACGAGATGACTGGCGGAAAGGTGGCTTATGTTCACGTGCCGAATACTGCGGGTGCGGGCTACAGCAATTTCAATCGTTATTATTTTGCCCAAGTTGGAAAAGAGGCCGCAGTGATTGATGAGCGCTTCAACGAAGGCGGACAACTCGCGGATTACATCATTGATTGCATGCGCCGACCATTGTTGAGCCGGATCGTAACTCGGGAAGGGGCCGACTGGTCGAGCCCGACAGCTGCGATCTATGGTCCGAAGGTAATGATCATCAACGAAATGGCGGGATCGGGAGGAGATGCCTTGCCCTGGTATTTCCGCAAATCAAATATCGGTCTCATCGTTGGCAAGCGGACGTGGGGCGGACTGGTCGGCATTGGCGGATATCCCGAGCTGGTCGACGGCGGATATGTAATGGCGCCGCGTGATGCTATTTACGGCCTCAATGGCGAATGGGAAGTGGAGAACCACGGCATTCCACCTGATTACGACGTGGATCTTGATCCTGCGGCGGTGCGTCAGGGACACGACCCGCAACTGGAAAAGGCTGTCGAGGTCGTCATGCAACTGCTCAAGGAGCATCCATTACCAGAGTACAAGCGGCCGAATTATCCGAATTATCACGTGAGCGATGGATTGGGCATTGGAACGAGTACAGGTAACGCGTCGGCGCCAGCGTCTGCGAACTGATTCAAAACACGAAGGCCGGACCCCCGGAATTTATTCCGGCTCCGGCCTCGCTTACCTCAACCCTTACTTTAACGTTTGTACTTTTTACTTCTGAACCGTGTTGGCTGCGGTTGTGGGATTGCCTGTGTTTCCGCCGCTCGTGATGCGGGTGAGCCGAGGGAAGAACGGGGTTACTTCAAACGGCATCTTGTCGCGCGCTGACGTAATTGCCACCGGTGCGGCTTTGATCAGCTCCACTTTGTCATCCCAGGCATTCAGCTTTACCCGGCCGCCGAGGGGCAGAGCAGCAATCTGATCAAGTTTGTTCGGATCCAGAGCCGGTCCCACGTTCATGAGAGTGGGCATACGCGCTACGCCACCTTTGTTGTCCGTGAAATTGTTGCCCAGGTGCGCGGTCAGAAGCGCTGACAGTTGCGGTCCGCGGACCGCCAATTCCTTCAGGAACAAGGCCGCGGTATCCAGTTTCTGGTTGTAAGGCGAAGTCTTGAGCATGTCCATCGCCTTCTTGTCGGCAGCGATTTCTTCTTCGGGAACGTGCCGGAAGCCAAAATTCTGGTAAGTCGATTCGTCAGTAAAGAGCATGCGATCGTTGAAGGCAAACTTACTGCCCAGATTGTGACCCAGGACAATGTGCGAAAGTTCGTGCGAAAGCACCATGGCTAAGCTGGCTTCGTCAGGAAGCACGTCGATCAGCCCACGGCTGACGATGATGGTGTTACCCACGCTGAAAGTTTCCAGCGGAGAAGTGAGCATTACGCGCGTCCGAACCGGGCGCGGCAGTTCAATGTTGTTGGTGATTTGCAGATTGTTGACTACGGTTTGCAGGATCTTGTCCACCTCGCCTTCGGGCGCAAGTAAGCCGGCATTCTGCAAGCGCTCAACGACATTGTCTTCCGCCTGCTGGAGCCATTGACGCTCGGCCTGCAACGGAGAGGCGTCCGCCGCGGTGCTTTCGTCTTTCACCGAGTCCACCCGAATCTGCGTGAGTTCGCCTCCTTGCTCATTTTTCTTCAGGTCATAACCCCATATGCGAGTCTGCGCCTTGAAGGCCATCGTGTCTTTGGCGCCATAGCTGAAGTCGCCTTCTTCGCTGTAAATGTAGGCGGGAAGCCAGTAGCCGGGAATCAGGTTCAGGCGCCAGCTGTCCATATGGAAGAATTCGGAATTCTTTGGCCGCGTGGCATAGGTGCCGTTGAGCCGCACGATGTTGTACTCCTGATCTTCTACCCAGATGCGGCCAATGAACCGGCCCTTGCCGGCATCTTTTTTAGGGGTGACATCGAAGACGAGGCAGCGCACGTCGCCAAGAAACTCGCGGCGGACGTAGCGGAAATCGTAGTGATTGCGATCGAAGTCCTCGCGGTCGGCGAAGATCATCCAAGAGAAGCCCATCGGCTTGTATTCGAATTTGAATAGCTTGCTGAACCCGCCCATCAGGCGATTCTGGAAGCTTGAGTCTTTGGACAAATAGTCGCGCCGATCCACACTCTCGGCCATATCAATGCGGCCGAGGAAGTAATGATCTTGGCTGGGCACTGGTCCCAATTGCGGATCGAGCTTCAAGTTCTGAAGGTAAGTCTCGACCAGCGGCGTCCGAGTCTTCAGGAAATCCATCAGCGCATGCTCACGCTCGATGGTGCGGTCAACCACCTGATCCATGGTGGTGGGCTGAGCTGCTGGCGGCGTTGTCGAAGTCGTCGGCTGGGTTGTTTGCGGCGTCGAAGACGAAGATGGTGCCGCTGTCTGCTGCGCCACAGCGCTCAGCGTAATCAGCACGGAAGCGGCGACGATCGATTTCCAATTGCGCATAACTCTGTTCCTCTTTTCCTAAAGCCAAGTTCTAAAGCCGAGTTTAATAAGGCTGGTTCAATAAGCCAGCTGAAAAACTACATGTACGACGGCGGTGGAATCTATAGGTACACCATTGCGCAAAGCAGGTTTGAACCGAATCTTGCCGGCGGCTGCCGTGGCGGCTTCATCCAGGCCGTGGCCCATACCACGTACGACTCGATTCACGTGTATTTGCCCATTGGCTCCAAACATCAATTCCAGCAAAACTTCTCCCTCCAGCTTTAGCTGGCGCGCTTCGTTGGTATAAATCGGATTCGATTTGTAAGTGATTTCGACGGGAGTAGTAGGTGGCCCGCTCTCTACCGTTTGCTGCGGCTTCGTTCCGCCTGGCGCGACCTGCTGCGCGCCAAAACCTGCAGTCTGGATTGCGCCGCGTCCGTTACTGCGCCCATCACCTTGTCCAGCTTGGGCGATTCCATTGCCAAAACCTGCGCTCGCGATCGTCCCTTTAATCCCTTTTGTCCCGCCCGTGCCATTTCCCATACCTGCGCCGGGAGGCAGATCAAACGAACCAGTGTTGGCCATCGTCAAATGCGCGTTGGGTTTGCCTTGACCCGGGATGCCATTGGGATCGCCAAAGCCGCCGGTTTGCACCTTCTGTATGGGTGCGTTGACGGTGGGGGCTGCTGAACTGCCAAACTGGCCAGTGTGAACGACCAACGTTGGGCGAGCGCCCGATACCTGCTTCAAAACCGTGGGTTCGAAATTGTTAACTACAATTTTGGGAGGTGCGATGTCCGGCTGTTGCGGAGTGCGAATGTCTCGCGGCACAGTTAGCTTCGCCGTGGGAAACACCGGCGCCTTAGGCAGCAGCTTGGCGCGCAATACAGGGGGAGGTGTCTTCGGCTTGAAAGCTTTCGGCTGCAAACTGGGAATCGGAATGATTTCCGTCACGCGATAATTCTGCGCCAACTGCAGCCGCTCCGGCCATATAAATCCGACGTTGATTAGCAGGATGATTACGAGAATCTCGAACCCATAGCTGGTGGCCAGCGTGCCCCAGTCCATCCTGCGCTCCGGCAACAGCCCCAACGTAAAGTGATCAGGCGTAGGCATACATAAGTTCCAAGGAGGAAATCCCGAGCCTGGGGAGAATGCACCGGGTGGAAGTTTTAAGTTACGGTAGATATGGCGGGGGGTAAATGTGCCTGCCGCTCGTGTACTTTGGTAACCGAGAAGAATCCGAAAGCGGAAACCGCCCAAATGCGAGCAGAGTGAAGGCGACTCGCTGACGTCAGACGGTGCGGCGATGGGCAAAAGCATAGAAAACCGGTACTCCCGCCAAAATTACCAGGCATCCGAGAAGAGAATTACGGACGTTATCGACGAAGGTGAAGTAAAGCAGCACGCCAGAAGCCAGCACAAACAGGAGCGGAACCACCGGATATCCCCAGACACGATAAGGCCGCGGGACATTGGGATCACGGCGGCGGAAGACAAAGATCGTGCTCGCGGTCAGCATATAAAAGAGCCATTCTGAAAAGATGGCCAGGGAAAAAAACTGCCGGAAACTACCTCTCAGAAGAAGCAAAATGATGGAGAGGCCAGCTTGCACCAGCAGCGCTGTAGAAGGTGTGCGAAATCGGGGATGGACGTCACCCAACGCAGAAAAGAAATAACCGTCGCGCGACATAGTGAAAGGAAGCCGTGCACCACTCATGATGGTGCCATTCAATGCTACAAACATAGAAAGCGCCATACCGGCAGATACGATACCAGCGCCGATGGGACCGAGTACGAGGGCCATGGCATCCGAAGCGGGCCGTTGGGAAGCGGCCACCGCAGAAGCCGGCAGCACGTACTGCACGGCTGCATTCACCAGCACGTAGAGTGCGCCAACGATCGCGACTCCCGCGATCAAGGCGATGGGGATATCACGTTCCGGGTTGCGGATCTCACCTGCCACCATGTTCAGATCGTTCCAACCGTCGTAAGCCCACAGCGCAGCTACCAGCGCTGCCATGAATCCGGCAATGCCCCCTTTTGCCCCAGCATAACTCCCGGCAAAATTTGCCCATGTGCCTCCGCTATAGCTGAAGCCTGCCGCCACGATGGCGAGAATGATCAGCACCTTCAGCAGGGTGAATATCAATTGGAAGTCGCCTGCCTTTTTGATTCCGGTGTAGTTAAGAAAAGTTATTAGTAGAGTGGCAGCGATGGCCAGGAGTTGGCCGTAATTGATTGTGAATGGCGTATGTACAGCATTGTTTGAGAGAAATGCGAATGCAGGAAAGGTTCCGAGGACGCGCACGATTCCGGTCGTCAATGTGGCGATGGACGCAGGTTTGGCAATCAGGAACCACGTCCAGGAAGCCAGGAACCCAGCGAGCGGTCCGTAGGCATCGCGCATGTAGACATATTCGCCGCTGGCTTGCGGTTTCATCGCCCCCAACTCCGCGTAGGTAAGGGCGCCGAAAAACGAAAGCAGCCCGCCCACCAGCCACACTATGTAGACAATTTTCGCCGAGCCCACCGCTTGCATCATCTCGGTGGGAACAAGAAATATCCCGCTGCCGATGACCGTGCCGACGACGACCGCGACTGCCTGGCTGACACCGAGATCGCGGGCGAGTTCGGGTCGAGAGGAGGTATTCATGCGGGCTGTCTCGGGCTGTTCTTTTCGAAGACGATGCTGGTAGCGTATCCAACCACAAAGGTCACAATCGTTCCAATCGCCACGTACCAGGTCCACGGCACTCGAGTCCCCAGCCAAATGTAGAGTTCGATAAGGAAGCCACACAGCATTCCGACCATTGCTCCATTTTGATTGGCCCGCCGCGTCAGCACGCCCAGCAGGAATACGCCTAGCAACGCGCCATAAGCGACCGACGCGATTTGCAATCCCACTTCGATCACGCGCCCGACTTTGTGCAGTGATAACACTGCCAATCCGAATAGCAATAGAGCCCAAAAAAGTGTTGCTAATCGAGAAAGCTGCACACGCCTGCGCTCGTCTAATTGCGGGCGCTGTTGAAGATAAAAATCGATGATCGTAGTGGAAGACAACGAGTTCAGCGCGGCACTCAGGTTTGACATTGCAGCCGCCAAAATGGCGGCGATCAGCAGACCAGAAATCCCGTGTGGCATCTGATTGACGATGAACGTGGGATAAATCCGATCTGCCTTGCCAAACGTTGCCGACGGAACTTGGTAGAAGGCGAACAGCATCACGCCGACGAGCAAAAAGAGAGCGAACTGAAATAAAATCGCAAGACCACTGGAAAGCAGTGCCGTGACGGACTGTCGTTGGGTGCGCGCCGCCAGGAGTCGTTGCACGATCAGTTGATCGGTGCCATGGCTGGCTGTGGTCAAGAATGCCCCCCCGATCAATCCCGCCCAGAAAGTGTAGGGTTTCCAGAAGTCGGGGCTGAAATCAAAGATTCGCAGCTTGCCTGCGCTCTCGGCCATCGTGTGAACTGTGGACCAGCCACCGGGCACGACGTGCAGAACTGTGAACAGTCCCACCAAAGTGCCGCCGACATAGATGAAGGTCTGCACCACGTCAGTCCAAATCACGGCGGCCAGGCCGCCTTCGAAGGTGTAGATCAAGGTCAGTGCCGTGATGATCGCGATAGAAGCAATCTCACCAGTGCCCAGTGCAATGGCCACGACAATGGACACGGCATACACGCGCACGCCTTCTGCTGCTGCCCGTGTCAGCAGGAACAGCCCGGCAGTTAATGAACGTAGCTTTCTTCCAAAGCGGCGCTCGATCAGTTCGTAGGCGGTATAGAGCTCTCCGCGAAAATAATGCGGCAGCAAGATAAAACTTATAATGACGCGCCCCACGAGATAGCCGAACACTACCTGCAAGAAGGTGAGATTGGTGTCATATGCCAATCCGGGGATGCTAATGATGGTTAGGGTACTGGTTTCGGCGGCGACGATGGATAACGCAATTGCCCACCATGGAATGTTGCGGTCAGCCAAAAAATAATCGCGCAGCGTACGCTGGCGTTTACGGAAACGCAGGCCGAACAACGTGATGCCCGCGAGATAAAGCGCGATGATGCCGAGGTCGAGCTTATCCAGGCCCATGTATGAGTTTGTAGCGGCTCGCGACATTATGGCGGAAAACGACTGGCGAAACTTGAAACCGCACCTGCGGAGTCAATCCCCTATGGTAGAAATACGTCCGTGGCGATCTTTCTTGGCATCGATGGGGGCGGAACCAAGACCTCCTGTGTGATCGGTGACGAAACTTCTGTGCTGGGCAGCGGTACGGCTGCGGGAAGTAATGTGATCCGCTTGGGCGAGGCGAAGGCGCGAGAGGCTCTTGGCGCTGCGATCCGCCAAGCATGTGCTGCCGTAAAAATGACTCCCGCTCAAATCGAAAGAACTTGTGTGGGGCTGGCGGGAGCCGGGCGACCGGAAATCAGCAACCTTGTGCGCCGTCTGTTGGCGGAGTTGGTTTCAGGAGAAATCGAAGTGGTCGGCGATATGGTCATCGCGCTGCAAGCTGCCTTTGGCAACGGAGCCGGCGTCATGGTGATTGCGGGCACAGGATCGATGGCTTACGGACGCAATGCTTCAGGCAACACTCTGCGCGCGGGTGGATGGGGATTCTCGATTTTCGATGAAGGCTCCGGTCACTGGATTGGACGCTCCGCGATCGCTGCCATCATGCGCGATTATGACGAAACCGGTGAAGAAAACTCCGCTCTGCTGGACAGCGTTAAGAAGGCCTGGGGTCTCACCACACGCGAACAGTTGGTGTTGGCCGCGAATGCTCACCCAAGTCCGGACTTCGCCGCGCTTTTGCCGGCGGTACTGTTAGCCGCCGATTCCGGGGATGCACTGGCTCGGTCCATTCTCACACAGGCCGGGACGGAGCTCGCGCGTTTGGCCAAAATTGTAATTCGCCGGCTGTTTCCCGATGGCGATCAAGTACCGGTAGCCATGTCCGGCGGTGTTTTCAGCAACTGCGCGCTGGTGCGCCAGGTTTTCTACAATAGTCTGCGTTCCGAATATCCTAATTGCTCGGTGAATCTAACCGTGATTGAGCCAGTGCGAGGTGCGCTAGAGTTGGCCCGCAAAGGCGCGAAAGTGTAGCGAGGTCACAGAAGCTGAGGCTGATGACGAAAGAACCCACACCTGTCAGCAGCGCAGGTGACTCAGCATCCATTCCTCTCGAAGAGGCCATTCATAACAATTCTAAGGATGTCTTGAATGCGGTTGTCACTGATCCCTCTCTTACCCTCGACCTAGCGCTCGCCCTCCTGAAGCGCAGAGACTTGCCCGCGCAAGTGGTGGAACAACTCGGCAAAAACGGCACTCTGATGAAAAGCCGCAAGCTCAAGCTGGCGATGGTTGAGCATCCCAGGACGCCGCGGCATCTCTCGTTGCCCATGGTGCGTCACCTGTTCACGTTCGATCTGATGAAAGTAGCGCTGACGCCAGGCGCTCCCGCCGATATCAGGATCGCCGCGGATGAGGCGCTGGCCAATCGACTGGAAAAAATCTCCATGGGTGAAAGACTTTCTTTGGCACATCGGGCGTCGGAGAGAATTGCCAGAGCGCTTTTGCTCGATTCCGAAACGCGAATTGTCCGAGCGGCGCTGGAAAATCCTCGTCTGACCGAGGCCTCGATTATCAAAGCTTTAATGCGCCGTAATTCATCCTCAGCTTTCGTTGAAGCGGTGTGCCGCCACTCCAAGTGGTCGCCGCGACGAGAAATCCGAATGGCGCTGCTGCGCAATGAAAAGACTCCGCTGGCCCGCGCTCTGGAATTTTTACACTCACTTCCCGTGACTCTGGTGCGAGAAAGTCTGCACGGGTCCCGACTTCCGACCAACGTCAAATCTTATGTATTACAAGATCTGGCGAAGCGAAGTGGATCGAATGGAAGATCGTGAGCTTCGCTGTTTTAGGATCGGTGGAATCCATGGTCGAATCGCCGTCTGTTGTTTCGTTCAATTCTCGGTTGGAACCCGCCCAACCTGGCCGAGAAACGGGGGCGCGACGAGTGCCCATGCGGAAATATATGGGAGAATGCATCGAGGGAAAGGGATTCTCCACTTCAGCGACAAGATAAAACACGCAAATACAGCCAGGCAGATCAGCGACTTGAGGCTCGATATATATCGCCGGTTGGACGAGTCCACGGCGGCTGTGCGGAAGACTTGTACTTCGGAGGAGGCGGCAGCCTATCAAAAAGCAATTGGCCGTGTCATATACCCAATTATCTTCGACGTATTGGAGCCACTCTATGTAGAACATCCAGCGCTCAAGCCGCCGAAATGGCAATCATGACCTTGCTCCAGAATCTTGTGACCGGCCGCCATTCGTAACCTCGTCCTCCTTGGGAGTGATCCCCTAGCTCCGTCATGATCAGGACGCGGAGCGGAGGCAGCTTGATCCCGAGATCTTGATTATTTCCGGAAGTGACTAAGGATGGCCTCCGCCTGAGGACGCGTCACCACCGCGGAAAGAGCCGCGACGTCTGCCTGTCTCACCGCCTGCACGCTACCGAAGTGCTCCAGCAGCCGGCGGGTTGTACGCTCGCCCACTCCGGGGATGTCGAGCAGTTCGGTGGATCGATCGCGCATCTGGCGGCGTTTGCGATGGAAGGTTACAGCGAAGCGGTGCGCTTCATTGCGAATCAATTGGACTAGGTGAAGCACAGGTGAGTGGTGATCGAGAGCCACCGGTTCATCTTCTTGTCCAGAGACATAAATAATTTCCTCGCGTTTGGCGATTGCGGCCAGCGGCTGATTGATGACTTCGAGCGATTCCAGCGCTTCAGCGGCGGCATGTAACTGGCCCAGTCCGCCATCGATCAGCACCAGGCTCGGCATCTTCTTTTTCTCGTCCTGCACACGCTTGTAGCGGCGCTTCACCACCTCGCGCATGGAGGCGAAATCGTCCACGCCATCCACGCTGCGGATTATGAACTTGCGGTAGTCCGACTTCTTCATCTGCCCATCTTCCCACACCACCATCGAAGCAACGGTTTCAGCGCCCTGAATATGCGAAATGTCAAAGCACTCGATGCGAGAGGGCAGTTCGGGCATCCCAAGCGTATCCTGAAGCGCTTCCTGGATGGCCTTCGTATTCGGTTTCATGATTCTGAACCGCTGATCATAGGATTGCTTGGCATTGTTGCCGGCGAGATCGATGAGCGAGCGCTTGTCGCCGCGCTGGGGCACAAGGATATGCACACGCGCGCCGCGGGAGTCCTCGATCTGGTCTGACAGCAATTCTTCGAGCATCTCGCGATCTTCAAATTCGACCGGCACGTAAATATTTCGTGGTACGTAGGGCTGTCCAATGTAGAGCTGCTTGAGTAGTGCAGAGAAAAAATCACCAGGATGGAATGAACCCTGCCCCGAGTCATTGCCATCTGCGTCCTTGCGAGAAGTACCTGGCGTCGCAAAATCGGGCAAGTCTTCCCAGAAGAACTCGCGCCGATCAAGCACTCGTCCAGCCCGCATGTGAAACAAATTGACCGCCAACATGCCATTTTCGAAGTGGTACCCAAACACGTCCGCGTCATCGCCCTCGACCGAAGCGATGCGCTGCTTTTCCTGTAACAGCTCGACGGTCGAAATCAGGTCGCGATACTTGGCCGCTCGCTCATACTCCTGCGCCTCGGCAGCTTTCGCCATACGCTCACGCAAAGAGCGGTAGAGGTCGGTGGGGCGGCCTTCCAGGAATAGCTTCACATCCCGAATCGCCTCCTGATAGATATCCGGCGTAGTCAGCCCTTCAACGCACGGTCCCAGGCAGCGGCCGATGTAATACTGCAAACAGGGGCGGAGATGAAATCGGTTGAGATCGACCTTGCAGGAGGGAATCAGAAAATGACGATGGATCAAATCCACGATCCTATAAGCCAGATTGGCAGGGAAGTAAGGCCCGTAATACGAGCTGCCGTCTTTGCGTAGCCGTCGCGTGACGTAAACCCGTGGAAAGCGCTCGCCCATCGTGAGCTTCACGTACGGGTATGTTTTATCGTCGCGCAGAAGAATGTTGAAGCGAGGTTGCTTCTGCTTGATCAGGTGATTCTCAAGGGCCAGCGCCTCTTTTGAGTTCGCGACGACGATGTAATCGACGTCCACGGCCTCGCGAACCAGGGATCCAGTTTTCGCATCCTCAACACGGCCCTCGTGGAAATAGGAGGAGACCCGGCTGCGCAGGTTATTGGCCTTGCCCACATAAATGACCTGGCCGTCGGCGTTTTTATACAGGTACACGCCGGCCGACACCGGCAAGGTGCGAATTTTGGCGGCAAGATCCATTGCGTTTCTTAATTTTAGATGATGTGGTTTAAGGACGTTGCGCTTCTAGGTGTGTTACAATATTTTATTGTGAGTCATACATTAACAATTCGTCTTACGGATGAGCTAATTGCTTGGCTCAAAGAAACAGCCCGCAAGACTGGTCTACCGGTGGGCAGGCTGATTCGTCAGCAACTCGAAACTGCGAAGGCGGGGAAAGGGAAGCAAACTTTCCTACATCGTGCGGGTGAGATCAACGGCCCGCCGGATCTCTCGTCCCGTAAAGGATTTTCGCGTAAATGAAGGGCATAGCTGATACAGGGTTCATCGTTGCCTTTGGTAATAGAGGCGATCACCACCACGAATGGGCTTTGAACATCGCCAAGATTTTGACCGAACCGCTGCTAACCTGCGAGGCGGTTTTGGCTGAATCCGCGTTTCACCTCGGGTCGAGTTCGTATGTACTGAACTTGATGGAGGAAGAGATGATCCGGCTAGCCTTCGACGTCCCTAGAAACCTGGAGCAGTTAGTAGAGCTAGCTCGGCGATACGAGGACCGCAAACCCGATCTTGCTGATCTTTGTGTAATCCGTATGAGCGAAATGTATCCTCGACACACCGTCCTCACAGTGGACGAGAGCGACTTTCGGGTGTTTCGACGGAATAAGCGGGAAACAATCCCAATCCTGTGTCCTCCTAGGACGCGCTGACTCAATTCACCGTATAAATTTTCCTCACTCCGTGTCCCGTTTTCCCGCTGCTTCTCCCGAAACCTTGGTGCCATGTTACCTAAGTTATTGGACACCAGGGACTTATGGCTTGGCGCACGAAGGTACGATTGGCACCCCTCGTGCTCAAGTACACTGCGGGACAGGAAACAAGACCGGCTCCGCCCAGCACTAATAGTACGGCCACGGTTTGATGTTCAGAGAGAAAGAAGGAGTTCGCTAAGATGAATCGTATCTCACTAACAGTTCTGCTCGCAGCCAGCATGGCGGCGACTATTGGTTGTTCCACCAAGAACTACGTGCGTCAAGAGACGACGCCGCTCATTAACAAGACCAATGAGCTGGACGACCTGACTGCAAAGAATTCAAGGGACATTAAAGACGTAGACGCGCGTGCCCAAGCTGGCATCCAGTCGGTGCAGGCCAAGGCGGCAGAGGTAGATCAAAAAGCGCAGTCTGCCAGTCAGCAGGCCGGCGAAGCACAAACGTTGGCGGACAATGCGGTTCATCGCGTAGATAAGCTGCAGAACACGGTCGCCAATCTGGATAACTATCACGTCATAACCGAGACCTCTGTCCACTTTGGCTTTAACAAGGACAACCTGACTAAGAAGGCTCAGGAAGCCTTGGATCAGCTCGCCGCAGACGTCACCAATGCCAAGGGTTACATCATCACGGTGGAAGGTGGTACGGATTCCGTCGGCAGCCAAGATTACAACTACGACCTCAGTGAGCGTCGTGCCGACTCCGTGATTCAGTACCTGGCTTCGCAGCACAGCATTCCTGCCCACAAGGTGTATCTGATTGGGCTGGGTAAAGATAAGCCGGTCGAGAGCAATAAGACTCGGGAAGGTCGCGCTAAGAATCGCCGTGTGGATGTACGTTTGATGACCAACACGGGCGAGGCAACGGCTCCTGCGCAGCAGCAGCCGACCGCGGCTAATCCGACGGCTCCGCCGTCTATGTAACGGTTTTCCCTCCTCCCCGGAGGACTTCGCCAACACAGGCCGTTCCACCCCCATGGAGCGGCCTATTTTTTTGGGGCTAGGCTTTAAAGAGGCATTGCCGATTGCCGATTTCCAATTTCCGATTTCAAGGCTAAGAACAGCCATTTATTGGCTTTTCAAATTGGCAATTGGAAATCGGCAATCGGCAATCGGCAATCCTTAAGCGCTCTGGTATCCGCCGATCGCCGCCAGCCCCCACTCCAGACTCCGGGACATGGCTCCCTGAGCTTGGACAGAGGGGCGGGGGCGAACGCTTCGCTTCCATGGTTAGAGGAATTTTGGAGTTCCGCGCTTGCCAGGTGAATAGACGGCGCTCGAAGTCAAAGGAGATCTGCGCGGCGCGGAGCATTGAGACTCCCATGAGGCCATCGAAGCCCAAGCCTTGGCTCTGATCTGCCGTCAGATATGCGCGCAGTCCGCCGAGACCGGAATTTCCCAGCTGCGAGTGTGAAATCTGAATAATCTTCATGCTGAATTGGCCTGACATGTTTCACGAGCTTGCCTCGGCAGTGACTTGCCATCTTCGCAGTTTCTCGCTCGCGCGCTTGTCGAACAAGATCAAATCTGAGGCACCGGTATCCACGACCAGGCGAAATGGCTGGTCTTCAATCATCATCTCGACCGTAACCAAAGGAGGATCGGTCTTAAAGGAAACGGCTTCCGAGCCCGGCGTCGTCGAGCCAAAGCTGATCCGGCGGGCGGCGTAATCAATCTCAAAGCTGCTAGTCCCGAGAATATCGAAGCCAATGAGTGCATCAATGCGTACGCCAAGTTTTCGCTGGAAAAATGACAAATCCTGAACCAGCATGGGCATTGACTCCTGGGCGAGAGGACCCAGGCGGATACTGGGAATCAACACTATTGTGGTGTCAATTTCGCGGTTGACCAGCCTTAATTTTTCCTTGCGGCCGGAGAGGCCGAGATGACGCGCGACCCGTTCGTCCAACACACTCGGGTTGGTGCCGGTGTCAATGATGAAATTCCGCTTCTCAAGTTTACCTAGCGATCCCCGTACCACCACAAGGTAACCAGCGTAGAGATCGAAAGAAACTTCGTTCTCATGGACGGAAAACGGTTCTGCCCAGCAAAACGAAACATGCAAGAGAAAAATACAAACACAAGAGCAGAGTGTACTGTGCCGCATTGTTTCTGGCCTCGATGTCCAGGGAGAGACGTGAAGGGAGCACAGTTAGTTCATGGACTCTGCGTGTATTGCTGCGGGCTTGCGTGTGTACGAATATGTTCTGTTGGGATGGAAAGTTGTGGTTGTATCCAGGCCCAGAATTATGGAACCGAATGGCTTAGTTGTCCGTCCATTACCGCAAGGTGGTTGCATGGACGCATCGCGCTCTTCGGTTAAAGTTTTCCGCTTCGGTTCGTTTGAGGCGAGCGTGCATAGCGGGGAACTGCGTTGCGAGGGAATGAGAATTCAGCTGCAGAGCCAGCCATTCCTCGTGCTTGTCCTTCTGCTGGAGCGTGCCGGCGAACTGGTCACGCGGGAAGAGTTGCGGGATCGTGTATGGCCGGAGAACACATTTGTAGAATTTGATTACGCGCTTAATACCGCCATCAAGAAAATCCGCTCCGTGCTGGGTGACGATGCCAACAAACCGCGATATGTCGAGACTGTCCCACGGCGCGGTTACCGCTTTATTGCCCCCGTTACACATGCGCTAGAAAATTCGTGCCGAGAGGAGGTGGCAGCTGGTGAACGCGGGGTGCCAGCTCACACTATGGGCGGGCGGCGAGAAAGACCGTTGCTGATCGGGATGATCATCACGGCGTTTGTACTTGGCTATTTGGTCCGTCGAGCTCCACTTTAACTTTTTGATCTGCGTGAATCAGGTGACTTTCGGGGCTACAATATCCTTATGTTACCTTTGATGTCTTTGCTGGCATTATCGATAGGTTTAACTGGGTGGAGTGTGGCTCAGCAACAGCCAACGCCTGGTAAAAATCAAGAGCCTCCGCGGTCGGAGAGGAGCAAAGAAGCAGGCGAAAGTTCTAGCCGCGATACCAGGATTGACCTCAGCCCTCCTAAAGACGATGCCAAGAATCATCCCTACAGCGGTGCGGCTGTTTCTGATGCTAACGCGGAGATGTCTCCCGACGTGCAGGAATTCCATCCCTGGGATCCGCACAAAGCCTTAAAGAACATTGAAGTTGGGGATTTCTATCTCAAGCGGAAAAATTATCGGGCCGCGCTTGACCGCTATCAGGAGGCATTGGTCTGGAAGCCGAATGATGCGCTTGCAAACTTCCGGATGGCCCAGTGTTTCGAGAAGCTCGACCAGCCAGAAGAAGCACGCACTCATTATGAAGAGTACTTGAGGATCCTGCCGCACGGGCCATTGTCAGCGGAAGCGCAAAAGGGATTGGAAAAGTTGAAAGGCGCCACGGAGAAAAATCAGACATCGGGAAAAGCCTTGCCCAAGCAGTAAACGGCCGAATTCTGCGGCAGCATTTTTTAGTCGGGCCCTGGGTTGCTGAACAGCACCGCGGCCGGCGTTACTTTTCCGCTCGCAGGAATTCACCGTTGCTGGCATTGACCGCTACTCTCAGTTTTGCATCTTCAGGGCTGTCGCCATAGATCACGTGCCAGATCAGTTCGTTAGTGACGCCGTCCCAATTGAGCACGTAGACGATCGGATTGTCGGGATTCTTCTGCAGAATCTTATCTCCTCCATGCTTTTGCGCGACTTCCAGCGTTTTGTCCGAATCAAGTTTGATGAAGGCGCTGTCGAATACGCGGGTTGAGGAATTGGTGGGATTGTAGGTATCCTCGTTGCCGGGCGTGATTCCGGGTGAGGGTGCGTCGGGTGCCTGACTGCCAGACCAGATGAAAGGCTTCACGCCGCGTTGGCTCGGCGACGCGAAGTAGGCACGCCACACCGCCGACTTTCCATCTTTGCCCTTCCAGTCGGCAGTGATCTGTGATTCCAGCCGATAAGGTTGGGCATCGCGAGCCCAACCGCGGGCAGAGATATAAAGCTTTTGAAAGGCGGTGCGGCCAGTGACAGCTTCTGTAGTTTTCGGCTTCGGTTTTTCAGTCTGCACCGGTTTGGCTGGCTCGGAAGTACAGCCAGTCAGAATGGTCAGTCCCAGCATTGCCATCAAGAGCTTCTTCATATCCGCCTTCCTGTCATGAGCATGAAATTGTGCAACCGGGATTGGCGCGGATTATTCTACTAGATACATTGGGGACACTCGCTATGGATTCTTGTCTCGAACAGTTACGAACTGCAGTCGCCTCCGCAACCAACGGAATGACAACCGACGATCTAACGCGTCGTCGGGAAGGCAAATGGAGCGCCGCGGAAGTGCTGGAGCATCTTTATCTTTCGTACACAGGCACCACCAAAGGCTGCGAGCGCTGTCTGCAAGCGGGGAGGCCTCTGGCCCGCGCGCCAGGATGGAAGGATCGTCTGGTCACGGCAGTGGTAGTGGGAGCTGGTTATTTTCCGCGCGGGCGCAAGGCAACAAAGCATACGCTCCCTCGGGGCATTTCGGCGGAGAAAGTGCTTGCGGACATTGGGTCGCAGATTGCGGCCATGGATGCCTCAATCGCTCGATGCGAGACCCAGTATGGAAAGAACACCCGAATCATGGATCATCCCGTGTTAGGCCCATTAACCGCAGCGCAGTGGCGCAGGTTTCATTGGGTGCATGGGAAGCACCATGTAAAGCAGATTTTGCAGCTGCGCGAAAGAAAGTGATTCTTTTCTTTCATCTCTCAGAATTCCGCTCATTGAGCGGCCGAATTCTAGCCTATGGGATCATAGAAGAGGGAACTCCCGCCTTGCGAGCCCGCTCCTTCATGTCTTGCAGTTCTTCTTTGGCGGTATTCACACTTTTTTGTTTCTCCGCCAGCTGCTGCTTGTACTGGGCGTCTTCTTTGTCCCACGAACCCGCGTTGCGCAAACGGTTGCCGGCGTCGGCGTAGAAAGCAGCGGCGCGCAGACGATATTCGCGCTGCATCACATCCATCTCCCGTTCGAGCAGTTGTACCTGTTCCTGCTGTGTGGAGATTTTCTTTTTCCAGTCGTCGTACATTTTCTGACGGTCTTTCGCCGGTTCGCCGGGCTTACTTTCGGCCATCTTTGCCGAGTCATTACCCTTCTCGTCTGTTTGCGCCTTTTGAGGCTGAGCGTTGTCTTGCGCGGCTTGTGCATCTGCATCGGATGACAGTGATGCCGGCTCTTGAGTGGCGTTTCCTACAACACTGAGTTTGTCAGTCTTGGGCAGATTGTCATTATCGAAGCGCTTGCCGGACTCCAACTTTTCCTGCTTCTTCTCTTTACGGACGGCACGGGCATAATCGCCCAGTGGCTCAGACTGGGCTCTAGCCAGCACCGTCAGGGAACCTCCCAAAATTGTCGCTGCCAGCCAAACATACGCGATGCGCTTCATAGTTTCTCCGTCTTTGTTTTAAAGTTTAAATTCCTTACTCGTGCCGCTTCCGCTAACCAAATCCATTCAGAACTTTTTCAGCTCTAGGACCTAACAGAAAGCCACCAATCGTATGATCCAAGTGCGCCGCTTCCGCGGCGATATCGGCAGCCAACTGTTGAGCCAGTTCCGCGTCGTGGCTGGCTGCCAGTTGCTGCGCGTAGCCAGAGATGGTAGTGAGCGAATTGCGCAGCTCGAGTGCCATCTCGGCGGACATTTCGCCCCGCAAGGCTTGTTGGCGTCGAATTTGCGACACCTCGGTGTGGTCATTGACCAGGCAGGCCGCGCCCAATATTTCGCCGGCAGGCGAATGTACTGAGGTTACCGTGATTTCGAGGATGCGCTCCTCTTTACCTGGAGTCACGTATCGAAGCGTCATCTGCTGCGCAGGCGTTTTCTCCCGCAAACCGGCTTGGATTGCCTGCGCGATGCTGGTGTAAGAGGCGGAAGCCGAAAGCAAGGTCGCATTGCCGAAGACCTCAGCGGCATTCATACCTGAAAGAGAGGCGAAACCCAAAATATGCTTAGCTGCGCCGTTAGCCTGACGGATCAGGCCGTTTGGGGTAAAGAACACAACTCCGGACGACAAGTTCGATAGCACCGCGGCACTGATGTTTTCTGACGCTTTGGCACGACGCCGTTCTATTTGTTGTTCGCTCTGGAGTTCGTGTTTCTGCTGTTTCAGCTGCTGGATCACCGCGTGATAGGTGTGCAGCGGGAAACGCTCCGGCGTGGGAGGATCCTCAGTCAGAGATGCTTCCTCCATAAGGCTCCGGCGCATCCGCCGCATCATCAGTAGTCCCATCACAAAAGCAAAAATCGCGGCTACCAGGCCGAGCGCCATACGGAGCGCAATTGGATTGCTAAGGATTTTCATAGCAACCCCCAGTACCAATGCAGGAAACGATCGCCGAACAAGAATGCAACCAGCGCCATGCTGCCGAGAAAAACCCCAAACGGCATCTGGTGCCGGCGGAGCGCAATTGCGGCTGACTCCCAGGCATGGCGGCGTGCGTCGCGTGGCGATTCATGATTACGGGCAATACGCCTTCGGGTACGCTTAATCCACACCGCAAACACAGTCGAAAGCCCCACCAGCGATCCGGCAATGGAGGCGGTGAACAAGGTGAAGATGGTGAGCTTGACTCCCAAAAACGCTCCAATCATCGCCATGAGCTTGACATCGCCAAAGCCCATGCCTTCCACTCCACGCGCGCGCAAGTAAATCGCACCCGCGCCATAGATGAACGAAGCCCCAACTGCGGCCCCTAATAAAGAGTCAACGAGTGAAAGCAAGTGCCAGGAAACATCGGAGCTGACAGGCAACGAGATCAGGCCTGGCAAAAGTTGCGAAGCCAGGTCATTCACCGGGACTACCAGACTGAACCCGAAGCCTAAGACCATTCCGGGCAGAGTCAGCTTATCGGGCAAAAGATGGGTTTCGGCGTCAGTGAAGATCAAGCCCAACAGAAGGAATCCAAAAACACAATATTTCAACGCCGCCAAGGTGAATCCGAAATGTAGGCAGCAAAGAAGGAAAAGTGCGCCAGTGAGCACTTCGACGGCAAGATAACGAGGCGAGATAGGGGCATGGCAACGGTGGCAGCGCCCGCGCAGGATCAGCCAGCTAAGCACCGGAATATTCTCATAAAAGGGAATTGATTTATGGCACTTCGGGCAGGCGGAGCCGGGGCGTATCACTGACAATCCCAGTGGCAGCCGATAGATACACACGTTCAAAAAGCTGCCGAATACCAGCCCCAGGATGAAAATCGCCAATGCCAATACAGGGTCCACCGCTCCCCTTAATGAAAAGAGTCAATTTCTGTCAGTTTGATGTTGATTATACGGCGCAGTCAGGCGCCGAACCCAGGTACCAAAGGGTACTGTCCAAGTGGACGACTCCGATAAGTCGTTACCGTACGAGTGTTTACAGGAAATAAAAAACGAGGCGCAGGATATCCCGCGCCTCGTTGGTTGTCTCGGGTTATTGATTTGGGTCGGTTGGACGCTCCAGCCGCGGACGCCCTTCATCCGGCGTCTTAGCGGTGGCAACCACAGTCAACGGAGCCTGGAGAGTGAAGTTCAACACCGTCTCCGAGGGCAACTTGATTTGCTGGCCCTTGGTTGCTGCTTGCACCCCGCCACCTAGCCCGCCGCCAGCTGCGGCGCCAATGGCCGCGCCCTTACCACCGCCGGCAATAGCGCCGATAATCGCTCCGATGCCAGCGCCGGTTCCAACTTTGGCCGCCGTATTCTTGCCTCGCGAAGAACCTTGACGGCGGTATTGGTCGGTCTGAATGTTGTAGTACTTACCGTTTACGGAGATGCGGTCCAGTTGCAACGCGACCACCGATTGTCCCGCGAACTTCCCGGCGCTCTTCAATTCCATGATGTGCCCCTGAACGTCATACCCCGCCGGGATGGCGACGTCCCCTTCGACCGCGAGAGGCGAATCCAAGGTCGCACGGAAGGTCTGTCCTTGCTGGTTGGTTTCGGAATCAATTGGGTCCACTAACCGGACAGCCAAAGTCGTGCCGGTTGGAATCGTAACTTTCTGCGGTGGTGGAGGCGTGTAGGTCGTCGCCGTAGTTGCAGAAACCGGCGCAACCGTCGTCACCGGAGGAGTATACGTACTCGCGTTGGACGAAGTATCCGACGGAAGCGTTCGTTTCCGGACTCGAGGTTTTGGCGCGGGAGCTGCATACGCCCGAGGTTTAACTTCCTCGACTGGCGGTGGCTCGACTGACGCCACTGGGGGCGCCACTTGCAAATTGTTCACAACCTGCTTAACGCCCTCGGCGGAAGCAGCGTAGCGGGCGGCAGCCTGACGCTGGTTCTCGTTGTCCACGGTTCCAGAAAGCGTCACGGTTCCGTTCGAGGACTGAACGCTGAGCTGCTTGCCTTGCAGTCCGGAATCGGCGCTGAGCCTGGTTTGGATATCGCTGGCCAGCTGCGCGTCGTTGGGAACCTTCGAGCAGCCCACCGCAACGGCTAGAGCCAGAAGAAGCATTAATGCACGGACGTAGAGAGATACTCTCGCCTTCATAGAATCCAACTCCTGTTTGTATTAACCCGATACTAGTAGTTTAGATGCGACCCGAGTAATGTTTTCCAGTAAATTTGTGGCCTGTTATCTATTTCCTAATGCGTTGTTAACTCACTGAAGTGTAAGCACTTATTGTAGACTTAAGCCAATTTTCCACCACGCCCTCATTTCTGATGGAGAAATTTGTAATCGAGGATGGACGCCGCCAAGCCCGCATCTTCGGCGTCCTCCGGACCTTCCTTTGCGCGGATGATGCGCGCCTGGCAGAGAACTGTGCTGTTCTTCTGACCGGAGATCTCTTCCGGCATCTCGAACACCATCTCCACCAGAGTGTTATCGGGCAAACGCTGTGGTCCCTGGAATAGAACTCCAGATTGGCTGAGGTTCGCGATGATGCCTTCGTACCATCCCCCTAAATTTTTGACGCGATAACGCACCGGAGTGTCCAACTTCAACCGGCGCGCGCGCGGCACCCAAGTCGGCTTGTGGGTATGGGCACGGCTGCGGCGAGTGGCGGTGCTACTCACCTCAGGGGTTACATGCTGCAGCCGCTCAACCCGCTGCATCGTGTTCCAATCGTATTTGAACTCAGCAGCGCAAAGCAGGCAGACCTGGTAGTAATGGCCATCGGCGGCCCGCCGCGGCCAGGAGAACTCGTGCGAACATCGACCAAGCATGAGGACGTCCAATAGTTTCTGAGGCATGATCTTACTTACCGGTTGGGAGCGCCGGACCAACCCATCATCCAACGGGTTGGCGAACTTGCATAGGTTACTTTCGTGTATCGTCCGCCTTGAACCGAAAAAATGCCAGTAGCAAAGGGATTTCGCTTGACCAATGTCATCCGCGAACATAACTGCGTGACGTATCATGAACAATGTGGACGACGTGACTGCCTTTGTTCTCGCGGGTGGCAAGAGCATCCGGATGGGAAAAGACAAAGCTTTCCTGGAATTCAAAGGCCGCATACTGCTGGCGCGGGCTCTGGAATTAGCCGCCGGTGTCGCCAAGGATGTGCGGATTGTGGGCGATCCCAGCAAATTCGCAGCCTTCGGACGAGTGATTGAGGACATATATTGCGAGCACGGACCGCTTGGTGGAATTCACGCCGCACTTAAGAGTAGTTCGACCGAGTTGAACTTGATGCTGGCGGTCGATCTTCCGTTTGTTGCGCCAAATTTTCTGAAGTATCTAGTTTCTGTAGCCAGAGATGCTAAGGCAGTGGTTACCGTGCCGCGCGCGCGTGATGGATTGCAGCCGCTATGTGCCTTCTACCGCCGGGAATTTGCAGAAGTTGCGGAACAATCATTGGCGCAGGGAAAAAACAGGATTGATGCCCTATTCGGCGCGGTTGAGACAAGAATACTTGGGCAGGAAGAGTTATCGGGAGCAGGCTTTTCAGGCAGGATGTTCAACAATCTGAACACGCCCGAAGAATTCGAAAAAGCAGCTAGGATGACGAGTGAAGATCCGAGGGCTTGAACGAAACCATGAGTGCTGACGAAAGACAGGAAGAGATTCCGCAGGAACAAACGGGGCCGTATATCGAATTCAACGACGTGTCGAAAGCCTTCGGGGAAAAGCGTGTGCTCGACCATGTCAGTTTCGATGTGATGCCGGCAGAAACAGTTTGCATTCTGGGACGGAGTGGAGTGGGCAAATCGGTTGCGCTACACCACATCATGGGATTCCTCAAACCAGATGCGGGTCGAGTGATTGTGGCTCACGAGGACATCACTGATTACGACGAGGAGCAGTTGGAGCTTATCCGCAAGAAAGTCACCATGGTATTCCAGAATGGCGCGCTGTTTGATTCGTTGACCGTGGGAGAGAACGTCGCGTTTCCGCTGCGCGAACAGGAAGGCATTTCGGAAGAACAGATCTATGAGATTGTCGATGGCCTGCTGGAAATGGTGGGCGTCAAGGAGATGAGGGATCTCTTACCTTCAGACCTATCCACGGGCATGAAACGTTCTGTGGCGATTGCCCGGGCCCTGGCCGCGCGTCCTGAGTGCATACTTTACGACGAGCCCACTACCATGGTTGATCCCCTGATGGCGCAATTGCTCGGCGACCTCATCAAGCGCTTGAAGATCCAGTTGCATTTGACCAGTGTAGTTGTAACTCACGATATGCGGCTGGCCAAGAAGCTCGCCGATCGTGTGGTCTTCCTGCACGAGGCCAAGGTGCTCTTCTTCGGGACATATCCAGAGATGGAGAGATGTGAAGAACCTGTGGTCAAGGAGTTTCTGGAACTGGACGAGCTTAAGTTGGAAGCCTAGATTTCACTGCAAATCGAAAAAACTTGGCTCCTCAGAAGCCCTGGCTAACCAGTTTTTCGAGCGTAATCGAACTGTTCGGAGAACTGCCGTGCAACATTCTTTCCACGTATTTCGCGATTAGATCCACTTCCAAATTCATCGGATCGCCACGCTTGAATGATTTCAGGTTGGTCATCTCGAGCGTATGGGGAATGATGGCCGTAGTAACCTGCGTTCCGTCGACTCGCGCTATGGTGAGGCTGATGCCTTCGATGGACAGCGACCCTTTGAAAATCACAAAGCGCGCCAGTTCGGGCGGAATTTCGATGCGAAGCCAGTAGTCATCAGACTGCCGAATTCTGTCGAGCGAGACGAATGTGCCGGGGCCGTCCACATGTCCCTGTACGATGTGCCCGTCGAAGCGTCCGTCGGCTCGCATAGGAAGTTCAAGATTTACAAGGGCGCCTGGTTTGATACGGGAGAACGAAGTTCGATTCCAGGTTTCTTCTGCCAAGTCGGCGCTGAAGGATTCTCGAGTAATCTCCACCGCCGTCAGACAGACTCCGCTGACGGCAATGCTGTCACCCCGCTTGAGCTGTTTGGCGCTCTTAGTGGCCGACACCGTGAGGCGGCGAGTCCCGCCTTTGTCAACGATGTCGGTTACCTGTCCGACTTCTTCAATGATTCCAGTGAACATAGTTAGCTCCAGAGTCAGCACTCAGCATTCGGCGATTTCTCCACTCCATCCGCGCAAAGTCTTAGAGGGCTGAATGCTGAGTGCTGCCTGCTGATTGCTCGAATCACTCCCCATACGGATCCCGCAAATAACCCTCCACCGCAAAATCTTCACCGAAGCGATGGAGTTTGATCTCCTTAACATACGCGGCGTCGCTCATTCGAGAGAATCCGGTCCCGGCAGCGAATGGAACGGAACCGGTGCCGGCGAGAATTTTGGGCGAATAATATAGAAAAACTTTGTCCACGATACCCGAAGCCAGGGCGGCCCAGTTGACCAGAGCGCCTCCTTCAATCAGCAGGCTAGTAATTTCCATTTTTCCGAGACTACGCGAGATCGCAGGCATCTCGGGACGGCCGTCCGGAGTCGCGGTTGGGATCTGTTCCACGCGAATGCCACGCTTCTGCAGTTGTTTTTTCTTCTCCTCTTCGGCAAAGGAGCAGAGCACCAGCACGTCGTCCTGCACAGTCTTCACTATCCGCGATTCCAGTGGCAGGCGCAGGCGCGAGTCAAGTATCACACGCAACAGCCGTCGTCGCCGGGGAAAACCGCTGCGGTCAGTGAGCAGAGGATCGTCGGCAATGATGGTTCCCACGCCAACCATGATCGCATCATGCTGGTGACGGAGCTGCTGAACGTGGGCCCGAGCA
>WNGL01000109.1_pt1 | contig 90483 bp, 88 predicted proteins | sample 5400591 | NCBI WGS metagenome assembly WNGL01 (sample SAMN13153377, study PRJNA577476) | soil metagenome | isolation source: 80 cm soil or saprolite under Garry oak tree replicate 1 | place: USA:California | collected 2016-06-15 | reverse complement strand
AGATCCAGATCCCGCCCGGGCCGCGCCTGGGCAACCTGGTGGTCGAGGTCAGCCACCTCGACAAGGGCTTCGACGGGCGCATGCTGATCAAGGATCTGTCGTTCTCGCTGCCGCGGGGCGGCATCGTGGGCATCATCGGCCCGAACGGTGTCGGCAAGACGACCCTGATCAAGACGATCGTCGGCCTGGAGAAGCCTGACTCGGGCGAAGTGCGAGTCGGCGACACCGTGAAGATCAGCTACGTCGACCAGGGCCGGGAACGGCTCGACCCGAAGAAGACGGTGTGGGAGGTGGTGTCCGATCGGCTCGACTACATCCATGTCGGTCAGGTCGAGATGCCTTCGCGCGCGTATGTTTCCGCGTTCGGGTTCAAGGGCCCCGACCAGCAGAAGCCAGCTGGCGTGCTGTCCGGCGGAGAGCGCAACCGGCTTAACCTGGCGATGACGCTCAAGGAAGGCGGCAACTTGCTGCTGCTCGACGAGCCGACCAACGATCTGGACGTCGAGACGCTCGGGTCGCTGGAGAACGCGCTTCTCGAGTTCCCCGGTTGCGCTGTGATCACGAGCCACGACCGCTGGTTCCTGGACCGCGTCGCCACGCACATTCTGGCCTGGGAGGGGACGGACGACGACGCTGCGCAGTGGTTCTGGTTCGAGGGCAACTTCGACTCGTACGAGAAGAACAAGGTCGAACGGCTCGGTGTCGAGGCGGCCCGCCCGCACGCGGTGACCTATCGCAAGCTCACCCGCGACTAGGCCGAGGCCATGGCCCGCTTCATTGCCCGCTGCGCGATGCGCTGGTCGGACATGGACGCGTACGGGCATGTCAACAACACGGCATATCTGGCCTATCTCGAGCAGGCGCGCGTGTCGATGTTCTTCGACCGGTACGACTCGTCATTCGCAGGCGGGACCGTCGTCAAGCATCACGAGATCACCTACCTGCGTCCGGTCGTCTACCACCCCGAGCCGTTGCGCCTCGAACTGTGGGTCGATCAGGTTCGGGCAGCGTCGTTCCGGGTGCTCTACGACGTGTACGACGGCGACATGCTGGCGGCCAAGGCGTCCACGACGCTGGTGACGTTCGACTTCGCCACTGACCGCCCGCGGCGGATCACGCACGACGAGCGGGCGGTCCTCGCGGCCTACGACGACGCTCCGCCGGACGACGCGACGCCGGACGGCGCGGCGGCGGACGATGCCCGTGGGGTCGACGAGAACGCGTGACCAGCCCGATCGCCGAGGCGTCAGCGCAACTGTTCGACACCGCGCCGCTCGTCCGGCGCGCGGTGAGCCTTGACCCGCGCAGCCTCGTGCGGGTCCGGCTCAGCGCCGACTCGGTGACGAGCTTTGTGCGCCTGCCGTTCAACGTCCTGGTCGGCCGGACCGTCAAGGTCCAGTGGGACGGCGACGAGATCGACTCCGTCGTCGTCGCGCGGGAACTGCTCGCCTGGCTGGACGGCGCCGCCGTCAAGCCCCCGGCATCCTGGGACGCCTTGTGGCGCGGACCGATTCCGCCCGGCGGCGGCTGGCGCCGGGTCGAGACGATTCCGGATTCGGTGGTCCGCAATCTGGTGCGCAAGGGAGCCAGCGCATTGCAGGACGCGGCACAGCGCGAGGGGGTTCCGGGCAGTCAGCCCCGAGCAGAGGTCGCCGACGCGCTGCTGGACTCGGTGGTCGTCACCGCGCAGGCCGGCGGGCTGCGTGCCGAGGTCACGCTGCGCACGCTGAGCGCGTTGACCCGCATGGCGTTCATGCCGCCGGGCTCGCGTGCGGCCATCGACGTGTCCGGTCGATGGCTGCGGGTCGCCGCCGAGTACGGCTCGGTCTACGCCGAGCGACGCGGCTCGGGGTTGACCGTGCTCTGAGCCCGTCAACGCCCGCGCACTGCGGCGACGGGCTCCGGCGTCACGCCAGCCGCGTGCGATCCTGCTCGCATGGACGAGGCCAGAACCTGGTTTGTGCTGCTGCATCGTCGAGGGTCGGCGGTGCCGGAGGGACAGTCGGTGTTCGATCACCCGGGCATCGGGCAGCATTTCGAGTTCCTCCAGCGGCGCGCCGCCGCCGGTCAGCTGATTGCTGCCGGACCGACGCCCGACGAGCCAGGAACCGGCATGACAGTGCTCGACGTCGAGTCGCTCGCCGAAGCAAAGCGGTTGGCCCGCGAGGACGACCAGGCCGTGGCTACAGGTGTGCTCGACGTGACGGTTCGGCCGTGGCAGATCGTCATGACGAGCGTCTGAGCGGCCGCGGGACGCCTACGTACGCAGCCAGACCGCCGTGTTCGGCGGCAACGTCCGCGCCGCAGCGTCGGCTGGCAACGACAGCGGGCCCGACGTGAGCAGAACCTCGCCGGCCGGCAGCGGCGCCGGCGCGTCACCCGCGTTGAGCACGACCACGAACCCCGGACCGCGCCGGTAGGCCAGGCAGCCCTCGGGCGCGCCGAGCCAGGCGAACTCGTCGCCGCGCAGCTCGGGCACCTTGCGCCGCAGGGCCAGCGCCTGCTGGTAGAGCGAGAGCGTCGAGTCCGGGTCGGCCGTCTCGGCTTCGACGGTCAAGCCCGACCAGTCGCCGGGCATCGGCAACCAGGTCGACGTCCCGGTGGTGAATCCGTACGGCGGCGCCGAACCGTTCCACGGCAGGGGCACTCGCTCGCCGTCGCGTCCGCGCTCGGTGTGGCCGCTGCGCTCCCATGTTGGGTCCTGCAGCGCGGAATCCGGCAGGTCGACGTTCGGCAGGCCCAGCTCGTCGCCGTTGTAGACGTAGGCCGCGCCCGGCAACGACAGTTGCACCAGAGCCGCGGCCCGGCCGCGCGCGAGACCGAGAGCCCCGCCGCCGTAGCGCGTGACATGCCGCACGACGTCGTGGTTGGACAACACCCATGTGCACGGGGCCCCGACGCGAGCCATCGCCGAGAGCGAGCTGTCGATCGCGTCCCGGAACGTGTCGGCGCCCCAATGTGCTTGCTCCAGCCGGAAGTTGAAGGCGAGGTTCAGCTCGTCCGGACGGACGTAGCGCGCGAGCCGCTCGTCGTCGGGCACCCACGCCTCGCCGACTGCCATCCGATCGCCCGGGTAGGAGTCGAGCACGCGGCGGAACATCCGCAGGTGGTCGTGGACGCCGTCACGGTCCCAGCGCAGGTCGGCAAGGGACGGCATCGGGCCCTCGTGCCGCGCCGGCAGCCTGGAGAGGTCGACGTCGGGCAGGCCGGCCGGCTTGGCCATGCCGTGCGCGACGTCGACGCGGAACCCGTCGACGCCACGGTCGAGCCAGAAGCGCAGGATGCGCTCGAACTCGGCCGGCACTTCGGGATTGGCCCAGTTCAGGTCGGGCTGCTCAGGAGCGAACAGGTGCAAGTACCACTGGCCGTCCGGCAATCGGCTCCAGGCCGGACCACCGAAAACCGAAGGCCAGTTGTTCGGGGGCGACTCGCCGCGGCCCTCTCGGAAGATGAACCGCTCGCGCTCCGGACTGCCTGGCCCCGCCGCCAGCGCCGCCTGAAACCACACGTGCTGGTCGGAGAAGTGATTCGGGACGATGTCGACGGTGACGCGCAGCCGGCGCTCGTGCGCCGCCGCGACAAGCGCGTCGAAGTCCGCGAGCGTGCCGAACATCGGGTCGACGTCGCACGGATCCGCCACGTCGTAACCGCCGTCGGCCATCGGGGAACGGAAGAACGGCGAGAGCCACAGCGCCTCGACACCGAGCTCGACGAGGTAGTCCAGGTGCTCCCGAACGCCGATCAGGTCGCCGATGCCGTCGGCGTTGCCGTCGGCGAAGCTGCGCGGATAGATCTGGTAGAAGACGGTGTTGCGCCACCAGGGCTGCTCGGAAGTCACGACGGCATTGTGCCTGGCCGCGACCGCGACGCACGGATCGCCCGGATCATCCAGGGGTATTGCGCAGCGATTCGGCCGCCGACGTGAAGTACTGCCACATCGTCTCGTCGTACTCCGGGGCGAGGTCGAGCGAGTCGAGCGCCGCCCGCATGTGCCGCAACCACGCGTCGCGCGCGGCACTGCTGACGGCGAACGGCGCATGCCGCATCCGCAGCCGGGGGTGCCCGCGGGTCTGCGAATACGTCGACGGCCCGCCCCAGTACTGGATCAGGAACATCCGCAGACGCTCGGCGGCCGGGCCGAGATCGTCCTCGGGATAGATCGCGCGAAGCACGGGGTCGGCGGCCACGCCCGCGTAGAACGCGTCGACGAGGCGGCGGAACGTCTTCTCGCCGCCGATCGCGTCGAAGAGTGACGGCGGGCGAACGTCTGGGCCTGGGTGCACCCGTCCATTGTCCCGGTACGGTCTGCGGGCATGACCGATAACCCCGGTGGCAGGCAGTTCGACCTGATCGTCATCGGCCTCGGGCCGGGCGGCGAAGAGGTCGCCGAGCGGATGGCCGAGGCCGGCTGGTCCGTGCTCGGCATCGACTCGCATCTCGTCGGCGGCGAGTGCCCGTACTACGGCTGCATCCCGTCGAAGATGGTGATCCGCGGCGCCGAGGTGCTCGCCGAGGCACGGCGGATCCCCGAACTGGCCGGAGCGGCTGAGGTCAAACCGGACTACCGCACGGTCGCCACCCGGATCCGCGACGAGGCGACCGACAACTGGGACGACACCGTCGCGGTGGAACGGCTGGAGCGCCTCGGCGGCACGCTCGCCCGTGGCAGCGGTGTGTTGGCGGGACGAGCCGACGACGGGACGATCCTGGTACGCGTCGGCGAGGACGAGCATCGGGCAAGACACGTCGTGGTCGCCGTTGGCACCGCGCCCGCGATCCCGCCGATCGATGGTCTCGCCGACCTGGAACGAAGCGTGGACGGCCCGGTGTGGACGAACCGCGAGGTGCTGCAGGCCCGGCAGGCGCCGGCCAGCCTCGCCGTGCTCGGCGGCGGGCCGATCGGGGTCGAGATCGGCCAGGGCCTGGCCCGGTTCGGCACGCGGGTGACGGTGATCGAGTCGACCGAGCGCATCCTGCATCCGGAGGAGCCGGAGGCTGCCGAGGTGGTTGCCGACGTGCTGCGGCGCGAGGGGATCGAGCTGCACACGGGCGTCCGGGCGACGCGCATCGCGGCCGGCGGCGACGGCGTGGAGGTGAGCCTGTCCGACGGGGCCACAGTCACCGGCGAGAAGCTGCTGGTGGCGGTGGGACGCAGGTCGAACCTCGCTGACGTCGCGCTGGACTCTCTCGGATTAGACACCGGCGCGCGCACACTCGACGTCGACGACGGCATGTGCGTCGTCCGCGACGGCGGGCACGTCGACGGGCTGTACGCGATCGGCGACTCGACCGGCCGGGGTGCGTTCACGCACGTCGCCGTGTGGCAGGCGCGGGTGCTGATCGCGAAGCTGCTGCAGCGCGACGAACCGTTCGGCGGCTACCGGGGACTCGCCTGGGTCACGTTCACCGATCCTGAGGTCGGCCGGGTCGGGATGAGCGAGGCGCAGGCTCGCGAGCGCGGGATCGCCGTGCGCACCGCCAGCGCGCGCATCTCGTCGTCCACGCGCGGGTGGATCCACGGTCCGGGCAACGACGGGCTGGTCAAGCTGATCGAGGACGCCGATCGCGGCGTGCTGGTCGGCGCCACTGTGGTCAGCCCGTACGGCGGCGAAATCCTCGGCCTGCTCACCCTCGCCGTGCACGCCGAGGTGCCGACGTCCAGGCTGCGGTCGATGCACTACGTCTACCCGACGCTGCACCGTACGGTGCTCGACGCCGTGCGCGACCTCCACTAACTCAGGAGGGCGGCTCCTGCGGCTCGCCGGCCTCGATGTCCAGCCGTTCGAGGCGGTCACGGATGCGGCGGCGCAGTTCGCGTGCCGTCCGCCACTGTTCGAGCGGGCGCACCCGCACGACCAGCCGCAGCACGGTCTCGTACCGGGTGATGGACTCGACGCCCTGGACGTCGGGCTCGCCGATGAACACCGGGGCCCACTCGTCCTCGGCGTGCATCTCATCGGCGACCTCGCGCAGGGCGGCCGACGCGGCATCGATGTCGACGGACGCCGCGATCGGCACGTCCAGCACGACCTGCGCGTAGCCCTGGCTCTTGTTGCCGACCCGCACGACCTCGCCGTTGCGGACGTACCAGACGGTGCCGTTGATGTCGCGCAGCCGCGTCGTGCGCAGGCCCACCGCCTCGACCGTGCCGCTCGCCTGCTCGAAGTCGATCACGTCGCCCACGCCGTACTGGTCCTCGAGCATCATGAACATCCCGGCGAGGAAGTCCTTGACGATGTTCTGCGCGCCGAAGCCGAGCGCCACGCCCACGATCGACGTGCCGGCCACGAGCGGCAGCAGGTCGATCTTGAGCTCGCCGAGGATCAGCAGCGCGGTCATCACGAAGATCGCGAACGACACGAAGCTGCGCAGGACTGACGCGACGGTGGCCGCGCGCTGCTGGCGTCGCTCGGACAGCAGGCCGGCCGATTCGAGCAGTGCGGTCGTGTCGACCTTCTCCCGCAGCGGTCTGAGCAGCCGGGGGAGTGTCCCGCCGCGCACTGGATGGGTCAGCCGGTTGATCAGCCGGTGCAGGATCGCGCGCACGAGCACTGCCACGATGATGATCAGCAGGATGCGGATCGGCGTCTCGATCAGCACCTTGCTGTGCTCGTGCAGGAACGGGGGCAGGCGAGTCGGTGCGCTCACGCCGGATCACCTTGCCATGCCTGGCATTCGGGCGTCGAATGTACCGATTTGCACGACGCGCGACGCGCCCGACCGTGGGATACGGCGAAAGTACGTGCGCTCGCGCGCGCCGTCCGGTTGACTAAGCGCGGGAGCGTCGGCTCGGAGGTGTGCCGGTGTCGGGTGCGCTAGTGCTCAACGCGACGTACGAGCCACTGTGCGTCGTGCCGCTCCGGCGCGCGGTCGTCCTGGTGCTGGCCGAGAAGGCCGTGGTCGTCGAGGCCGGCGACGGGGTCATGCGATCGGCGCGTACCTCGATCCCGGTGCCCACCGTCGTGCGCCTGTCCCGCTATGTGCGCGTGCCGTACCGGCGCGAGGTGCCGCTGACCCGTCGGGCTGTGCTCGACCGCGACCGGCACGCATGCGCCTACTGCGGCACCCGGGCCGACACCATCGACCACGTCCGTCCGCGATCGCGCGGCGGCCAGCACATCTGGACGAACGTCGTGGCGGCATGCGCCCGCTGCAACCATCGCAAGGGCAACCGGTTGCTGTCCGAACTCGGTTGGCATCTGGTTTCCACACCCGCGCAGCCACCGGCAACGGTGGCTGTTGTTCTGGGTTGGGCGAAACGCGATCCGGCCTGGCAGCGCTACCTGGCCCTGGACTGGACGACCGCGCAGGTCGCGACGGCCTGACCGTCACAGTTCGAGCGCCCAGGTCTCCTCGACGAGGTCCGCGCCGAAACTGTGGTGAGGCGCCGACTCGACGAGTTCGAAGCCTGCCTCGACGTAGAGGTGTCGCGCGGCGGCCAGGATGCTCTGCGTCCACAGGACGAGACGCGAGTAGCCCGCGCCGCGCGCGAAGTCGACGCACTCGGTGACCAGCCGGCGCCCGACGCCCAGCCCGCGAGCCGACGGCTCGACTAGCAGCAGCCGCAACTTCGCTACGTCGGCTGGCCCGTCGGCGCGCACGCACATGATGCAGCCGGCGCGCTGTCCGTCCACGTCGGCGATCCAGGCGCGTTCGCGGGCCGGATCGTGCTGGGCGGCGAAGTCGCCGACGATGGTGGCGACGAGCGCCTCGAAGGTCGCGTCCCAGCCGTACTCGGCGGCGTACAGCTCGCCGTTGCGCTGCACGATCCAGCCGAGATCGCCGGCCTCGGGCGCACGGACCGTGACGTTGCCGGCGCGCGCCTCGGGTTCGAGCACCGTCCGGATGGTGTCCATCGCGCCGCGCAGGCGGGCCCGCTGGCCATCGGACAGCGGCGAGAGCAGCCGCGACACGTCGCTGCTCGCTCGCCGGTTGAGCTTGCCGAACGCTGCGCGGCCTTGCTTGGTCAGGGCGACAACCTGGCGGCGAGCATCTGACGCCGAGCGTCGCCGGGTGATCAGGTGGTCGGCGTCGAACCTGGTGAGGATGCGCGTGACGTAGCCGGCGTCGAGGGCCAGCCCACGCCGCAGCTCCGCGACGTCGACGGACTCGTGCTGCGCCAGCTCATAGAGTATCCGGGCCTCGGTAAGCGTGTACGGCGAATCGAGGTGGCCTTCGCCGAGTGCGCCGATCACCCGGGTGTAATACCGGTTGAAGCCGCGAACCGCGCCGACCGTGTCATCCATCGCCGACCTCCAGTCTTTGACTGAGTCAAAGGTATGGGACGGGCCCGCGACCCCGCAATCCCCGGCCGCTAGCGTTTCGGCCATGAGCGCGTTACAGCCCGCCTCGGCCCTCCGCTCCGCTCCTCGCTGCGTTCCTCGCTCGCTGGCGCTCGCTGCGGTACTCGCTGCGATGCTCGTGGAGAACCTCGGCTCATGACATTGCTGCACGATCTGACGGCCCTGGAAGCTGCCGCCGCGGTCCGCCGGCGCGAGGTCAGCCCGGTCGAACTCGTCGACCACGCGCTCGACCGGATCGACCGGCTCGACGGGCAGCTCGGCGCGTTCGTCACGATCACCGACGAGTCGGCACGTGCTCAGGCGAAGGCTTTCGAGCGCGAGGCGCTGAATGCAGCAGGCCCGCTGCCGCCGCTGTTCGGTGTGCCGACCGCGATCAAGGATCTGAACCTCACCAAGGGCGTCCCGACCAAGTTCGGCTCGACAGTGTTTGCCGACTTCGTGCCCGACCTCGACGACCACATCGTCGAACTGCTGCGCGGCGCCGGCACGATCAGCCTGGGCAAGACGGCGACGCCCGAGTTCGGCCTGCCGGCCTACACCGAGACCGACATCGGCCCGCCGACACGCAACCCGTGGGATACGACGCTGCTCTCCGGAGGATCGAGCGGGGGAGCGGCGGCGGCCGTGGCGGCGGGCCTGATCCCGCTCGCACAGGGCAGCGACGGCGGCGGATCGATCCGCATCCCGGCGAGCGCCTGCGGCCTGGTCGGGCTCAAGCCGGCGAGGGGACGCGTCTCCAAGGGGCCGCTCGACATCGACTCGTCCCGGCTGGCGGTCTACGGCGGGCTGGCCCGGACCGTGCGCGACGCGGCCGCCTTCCTGGACGCGGTGGCTGTCCCGCAGCCGGGCGACCCTGATCCGTTGCGGCCGCCCGCGCAGTCGTTCCTCAGCGCCTGCGACCTAGACCCGGGCCGGCTGCGCATCGGGCGGTTCATCGATCCGCCGATCGAGGCCGAGATCGACCCGCAGGTGCGTGACGCCTGGGAGCAGGCGAGCCGGTTGCTGGAGAGCCTCGGCCACCAGGTCGTCGACATCGTCTCGCCCGTGCCGGCAACTGCGGTCCCGGCATTCGAGACGGTCTGGTCGGTGTCGGCGCACATCGCGCCGGTCGACCCCGCGCGCGAACCCGAGCTGCGCCCGCTCACGCGCCACCTGCGCTCGCGCGGTGCGAAGGTGAGCGGGGTCGAGTACGCCCGCGCCGTCGGCACCCTGACGTTGCTGTCCCGCCAGGCGATCACGGTCACCAGCCACCTCGACGCGGTGCTCACCCCGACGCTCGCAATGCTGCCGCGTCCGGTCGGTTGGTTCGACGGTGACGGCGATCCGGCCGCCGACTTCGAGCGGCAGAAGCGATACACCCCGTTCACCGCCGTGGTGAACGCCACCGGCCAGCCGGCGATCTCGCTCCCCCTCTACCAGAGCCGAGAGGACCTGCCGATCGGCATCATGCTGATCGGCCGGCCCGCTGCCGAGGCGACCCTGCTGACGCTGGGCGCGCAGCTCGAGGCGGCGGCACCGTGGCGGGACCGTCATCCGGCGATCTGGACCGCATGACAGCGTGCCCGCTGCCGGGCGGATGACCGTGTTCGCTACGGTGTCCGGCGTGGGAGCGGAGATCGGGAGCCGGGCATGAGCATCGCGCAGACCGTGCTGGTGTTCGTCGGCATTCCGTCCGGCGTCGTCGCGGTGTTCGCCACGCTGATCTTCGGACGCAGCGAGCTGCGCCAGGCGAATCGGTACCGTCCCGGCAAGCCGTGGAACTTCTCGCCGGTCTGGTACGTGCCGCACCCCGAGGCGATGCGATCCGCTGCCGGCGAGCACCGTGCTCTCGGCGCGACGAAGCGGGCAGCGATCGAATCCGGCCAGGCGCCGACGCCGTCCGCCGTGGGGGGTGCCAGCGGTGAGTGGTGACTCGTCGGGCTCGAGCCCGGCACTCGGCGACGGGCCGAAGGCCGGCCGGGGCGACCCGAACGAGCCGTTCAGCCCGCGGCAGCTGGCCCGCATCGACGAGGCGCTGACGCTGTCAAGCCGCGAGACGGGCCTGACCTTCTCGGTCTACGTCGGCGAACTCGCCGAGCCGTCGCGGGCAACGGCCGAGAGCTTGTTCGAGAAGCTCGCCACCGAGGCCGACGGTGCCGTGCTGCTGGCTGTCTCGCCCGGCCAGCGCAGGGTGCACATCGTCACCGGCGAGACGTCGGCTGCGCGCCTGCCCAACCGCGCCTGCGCGCTGGCCGCGCTCGGCATGCGCGCCGCCTTCACGAACGGCGACTTGACCGGGGGCATCGTCACCGGGCTGCGCATGCTCGCCGACGCCGCCGGGCGCCCCTGACGCCGACTCAGCTAGCAGCCGCGTCGGCGGCGCGGGCCCGCAGTGCGCGGGCCACATCCGAGCGCCCTTCGCGCACCAGCCTGCGCAGCGCCGACGGCAGCTCGGCGCGGGCGAGGAACTCGTCCGCGGCGTCGAGGGTGTCCTGCGTGATCGTCGACGTCCAGGTCGGGAAGAGCCCGATCACGACGTTCTGCGCAACCTCGCTGGTGCGCCGCTCCCACACGCCGGGGACGGTCTCGAAGTACCGCTGCACGTACGGTTCGAGCAGCTTGCCCTGCGTGGCATGGGCGAATCCGCGGATGATCGCCTCCTGCATAGCGTTGGGCAGGGTGTCGTCCTCGGTCGCGAGCCGCCATGCCTCCGCCTTCGCCTCGGCGAGCGGATGCAGCGCGCGTGCCGTCGCCGCGTGCCGGAGCCCAGCCGCGGACGGGTCGCGGTCGAGCTCGGCCGCGATGTCGTCCGCGGACGCTCCGCCGTTAGCGCTCAGGGCATGCAAGATCGCCCAGCGGAGCTCTGCGTCGAGCGACAGGCCGTCGATGACGTCGGCACCGTCGAGCAGCGCACGCAGCACCGCCAGGTGCTCGGCGTCGCGCACGGAGCCGAGGAAGGCGTGCGCCCAGGCCAGCTGGTGATCAGAGCCTGGAGCCGCGGCATGTAACGCGGCGAACGCCTTCTCGGCCATCGCCCGATACCCGTGCGGTGCCCATGCCGGGTCCGCGTAGATCTCCAGCGCGCGCAGCGCCTGCCGGTTCAGCGACTGAAGCAGCCCGATGTTCGAGTCGGCCTCGGCGCCGGTCAGGACGAGTGAGAGATAGTCGCGTGTCGCCAGCTCGCCGTCCCGCGTCATGTCCCACGCCGCTGACCAGCACAGCGCACGGGGCAGCGAATCGGCCAGCCGCGCAATGCCGCCGTCGCGCAAGGCCCGCAGGCTGTGTTCGTCGAGGCGCAGCTTGCAGTACGTAAGGTCGTCGTCGTTGACGAGCAGCACGGCCGGCCGCGACACGCCGACGAGCTGATCGATGGGGGTGCGCTCGCCGGTCACGTCCAGCTCGACCCGATCCGTGCGGACCAGCTGCCCGGTCGTAGGGTCGTCGTTGTAGAGACCTACGGCGATGCGGTGGGGGCGCAGCACGTTCGACGTCGCGACGTCCTTCGGCGCGGCCTGGACGACCTCGAAGCGGGAGTACCGGCCCTCGTCGTCGATTGTGAAATCAGGGCGCATCGTATTGATGCCCGCGGTCTCGAGCCAGAGCTTCGACCACGATCCGAGCTCGCGCCCGGAGGATCGCTCGAGGGCGCTGAGCAGGTCGGCGAGTGTCGTATTGCCATATGCGTGCTCGGTGAAGTACTCGCGCAGGCCCGCGAGGAACTGCTCGAGGCCGACGTAGGACGCGAGCTGCTTGAGCACACTCGCGCCCTTGGCGTAGGTGATGCCGTCGAAGTTCACCTCGGCGGTCTGCACGTCCGGCGCGTCGGATGCGATCGGATGCGTCGTGGGCTGCTGATCCTGGCGGTAGGCCCAGGTCTTCTCGATGTTGGCGAACGTCGTCCACGAGTTCACCCAGCGCGTCGCCTCCGCCTGGCACAGCGCGGCGGCGTACGTGGCGAAGGACTCGTTGAGCCACAGGTCGTCCCACCAGCGCATCGTCACCAGATCGCCGAACCACATGTGGGCCATCTCGTGCAGGATCGTCTCGCCGCGGCGCTCGCGGCGTGCGTCGGTGACCTTGCCGCGGAACACGTAGTCCTCGCGGAACGTGACGCAGCCGGCGTTCTCCATCGCGCCCGCGTTGAACTCGGGGACGAACAGCTGGTCGTACTTGCCGAACGGGTACCGCACGCCGAAGTTCGCGTGGTAGTAGTCGAAACCCTGCTTCGTCACGGTGAATATCTCGGCAGCGTCGAGGTGCTTGGCCAAGCTCTGGCGGCAGAAGAGTCCCAGGTCGATGCCGTTGTGGTGATCGCGCACGACGTGATAGGGACCGGCGACGAGCGCGGAGACGTACGGGCTGATTCGCGGCGTCGTCGTGAAGTGCACCGTCTTGCCGGCACGCAGCTGCTCGGTCTGGGCCGGCGCGGCGTTCGACGCGACCTGCCAGTGATCCGGCACCGTCGCGTGGAACGTGAACGCCGCCTTGAGATCGGGCTGATCGAAGCAGGCGTAGACCCGCTTGGCGTCCGCGGTCTCGAACTGGCTGTACACGTAGATCTCGCCGTCGACCGGATCGACGAAGCGGTGCAGCCCTTCCCCGGTGTTCGTGTATGGCATCTCGGCCTCGACGACGAGGGTGTTGTCGTTGGCGAGGCCGGCCAGGACGATGCCGTCCGCGGGCTCGTAGCCGGCGACATCGACCGCCTGATCGTTGAGCGTCACCGAACGGATCTGCTCGGCGACCAGGTCGACGAACGTCGACGCGTCCGCCTGGTTAGCCGAGAAGCGGATCGTCGTCGTGGACCAGAACGTGCGATCCGTCGGCTTGCCGCCGCCGTCGGTGAGGTCGACCTTGACGTCGTAGGAGTCGACGTGGAGCAACTCGGCGCGGACGCTCGCATCCTCGCGCGTGAGGTTTGGCACGGACACGGGTGTGGGCTCCCTGGTCGCGATAAATGTTCAGTATTCACTTCACGGCTGCTGGGCGAGTCTTGCACGCCGGAGCCCGCGACGGTGCATCTACCTCAAATCCTCCTATGAGCGGTCATTGTGACGACCCCGTGCAGTTTCTAGGCTTGACACGTGCAGCGAGGCGACTTGGTTCCAGAATTCGAATTGCCCGATGAGGACGGCAAGCCGACGACGCTCGGCGATCTCGTCGCTGACGGCCCACTCGTGCTCTTCTTCTACCCGATGGCCATGACAGCGGGATGCACGAAGGAGAGCTGCCACTTCCGCGACCTCGCCGAGGACTTCAAGCAAGTCGGTGCGCGGCGGGTAGGGATCAGCACCGACCCGGTCGAGAAGCAACGGAAGTTTTCCGACCTGCACGACTTCGGCTACCGGCTGCTTTCCGACGTTGACGGGACGGTTGCGCGCATCTTCGGCGTGAAGCGCCGAATCGGGCTGCTGCCCGTCAAGCGCACGACGTTCGTGATCGGCACCGACCGGCGCCTCATCGACGTCATCTCCAGCGAACTGCACATGGACAAGCACGCGGACGAGGCGCTGGCCGTCCTGCGCCGTCGAAACACGTAGTGGTCGAGCGTTCAACTACCGAGCTAGGGTGGGTCGTATGAGCGCATTGCCGGCAGACACGACTCCTGACCGAGATGCCGTCGACTTCTGGTTCGATCCCGCCTGCCCGTTCGCGTGGGTGACGTCGCGGTGGATCCTCGAGGTCGAGAAGCATCGCCCGATCGACCTGAACTTTCACGTGATGTCGCTGTCGGTGCTCAACGAGGGTCGCGCCATGCCGGAGAAGTACCAGCAGGCGATGGACCGCGCCTGGGGCGCCGTCCGCGTACTGATCGCCGCCGAGCAACGCGAAGGAGCCGCTGTACTGCGCGACCTGTACACCGCGCTCGGCACGCGCCGTCACAACGAGGGCCGCGAGCTCGACCGCGCGGCGATTGCCGAGGCTCTCGACGAGGTCGGCCTGCCGGTATCACTCGCCGACGCCGCCGACTCGACCGAGTACGACGAGGCGCTGCGCAAGTCGCATCACCAGGGCATGGATCCGGTGGGCTACGAGGTCGGTACGCCGGTCATCCACGTCGACGGCACGGCGTTCTTCGGCCCCGTGCTCACCCGCATCCCGCGTGGCGAGGACGCCTTGCGGATCTGGGACGGCACCAGGTTGATCGCCGGGTACCCCTACTTCTTCGAGATCAAGCGCACCCGCACGGAGTCCCCGCGCTTCGACTGACGCCGGTCGTCGGCTGCGCCGGGCAACTGCAATGATGCCGGCATGCGCGTCTACCTCGGCAGCGACCACGCGGGATTCGAGCTCAAGGCTGCACTCGTCAAGCACCTGTCCGGTCTCGGCCACGAGCCGGTCGACTGCGGTGCGCTCACGCTCGACCTGGACGACGACTACCCGCCGCCGTGCTTCGCCGCAGCGACCCGCACGATCGAGGATCCGGGAAGCCTGGGCATCGTGATCGGTGGCTCCGGCAACGGCGAGCAGATCGCGGCGAACAAGGTCAAGGGCGTGCGCGCCGCCCTCGTGTGGAGCCAGGACACCGCACGGCTGGCCCGCCAGCACAACGACGCCAACGTCATGAGCATCGGCGCGCGCAACCATCCAATGGACGAGGCGCTCAGCCTGGCCGAGACGTTCCTCGCAACGCCGTTCTCGCAGGATCCACGTCACCAGCGCCGCATCGGCGAGCTCACCGAGTACGAGCAGACCGGCCGCGTCTAGGACCCGTTCTTCGGCGGCTTCCAGTGCCGGCGCACGAGCACGATCTCTTCCTCGGCCTGGGCCAGGTCGGCCTCGGTGGGCCGGTTCGCGTCGCGGGCGCGCATGGCGCGGACCGGGCCGAGCTGCGAGGAACCCGCGCCGACGAGCTCGCGCAGGCCGCGTTCGGTCGGGTCGTTGCGCGCGCGACGCTTCCCGGCGTCGGGCTTGGCAGCTTCCGGTTTGCCGACCTCGGGCTTGATTGGCGCGGGTTCGGCAGGCGGACGCGGAGGGGCCGGTCGCGGCGCGGCCTCGCGCTCTAGTGCGTCCGATTCGACCGTCCGAGATATGCCTTCGCCCGGCCGCCACACCGCCCGACGGCGGCGGCGCTGCCGCCGCTGTCCCTGCGGTACAGCGGATTCCTCGGTCACGAGAGGCAATCTTGCCCGATCGATCCGGATACCGATCGGTAAGTTGGACGGTCATGGACGAGAACCGGGCACGTCGCGTGGTTGACGCCTTGCGGGAACGCGGCATCGACGCACGCACGGCCAAGGAAGGCGTGTACCAGTTCGGCGTGCGAGTGAGCCTTCGCGACGGGCGCGAGGCGATCTGGGACTCCGACGGCACTGCCGGGCTCGAGGCCCAGGTGATGCGCGACGGAATGCTCGTCGGGTTCGTGCCGTCGATCGACGGCTCCGAGGACTTCGACGAGATCCAGGTGATCGACGCCATCGCTCGCACCGACTACGACCAGCCCGTCGCGCGCCTGCGCGCCACGGCCCCGCCCCCGGCCGAGCCACTGCCTCGCGCCGGCGGGGTGTTCCGCCGCTTCCTCGACGGCTTCCGCTACCGCTAGCGCGAGAGCGGATACCGCTGCTGCCGCTGTGGATCATGTGCAGATACGCCGGTCTCGGCGGGCGTATCTGCACAAGATCGCCAGCGGCCGCGCGACTCGCAGTAGCTCAGCTCCGGCTCGCGCCCGGTACCTGCTTGGTGGAGACGTTGATGCGGTTCCAGAGGTTGACCAGGCCGATCGACACGACCAGTGCGCCGAGGTCCTGTTCGTCGTAGTGCCGGGCGGCGCCGTTTGTCTTACAGCGCCTGGCGATTGCGGCCGATACGTCGAACATTTTTGCAACATGGCCCCAGGGTCAGACCCATGTACCCCGTACGGAGCGGGCGACGGGAATCGAACCCGCGTCATCAGTTTGGAAGACTGAAACTCTGCCATTGAGCTACGCCCGCGAGCGGCCCGCACGCGTGCACGCCACTTGCGACAGACAGGTTACCGTCCCGGCGGGGTCAAACCCGCTATCCGCTGCGCCCGTACACTTGCGGGCGTCAGCGCCCGGGGTGTGGCGCAGCTTGGTAGCGCACTCGCTTTGGGAGCGAGGGGCCGTGGGTTCGAATCCCGCCACCCCGACCGATCCTGGCTGAGTCACACCCGGCCGCCGTCCCGCCTAGCCAGCACGTCGAGGAGCGATCACCACCGTGAAGAGCAGCGTCGAGAACGTGGGCCCGACCCGCGTCAAGCTGGCCGTCGAGGTTCCGTTCGACGAGCTGAAGTCCAGTCTGGACGCCGCCTACAAGAAGATCGGGTCGCAGGTGCGGATCCCGGGCTTCCGGCCCGGCAAGGCTCCCGCGCGCATCATCGACCAGCGGGTCGGGCGTTCGGCGGTACTGGAGGAGGCGGTGAACGACGCGCTGCCGCGGGCCTATTCTGAGGCGGTACGTGAGAGCGGGGTGCGCGCGCTGGGCCAGCCCGAGATCGAGGTGACCAAGCTCGACGACGGCACGTCGCTCAGCTTCACCGCCGAGGTCGACGTCCGGCCGGAGATCACCTTGCCGTCCCTCGAAGGCGTCGAGGTCACCGTCGACGACATCGAGGTCACCGAATCCGAGATCGACGAGCAGCTCGACTCGCTGCGCGAGCGGTTCGCGACGCTGACCGGCGTCGAGCGCCCGGTCGAGACCGGCGACTACGTCTCGATCGACCTGACCGCCAGCGTCGACGGCGAGGAGGTCGAGGGCGGCTCGGCGACCGGGCTGTCCTACGAGGTCGGCGCGGGCGACCTGATCGACGGCATCGACGAGGCGATCGTCGGCAAGTCGGCAGGCGAGACGGTGTCGTTCGCGACGACGCTGCGGCAAGGCGACAAGGCCGGCGAGCAGGCTGACGTCGCGGTCACCGTCAACTCGGTCAAGCGCAAGGAACTGCCCGAAGCCGACGACGAGTTCGCCCAGCTGGCCAGCGAGTTCGACACAGTCGAGGAATTGCGAGCCGACCTTCGCGAGCGGCTGATCCGCGCCAAGACGCTCGGGCAGGGTAGCCAGGCACGCGAGAAGTTGCTCGAGAAGCTTGTCGAGTCCGCCGACTTCCCGCTGCCCGAGTCGGCCGTCAACGCCGAGATCGGCTACCGCGAGCACGATGTCGTCCACTCGCTCGGCCACGACGACAAGCTCTTCGACGAGTTGCTCGCCGGGCAGGGCAAGACCCGCGACGAGTTCACCGCCGAGCTGCGCGAGTCGGCCGAGAAGTCGGTGCGCGCGCAGTTCCTGCTGGACGCGATCGCCGACGCCGGGCAGGTCAACGTCGGCGACGCCGAGCTCACCGAGTACATCGTGCGGCAGGCGGCGAACTACGACATGCCGCCGAAGGAGTTCGCCGACCAGATCGTGCAAGGCGGCAACCTGCCGGCGATGGTTGCCGACATGCGCCGCACCAAGGCACTCGCGACGGTGCTCGAATCGGCGACGATCACCGACGCGTCCGGCAACAAGGTCGACCTCTCGGCGCTGGCGCTCTCGACGGCCCAGGTCGCGGACGCCGCGCCGGACGTTCCCTCGGACGCGTGAGCACTCCCGGTCACGCCGTGAGCGAAAACGAGCGATCTCGGGAGTCGGCGACCACCCTGGTCCGTTAGGTTCGAATGACAGCCAACCTGAGCAGTGAAGGAAGGTCCGCACCGTGAGCCGCTTCGATTCCAAGCCGGAGATGCGCAGTCCCGGCGCCGGCATGAACCTCAACGACTCCGTGTACGACCGGCTGCTGCGTGAGCGGATCATCTTCCTCGGCCAGCCGGTCGACGACGCGATCGCCAACCAGATCTGCGCCCAGCTCCTGCTGCTCGCTGCCGAGAGTCCCGAGCGCGACATCAACCTGTACATCAACTCGCCGGGTGGTTCGGTCACCGCTGGCATGGCCATCTTCGACACCATGGAGCTCATCGAGTGCGACGTCGCCACCTGGGCGATGGGTTTCGCGGCCTCGATGGGGCAGTTCCTGCTGTCTGCCGGCACGCGAGGCAAGCGCTACGCGCTGCCGCACGCGCGCATCCTGATGCACCAGGGCTCGGCGGGCCTGGGCGGCACGGCGTCCGACATCAAGATCCAGGCCGAGCAGTGGAACCTCAGCAAGCAGGAGATGGCCGAGATCACGGCCCAGCACACCGGCCAGACCGTCGAGCAGATCATCGCCGACGGCGACCGTGACCGCTGGTTCACCGCGCAGGAGGCGCTGGACTACGGGTTCGTCGACCACATCGTCCGCCGGGCCAGTGAGGTTCCGGGCGGGGTGTCACCCACGGAGTGAGAGAGAGTCTGACTGTCATGAGCGAACTGATCACGCCGCGGGGCGCGTCGGCCCGGTACGTCCTGCCGTCCTTCGTCGAGCGCACGAATTACGGCATCAAGGAGTCGAACCCGTACAACAAGCTCTTCGAGGAACGAATCATCTTCCTCGGAGCGCCGATCGACGACGTCGTCGCCAACGACGTCATGGCCCAGCTGATCGTGCTGGAGTCCACCGATCCCGACCGCGACATCCAGATCTACATCAACTCGCCGGGCGGCTCGTTCACGGCACTCACCGCGATCTACGACACGATGCAGTACGTCCGGCCCGAGATCCAGACGTACTGCATGGGCCAGGCAGCGTCGGCGGCCGCGGTACTGCTCGCGGCGGGCACCAAGGGCAAGCGGTTCGCGTTGCCGCAGTCGCGGATCCTGATCCACCAGCCCTCCGGCGGCACCGAGGGCCCGATGCAGATCTCCGACCTCGACATCCAGGCACGTGAGATCCAGCGGATGCGCGAGCTGATGGAAGAGACGCTGGCGCGGCACACCGGCCAGACCGTCGAGACTGTGCGCGCCGACATCGAGCGCGACAAGATCTTCACAGCGGAGCAGGCCAAGGAGTACGGCATCGTCGACGACGTGATTGCCACCCGCAAGGTCACGAACTAGCCGGTAGGCGGGTCCGCGCCAGTCGGCCACGTGCGGCGCGCCGGGCACTGATTGCGGGGGACTTCCCGGGGGTTAACGGGTACCGTTCGGGTTCTGGGCTCCGCACAACCAGAGGGGAACCGATAGCTCGTGGCACGTGTCGGCGAGACAGGTGATCTGCTCAAGTGCTCCTTCTGCGGAAAGAGCCAGAAGCAGGTCAAGAAGCTGATCGCCGGCCCCGGCGTGTACATCTGCGACGAATGTATCGATCTGTGCAACGAGATAATCGAGGAAGAGCTGGCCGAGACCAGCGAGTTCAGCTTTGACGAGCTGCCGAAGCCCAGCGAAATCTACGAATTCCTGAACAGCTACGTCGTCGGTCAGGATCAGGCCAAGAAGACCCTGGCCGTCGCCGTCTACAACCACTACAAGCGGGTGCAGGCCGGCACCGACGGCAAGCCGCGCAACGCCGAGGCGAACGTAGAGCTGGCCAAGTCGAACATCTTGCTGCTCGGCCCCACCGGATCCGGCAAGACGCTGCTCGCGCAGACGCTGGCCCGCATGCTGAACGTCCCGTTCGCCATCGCCGACGCGACCGCGCTCACCGAGGCCGGGTACGTCGGCGAGGACGTCGAGAACATCCTGCTCAAGCTCATCCAGGCAGCCGACTATGACGTCAAGCGTGCCGAGACGGGCATCATCTACATCGACGAGGTCGACAAGATCGCGCGCAAGGCCGAGAACCCCTCGATCACGCGGGACGTCTCCGGCGAGGGCGTGCAGCAGGCCCTGTTGAAGATCCTTGAAGGCACGACCGCGTCGGTGCCTCCGCAGGGCGGCCGCAAGCATCCGCATCAGGAGTTCATCCAGATCGACACGACCAACGTGCTCTTCATCGTCGGCGGCGCGTTCGCCGGGCTCGACACCATCATCGAGGCACGCATCGGCAAGAAGGGCCTCGGCTTCGGCGCGGAGCTGCGCACCAAGTTCGAGCGCGATCAGACCGATGTCTTCTCCGACGTCATGCCCGAGGATCTGATGAAGTTCGGCCTGATCCCCGAGTTCATCGGCCGCCTGCCGGTCATCACCTCGGTGCGTCCACTCGATCGCGACGCGCTGGTCCAGATCCTCACCGAGCCGCGCAATGCGCTGGTCCGGCAGTACAGCAAGCTCTTCGAACTCGACAACGTCGAACTCGAGTTCAGCGACGACGCCCTCGAGGCGATTGCCGATCAGGCCGTACTGCGGGGTACGGGCGCCCGCGGCCTGCGGGCGATCATGGAAGAAGTGCTGCTGTCGGTGATGTACGAGGTGCCCTCTCGCGAGGACGTCGCCCGCGTCGTCATCACCCGCGAGACCGTGCTCGACAACGTGTACCCCACGCTCGTGCCGCGCGAGGCGCCCAAGCGCGAGCGTCGCGAAAAGTCCGCCTGACGGCCGCTCGCTCACCCGCAACAACCCCGCCTGTACTGGCTCACTGGCAGCAACCCGCCCAACCTCCTCCTGATATCAACGTCCTGTGCGTCCGCCCTCGCCGGCGACCAGCCGATTCGTTGATCATGTCGCGCTTGACTACTCGCTGAGCGTTGATCGCGAGGTCAAAGGCGACATGATCATGGATCCCACGAACCGCAAGCCGCCGGGCGAACCGCAATCGCGCCGGCGGCACCGAAACCGGCGGGCTTTCCGACCCGATCGCTCTATTCGTAGTGCAGCGCTTGTAGCGGATCGAGGCGGGCGGCACGCCTGGCAGGGAACACCGCGGCGAAGATCCCGACCACGACCGCGACGATCGCGAAGATGACGAGCTGCGGCACCGGCAGGACGAACTCGATGAAGTCGATCCGAGCCGCGAGCAACCCGGAGAGGATGAGCCCGAGGACGATGCCGAGCACGGCGCCGATCAGCGCGGTGACCACACTCTCGTGCCTGATCATCTGCCTGGTTTGGCGGCGGGTCATGCCGATGGCACGCAACATGCCGAGCTCGCGCGTCCGCTCGAAGACGGTGAGCACCAGCGTGTTGACGATGCCGAAGATGCTCACAACGACCGACAGCGCTAGCAGCACGTAGAGGATGTTCAGGATGTTCTTCACGCCTGCGATCTGGTTGTGCTTGAACTGCGCGCGGGTGACCGCCTTGGCGTTCGGGAAGTCAGTGAGGGACGACTTGAGTGCTTGCGTGTTGGCGGCGTTCACCCCACCCTGCATGCGCACGAACGAGAACAGGTTCCTCGGCTGCTCGTAGTTCTTGTCGAAGGTCGCGCTCGAGATCGTCACCGCACCGAACGGCGACCCGCCGGGCGGCGGCTTGAACACGCCGGCCAGCCGCAGGTCGAGCTTGCCGTTGGTCGGCGTCTGTACCGAGATCGGCGATCCGATCGCCAGGTGATGGTTCTTCGCATAGTCGTTGTCGACGAACGCCCCGTTGGCGCCGAGTTGCCCGATGACGGCCGGCGAGCCTTGCGTCCAGTTGAGCGTGAGTACATCGGCGGCGGACGGGTCGACCGCGGTGACGGTGACCGTCTTGCCGAAGATGCGACCGTCGCCGGCCCGGACGCTGGCAATCGACTCGACGCCGGAAGCCTTGGCCGCGGCCGCCGCGACGCTCGTCGGGAGCGGATCGAAGTTGTTCTGCGCGGTGATCGCGTAGTCGGAGGTGAAGATCTTGTCGACCGCGTCCTCGAACGGCTTGATGATGCCGGCCGCGAGCGCGGCGACCAGGGTGACCAGCGCGAGACCGATCATCAGCGCGGCGGCGGTCGCGGCAGTGCGTTGCGGATCGCGCTTGCCGTTCTCGCTGCCGATGGTGGTCGACGATCCCTCGGTGAGCACGCCCGGGAACTCGATCGGCCACTCCGGCTGCCAGCGGGTCACGCCGCGCCGCAGCGACATGATCAAGACGAGGACGAGCAGGATCGGGTTGAGGAAGGCACCAAGCACCCCCAAGGCGATCCGCTCGCCACGCGGCCCCGGCCCCCAGAAGGCATGGCGCAGCAGCCAGAACGGCAGCGTGAAGAACGGCCACACCAGTACCGAGAACGCGACGACCGACCAGCGCGCGACCGGGTTCGCTGCCACCGCAAGCGGACGGACCAGTCGCGAGGAGAAGATCGCGACGCCGATGAACACGAGCAACGCGCCCACGAGCATGAACGTGAGCACCTGCGCCGTCCCGAGACCGTGGAGGAACAAGCCGATCAGCAATCCCGCGAAGCCGATCGCGATGACGAGCGCGGCACCCGCGCCGCGGAATCGGTGGAAGCGCCCCGGTGCCAGCTTCGCGCCTTCGCGGACGGCGGCGATCGGCGGGACCCGGGTCGCCCGTAACGCAGGCCGGAGGCTCGCCAGCAGGGTGATCAGCGTGCCGACCAACAGCGAGACGACGATGGTTCGCGTCTCGAAGACCAGGCCGTTGTTGGGCAGGGTGAAGCCCACGGCGTCGAAGAGCTTGAACAGGCCCTTTGCCAGCGCGAGGCCCAGGAACAGCCCAGCCGTAGCAGCCACTGCTCCCAGGACGAGCGCCTCGACGATCACCGAGCCGAGCACCTGGCGGCGCGACGCCCCGAGCGTGCGCAAGGTCGCGAACTCGCGACTTCGCTGAGCAATCGTGATCGACAGCGAGTTGGCGATCACGAACGATCCGACGAACAATGCGATGCCGCCGAACGCCAGCAGGAACGTCTGCAGGAACGAGATGAAACTCGTCGTGTCGGACGCGGCCTTCGCCGCCTGCTCCTGTCCAGTGCGCACCTGCGTGCCCGGCGGCAGGATCTTCTGCACGCTCGCGAGCAACTGCTGCGGCGCCACGCCGTCCTTCGCGGCGATGAAGATCTCGTCGAGCTTGCCCTCCTTGTCGAACAACTGCTGCGCGGTAGCGAGGTCGAATCCGCCGATCGTCGCGCCGCCGAGTGAAGACACCGAGCCGAACTTGATCAGTCCGGAGATGCGCAGGCGCACAACCGGTCCGCGCGACTGGACGCCGATCGTCTGGCCGACCGCAAGGTGCTTCTTGCTCGCCGTGGACCTGTCGACCACGACGTCGCCCGCCTTCGGCCACGCGCCCGACACGAGCGTGAGCGAGTTGAGCTCCGGCTTGGACGGATCGACGCTGAAGCCCAGGTTGGGCGCCCCGCCGAACGCGATCGCCTTGCCGTCCTTGCCGATCAGGTGTGCGTCGCCGGTAACGACACCGGTGGCGGCTCCGACCTCGGGCAGCGCCGTCACCTTGTCCAGCAGGGATTGCTCGAACGACGGCGCCGTCGAGCTGCTGTTGCCGCCGAGGTTGAACGCGGACTTGCCCGTGATCGCGGCGTCGGTGTTCTTGTACGTCTGCTCGAAGATCGAGTCGAACGCGGTCGAGATCGAGTCGGTGAGCACGTATGTGCCGGCGACGAGCGCTACGCCGAGCACGACACCGAGGGCGGTGAGGACAGACCGCAGCTTGCGCCCGAGCAGGCCACGCAGTGCGAACTTGATCATCGGCCGCTGAGGTTCTCGATCGCGGTGAGGATCTCGTGCGGGCTCGAGCGGGGCAGCTCCTGCACGATCTGACCGTCGTCGAGGAAAAGCACGCGGTCGGCCATCGAGGCCGCCGTGGCGTCGTGCGTGACCATGACGGTGGTCTGCCCGTATGCCTCGACCGAGCCGCGCATCAGGGCGAGGATCTCGCCGCTGCTCGTCGAGTCGAGGTTGCCGGTCGGCTCGTCGGCGAACACCACGGTCGGCCGCGAGACGAGAGCCCGCGCGATCGCGACGCGCTGTTGCTGTCCGCCGGACAGCTCGGCCGGGCGATGCCGCAGCCGATCCGTCAGGCCCACCCGCTCGACGAGATCGTCGAACCACGCAGGATCCGGTTTCTCGCCGGCGATCGTCAGCGGCAGCAGGATGTTCTCGCGCGCGCTGAGCATCGGCAGCAAGTTGAAGAACTGGAAGATGAACCCGATGTGCTGTCGGCGCAGCCTGGTCAGCGGGGTGTCGGCCAGCGTGGTGATTTCGGTGCCGGCGATGTACACCGAACCCGACGTCGGCTTGTCCAGCCCGGCGAGGATGTGCATGAGCGTCGACTTGCCCGACCCGGACGGCCCCATGACGGCGGTCATCCGGCCGACCGGTATGTCGACGCTGACGCCGCGAAGCGCGGCAACCGCTGTATCGCCCTCGCCGAAGACCCGCGAAAGGTCTGCTGCGACGACCACGGTCGCGCTGTCGCCGTTACCCATTGGCCCTCCCTCTGGATGTGTCGCGGGCCTCGCTGCCTCCGACCCGGAGGAGTCTCCCACGACAACGGGCCCAAGGTGGGGCAAACTCAGCTGGACGTCAGGACACGATCGGTGCTCGCGCCGGCGGACCGGCACGCGCCGAGCAACCAACGGCCGAGCGTCAGCGGGGCGAGCATGCCGAGCAGACCGGCGATCAGGAAGATCTGCCGCGGGCTGGCGAACGCTGCCAGGACACCGCCGAGAACGAACGCAGCGATCATCGCCGCTGACGTCACGCCGCCCGCCGCCGCCGAGACTCGGCCGCGGGCGTGCTCCGGAGCCCGCATCATCACCAGTGCGCCGGCCCCGACATTGAGCAGGCCGTTGGCGGCGCCGCCCACGACGGCGACCGGCAGCAGCCACGCGACGCCCGGGGCCACGGTGTAGCCGAGCATCGACAGTGACAGCGCGATCGTGCTCGCGAGCACGACTCGCGCGAGCGCCAGCTGGCCGGTCCATCGCCCGCCGGCGAGTGAGCCGAGCAGCATGCCCGCGCCCCACGTGCCGCCCAGCACGCCGTACCAGGTCGCGGTCGATTGCAGCGTGTCGCGCACCAAGTAGACGTCAACGACGTTCACCACCGCCCCGAGCACGATGAACACCGCGAGCGTCGTCAGCAATGCCGCGATGACCGGGTCGTCCCGGACGACGGTGTAGCCGCGGCGCCGCTCGCGTGGCGTCGCCGTCTGCGCCACGTGACGGCGGGTGCGCACCACCAGGCCGCCGAGCGCCACGATCACGAACGTCGCTGCGTCGACCAGCAGCGGCACGCGCGCGCCGTACAGACCGGTTAGCGCGCCGCCGACTGCGGGCGCGGCGATCCCGGCGGCCGTCCGGACCGCTTGCGACATGCCCATAGCCGCAGGGAGCTGATCCGCGCCGACGATGCTCGGCTGCAGCGCCTGCCAGGTCGCACCGTTCACCGCCTGGCCGGCGCCGAGCACGGCGACCGTGCCGAGCACGAGCGGGACGCTGTGCACCTGCACGAGCACGAGACAGGCCGCCGTCTGGGCAACTCCGGACCAACCGAGCAGCATTCGGCTGTCGTACCTGTCGACGAGAGCGCCGGCGATCGGAGCCAGCAGTACGAGTGGCGCCATGCCGGAGACGAGGAGCGCCGCGATCCACCACGCGCCCGCGCCGCTGTCGTGCAGCCGGAGCGTCAGCGCGACGAGTGCGGCCTCGTCGCCGAGCAGCGAGACCGCGCGCGCAATGACGGCGATCCACAGGTCGCGGTTGCGCCGGAGCGGCGAAGACGTGAAAGACATATTGTGAAGTTATTACTTCACATCAGTCGAGTCAAGTGTTAGACATCCCGTACCGTATGACCGTGGCGAAGCCGAAGCGGGCGGCGAAACGCGATCGCGAACCGGTCGTGCTCACCGACCCGCGCGCGATCAAGGCACTCGCCCATCCGGCCCGGCTAGCCGTGCTCGACGAGCTGTTCGCCGGCCGCGAGCTGACGGCCACCGAGTGCGCCGAGATCGCCGGGCTCTCGCCCAGCGCGATGAGTTATCACCTGCGCGCGCTGCAGAAATGGGGAATCGTCGAACCGGCCGGCACTGCCGCCGACGGGCGGCAGCGTCCGTGGCGGGCAGCCGGCCGGGGCCTGCGGATCGAGTCCGCCGAGCCTCGGGTGTCGGCGGTGGCTGAGGCCGCGCTGACCCAGCGGCTGCTCGACCGCACCCGGCGCGAGGTGCTCAGCTGGATCTCCCGAGACCGGGCCGCGGACAGGTGGCGCGAGCTCACTACGGTCGCCAGCGGCGCGCGATGGATGACTGAGGACGAGGCCGAGAAGTTCGTCGCCGCGTTCGACGAGCTGCTGGACAAGCACCGTCGGGTGGAGGACAGGAAGCAGCCAGGCGCCCGCCGCGTGCGCGTCTCGTTCGTCCTCGTCCCGTCCGACGAGCCCGGCGACTGACGGGCGGGCGGCCCCGCGATAACCGCCCGACGCGGCGTGAGGCCCGTCCGTACCATGCTTCCGTGACCGAGAGCCGCACCGAGATCGCTTCGAGTCTGCCGACCCGCTACGCACCGGCGGAGGTAGAGGGTGCGCTGTACGAACGGTGGATCGAGCGCGGCTACTTCACGGCCGACGTCAACAGCGACAAGACGCCGTACACGATCGTGCTGCCGCCGCCGAACGTCACGGGCAGCCTGCACATCGGCCACGCGCTCGGCCACACGCTGATGGACGCGCTGACCCGCCGCAAGCGGATGCAGGGCTTCGAGGTGCTGTGGCTGCCCGGCATGGACCACGCCGGTATCTCCACCCAGACGCTCGTCGAGCGGCACATCGGCGAGACCGAGGGCAAGAGCAAGCACGACTACAGCCGCGAGGAGTTCGTTGCGAAGGTGTGGGCGTGGAAGGAGGAGTACGGCGGCAAGATCCTCGGCCAGATGCGGCACCTCGGCGACGGCGTCGACTGGACTCGCGAACGCTTCACCATGGACGAGGGGCTCTCGGCCGCGGTCCGGACGATCTTCAAACGGCTCTACGACGACAACCTGATCTACCGCGCCGAGCGGATCATCAACTGGTGCCCGCGCTGCCTGACCGCGCTGAGCGACATCGAGGTCGACCACTCCGACGACGACGGCGAGCTGATCTCCGTCCGCTACGGCGAGGGTGACGCGTCGGTCGTTGTGGTCACGACCCGCGCCGAGACGATACTCGGCGACACGGCGGTCGCCGTGCATCCGGACGACGACAGGTACGCGCACCTGGTCGGCCAGACCGTGACGCTGCCGCTGACCAACCGGCGCATCCCGATCGTCGCCGACGAGCACGTCGACCCGGCGTTCGGCACCGGCGCGGTGAAGGTGACTCCGGCGCACGATCTGATCGACTTCGAGATCGGGCGGCGGCACGGGCTACCCAGCCTGGTGATCATGAACGAGCGCGCGATCATCACCGCGCCCGGGCCGTTCCAAGGACTGGACCGCCTCGAGGCACGCTCGGCGGTGGTCGGTGCGCTGCGCGAGGAGGGGCGCATCGTCTCCGAGAAGCGCCCGTACGTCCACGCGGTCGGCCACTGCTCGCGGTGCAACACCGTCATCGAACCGCGCCTGTCGCTGCAGTGGTTCGTGCGCGTCGAGACGCTCGCGAAGGCAGCAGCCGACGCGGTGCGCGAGGGCCGGGTCGCCATCGAGCCGCCGACGCTGGCCGCGCGTTACTTCGACTGGGTCGACAACATGCACGACTGGTGCATCAGCCGCCAGTTGTGGTGGGGGCACCGGATCCCGGTGTGGTACTCGCCGGACGACGACATGGAGTGCTTCGGCCCGGGCGAGGCGCCGCCCGCGGGCTGGACGCAGGATCCGGACGTCCTCGACACCTGGTTCTCGTCCGCGCTGTTCCCGTTCTCGACGCTGGGTTGGCCGGACGAGACGGCCGACTTGAAGCGGTTCTATCCGAACGACGTGCTCGTCACCGGCTACGACATCCTCTTCTTCTGGGTCGTGCGGATGATGATGTTCGGCCTGTACGCGATGGACGAGGTGCCGTTCCGGACGGTCGTGCTGCACGGCCTGATCCGCGACCAGAGCGGCAAGAAGATGTCGAAGTCCAGGGGCAACGTCGTCGACCCGCTGGACTGGATCGACGCCTACGGCGCCGACGCCCTCCGCTTCACGATGGCCCGCGGCGCCAACCCCGGAACCGACGTCCCGGTGGGCGAGGAGTGGGTGCAGGGTTCGCGCAACTTCTGCAACAAGCTCTGGAATGCCACGCGGTTCGCGCTGCTCAACGGTGCGACCGTGTCGGGTGAGCTGCCGACGGAATTGCCGGACGCCGATCGGTGGATCCTCTCGCGCCTGCAAGCCGTGATCACCGAGGTCGACGCGCTCTACGAGCGCTACGAGTTCGCCAAGATCGCAGACCTGCTCTACCACTTCGCCTGGGACGAGGTGTGCGACTGGTACGTCGAGCTGGTCAAGATCTCGCTGGCGTCCGACACCGCTCCGGCCACGCGTCGCGTCCTCGGCGAGGTCTTCGACGCGCTGCTGCGGCTGCTGCACCCGATGGTGCCGTTCGTGACCGAGGCGCTGTGGACGTCGCTCACCGGTGGCGAGTCGGTCGTCGTCGCGCCGTGGCCGGTTGCCGATCCGTCGCGCGCCGATGCCGGCGCGGAGCGAGCGGTCGCCGCGATCCAGGCCGTCGTCACGGACGTTCGGCGGTTCCGCTCCGACCAGGGGGTCAAGCCGTCACAGCGCGTCGCGGCCCGGCTGTCCGGCCTGTCGGCCGGCGAGGCGGAGATCCGGTCGCTGGTGCGGCTCGAGGTCGCCGGCTCGGACTTCGTGCCGACCGCGTCACTGACGACAGCCGGTGGCGTCACGGTCGAGCTCGACCTGTCCGCAGCGATCGACGTCGCCGCCGAGCGGGCCCGGTTGGCGAAGGAGCTCGCCGCCGCGCGCAAGGAGCGTGACGTCAACGCCGCGAAGCTCGGCAACGACGCGTTCACCGGCAAGGCTCCGGACGCGGTCGTGGCCAAGGTGCGCGACCGGCTCGTCGCCGCCGACGCCGACATCGCGCGCATCGAGGCGGCACTCGCCGCGCTCGCGCCGTTATGACGGTCACCGTGCGCCCGGCGGTCGAGGCCGACGTCGAGGCGATCCGCGTGGTCGGCCTCGTGACCTGGCCCGCTACCTACGAGGCGGTCGCCGGGCGCGAGTACGTCACGCAGGGCCTCGAACGCTGGTGGTCGACCGATGCCGTGCGCGACAGCATCGGCCGCGGTGGCGTGTTCGTCGGCGAGCTCGACGGCGTCGTCGTCGGGATGGCGTCGGTCGGTGAACGAGACGGCGAGCCGTACCTGTGGAAGCTGTACGTCCTGCCGGATCGCCACGGTCTCGGTGCCGGGTCCGCTCTGCTCGCCGCCGTTGTCGACTCTCTGCCTGCCGGTTCGACGCGGCTGGGCCTGGACTACGTCGACGGCAACGAGCGAGCCGCCGCGTTCTACCGGGCGCGCGGCTTCCGGGTCACGGGGCGCACGCCATCCCCGCTCGGCGTCGGCCCGGACGAGATCCTCATGGAACTGCCGCTCGCAGGCCGACGTCCGCAGCGAACTCCGTAGACTCGGGCGCCGTGGCGGTGACTGAAGTGAAGCGATACGCCGACCTCCTGCGCATGGCCGAGGTCGACATCACGAGCCGGTGGGGCGAGGGCCGGATGAGCCCCACGAAGGAGCGCATCGAGGCACTCGTCGATCTGCTGGGTCAGCCGCAGCGCTCGTTCCGCTCGATCCACCTGACCGGCACGAACGGCAAGACGAGTACGGCGCGGATGGTCGACGACCTGGTGCGCGCCTTCGGGCTGCGAACCGGCCGGTTCACCAGCCCGCACCTGGCCGACATCACCGAGCGCATCGTCGTGGACGGCGAGCCGGTCAGCGCCCGGACGTTCGTCGAGGCGTACCGCGAGCTCGTGCCGTTCGTCGACCTCGTCGACGGCCAGTTCGACATCAATCTGAGCTTCTTCGAGGTCATGGTCGCCCTCGCGTACTCGATCTTCGCCGACGCGCCGGTCGACGTGGGGATCGTCGAGGTCGGCCTCGGCGGTGAGTGGGACGCCACGAACGTCATTGACGCCGAGGTCGCGATCGTGACGCCGATCGACCTCGACCACACCCAGCTGCTCGGCGACACGGTCGCCGAGATTGCCAAGGAGAAGGCGGGTGTCATCAAGCCTGACGCCACGGCGATCATGGCCGCCCAGCCGGCCGAAGCCGCGGCCGAGCTGCTGCGCCGGGCCGCCGATGTCGGTGCGTCCGTGGCCCGCGAGGGGCTGGAGTTCGGCGTGCTCGATCGCCGCGTTGCGGTCGGAGGCCAGGTGATGAACCTGCAGGGACTCGGCGGTGTGTACGACGAGGTCTTCGTACCGCTGCACGGTGCCTACCAGGCGCAGAACGCGGCTCTCGCACTCGCGGCCGTCGAGGCGCTGCTCGGCGTGGGGGCGGCGTCCGGTCCGCTCGACGTCGCGACGGTGCGCGAGGTGTTCGCCGACGTCCGCTCGCCGGGACGCCTCGAAGCCGTGCGTGCTGCCCCGACCGTGCTGGTCGACGCGGCGCACAACCCGCACGGCATGGCCGCGACGGTTGCCGCAGTCGGCGAGGCGTTCGACTTCCGGCGCCTGGTCGGCGTCGTCGGGGTGCTCGCCGACAAGGACGCCCGCGCGATGCTCAGCGTCCTCGAGCCGGTGCTCGACGAGATCGTGATCACCCAGAACAGCTCGCCGCGTGCCGATCCCGCGGACCAGTTGGCCGCCGTGGCCGTCGAGGTCTTCGGGGCCGAGCGGGTCACCGTCGAACCGCGCCTGGACGACGCGCTCGAAACGGCGGTGCGGCTGGCCGAGGAGAGCCCCGACGGCGTGCTCTCAGGTGCTGGCGTCCTGGTGACCGGTTCGGTGATCACTGCCGGCGAGGCCCGGACGATGCTGCGGCAGCCGGGATGACTGAGCCAGCCAAGGCAGAGACCGAGCCCACGGAGGAGCAGATTGCCGAGCGCCGGGTGCGGGTCAACCGGGCCACGCGCGGCGCGCTCGCCGCGGTACTGGGGCTCGAGGCGTTCGCCGTGCTGCTCGTGCCGCGGGCCATCGCGCAGACGCCGACCGGGCTGGGCGGCCTCAAGACCGGGCTGCTGATCGGTTTGGCCGCCGTCCTGGTCGGCGCTGCCTTCGTCCAGCGACGTCGTTGGGGCATCGCCGTGGGCTCGCTCGTGCAGGTGCCGTTCGTCGCCGTCGGAGTGTGGGTGCACGCGTTCTTCGTGGCCGGCGCCCTGTTCGTCGGCGTCTGGCTCTACCTGCTCAACATCCGCCACGACCTCGTCGGTACGCCCGGCGGGCCGCGCATGTTGATCTCCTGAGTGTCGCCCAGTTTCGTCTTGTCCGTATAGGTCCGGCCACGTACGGTGATCACACATCGACTCCATGCCACCGCCAAGTACCTGGAGATAACCATGCCGACGCATGCCGCTGAGCGAGCCCACGATCGGCAGGCGGGGCGTCCGAGGTCGGCCGACGCACCGCGCCGCGAGACGTCCTCCGCCACTCGCGACACCGTTCCGCTCGCCGGCCTCGCACACGCGCAGGCAGCCGTCTTGCGCCAGGCGGATCCGGCCGACGTTCTGGGTGGCACCGAGGCGGGTCCCGACATCGCGGCCGCTCTGGCCCGCCGGCGGGGACGAGGCGCGCGCTTGCCCGACCAGATCGCCCGCTCGATGGGCGAGGCGATGGGCGCCGACCTGAGCGACGTGCGCGTCCACACGGGTACCGAGGCCGCGATGCTCGCGCGATCGGTGCAGGCCACCGCGTTCACCCACGGCGCCGACATCTACTTCGGCGAGCGCAGCTATTCACCTGGCACCGCGGCGGGGCAGCGGCTGCTTGCGCACGAGCTGGCGCACACGCAGCAGAGCGGCGGGTCGGCGCACGTGGGCGGACCGGTCATCGGCAGGGCCGCCGATCCTGCGGAGGCCGACGCTGATCGCGTCGCCGACGGCGTCCTGCGGGCGATGCGCCGGCAGACCCTTCGCCGCCGGATCCAAACGGATCTGGCGCGCCCGCAGCCGCGACTCGTGCGCCGCACGGCCCTTCGCATCCTTCGCGTCCTCGACCGGGACGCCATCGTCGTTCGAGGCGGCACCAACCTGGCCGAGCAGTTCACCAACGGCAGCGGCGTCACGGCCGCCGATGACGGCAAGCTCAGCGGCGTCTCGGTGAACAGCGGCAACGCAAAGACGTTCGACCAGCTGTGTGCGGGCATTCCGAACGGCAGCGTCGGCACCACGACGGTCGGCGCGATCCGTGACCTGACAGGTGACGTGGTCGAGGCGCCGACGCGCAACAAGCTGCACTGCCTGGCCGCGGGGCTCACCGGCGCGGAGTTCAGCGGGCTGTTCACCCCGACCGTCAAGAACCCGGCCGCCGTGCCGCGGGTCAAGGCCAAGAAGTGAGTGACGTGGTCAGCGACTTCGAGCTGCTGGCGCTGCGCGAGCTCGTCGCCGGGGCGAGCGAGGGCCCCTGGCGAGCGATGATCGAGGGCCGCGATCACGAGTCCGGCGACAGCTTCATCATGATCGGTGCCGAGGACGACCGCAGGGAGGACATGTACGTCTTCCGCGACTCGACGCCCGCGGCGGCCGCCGACCTCGACTTCATCGCCACCGCGCGCAACGTCGTGCCCAAGCTGCTGGACGAGATCGAGCGGCTCCGCAAGGACTAGCGCGCACCATGGCTGCCAGGCAAGGCAACGCCGGTGGATACGCTGCGCGACGTGACTGATCCGACGCCCGAACGCGAACGCACGCTGGTCCTGGTCAAGCCCGACGGCGTGGCCCGGGGACTCGTCGGCGAGGTGATCCGCCGCGTCGAGGCGAAGGGCTATCGCCTGGTCGCCCTCGAGATCCGGTTGCCGAGCGCCGAACTGCTGGCTGAGCACTACGCCGAGCACGTCCACAAGCCGTTCTACGGGCCGTTGGTGCAGCTCATGTCGTCCGGCCCGGTCGTCGCGATGGTTGCCGAGGGTCAGCGGGTCGTCGAGGGGTTCCGGTCACTGGCCGGCGCCACCGACCCGACCGCGGCACTGCCCGGCACGATCCGCGGCGACCTCGGCCGCGACTGGGGCCTGGCGGTGGTGCAGAACATCGTGCACGGGTCTGACTCCGTCGAATCGGCCCAGCGGGAGATAAAGCTCTGGTTTCCGCACTTGGCATGACGTAGCCAACCACTCTGCACTCTATGGCGCATTTCGCCCGCGAGTGAGAAGCTGCCTGGATCCCACGATTCGGGCGAGGAGGCCCTCATGGCGCGACGCTCTCTCGTTGTCCTGATCACCACAGCGCTCACAGTGCTGTCGACGGCTGCGGCCATGTCGCAGGCCGGCGCTGAACCGATCTGGAACCCGACGATCCTGCACGTCGGGCAGATCAACCAGCAGGAAATCGCGCCGCTGCCGAACTCCGAGCCCGACACGCTCGTCGAGCCCGATATCGAGGCCTCGCCGACGAATCCGGACTGGGCGGTGGCCGCCACGCACGAGGGCCGCTACCCGGACGGCGGCGCCGTCGACATCGCGTACGCGTGGACGCACGACGGCGGCAGGACCTGGCATCGCGCGTCGGTGCAGGGCATCACGACGTCGGCGGGCGGAGTGTGGAACCGCGCCTCCGACCCGGTCGTCGCATGGGGCCCGGACGGCAGCGTTTACCTGTCCATACTGCCGGTCAACGTCGACTGCCAGAGCGGCGTGTACGTCACCCGGTCGACCGACGGCGGCCAGACGTTCGGCACCCCCGTCCTGGCTCACTACAGCGACACATGCGCGTACTCCGACGACAAGAACTGGCTGGTCGTCGACAACTTCAAGGGCAGCCCGCACTTCGGCCGGCTCTACCAGTTCTGGACGCCGTTCATCTCCGACGCCGCCGGCAACTTCACCGGGGCGCCCCAGGCACTGCGCTGGTCCGACGACAAGGGCCAGACCTGGAGCGAGACGACCTACGTCTCCGACACCGACATAGACACGCAGAACTCGCAGCCGATGATCCAGCCCAATGGTGCGATCACCGACGCCTACCTCAACTACGGCCACGACTTCGACGGGCACGAAGGGCCTGAGGGCAATGTCGGCCACCACGGCGACGATGCCGACCTCGAAGCGGCAGCGGCCGCGCCGGCCGCCGCGCCGGTCGGCGACAACTGGGTGGCCCGTACGTCGCACGACGGCGGCCAGACCTGGACGTCCGAGGTGCTCATTACCAATGACGCGGGCGAAGGGCCTGCCGGTATCCGGTGCTGCCTACCGTCAGCTACCGCCGATCCGGTGTCGGGCCGGCTGTTCACTGCGTGGGACTCCGCCACCCCCGACCAGGTCAAGCTGTCGCAGTCCCTCGACGGCCGGCACTGGTCGCGTCCAGCCCTGGTCAGCCGCAGCGACAAGGCCGGCCTCGATCGCGTCAACGTCGACGTCACCGCCTATCGCGGCGAGGTCTTCGTCTCCTACGGGACGCGCGACACCACCGTCGACGGCGGGCGCTACGTGCAGCAGCAGGTCTCCGAGTCGCCCGACGGCATGCACTTCCGGCCGCCGGTCTCGCTCGGGCCGCTGTCCGACCTGAACTACGCGGCAGTCGCGCGCGGCAAGTTCCCGGGCGACTACGCGGGCAGCTCCGCGGTGAACGGCCGGCTGTACGTCGCGTGGGCGCTGTCGTCGGCTCCGGCGGATCCGACCGCGCTGTTCCACCAGGTGCTCTACGCCGCGGTGCTGCGTCCGTAGCGCGAATCCGCTGCAGCCATAAGGGTGTAACCGCGAGTCGCAACCGGGTCAGAAGCTACAAGAACCATACGATCGCCACGGAACTCTGACTTGAGAGAGGCGACGTCGTGGCGTTCACCCCGCTCGCGCTGCTGCCCTCGCGTGGCGGCGGTGTGCTCGGCAGTGACCTCGCGGTCGATCTCGGTACGGCCAACACGCTTGTCTACGCGCGCAAACGCGGCATCCTGCTGAACGAGCCGTCGGTGGTCGCCGTCGACACGGCCACCAACGCCGTGGTCGCCGTGGGCGTCGAAGCCAAGCGCATGATCGGCCGCACGCCCGATCACATCCGCGCGGTCAAGCCGATGAAGGACGGCGTGATCGCCGACTACGACATCACCGCCGAGATGCTGCGCTTCTTCGTGCGCAAGGTGATCCGTCGCCCGTCGATGCTCACCGGCCCGCGGGTTGTCGTGTGCGTCCCGTCCGGCATCACCAGCGTCGAGCAGCGGGCGGTGAGCGAGTCGGTGTACGCGGCCGGGGCGCGTCGGGTGCACATCATCGCCGAGTCGATGGCTGCCGCGATCGGGGCAGGGTTGCCGGTGAACCAGCCGTCCGGCTCGATGGTGATCGACATCGGCGGCGGGACGACCGAGGTCGCGGTGATCGCGCTCGGCGGCATCGTGGCGTCGACGAGTCTGCGCGTGGCCGGCAACGCGCTCGACGACGCGATCGTCGAGCACATCCGCTCCCAGTTCGGATTGCTGATCGGCGAGCGGACGGCCGAGGAGCTCAAGATCGCCGTCGGCTCGGCGTTCCCGGTCGCAGGACCCAAGCGCGCCGAGATCCGTGGCCGCGAGATCGGCACCGGCTTGCCGCGCAATGTGACGATTGCCGGCGACGAGTTGCGCAAGGCGATGGCAGTGCCGATCGCTCGCATCGTCGGCGCGGTCAAGGCGACGCTCGACCGCTGCCCGCCCGAGCTTGCCGGTGACCTGGTCACGCGCGGCGTCGTGCTCACCGGCGGCGGGGCGCTGCTACGCGGGCTCGATGCGCGCCTGCAGCACGAGATCGGCATCCCGGTGCTGGTCGCCGACCGCCCGCTCGATTCGGTGGTGCTGGGTACCGGGACCGTGGTCGAGCACTTCGACCAGTTGCAGAAGGTCGTCGTCGACGGCGCTCGCAGGTCGTGACGTGCGCCGGCTGACCGCTCGCCAGCGACTCGCCGCGATCGTGCTCGCCATGGTCGCTGCGTGCTTCGTGACGCTCGACGTCGCCGGCTCCGGGTTGGACGGTGCGCACGGCGGCGTCCGCGGCGCGCTCGGGGCGTTGTATCGCGGGACGGACGGGGTGCTCGGCCCGGCCCGCCGATTCGTCCAGGGAGTGCCCGCCGCAGGCAGCAACCAGGACAAGATCGCCCAGCTGCGTAAGGAGAACGCGGCACTGCGCGCCCGCCTGGCCGCCGACGGCGCGGACGCGCGCACGCGAGCGGGCCTGGCCAAGCTGCAGCTGGCCGCGGGCGGGTACCGCGTGCTGCCCGCACGGGCGATCGCGGTCGGCCCGGGGCAAGGCTTCGATTGGACGCTGAGCCTCGACGTGGGCAGCAGCGACGGCGTCCGGGCCGGACAGACCGTCACCGATGGCGTGGCGCTGGTCGGGCGCGTACTGCACACCAGCGCGACCAGCAGCGTGGTGCTGCTCGCAGCCGACCCGGGCTCCGGCGTCGGCGCGCGCGACACGCGTAACGGCCAGCTCGGAGTGGCGACCGGGCACGGCCCGCATGGCTACACGTTCGTGCCGCTCGACCCCGCTACATCGCTGCAGGTCGGCGACACCGTGCAGACCGGGCCCGCGGGCAGGTCGACCTACACGCCTGGCCTCGCGATCGGCACGATCACGGCAGTGCACCCAGCCGCCGGTGCTGTGACGGCCGACGTGCGCCCGGCCGCCTCGCCGACGGCGCTCGACCTGGTCGGCGTGATCCTGGCGCCGACGCCGGACATCGCGAGTGCGCGATGACGGCGGCGCGCCTGGCCGCGGCGCTCGCGGCGATGCTGACGGCCCTGCTGTTGCAGGCCACCCTCGTCGGCCCGGTCACCATGTCGGCGCAGCTGAGCCTGCCGGCGGTGCTGGTCGCCGCCGTCGCCCTGCAGTCCGGTGCCGGTACCGGCATGTCGCTGGGCTTCGCCACCGGACTGGTCGCCGATCTCGGCTCGGCGCATGCCGCCGGGGTACTTGCCGCATGCTGGCTTGCCGTCGGAGTGCTGTGCGGGCTGATCGTCGAGAGCGGCCGATCCTTCCTTGCTCAGATCGCGCTGATCGGCGTGGTGTGCGGCCTCGCCGGCAGCGCGGCGACACTGCTGCTGACGGCGCTCGGCTCGTCCGGTGCCACGGTCGATGCGGCGGCCCGGGCGCTGGTGCCGTCCGTCCTCGGCGACGTTGCGCTCGCGCTCGTCGTGGTGCCCGCCGTGCGCTGGTTCCTCCGATCCGGTGCGCTGCGCGCGCCCAGCGTCCGTCATGGCTGAGCGGTCCTCGCGGCGGCTGCAGGTCGTGGCAGTGCTCGTCGCGTCGCTCGTCCTGACCTTGATCGGACGCCTCTACTACGTCCAGGTGCTCGACGGGCACAAGCCGCGGCAGACCGCGGGCCAGCTGCACGACGGCCGGATCGTCGTCCCGGCGCCACGTGGCGAGATCGTCGACGCACGTGGCCGGACGCTCGTCAGCAACAAGATCACCCACGTCGTCACGGTCGATCGTGACGCGGTGCAGGCGCAGCCGGGCCATGGCGTCGCGGTGCTCGCCCGGCTCGCCGCGCTGCTCGGCGTGCCGCAGCGTGACCTCGCGCAGGAGATCACGCCGTGCGGCGTCCACGTGCCGTCGCCGTGCTGGACCGGCGAGCCGTTCCAGCCGGTTCCTGTCGATCCGGACGCGTCGACTGCCATCGTGCTCGCACTGTCCGAGCACCGTGAGAACTACCCGGGCGTCGCCGTCGAGACCCAGACCGTTCGCGACTATCCAGGTGGCGCGCTTGCGGCGCACTTGCTCGGCTACACCGGCGCGGTCAGCGCCGCCGACGAGCAGAAGAACCATGCGCTGCACGACGCCGACACGATCGGCCGGTCCGGGCTGGAGGAGCAGTACGACTCCATACTGCGGGGTATGGACGGCGCGCAGATCGTGCAGCTCGACCCGCGCGGCAACTCCGTCGGCGCTGGACGCGAGATCGCGGCCGAGGCGGGCGACACGCTGGTGACCAGCATCGACCGGGATGTCCAGCTGCTGGCCGAGCAGGCGATCGCCAAGCAGATCACCGACTCTCGCGCGAAAGGCAAGCCTGCGACGGGCGCGGCGGTCGTCGTCATGGACCCGAACACCGGGCGCATCGTCGCGTCCGCGAGCTATCCCAGCTACGACCCGCAAGTCTTCATCGGCGGTATCTCGGTTGCCGACTACGCAAGGCTCACCGCGCCGGGCGCGAACGACCCGCTCGTCGACCGCGCCATCGCCGGCGCGTACGCACCCGGCTCGACGTTCAAGCTGATCACCTCGTCGTCGATCATCAGCCACGGCGAGGCGAACCTGGACGGCAGCTATCCGTGCCCGTCGTCGCTCGCCGTCGACGGACGCGTCAAGACGAACTTCGACTCGGAGTCGCCGGGCTACCCGCTGACGCTCCGGCAGGCGTTGCAGGTCTCGTGCGACACGTGGTTCTACTCGTTCGCCGCGAACGAGTTCTACGCCGACCAGGGGCGGGTCGACGCGCACAGGTCGCCGAACGAGTACCTGCAGCACATGGCCGCCGCGTACGGGGTCGGGCGCGCGCCCGGCATCGACCTGCCAGCCGACGAGCAGGCGAGTGGCAGCTACGCCGACCGCGAGAAGCGCTTGGCGCGCTGGACGCTCAACAAGACGCAGTACTGCGCGGACGCCAAGCGCGGCTTCCCGGGGGCGCTGAACCGCGCGTACCTGACCAAGCTCGCCTCGGAGAACTGCACGGACGGCTGGCGATACCGCGCGGGCGACAACGCCGACATGGCGATCGGGCAGGGCGAGACCACCGTGTCGCCCCTGCAGTTGGCCGTCGCGTACTCGGCGCTGGTGAACGGCGGGCGGATCTGGCGGCCGACGCTCGGCTGGGCCGTCGCCAACGCGAGCGGCAAGATCGTCCGCACGATCAAACCGACGGTGCGGAACAAGGTCCCGGTCAGCCAGCAGACGCTCGACTACATCGCGAACTCGCTGCACTTCGAGGACAGCCACTCCGTGTCGGGCGCGCTCGCGTTCGACGGCTCGCCGTACAAGACGCAGCTCGGCGCGAAGACCGGAACGGCCGAGGTGTTCGGCAAGCAGGACACGTCCTGGTTCGCCTCGTGGGGGCCGGTCAGCAGGAACGCCCAGGGGCATCCGAGCGCGAGATTCGTCGTCGTCGGCATGGTCGAGCAGGCGGGGACGGGCGCGACCGCCGCGGCTCCGATGGTGCGCACCGTGTACGACGGGCTGTTCGGCGTCGGCCGTCCCGCCGTGCTGCCGGGGGCGCATCCGTCGACGACGCTGCCGCACCTGAGGCGCGCGCGATGACGCTGCTGGCGAGGGATCCCGTCGCGCCGCTGGCGCTGCGCCTCGCGCCGCTCGCCCGGCGTCGCGGTGGGCCTCGCGTCGACGTCTGGCTCGTCGTGGCGGCGACGGCGCTGGCCCTGATCGGCGCGATGCTCGTCTGGTCGGCCACCCGGTCGCGGCTGGCCGCCACTGGCGCCAACCCACAGAGCTACCTGTACCGGCACCTGGTCAATGTCGCAATCGGCGTCGTGCTGGCGGTCGTGGCGTCCCGTGCCGATTCGCGGATGCTGCGCTTCCTCGGGCCGATCGTGTACGTCGTCAGCCTGCTCGGGCTCGGCCTGGTGTTCCTGGTCGGCACGACGGTCAACGGGGCGCACGCGTGGATCCTGCTGCCCGGCGGCTTCTCCCTGCAGCCGGCGGAGTTCATGAAGCTCGGCCTGGTCGTCGGGATGGCCGTGATGTTCGGGCAGCGCGCGGCGTCCCGCCGCTTCGACGCGCCGCCGACCAGCTCCGACGTGCTGATCGCCGTCGTCCTCGTCGGCATCCCGCTGACCCTGGTCATGCTGCAGCCCGACCTCGGCTCGGCGATGGTGCTGGCTGCGGCCGCGTTCGGCCTGCTGGTGGCCGCCGACGTCCGGGCCCGCTGGATGTTCGCACTGGTCGCGCTCGGCGTCCTGGGCATCATCGTGGCGGTCCGGTCCGGCGCGCTCGCCGAGTATCAGCTCTCGCGGTTTCGGGTGTTCGCCGACCCGGCCGTCGACACGCAGGGCGCGGCGTACAACGTGACGCAGGCGCACATCGCGATCGCGAACGGCGGGCTGTTCGGGCGCGGCCTGTTCCACGGACCGCAGACTCGCGGCGCGTTCGTGCCCGAGCAACAGACCGACTTCGTGTACAGCGTCGCTGGCGAAGAGTTCGGGCTGCTCGGCGCCGGGCTGATCATCGTGCTGTTCGCCGTGCTGTGCTGGCGCGGCCTGCGGATCGCGGCCCGTGCCGACCGCACCGGCCGCCTGCTCGCGGTCGGCGTCGTCTGCTGGTTCGCGTTCCAGGCCTTCCAGAACATCGGCATGAACCTCGGCCTGACGCCGGTCACCGGCCTGCCGCTGCCCTTCGTGTCCTATGGCGGATCGTCGATGTTCGCGCAGTCGCTGGCCGTCGGCATGCTGCTCGCCGTCCACCGATCCGGTTTTGGCCGCCCAGGCGGCTATATGACGCCGGGCGGCCAAAAGCACGGCACGTAGCATTGGCGGCCGTGAGCGTCGAGTCCCTGTTCGAGCGGCTGGAGCCGCTGCTCTCGCGCATCACCAAGCCGATCCAGTACGTCGGCGGCGAGCTGAACTCGCAGGTCAAGGACTGGGACGACGTCAGCGTGCACTGGGCGCTCATGTACCCGGACGCCTACGAGGTGGGCCTGCCGAACCAGGGTGTGCAGATCCTGTACGAGGTCATCAACGAGCGGCCGGACGCGCTGGCCGAGCGCACCTACTCGGTCTGGCCGGACCTCGAGGCGCTGCTGCGCGAGCACGGCATCGGCCAGTTCACGGTCGACGCCCACCGGCCGGTGGCGGCGTTCGACCTGCTCGGCGTGTCCTTCTCCACCGAGCTGGGCTACACGAACCTGCTCACCGCGCTCGATCTGGCGGGCATCCCGCTGCACGCGTGCGACCGCGACGAGTCGCACCCGATCGTCATCGCCGGCGGCCACGCGGCGTTCAACCCCGAGCCGGTTGCCGACTTCGTCGACGCCGCGGTGCTCGGCGACGGTGAGCAGGTCGTCGGCGCGATCACCGACATCGTCCGGGACGCGAAGCGCGACGGCCTTACGCGGACCGAGACACTCGAACGGCTGGCGCGCACGGGCGGCGTGTACGTGCCGCAGTTCTACGACGTCAGCTACCTGTCGGACGGCCGCATCGAGGCAATTACGCCGAACCGAGCCGGGGTGCCGGACCGGGTCAGCAAGCACACCGTGATGGACCTCGACGAGTGGCCCTACCCGAGGACCCCGCTCGTCCCGCTGGCCGAGTCGGTCCACGAGCGGATGAGCGTCGAGATCTTCCGTGGCTGCACGCGGGGCTGCCGGTTCTGCCAGGCCGGCATGATCACCCGGCCGGTGCGTGAGCGGTCGATCACCGGCATCGGCGAGATGGTCGCGAACGGCCTTGCCGCAACGGGATTCGAGGAGGTCGGCCTGCTGTCGCTGTCGAGCGCCGATCATTCCGAGATCGGTGAGATCGCCAAGGGCCTCGCGGATCGGTACGAGGGCGAGCAGGTGTCGCTGTCGTTGCCGTCGACCCGCGTCGACGCGTTCAACATCGACCTCGCGAACGAACTGTCCCGCAACGGCAGGCGTTCCGGGTTGACGTTCGCGCCCGAAGGTGGCTCGGAGCGCCTGCGCCGGGTGATCAACAAGATGGTCTCCAAGGACGACCTGATCCGCACGGTCACCACCGCGTACACGAACGGGTGGCGTCAGGTGAAGCTGTACTTCATGTGCGGCCTGCCGACCGAGACCGACGAGGACGTCCTCGAGATCGCCGACATGGCCTACGACGTGATCCGCGCCGGACGCGAGGCGACCGGTAGTCGCGACATCCGATGCACCGTGTCGATCGGCGGATTCGTGCCCAAGCCGCACACGCCGTTCCAGTGGGCGGCGCAGGCCAGTCCGTCCACAGTGGACAGCCGGCTGGCGAAGCTGCGCGCCGCCATCAATGCGAATCGCTCGCTCGGTCGCAACATCGGCGTGCGGTACCACGACGGCGAGCCGTCCCTCATCGAGGGCTTGCTCTCGCGCGGCGATCGTCGCGTCGGCGCCGTGATCGAGCAGGTATGGCGCGACGGTGGGAGATTCGACGGCTGGAGCGAGCACTTCTCGTTCGAGCGTTGGGTCCGCGCGGCCGAGGCCGCGCTGCACGGCGTCGATCTCGACTGGTACACGACGCGGGAACGCGACGCCGACGAGGTACTGCCCTGGGATCACCTCGACTCGGGCCTCGACAAGCAGTGGCTGTGGGACGACTGGCAGGACGCGCTCGCCGAGTTCGAGCAGGACGACTGCCGGTGGACGCCCTGCTTCGACTGCGGCGTCTGCACCACCATGGGCACCGACATCCAGGTCGGCCCGACCGGCCGCAAGCTGTTGCCGCTCGCCGGCAAGTGACTGGAACGGCGTCACGCTGCCGGCTTCCCCGCTGGAATCGCGCCGTATCGGGCCGCGAAGTGGGTATTCCAGCGGAGAAGCGGGCCGTGCACGGCGAACGCGGGACTGGATGAGCGCGGGCGTGGTCCGCACAATCATGGTCAGATCGAACAAAATCCAACGATCGCACGGCATGTCTTGCTATACCTGGCGTCAGTCGGTAGGAACGTGTTTGAGATTGGTCGATCCGATTCGGTGACTCGCACGGATTCACCCACGATCGACCGGTCTCGTCTCTCTACGTACGCGGGGGCCTACGAGAAGGGCGGGACCTCCGGATGGGACTTCACGGGATGCGACGCGCCGGCCGGCGGCTGGTCTCAGGCGTGGCAACAGGACTTCTGGTGACGGGTCTCAGTGTCGTGCTCCCGGCGGCGCCCGCGAAGGCTCTCGACAACGGGCTGGCAAAGACCCCGCCGATGGGCTTCAACGACTGGAACGCCTTCGGCTGCAACGTCGACGAGCAGCTCATCAAGCAGACCGCCGACTACTTCGTCAGCTCAGGGCTCAAGGACGCCGGGTACAACTACGTCAACATCGATGACTGCTGGCTGACGCACTCGCGTGACGCGGCTGGCAAGCTCGTGCCCGATCCGGTGAAGTTCCCCGACGGGATCAGCGGCACGGCCGACTACGTGCACAGCTTGGGTCTCAAGCTCGGCATCTACGAGGACGCCGGCACCGCTACGTGCGCCGGATACCCGGGCAGCCTCGGCCACGAGGCCATCGACGCGCAGACGTTCGCCGACTGGGGCGTCGACTATCTCAAGTACGACAACTGCAACAACGCCGGAAGCACGACCAAGCAGCAGTACATCGACCGGTACACCGCGATGCGTGACGCGCTTGCTGCCACCGGGCGTCCCATCGTCTACAGCATCTGCGAGTGGGGCGTGAACGATCCGGCAAGCTGGGCCGGCGACGTCGGCAACTTGTGGCGAACGACCGGCGACATCGGCGACAACTGGGGCAGCCTCAAGTCGATCATCAGCCAGAACGCTCCGCTTTCGGGCGCCGCGCACCCGGGCGCCTGGAACGACCCCGACATGCTCGAGATCGGCAACGGCGGGATGACCGACACCGAGTACAAGACGCACTTCAGCCTGTGGGCCGAGATGGCGGCACCGCTGCTCATCGGCACCGACCTGCGCCGGGCGACGCCGGCGACGCTGTCCATCCTGAAGAACAAGGACGTCGTCGCCGTCGACCAGGACTCGCTCGGCGCGCAGGGCAAGGTCGTCGCGGAGAGCAACGGCACGATGGTGTTCAACAGGCGGCTCGCGAACGGCGACCACGCGGTGGCCCTGTACAACTCGAACGACTCGACGGCGACCGTCCAGACAACCGCTGCCGCCGCGGGGTTGTCGAAGTCGCCGGGGTACACGCTCAAGGATCTGTGGAGCGGCGCGACCACCGAGACGGCCGGCACGATCAGCGCCGCCGTCCCTGCGCACGGCACGGTGCTCTACCGGGTGGCAGCGAGCGAGAACTGGGAGGCATACCCGCCCTCGTCAAGCCTCGGCGTCACATCGTCCACCGCGTTCGGCGCCGGTGACGTCGCCACGCAGGCGGGTCGCAGCGTGTCGTTCACCGACACGGTGAGCAACTACGGCCGGGTTCCGCTCGAAGACGTGCGCGTCAGCGGCACGGCGCCCACCGGCTGGACCCTCGCAGCCACCAGCGCAGGCGCGATGGGCGCCATCTCGACCAACAAGTCGTTCACCACCGGCTGGTCCCTGCAGGTTCCGGCCGGCACACCGCCCGGCACGTACCCGCTGACCATCACGGCCGATTACACCTACGACGACGGGACGTTGTCGTCCAGCCAGCAGGCGCATCTCGTCGCGCTCGTCCTCGCTCCACCGCCGACGGGAACGACGGCGCTGAGCGACGACACCTGGGTCTCGGCGGTCAACGGCTGGGGCCCGCCGGAGAAGGACATGAGCAACGGCGAGACGGCGGCCGGTGATGGGCATCCGATCACCATTCGTGGGCAGGTCTACCCGAAGGGTCTCGGCGTCCACGCGATCAGCGAGATCGTCTACTACCTCGGCGGGAACTGCTCGTCGCTCACGTCAGACGTCGGTATCGACGACGAGACGGGCGGCCGGGGTGAGGTCACGTTCCAGATCTACGCCGATACCGCCAAAGTGGCCGACAGTGGCGCGGTGACCGGGACGTCGCCGGTGCAGACGCTGCACGCCGACCTGACCGGGGCGACGTGGCTGCGGCTGTACGTCGACACGGACGGAGACGCGTCCTACGACCACTCCGACTGGGCAGGTCCCGAGCTGACCTGCGCCTGAGGCGGCAGACTGGGCGGCATGGCCCGCCGTGTTCCGGAAGGACCGCCACCGCCGCCGGTTGTGCAGCGCGTCCGACTGCGCTACGCGAAACGTGGTCGCCTGCGATTCACCTCGCACCGCGACTTCGCGAGGGCGTTCGAGCGCGCGCTGCGCAGGGCGCAGGTGCCGATGGCGTACTCGGCGGGATTCACGCCGCATCCGAAGATCTCCTACGTCGGCGCGGCACCGACCGGCGTGGCCAGCGAGGCGGAGTACCTCGAGATCGGGCTGGCCCGGCGCATGGACATCGGCGAGCTGCGGGCCATGCTCGATGCCGCACTGCCGGACGGCCTCGACATCGTCGACGCGGTCGAGGCGGGTGCCGGGTCGCTCCCGGACCGGATGCAGGCCGCCGAGTGGCGCGTCGAGCTGCTGGGTGTCCCGGCCGACGAGGCGACGAGGGTGGTCGAGCGCTTCCTGGCGGCCGACACGGTCGAGATCGAGCGGCTGACCAAGGACGGGCGCAAAACGGTCGATGCCAGGCGGCCGGTCCTGTCTCTCGCCGTGTCGGATGCCGGTGAACCGGGCGGATCGGCACCGCGTGCAATACTGGACGTGGTCGTCCGACTGGTTACCCCGGCCGTTCGGCCCGACGACCTACTCGCAGCGTTGCATTCCGTTGCCGGTCTCGCCCTCGACGTCCCGCGCTGGGAATATCGCGCGGTCCGGCTGGCGCAGGGGCCGCTCGACGGTTCCGGTGCGGTCGGCGATCCACTCGCCGCCGATCGGGTGACGCGCGAGATGGCGCCGTAGTCCGTCCCTGGACACCGATCGTGGCCGCGCAAGTGCGGTCGTAGTCGGACAACAGACTTAGCGGGCCGCCCGGGGGGCTGCCCGCCTCAACCGCCTCCGCGCGGTCGCGGCTCGAACCGGCCGGAGCAGGCCTGTCACGAGCAGCGCCCGGAGGCCGAACGGAGTGACCCGAGCACATGCTCGAAACAGACGACACGAACGATCCGGCGACGCCGGACGAAACCCAAGCAACAACTAGACCGAAGCGCGCCCCGCGCAAGGCAGCCGCAAAGAAGGCGGCGCCGCCCGCCGAGGAGCAGGCCCAAGCGGCCCCCCCGGAGCCGGTGAAGAAGGCGTCGCGGGCCCGCAAGTCGGCCGCCAAGACGGCCGGCGCCGACGCCGCCGCTGACGCCGCGCCGGCCGCGAAGAAAGCCACCAAGCGCGCCGCTGCCAAGGCGGCGCCGGATGCCCCGGCCGACGAGGCCGCGCCGGCCAAGCGAGGCCGCACCAAGCGCACCCCGCAGGCAGCGACCAGCCAGGACGAACCAAGCGCGCCGACGGCCCCGGCGGGCCCGCCGCCGATGCTGTTCGTCGCACCGGCCGACGCGCCGCCGGTGCCGGTCCGTCGCCGATCCAGAGGACCTGCGAAGGCAGCACCCGTCGATGCGGCCGTGGTGGACGAGGTCGTGGCCGAGACCGAGGAGGAGCCTGACGAGGTTCGCGAGGTCGCGGCCGAGGAGGCGACCGGTGCCCGCCGCCGGCGCCGCCGCGGACGTCGCGGGCGCGGGGGACACGCACGCGAGGACGCCGAAGAGACGCGCGAGGACGAGACCGCGGACGATGCCGCCGATGACGGCGCACCCGCGGACGACGCCGACGAGCCCGCAGCCGAGGCGGACGAGCCCGACGGCGAGAGCACGTCGTCGGCGCGCCGTCGCCGTCGCCGTCGCCGCAAGGCCGGCGCGGGCGACGCCGAGCCCGGGGGCGACGATCCGCCGAACACCGTGGTGCACGTCCGAGAATCCCGTAACGGCGGCAGCGGAGACGGCGACGGGGTGCGGGGCGTCAAGGGTTCGACGCGCCTCGAGGCGAAGCGCCAGCGCCGCCGCGAGGGCCGCGACACCGGCCGCCGCAGGCCGCCGATCCTCAGCGAGGCCGAGTTCCTCGCCCGGCGCGAGTCGGTGAACCGGGTCATGGCCGTACGCCAGGCCGGCGAGCGGACCCAGATCGCCGTGCTCGAGGACGACATCCTCGTCGAGCACTACGTGACGCGCGCGACCGCGACGTCCTACGTCGGCAACGTCTACCTCGGCCGGGTGCAGAACGTGCTGCCCAGCATGGAGGCCGCCTTCGTCGACATCGGCAAGGGGCGCAACGGCGTCCTGTACGCCGGCGAGGTGAATTGGGACGCGGCCGGGCTCGAAGGTAAGGCGCGGGCGATCGAGACCGCTCTGTCGTCCGGCGACACCGTGCTGGTACAGGTGACCAAGGACCCGATCGGGCACAAGGGCGCCCGGCTGACAAGCCAGGTCTCGCTGCCCGGCCGGTTCCTGGTGTACGTGCCGGGCGGTGCGATGACCGGCATCAGCCGCAAGTTGCCCGACGTCGAGCGGCACCGGCTCAAGGCGATCCTGAAGAAGATCGTCCCCGAGGACGCGGGCGTCATCGTGCGCACGGCCGCCGAGGGCGCCAGCGAAGAGGATCTGACCCGCGACGTCGAGCGGCTCAAGGCGCAGTGGCAGTCGATCGAGGCGAAGTCCAAGCAGCCGAAGGCCGCACCGACACTCGTCTATGGCGAGCCCGATCTCGCGATCCGCGTCGTCCGTGACGTCTTCAACGAGGACTTCCACCAGCTGATCGTGTCCGGCGCGGACGCGTGGGACGCCATCTCCGGCTACGTCAACGACGTCGCCCCCGATCTCGCCGACCGCGTTCGCGAGCACACGGGCGAGGGCGACCTGTTCCACGAGCTGCGGATCGACGAGCAGCTCACCAAGGCGCTCGACCGCAAGGTGTTCCTGCCGTCTGGTGGCTCGCTGGTCATCGACCGCACCGAGGCCATGACCGTCGTGGACGTCAACACGGGCAAGTTCATCGGCTCGGGCGGCAACCTCGAGCAGACCGTCACGCGCAATAACCTCGAAGCTGCCGAGGAGATCGTGCGGCAACTGCGACTGCGCGACGTGGGCGGCATCGTCGTGATCGACTTCATCGACATGGTGCTGGAGAGCAACCGCGACCTCGTGCTGCGGCGGCTCACCGAATGTCTGGGACGTGACCGCACGAAGCACCAGGTGGCCGAGGTGACCTCGCTCGGCCTGGTGCAGATGACCCGCAAGCGCGTCGGCGAGGGTCTGCTCGAGGCGTTCAGCGAGACCTGCCCGACCTGCGAGGGCCGCGGCGTGCTGATCCACTCTGAGCCGGTCGAGCGCCATGTGGCCGACGCCGGCGATCAGCGTCCGAAGAAGCAGGGCAAGCGTGGCCGCAAGTCGAGCGAGCCGGTCGAGGCGGTCGAGCCGGTGGCCAACGACGAGCAGCGCAAGGCTGCCGCGAACGCGATGGTCACGATTGCCGGACGCGTTCAGCCGGACGGCGCCGAGCCCGAGGCCGTCGCCGACGAGGCACCAGCCGAGCAGCCCGACGAGAACGACGAGCCGGCCGGCGACCAGGTCGCCGCTGAGGTCGCCGAGACCCCCGACGGCAAAGCGCCCGCCGAGCCGGCGCCGCGCCGGCGGCGGCGCGCGGCCAGCCGCCCGGCAGGCCCGCCTGTCGCGATCGGTGCCCGATGAGCCGCTTTGCTTCGGGCATTAAGGGTGCCGTAGCCTGTAGGACGGCCCATCTGGTGGTGGGCCACCTCTGTGTAGTGAATGTGCGTGCCGCCTTCGTGTGCCGGTACGTCTAATCAAGGAGTGGAAGTCCGCGATGTACGCCATCGTCAAGACCGGCGGTAAGCAGTACAAGGTCGCCGTGGGGGACCTGCTGCAGGTCGAGAAGCTCGACGCCGCCCCCGGTGACGAGGTGGCGCTGCCGGCCGTCTTGCTGGTCGACGGCGAGGCCGTCACGTACAGCGCCGACAAGCTGGCCAAGGTCGCGGTCAAGGCCGAGGTGGTCGCGCAGACCAAGGGCCCGAAGATCCGCATCCACAAGTTCAAGAACAAGACCCGTTACCACAAGCGGCAGGGCCACCGTCAGCAGCTGACCGAGCTCAAGGTCACCGACATCGCCGCGGGAAAGAAGTAGCGAAATGGCACACAAGAAGGGCGCGTCCAGCTCACGCAACGGCCGCGACTCCAACGCGCAGCGCCTCGGCGTCAAGCGCTTCGGCGGCCAGGCCGTCAACGCGGGCGAGATCCTGATCCGCCAGCGCGGCACGAAGTTCCACCCGGGTGCGAACGTCGGCCGCGGCGGCGACGACACGCTGTTCGCGCTGGTCGAAGGCAGCGTGCAGTTCGGCGAATCGCGCGGTCGCAAGACCGTCAGCATCGTCCCGGTGGCTTAAGGGTGCGTTGAACACGTCCACGCTCTGCTGCGCGTCGCTCGGATCGACGCCTGGCTGCGTTGTCGTGGTCGGCAGTGGCTCCGCCGGAGCTTTCCTCCGAGGTGGGCATGGCCTTGCCATCCGGTTCGCCGCTCGCGACGAGCAGGACGTGTTCAACGCACCCTGACCGGCCCCCCGCGACGACGCACCGCCAGGCGGGCCCGGGTCCATCCCGGCGCCCGCCTTCATTTTGCGAGGGACCAGGCAGAGAGGAGCAGCAGTGGCGTTCATAGACCGCGTGGTGCTGCACGTCTCTGCGGGCAACGGCGGGCACGGCGTCGCCTCGATCCACCGCGAGAAGTTCAAGCCGCTCGGCGGCCCGGACGGCGGCAACGGCGGCAACGGCGGCGACGTCGTCCTGGTCGTCGACCCGAACGTCCATACCCTGTTGGACTTCCACCACCATCCGCACCAGCACGCCGGCAACGGCAAGCAGGGTGCCGGCAGCAACCGCAACGGCGCCGAGGGCGCCGACCTCGAACTGCGCGTCCCGGACGGCACGGTGGTGATGGCCGACGGCGAGGTGCTCGCCGACCTGACCGGTGCCGGTACCCGGTTCGTCGCCGCCCAGGGTGGACGCGGCGGCCTGGGCAACGCCGCGCTCGCGTCGATGCGCCGCAAGGCGCCCGGCTTCGCGCTGCTCGGCGAGCCCGGCGAGGCCCGCGACCTCGTGCTCGAGCTGAAGAGCGTCGCTGACGTCGGGCTGATCGGCTTCCCGTCCGCGGGCAAGTCGTCGCTGATCGCCGCGATGTCGGCGGCTCGTCCGAAGATCGCCGACTACCCGTTCACCACGCTCGTGCCGAACCTCGGCGTCGTCAGCGCGGGCGAGTCGACGTTCACGATGGCCGACGTTCCCGGGCTGATCCCCGGTGCCGCCGAGGGCAAGGGCCTGGGCCTCGACTTCCTGCGCCACATCGAGCGGTGCTCGGTGCTCCTGCACGTCCTCGACTGCGCGACGCTCGACCTGGGCCGCGACCCGATCAGCGACCTGGACGCCATCGAGGACGAGCTTCGGCGCTACGTCGGCACGTTCGGCTCGCTGCTGGACCGTCCCCGCGTCGTCGCGCTGAACAAGATGGACGTTCCCGAGGCCGCGGATCTGGCCGCGCTGGTGCGTCCTGAGCTGGAGGCTCGCGGGCTTCGCGTGTTCGAGGTGTCCGCGGTGAGCCATGCCGGCCTGCGGGAGCTGGGATTCGCGCTCGCCGCCGAGGTCGAGGCCGACCGCGCAGCACGTCCGGCCCCGGCACCGGCGCGCATCGTGCTGCGGCCCGAGGCCGTCGACGACCCGGGATTCACCGTCGCGCCCGACTCGGCCGAGGACGGCGCGTTCGTCGTGCGCGGCGCCAAGCCCGAGCGCTGGGTGCGCCAGACCGCCTTCGACAACGACGAGGCGGTCGGCTATCTCGCCGACCGGCTGGCCCGGCTCGGCGTCGAGGACGAACTCGCGAGGCAGGGCGCACAGCCCGGTGCCGCCGTGACCATCGGCGACGTCACGTTCGACTTCGAGCCGGCCTCCGCCATGGCCGACGCCGAGTACCGGCCGTCGCGGCGCGGATCGGACGAGCGCCTGGAGACGTCCGCCCGCTCCCGCTCCGACGAGCGGCTGGCGGCGAAACGGGCCCGGCGGCAGAGGCCAGAGTGACGCAGAGGCCAGAGTGACCAGGCAGGCGATCGCCGAGGCGCAGCGCACGGTCGTCAAGGTCGGCTCGTCGTCGCTGACCTCGCGTGGCCGGCTCGACCCCGGCCGGCTCGACGCGCTCGTCGACGCCCTTGCCGCACGCCACGCCGCCGGCCAGCAGGTCGTGCTCGTGTCGTCCGGCGCGATCGCCGCCGGCATCGGGCCGCTCGGCCTGCGCGCCCGGCCGCGTGACCTGGCCACGCAGCAAGCCGCGGCGAGCGTCGGTCAGCTACTGCTCGTCGAGCGCTACGCCGCGTCGTTCGCGCGCTACGACCTGACGGTCGGCCAGGTGCTGCTGACCGCCGACGACCTCCACCGGCGCGGCCACTACCGAAACGCCAACCGGACACTCGAGCGGCTGCTGAGTCTCGGCGTCATCCCGATCGTGAACGAGAACGACACGGTCGCGACTCACGAGATCCGCTTCGGCGACAACGACCGGCTTGCCGCGCTGGTGGCGCACCTGGTCAGCGCCGACGCGCTCGTCCTGTTGTCCGACGTCGACGGCCTGTACAGCGCCGCGCCACGGCGGCCCGAGTCGCGGTTCATCGACGAGGTGCGCACGCTCGAGGATCTCGCCGCGGTCCGCGTGCGCGCCACGGGTAGCGACGTCGGCACCGGGGGAATGTCCACCAAGATCGAGGCCGCGACTATCGCGACCGGGGCGGGTATCCCGGTCATCCTCGCGGCCGCGGCGTCGGTCGCCGCCGCGCTCGAGGGAACCGCGGGCACTGTCTTCCACCCGTCCGGCGATCGCACGGCATCGCGCCTGTTCTGGCTGCGCCACGCGACCCGTCCGCGCGGCCGGCTGGTGCTCGACGAGGGCGCGGTTGCCGCGGTGGTCGCGCGGCGGGCGTCCCTGCTTCCGGCGGGCATCACCGGGGTGAGCGGCGACTTCGAGTCGGGCGACCCGGTCGAGCTCGTCGCCGTCGACGGCACTGTCGTTGCGCGCGGCCTGGTCAGCTACGACTCGGCCGACCTGCCCGGCCTGCTCGGCCGCCGCACCGGCGACCTTCCTGAGCAGTTCCGCCGTGAAGTCGTGCATCGGGACGACCTGGTGCTTCTGTAACGCTCTTCCCTTCTGTACAAGATCCAGTCATAGTCGTGCCACGGGGACTCCAGCTGGCTTCGAGAAGGGGCAGTCCATGGGGCACAACCGGCTCATCAAAGCAGGCATCGCAGTCCTCGCCGCCGCCGTTGCGACGGTGGCGCTTGCCGCTCCGGCTGCCGCGAGCGGACAGTACGTGGCGCTCGGCGACTCCTACGCGTCGGGCGTCGGAAGCCGTACCTACTACAGCGACAGCGGATCGTGTTACCGGTCTCCCTACGCCTACGCGGTCACCGACGCAGCGCGGATCGGCGCGACGCTGACGTTCTCGGCGTGCAGCGGCGCGACGACCTCGTCGGTGCAGAGCGGCCAACTCGGCGGGCTGAGCAGCGGCACGAGGTGGGTCACGGTCCAGGTTGGCGGCAACGACGCCGGGTTCTCCTCGGTGATCACCACGTGCGCCGAGCCGTCCTGGCTGGGCAACTGCTCGGCGGCGGTGTCCAACGCGCAGAGCATCATCCGCAACACGCTGCCCGGCAGGCTCGACTCGCTGTACAACGCGATCCGGTCACGGGCGACGACGGCCAAGGTCGTCGTCGTGGGCTACCCACGGCTGTTCAACGGCGAGGACTGCAACGCCGCTACATGGTTCAGCCCGAGTGACGAGTCGCTGCTGAACCAGACCGCCGACCTGATGGACAGCACGCTCGCCGGTCGCGCCTCGGCGCACGGGTTCGCTTTCGTCAATCCGGAGTCGGCATTCATCGGGCACGCGGTGTGTGACGACGTCGAGTGGATCAACGGGCTGTCCAGCCCGATCATGGAGTCCTACCATCCGAATCGGAGCGGGCAGACCGGCTACGCGAACCTCGTCGACGACGACCTGACCTGAACCGTCCAGTCATGTCGCCTCAGCCACGCCCTTGAAGAACGTGTAGCAGAACACGCCGTCGGGCTCGGTCGTCCGGTGCAGGTCTTGCACGCCCGCATCGAACGTGCCGGGCTCGATCAGGCCGGCCGCGACGGCGGGTTCACGGACGCCCTCGATCATCGCGGTGAACGTCTTCCTGGTGAAGCCGTCGACGAGCTCGTGCCGGCTCGCGTCGACGTACACCATGCGGGGCGAGATGCGGACAGCGTCGAAGCCTGCCTCCCGCAAGAGCGGATAGACCTGCCGGCCGATGAGCGCGTTGCCACCGGCCATCCGTTGTAGCTGGATCAGGCAGTCGATCGCCTGCTGGGCCGCGGCGCTGTCGGGATGAAAGTAGGTCGATCCGTGGTCGCCCTCGATCACCGTGATGGTGCCGCCGGGCCGGAGCAGTCGGCGCAGAATCGGCAACGCCTCGACCGGCCTGGTCAGGTGTTCCAGGACGAAACAGACGAAGACGTGGTCGAACGACCCGTCGGCGAAGGGCAGGGCGAAGATGTCCGCCTGCCGGAACTCCACGTTGGTCAGCCCCGCGACGTCGGCCCGGCGCTCAGCCTCGGCGAGCGAGTCCGCAGAGATGTCGACCGACACGAATCGCGCACCGGGGCTCTGCCGGGCCAAGGTGAGCGTCTGCGCGCCGACGCCGCAGCCCACTTCGAGGACGACGCTCCCGGCGGGGTATCGGGTGTCGGAGTGCAGCAGCTCGACCAGCGTGCCGGCCTGATCATGCAGGCGCTCGTTCTCCCGCGGGTGGTAGCCGTGCACGTACTGGTGGCCCATGTGGTCACGAAACCACACGGGCTTGCCCCGGCCGTACGCTGGACGCCATGTCCGAGCAAGAGGTGCGCGCCGTCGCGACGCGAGCCGGTGACGCCGCGGCCGAGCTGGCGCCGCTGACGCGTGCGCAGAAGGACGCCGGCCTGCACGCGATGGCGGACGCCGTCGCCGACGCGACGGAAGCCATTCTCGAGGCGAACGCGCACGACGTCGCCGCCGGACGCGAGGACGGGACGTCCGAGGCGCTGCTCGACCGGCTCTCGCTCGACGCCGCTCGGGTGGCTGCGATGGCCGATGGCCTGCGCGACATCGCGGCGCTGCCCGATCCGGTGGGCGAGGTCGTGCGTGGCTACACCCGGCCGAACGGGCTGGAGATCCGCCAGATCCGGGTGCCGATCGGCGTCGTCGCGATCGTGTACGAGGCGCGGCCGAACGTGACGGTCGACGCCGCCGGGCTCGCCCTCAAGAGCGGCAATGCCGCGTTGCTGCGCGGTTCGGCGTCCGCGTACCGGTCGAACACCGTGCTCGTCGACGTGTTGGCGGCCGCCGCCGAGAAAGCAGGCCTGCCGCGGGACGCGGTCCAGCTCGTTCCGGGCACCGACCGGGAGAGCGTCGGCCACTTGCTGCGCGCCCGCGGTCTCGTCGACCTGGTGATCCCGCGCGGCGGCGCCGGGCTGATCAGCTACGTGGTCGAGAACTCGACGGTGCCCGTGATCGAGACGGGCGTGGGCAATGTCCATATCTACGTGGACGCCGACGCCGACCTCGACATGGCCGAGCGCATCGTCGTCAACGCCAAGGTGTCGCGGCCGAGCGTGTGCAATGCCGCCGAGACGCTGCTCGTGCACCGAGACGTCGCCGGCGAGTTCGTCCCGCGGATCGTGAATGCCTTGCAGGACAAGGGAGTCACGGTGCACGGCGACACAGCGTTCAACGCACCGGGCGTGGTGCCCGCGACCGACGACGACTGGGCCGCCGAATACCTCTCGCTCGACATCGCCGCCCGGGTCGTCGCCGACGCGGACGAGGCGATCGCGCACATCCGTCGCTGGTCGTCCGGGCACACCGAGGCGATCGTCACCCGCAACCTCGACACGGCGCGGCGCTTCGTCGCACGCGTCGACTCGGCGGCGGTGATGGTGAACGCGTCCACCCGGTTCACCGACGGGGCTGAGTTCGGATTCGGCGCCGAGATCGGCATCTCGACGCAGAAGATGCACGCACGCGGACCGATGGGGCTGTCCGAGCTGACCACGACGAAGTGGGTCGTCACCGGCGACGGCCAGGTGCGCTGAGCGCCCGATCCGATCCGGTTTTGGCCGCGCGGACCGCCATCAGCGGTCCGCGCGGCCAAAACCGCGAGCGGCGGGCCGATCAGCCGTCGAGGTAGCGCAGCACGGCGAGCACGCGGCGGTGGTCCTCGCCCGACGGCGGCAGGTCGAGCTTGGTGAAGATGTTCGCGACGTGCTTCTCGACGGCGCGGTCACTCACGACGAGCTGCCGCGCGATCGCGCCGTTCGTGCGGCCCTCTGCCATCAGCCCGAGCACCTCCCGTTCGCGCGGGGTGAGCGTCGCGATGGCGTCGCGGCGGCGGCTCGCGCCGAGCAGCTGGCGCACGACCTCGGGGTCGAGCGCGGTACCACCCGCCGCCACCCGGGTCAGGGCCTCGACGAACTCGCTGACGTCGGCCACCCGATCCTTGAGCAGGTACCCGACCCCGGACGAGGAGCCCGCCAGCAACTCGGCCGCGTAGCGCGTCTCGACCCACTGCGAGAACACCAGCACGCCGACCTCGGACCGCTCGTGCCGGATCGCGATGGCCGCGCGCAGCCCCTCGTCGGTGAAGCTCGGCGGCATCCGGATGTCGACGACGGCGACGTCGGGGTCGTGCTCGGCTACCGCGGCGCGCAGGGCGTCGCCGTCGGACACAGCGGCGACGACGTCGTGCCCTCGGTCGGTGAGCAGCTGAACGAGCCCGTCGCGCAGGATCGCGGCGTCCTCGGCGATGACGATGCGCACGTCAGCTCGCCACCGGCAGCTCGACGGTGACCGTCGTCGGGCCGCCGTCCGGGCTGTCGATGCCCAGCCGGCCGTCGACCGTACGGACGCGCTCGGCCAGTCCGGTCAGCCCGGTACCCGCGCCGATCCGGGCACCGCCGCGGCCGTCGTCGCGAACCTGCACGCGAAGCGTGTCGTGGCGCTCGCGTACGTCCAGCGTTGCGCGAGTGGCGCCGCTGTGCCTCGCGACGTTGGTCAGCAGCTCGGCCACGCAGAAGTACGCGATCGTCTCGATCGCGGGCGACGGGCGCACCGCGACGCGCACCTGCACCTCGACGGGCACCGTGCTGCGCGCCGCCAGGGTGGCCAGCGCGGCGTCGAGGCCTTGGTCGAGCACCGGCGGGTGGATGCCGCGGACCAGGTCGCGCAGCTCGGCGATCGCGTCCTTGGCGCTCTCGTGCGCGCCGCCGACCAGCTCGCGTACGCGCGAGGAGTCACCGGCGGCGTCGAGCGTTTCCTTGGCCTGGCCGAGGTTCATGGCCAGGGCGATCAGCCGAGCCTGCGTCCCGTCGTGCAGGTCGCGCTCGATGCGCCGCAGCGCCGCGGCGGAGTCGTCGACGGCATGCGCACGCGTCCGCTCCAATTCGTGGACGCGCTGAGCGGATTGCGTCGGGCCGAGCAGCCAGCGCATCAGCACGCCGTCGAGTGCGACCAGGCCACGGATCGGCCACGGCGCGAGGAAGACCGCGACGAGCCCGATCGCCGACAGGAGCAGGGCTTTCGGCCAGGTGTCGAAGTAGAAGTTGCCGAACTGGATCTCAGAGTGGTGGTTCACGCCGTGCGAATCCTTGTTGGTCACGTCGAAGAGCGACCACCACACGGGATAGGTGAGCAGCATGATCGACTCGACCCAGAACAGTGCTGCGCCGAATGCACCGGCCATCGCCACCGGGCCCTTGACGACCAGGTAGGCGAGCCCGCGCCAGCCCGTCGTGTCCTTCAGCGCCGAGCCAAGCCAGCCGAACAGCCCGGGCCGTCGCCGGAAAGGCGGCGGGTCGTCGACGCGCGCGCCGACCATCGAGCGGCCAAGCGTCCGCTGCAGCTGCCCGAGCCGTCGCCCGCCCAGGACGGTGACCGCGATCAGCGGCAGCCCGAGGAACGTGATCGCGAAGAGGACGCCGAACATGAGGCAGATGGCCACGGCCCAGAAGCCGGCGAATGCGAGCGGGGCACACACGATGAGGTAGGCCAAGCCGCGCCACGTCCAGCCCGAGACCGGCGCGCGGAGAAACGCGCGCCAGGCCGTCGGGGTCGTGTCGGTCATGGTGGATTCAGCCTGCCAGAGTTCAGACATCGCGCTTGTTGAGCAGGGTGATCGCCAGCAAGACCGCCAGCGCGGTCCAGACGCAGCCGACGCCGAATCCCTGCCATGGCGAGACGACCGCGTCGCCGCCCCGTCCGGTGGACATGACCTGCAGGCCGGCCTGCGGGCTGGGCATGTACGTGCTCAGGTACCGGCCGAGCTTGCCGGGCAGCCCGCTCAAGACGGTCGGCAGCACGAGGGTCAGCGCGATCATGAGCACGATCGCACCGGCGACGTGCCGGATGATGGCGCCGATCGACAGGGCAAGCACGCCGACGAGGGCCAGGTACAGCCCGTAGCCGAGGATCGCCCGTAGCACGTCCGGATCGCCCAGCGACACCGACACGTGGCTGCGCATGATCGCCTGGCCGACGAAGAACGAGCCGAACGCGACGATCTCGGCCACGACGAACGTCACCGCCGCGAGCACGGCGAACTTGGCAGCGAGCACGGGTGTACGCCGGGGTACGGCGAGCATGGTCGCGCGGATCATGCTTGTGGAGTACTCGCCCGCGAAGAGCAGGACGCCCAGCACGCACATCGCGATCTGCCCCCAGGCGGCGCCCGGCTGCAGGATCAGTCCGATCGGGTCCTCGACCATGTTCACCCGGTCGTCGGCGCTGAGGTGGTCCCAGTTGGCGGTGTAGATGGACGTGGCCAGGATGCTGAACCCGACCGACACGACGACGAGGGCCGCGAACGACCACGCCGTCGAGCGCAGCGAGCGGATCTTCGTCCACTCGCTGAGTGCGATGTCCTGAAAGCGCACGGCGGTGGTAGTCATCGGTCGGCTCCGTCGAACTCGACGCTGCCGTGGGTCAGCGCCATGAACGCGTCCTCGAGCGAGGCGCGTTGGGGTGTCAGCTCGTAGAGCACGAGGCCTTGCTGCGCGGCCAGTTCGGCAATGCGCGGAGCGGGCATGCCCGCGACGACGAGCACGCCGACGCCGGCCGGCTCGACCTCGGCGCCGTGCGCCGCGAGCAGGCCGGCCAGCGTGCGCGCGTCGGGCGAGCTGACGCGTACCGACTGCTTGGCGCCGCGCGTGACGAACTCCTCGGTCGGGCAGTCGGCGATCAGCCGGCCGCGTCCGATCACGATCAGGTGGTCGGCGGTCACCGCCATCTCGTTCATCAGGTGGCTCGACACGAAGACCGTGCGCCCCTCGCCGGCCAGGTGCTTCATCAGGGTTCGGATCCAGACGATGCCCTCTGGGTCGAGGCCGTTGACCGGCTCGTCCAGCAGGAGCACCGCAGGGTCGCCTAGCAGCGCGGCCGCGATGCCCAGCCGCTGGGCCATGCCGAGCGAGAAGCCGCCGGCCCGCTTGTGCCGGACGCCGCGCAGCCCGACCAGGTCGATCACCTCGTCGACGCGGCGCCGTGGCAGGTGCTGGGTCTGGGCCAGGCAGAGCAGGTGGTTGTACGCGCTGCGTCCCTTGTGCACCGCCTTGGCCTCCAGCAGCGCGCCGACGGTGCACAGCGGCCGGGGCAGGTCGCGGTAGGGGCCGCCGCCGATCGTGGCGGTTCCCCGATCGGGACGGTCCAGGCCGAGCAGCAAGCGCATCGTGGTCGACTTGCCGGCGCCGTTCGGGCCGAGGAATCCGGTGACCTGGCCCGGCGCCACGGTGAAACTCAGCGCGTCGACGGCAACCTTGTCGCCGTACCGCTTGGACAGGGCGCGCGCCTCGATGACCCGCGCCGATTCGGTGGTAGTTGTCATGAATTCGATCTTGGTTCGGCGACGCGCCGATCTCGATGGCGCCAGCACGTCTCAATGCGGTGGGGCAAACCGAACCCCGCGGGTCCGTAGCATTGCGCAGCGTGCCGGCACAAAGACTCGGAATCATGGGCGGGACGTTCGACCCGATCCATCACGGCCACCTGGTCGCAGCCAGCGAGGTCGCCGAGCAGTTCGCCCTGGACGAGGTGATCTTCGTCCCCACCGGCGCGCCGTGGCAGAAGTCCGACCGCGAGGTCAGCGCCGCGGAGGACCGCTACCTGATGGCCGTGATCGCGACAGCATCCAACCCGCGGTTCTGGGTCAGCCGGGTCGACATCGACCGCCCCGGGCCGACGTTCACGATCGACACGATCCGAGACATCGCGACCACGCGCCCGGACGCCGAGCTGTTCTTCATCACCGGCGCGGACGCCCTCGGCCAGATCCTGTCCTGGAAGGATCACGACGAGGCGATCCGGCTCGCCCGCTTCGTCGGCGTGACCAGGCCCGGCTACGAACTGTCCGACGCCCATCTGCCCAGCGATGCGGTGACCCTCGTCGACGTGCCGGCGATGGCGATCTCGTCGAGCACCTGCCGGGAGCGCGTCCGCGGTGGGCACCCGATCTGGTACCTCGTGCCCGACGGTGTCGTCCAGTACATCGCGAAGCATCATCTGTACCGCAACGTAAGCTCGCCGGGATGACGGCCACCGACATAGCCCGCGATCTGGCGCTCGTTGCCGCCAACGCAGCAAGCGACAAGCTCGCCACCGACGTCGTCCTCATCGACGTCAGCGAGCGGCTGGTGATCACCGACATCTTCGTGATCGCGACGGGGGCTAACGAGCGCCAGGTCGAGGCAATCGTCGACGAGGTCGAGGAGCGGCTGCGCCGCGAAGGCGTCAAGCCGTTGCGCCGCGAGGGGCGCCGGGACGGGCGATGGGTACTGCTCGACTACGCCGACGTCGTGGTGCACGTCCAGCACAGCGAGGAGCGCGTGTTCTACGCCCTCGAGCGGCTCTGGAAGGACTGCCCGACGATCCCGTTCGTGCCCGACGGCGCGCCGTCGTGAGCGCACCGTCGTGAGCGCACCGCCCGGCAATCGCCTCGTGACCAAGCGGCGGGTGCTGCTGCTGCGCCACGGGCGCACCATGTGGAACGCGCAGCACCGCTTCCAGGGCCAAGCCGATCCGCCCCTGGACGACCTCGGCCGGGCGCAGGCCTACGAGGTCGCGGCGCTCGTGGCGGCACTCAAGCCCGACCTCATCTTGTCCTCGGACGCGAAGCGCGCCCTGCAGACCGCCGCGCCGCTCGGCGCGATCACCGGCCTGCCGGTGACCTCGGAGCCGCGATTTCGCGAGCGCTCGCTCGGCCACTGGGAGGGGCTGACCCGCGACGACGTCGCCGAGCGCTACCCCGACGAGTTCGACGACTGGATGCACGGTCGAGACGTCAGCCGGCGCGGCGGCGAGTCGCGCGAGCAGGTCGCTGAGCGGGCGCTCGAGGCATTCGACGAGATCGACGACGACAGCCAGCTCGCCGTGATCGTCACCCACAGTGCGACCGCGATGGCGATGTGCGCGGTGCTGCTCGGCCTGTCGCAGCGCACGCCGGTGCTGAGCGCGCTGGCCAATTGCCACTGGTCGGAGTTACGGCACGGTTCGCGGTGGGAGCTGCGCGCACACAACGTCGGGGCGCCCGGTCCGGTCATCCCGCGGTTGGACCTCGAGGAGGAGCCAGCCGACGCCGAGGCCTAGCAGGCCCGAATTGGATACGGACTGAACACGCTTAAGCACGCTAATCGCATGAGCGGTGGCACAGGAGTGACATGGCACGAGCCGCGCCGCGCTTCAACTTGTGCCCCTACGTGGCCGGTCCTACCTTGATCAAAGGTGCCCCGGCGTCCGGTGGCGACGGACGGCGGACGCCGGGCGAGCACCGAATCCCCGATTTGTGATGCAGCGTCCGCATTGGTTACGGAGCGCGTCCGCGCCCGACCGTGAGCGATTTGTCGCACCGGGTATTATCGCCGGCATGAGCGCCCGCCTGCTCCTTACCGGGCCGCGCTGACCAGTAGCACGTCGGCGCGGCTGAGCCCTCTGCGATCCTTTTCGCGGGGGCTTTTCGTTTGCCCGGACCGCACAGCAGGAGACTCGAGATGACCAGCAACACCCGGCCGGCCCCCGTGGGCAGTGCCAGCGCCACTGACGACGCGCCGCCGTTCCGCTACACCGCGCAGCTCGCCGAGAAGATCGAGACGTCCTGGCAGGAGCGCTGGGAGCGTGACGGCACGTTCGACACGCCCAATCCGACCGGGCCGCTCAGCGCCGGGTTCGAGACCGTCGCCGACCGGCCGCGCGCCTACGTCATGGACATGTTCCCGTACCCGTCCGGGGCCGGGCTGCACGTCGGCCACCCGCTGGGCTACATCGGCACCGATGCCTACACCCGCTACCTGCGGATGAGCGGCACGAACGTCCTGCATCCCATGGGCTTCGACGCGTTCGGCCTGCCTGCCGAGCAGTACGCAGTACAGACCGGGCAGCACCCGCGCATCACGACGGACGCGAACATTGCCGAGTACCGCCGCCAGCTGCGTCGGCTGGGGCTGGGCTTCGACTCGCGCCGCACGTTCGCTACCACCGACCCTGAGTACTACCGCTGGACGCAGTGGATCTTCCTGCAGATCTTCGACTCCTGGTACGACGTCGAGGCCGACAAGGCGCGCCCCGTCGCCGAGCTGATCGCTGAGCTGGACGCCGACACCCGGCTGCCCGGTCCCGGCACCAACCCGTTCGGCAAGCGATGGGCCGAACTTGACGCCGTCCAGCGCCGCGAGGTGATCGACAACCACCGGCTGGTCTACCGCGCCAAGTCGGTCGTCAACTGGTGCCCCGGCCTGGGCACCGTCCTGGCCGACGAGGAGGTCACCGCCGACGGGCGAAGCGAGCGCGGCAACTTCCCGGTGTTCCGCAAGCCGTTGCTGCAATGGATGATGCGCATCACCGCGTACGCCGACCGGCTGGCCCGTGACCTGGACCTGATCGACTGGCCGGAGAACGTGCGCACGATGCAGCGCAACTGGATCGGCAAGTCGACGGGTGCGCACATCCGGTTCGCGTCCGCGGCAGGCGACATCGAGGTGTTCACCACCCGGCCCGACACGGTGTTCGGGGCCACCTACATGGTGCTGGCGCCCGAGCATCCGCTGGTCGACGCGCTCAGCGCCGATTCGTGGCCGGACGCGGCCAAGCCGGCGTGGACGGGCGGGCTTGACACGCCCCGTGACGCGGTCGCCGCGTACCGGGCGTCGACCGCCGGACGGTCCGACCTGGAACGCCAGGCCGGCGCCGCCAAGAAGAAGACGGGCGTCTTCACCGGCGCGTTCGCAACGAATCCCGCGAACGGCGCCCAGCTGCCGATCTTCATCGCCGACTACGTCCTGATGGGTTACGGCACCGGCGCGATCATGGCCGTGCCGGGGCAAGACGAGCGCGACTGGGAGTTCGCCGAGATATTCGACGTGCCCATCGTCCGCACCGTGCAGCCCCCGGAGGACTTCGACGGCAAGGCGTACGGCGGCGACGGCCCGGCGATCAACTCGGGGTTCCTGGACGGCAAGGGCGTCGCCGACGCCAAGGCCGCCATCGTCGCCTGGCTGGAGGAGTACGGCCACGGGCGCGGCGCGGTCACCTACCGGGTGCGCGACTGGCTGTTCTCCCGGCAGCGGTACTGGGGCGAACCGTTCCCGATCGTGTACGACGACACGGGCCTGCCCGTCGCGCTGCCCGACTCGATGCTGCCGCTCGAGCTGCCCGACACGAACGACTTCTCGCCCAAGTCGTTCGCGGCCGAGGACGCCGGCTCCGAGCCCGAGCCGCCACTTGGCCGGCTGACCGACTGGGTGAACGTCACCCTCGACCTGGGAGACGGGCCGAAGCGGTACCGGCGCGAGACGAACACCATGCCGAACTGGGCCGGCTCCTGCTGGTACGAGCTGCGCTACCTGGACCCGACGAACACCGAGCAGGTCGTCGACCCGGAGGTCGAGCGTTACTGGATGGGGCCAACTGCCGATCGGCCCGCCGGCGGCGTCGGGCTGTACGTCGGCGGTGTCGAGCACGCAGTGCTGCACCTGCTGTACGCACGCTTCTGGCACAAGGTGCTGTTCGACCTGGGATACCTGTCCAGCTCCGAGCCGTTCCACCGGCTGATCAACCAGGGCTACCTGCAGCTGCCTGCCTACACGAACGCGAACGGCTTCTATGTCGAAGCCGCCGAGGTCGAGGAACGCGACGGCGAGTTCTTCTACCGCGGCGAGCGCGTGACGCAGGAGTTCGGCAAGATCGGCAAGAGCCTGAAGAACGTCATCACGCCGGATCAGTTCGTCGCCGACTACAGCACGGACACGTTCCGGCTGTTCGAGATGTTCGGCGGTCCGCTGGTGCAGTCGCGGCCGTGGGACGCGAAGGCGATCGTCGGCCCGTACCGGCTGCTGCAGCGTGTCTGGCGTGCGGTGATCGACGAGGAGTCCGGCGTGCCGCACGTCTCGGACGAGCCGATCCCGGATGAGCTGAATCGCCTGCTACACAAGACGATTCACGCGGTCCGCGACGGCTACGAGACGTTGCGGTTCAACACTTCGATCGCGCGGATCACCGAGCTGAACAACGCGATCGTTCAGGCATACCCCGCCGGCGGAGCGCCCCGCGCGCTGGCCGAGCCGATGGTGCTCATGCTGGCCCCGCTGGCGCCGCACATCGCCGAGGAGTTGTGGTCGCGGCTCGGGCACGCCGAATCGCTGGCCTGGCAGGCCTTTCCGGCCGCCGACCCGGCGCTGCTGGTCGACGAGGCGGTCGACGTCCCGGTACAGGTCAACGGCAAGGTGCGGTCGGTGGTGTCCGTGTCGGCCGACGCCGACGCGGCGGCGATGCAGGCCGCCGCGCGAGCCGATGCGAAGATCGTCGCGGCGCTGGACGGCCGCGAGGTCAAGCGCGTGATCACTGTTCCCGGCAGGTTGGTCAACTTCGTCGTCTGATCGGGCCGTCAAGCCTTGAAGAACCTTTCGAGCACGACGGCGACGGCCTTCGGGTCGGCGACGTGGCCCGCGCCTTCGATCGTCTGACGCTGTGCGTGCGGGATGCTCGCGGCGATCGCGTCGGCGGCCGGTTCGAGGGCCCGGACCCAACGGGCGGCTCCGGGCTGGCGGCCGGCGACGCCCGTGGCCACCAGCGTCGGCTGCCTGATCTTGGTGAACCGGTCAGCTGGCGGCTGGCCGGTTCCCATGCAGGCCGCGTCGTAGGCGAGCGTGTGCGCGATCGCTTCCAGCTCAGGCCACATCGGCGAGTTCCTCGCTCCCGCGATGGCGTCCTCCGAAGAATCGGCGACTCGCATGAACAGTTCGAACGCGTCGCCGCGGCGGCCCTCGGCGAGCGCGACGTCGAGCGCCTCGGCGTACTCCCGCCACCGCTGCGGCCAATCCTCGGCCATGTCGTAGGGCACCTCGTACACCGCGATCTTGTCGATCGCGAGCCCGGCTGCCCCGGCCTCTTGTCGGAGCTGTCGCCTCGGCCGCGACGGTCGTAGTTGTACACGGTGAACTGCCCCGCGAGCTCGGGAGCCAGTGGCGCGTTCTCCGAGCGGTCGCTGATACCGCCGCCGACGAGGATGACGGCCGGCCCGCTTCCGACGCGTCCGTAGGCAATCGTCGTGCCGTCCTTGGACGTCACACGGTCCATCTCACTCCTCCTCCGCCGGTCTGCCCCTCGATAGTTGAACGATCGCCGGTCCGTCGAGTCATCGCTGTCGAACTCAACGGTGGCACTAGGGTCGCTGGCATGGCATCGGAGGTGGCGAGTGTCGCGGTCGTCACCGACTCGACTGCGTACCTGCCGCCGGGCATGGCCGAGAAGTTCGGCGTCAGCGTCGTCCCGCTGCGGGTCACCATCGGCACCCGAACCGGCACCGACGGGGTGGACGTCTCGCCCGGTCAGGTCACCCGCGCACTGCGCGATCACGTACCGGTGACGACATCGCGTCCGTCACCGGCCGAGTTCGCCGCTATCTACCGGCGCGCCTTGGACGCCGGGGCGAGCCACATCGTCTCGGTGCACCTGTCCGCGGCGCTGTCGGGGACGTGGGAGTCGGCCGCGCTTGCCGCTCAGGACTTCGGGTACGGCGTGGTGCGAGTCGTCGATTCCCGCTCGACGGCGATGGCGCTCGGGTTCGCCGTGCTCGCCGCGGGCCGCGCGGCGCGTGACGGGGCGTCGGCATCGGAAGTGCAGGACGCCGCAGTGTCCACAGTGGACAACACGCGGACGTACTTCTACGTCGACACGCTCGAGTACCTGCGCCGGGGTGGCCGGATGGGCGCGGCCGCGGCACTGCTCGCGACGTCGCTGTCGGTCAAGCCGCTGCTGCACGTGCTGGACGGTCAGATCGTCCCGCTGGAGAAGGTGCGCACGTCGTCCAAGGCGATCGCACGGCTGATCCAGCTCACCGTCGCGGCGGCACGCGACCGGCCGGTGGACGTGGCCGTTCACCACCTGGCCGCAGCGGAGCGCGCGGCCGAGGTGGCCGAGCGGCTGCGTCAAGAAATCCCGTCACTCGGCGAGCTGTACACGTCCGAGGTCGGCGCCGTACTCGGCGCGCATATCGGGCCGGGCGTGCTCGGCACCGTGGTCGTGCGCTACTGACAGTGGCCCCGGTTGCCTTTCGATAGGGCGGACGAGATCACGAACCGGAAGCCCTCGGGCTGCTCGACGCCGGTATGTAGCAGCACCTGGTCTCCGGATCGCTCGATGCACGCGCCGGACGGCACGTTGAGGGTCGTCCAGTCGAACCAGCGCATCCGGATGCGCACGGTCGCGTTCCGAGGCGCCGTCAGCACGATGCGGGCGGCGTCCATCGAGACCAGGTGTGCGGGCGCGCTGACGGTCGGGGTCGCGCCGTCGACGGCGTAGAGCGTCCAGTGCCGGTCGTGCCACACGTCGTGCAGGTAGGGCAGGCCGCCTTGGATGAGTGCGCGCTCGCGTCGTCCCCACGGGGTGAGCCGAGCGTCGGGCACCGCGACGTACTGGACGGCGTTGGCGGCGAGCCAGGTTTTGTAGCTGGCCTCGTTCGGCGGGTGCTCGAAGAACACGTCGTCATTCAGCTTCGTGTCGAGTTGGCGCAGCCAGCCGCGCGCGATCGGGACGTGCTTTGCGAGCAGCGCGGCGTCCCAGTGCCCGTTCATCTCGGGCACTTCGACGCGCCCGGTGAGTTGGCCCTGGTCATCGATCGCGGTCACCAGTGGGCGGTAGTACGAGGCGTGCGTGGCGGGTGCCCCGGCGAGCTTGACGATCTCGAGCGTGGCGGGCGGCTGCGCGAGGACCGAGACGACAACTGCGGCAGCCGCGATCGGCGCGCGCCACTCGGCGAAGGCGGCGACCACCGGGATCGCGAAGAGCAGGCCGAGCCGCTCGGCGTTGCTGCCGATCGGCGACGGTGCCGCCCAGGAGACGATCACCACGGCGAGGTTCACCGCCGCACCGATGCGAATGGCGTTGTGCCGCCGGGGGAGTAGCGCGATCACGAGCAGCGAGGCGATGATCGCCCGGATCGCGCTCTCGCGCCCGAACATCATCGTGGCGCCGTCGGCGAAGACGACCGAAACGGCCGCCGTTCCTATTGCGCTCGCCACTGCGAGGACGACCGCGTCGCCGACTCGTCGCCGTAGCGCCGCCGTGATCGCGTACACCCACAGCCCGAGCGTCGCGACCGGACTTGCGGCTCCGCCGAGGACGGCCATGACGACCGCGGACGGCCGCCGGTCGGACAGCATGGCCAGCACGGCGGCGAGCGCGCAGACGAGGCCGCACGCGTAGGCCACGCGGCCCTGGGCGAGATTGTCGACCTCGCAGACAGCGATCGCGATACCGCCCCATAGTGGCCGCGCGGGCGCGGCGAGCTGCATCAGGCGAGTCGCCAGCCAGGTGCCGAGCACCGCCATCAGTGCGCCGAGCAGTCGGGTGCCGATCAGGCCGGCCAGCCAGGGCGCCCACAGCGAGTAGCCGAACTGCAGGCTGCCGCCGAACCAGCGAAGGTCGACCGGCGTGAACGGGTGCGCGTAGGCGAAGTCGGCACGGGCCAGCTGCGCGGAGAGATCCTGCCCGGTGAGGGGTGCGAGCAGGTAGAGGCCGGCGAGGACCGCGGCAAATGCGGTCGCTACGACCGCCGGACGGCGCTGATCCTTGTCGGGCGCCCACTCCCCATCGTCGGTCGTCGGCACCGAGTGTCCGGACCGGGCGCGCAGGACCCCCTCCCGGACGATATCGGCGGCGCCCACGAATTCGAGTCTGTCATCCACAGGGCGGCCCGCCGTCCACAACCTCGTCGGCGCGCCCCCGCGACGTCCGCGACGTCCCTACGGTCGGGCGCGTGGGTGGACGTGGACTGCGCGCGAGGGGCGAGCGAGCCCGGGTCACTCGCCGGGTGCGCGGCCTGCTCGACGCTCACCACCCGGACGGCGCCGCCGCCGGGCTCGTCGACGAGAGGTGGCTGCCGGGAGTGGACTTCGACGCGGCAGTGCCTCGCCGTCCGGAAGGACGCGATGCGCGCGATCAGGCGGCGGTCGGCGATACGGGGGCGTCCCCGTCGGCCTGGTTACAGCGCCTGCGTTTCGACCCGGGGCTTCGCGGTGCGGCGGCGCTCGGGTGCGTGGCGCTGATGGCGGCCGTAGTGGCGGGATGGTGGGTGCTCGCCGGCCGGGCACATTCGGTCCCGATCTCGACGTCTCCGCCTGCGTCCCCGCCGGTCGCCTCGAGTCCGGCCTTGTCCGCGCCGTCTTCGGCCTCCGGCTCCCCGGGCGCAGTTGTGGTCGTCGACGTGGTGGGCAAGGTCCACCGTCCGGGGGTGTACCGCCTTCGGAGTGCGTCGCGAGTCGACGACGCGCTGCGTGCCGCCGGTGGCGCGCTGCCCGGCGTCGACCTGAGCTCTCTGAACCGCGCTCGCAAGCTGACCGACGGCGAGCAGATCGCGGTCGGTGTCACCGGTGCACCCGCCGCGGGCGGGCCTTCGATGCCGGCCGGCCCGGGCGGATCGGCCGGCCCGGCGTCCGGATCCGCTCCGGTCGACCTCAACACCGCGAGCCTCGAGCAGCTGGACGGCCTGCCCGGGGTCGGGCCGGTCCTCGCTCAGCGCATCGTCGACTGGCGCACGGCACACGGCCGGTTCGCGTCCGTCGACCAGTTGCGCGAGGTGTCCGGCATCGGTCCGAGCAAGTTCGACGACATTCGCGGATTGGTGACCGTGTGACGCCACTGGCCAGCTCGCACTCGGGTCTGCCGCCGCGGGGCATCGACATCCGGCTCGCGATCGGTGCGGTCGCTGGCTGGTTGGCGGTGATCGCCGGTCTCGGCTGGGCGCCGTCCCGGGTTCTGGCGACGGGTCTGCTCGGTGCGGGCACCGGCGTCGCATTGCTGGTCGCGGTTCGCCGCGGTGTGCGCTTTGCGGCCGCCGCGGCGCTGGCGGCGTTCTGCGTGGCATTGGTACTGATCCCGCTGGCGGCCCGGTCGGCACGTGCACGAGACTCGCCGCTGGCCGCGCTCGCGCGCGAGCGGGCCGCCGTGACGGCGACGCTCACGGTCAGCGCCGACCCGCGACCGCTGGCAGCGACGGGTCCGGCCGGCGCGCCTCGCGTGGCGGTCGACGCTGCGTTGCGGTCGATCACCGTTGGCGGGCGCGAACTATCCCCCGGTGGCTCGGTGCTCGTGCTGGCACCGGCCGCCGGCTGGCGTGACGTCCTGCCCGGGCAGCGCGTGCGGGTGGACGCTCGGCTGCAGCCGCCGCTCGGTGGCGACCTGCTCGTGGCGGTCCTCTCAGCGGATTCCGGCCCGGAGCTGATCGGCCGTCCGCCGTGGTGGCAGCGAGCTGCCGGCACGGTACGAGCTTCATTGCGTGCGGCATCGTCGGGGCTTCCCGCCCTGCCCCGCGGCCTGTTGCCTGGCCTGATCGACGGCGACACGAGCGGCCTCGATCCGGTGCTGGCTGAGCGCTTCCGGATCGCCGGCCTCACGCATCTCGTCGCCGTCAGCGGTACCAACTGCGCGATCGTCGTCGGCGCCGCGCTGCTCGCGCTGCGGCGATTCGGCGCCGGCCCGGTCACCTGCGCGGCAGTCGGCCTCGCGGTGCTCGTCGCGTTCGTGGTCGTCGCGCGTGCCTCACCCAGCGTGCTGCGAGCGGCCCTGATGGCGGCGATCGCCCTTGCGGCGCTCGCGTCCGGGCGGCAACGCGACGGTGTGCCGATGCTGTCGGCGGCCGTGCTCGGCCTGCTCGTCTGGCGACCCCAGCTCGCGGTCGACGCCGGCTTCGCGATGTCCGTGCTTGCCACCGGCGCGCTGCTGCTCATCGCCCCTGCCTGGGCAGCGGCGCTGCGCCGCCGTCGAGTTCCGCCGGTCATCGCCGAGTCCGTGGCAGTGGCGGCGGCCGCGCACGTCGTCACGGCGCCGGTCGTCGCCGCCATCTCCGGCCGCGTCAGCATCGTGGCGATCCCGGCGAACATGCTCGCCGAGCCGGTGGTCGCCGTGACGACGGTGCTGGGCTTCGGTGCCGCACTGGTCGCGCCCTTGTGGATGGGCATGGGCGTGGTTCTGGCGCAACTGGCCGGTTGGCCGTGTCGCTGGTTGGTCTGGGACGCCGAGTTCTTCGGCGGCCGGCATGGCGCGACGCTGCCGTGGCCGAGTGGGGTGCCCGGCGGGCTCGCACTGCTCGCTGCGACGCTGCTGTCGTTGTGGCTGGCTCGCCGCGCAGGACCGCGCCGCGTACTGGCCTGCGCCGCCGGAGTGGCCCTGATCGTGCAGCTACCCGTGCGCGCCGTCGTGTCGGGCTGGCCGCCGCACGGCTGGGTACTAGTGGCGTGCGACGTCGGCCAGGGCGACGCCCTGGTGCTCCCGTCCGGACCGGGCAGCGCGGTGGTCGTCGACACCGGCCCGGACCCGGTCGCCGTCGATCGATGCTTGACCGACCTGCACGTCCATGACGTTCCGCTGCTGATCATCAGCCATTACCACCTCGACCACGTCGGCGGTGTCGACGGCGTGTTCCACGGCCGCCGGGTCGGTGCTGTGATCGCCGGGCCGCTCCCCGAGCCCGCGTCCGGCGTCGAGATCCTTCGAGACGTGCTCGCCGATCACGACCTAACAGTCAACTCGCCCGGCATAGGCGGGCGGATCGACGTCGGCGCGGTGCACCTCGAGGCGCTGGCTCCACGTGTCGCCATGCGCGGTACGCGGTCCGATCCGAACAACTCGTCGCTGGTTGTGCGAGCGACGGTGCGAGGTGTCCGGATACTCCTGCCCGGTGATGCCGAGATCGAGGCGCAGCAATCCATGCTGGCCGCGGGCGTCGACGTACGCGCCGACGTGCTCAAGGTGCCGCACCATGGCAGCGCGTACTCCGATGCACGCTTCCTCGCAGCGGTGCACGCCCGGCTGGCTGTCATCTCGGTCGGGCTGCACAACGACTACGGTCACCCCTCGCCACTGCTTCTCGCCGAATTGGACAAGCTCGGTACGCCGGTCCGCCGTACGGATCGAGACGGTGACGTGGCTGTCGTCGCCGACGCGTCAGGAGCATTGGGGACGGTGGTGCGCGGCACCCGCGCGAGCACCGTCGGCGCGGCCGATCCGGCACGCGCGCTGCTGTCGCACCGGCATGCCACGATGAGCGCGTGGCGATCCGGCGTTCTGGACCAATCGAAGTCGACGACGAGCTCCCCCCGCTCGTGCTGCTCGTCGGCGAGGAGGAATACCTGGCCTCCCGTGCCGTCGAGCAGATCGCCGCCGCGGCGAGGCGCGCCGACGCCGACGCCGACGTACGCGAACGGCTGGGCGGTGCGGTCGAGGCCGGCGAGCTGACCGAGATGGCCAGTCCGTCGCTGTTCGGGGGACGCCGCGTGATCGTGATCGTCGCCGCGCAGGATCTCAAGGTTGCCGCCGCCGAGGCGCTCAGCTCGCTGATGCGTCAGCCGGCCGACGACGTATGCCTGGTGCTCCAGCATGCAGGCGGGGCAAAGGGCAAGGCTATCCTCGCGTTGGCGCGCGAGGTGGGCGCGCACGAGATCTCCTGTGCCAGGCTGACCCGGCCGGACGAGCGGCTCGAGTTCGTGCGAGGCGAGGTGCGCCGGGCGGGCGGGTCGATCACGCCGGACGCGGCAGCGCTCCTGCTCGACGCTGTCGGCAGCGACCTGCGCGTGCTCGCTACGGCCGCGGCCCAGCTGGTCGACGACTCCGGCGGTCGTATCGACGCAGCGATCGTGGCCGAGTACCACCGCGGGCGCGCCGAGGTCACCGGCTTCGCGGTGTCCGACCGTGCCGTCGTCGGCGACGCCAGAGGCGCGCTCGAAACGCTGCGGTGGGCGCTGTCGATCGGCGTGCCACACGTCGTGATCGCCGATGCGCTCGCCGATGGAGTGCGATCCGTCGCCCGCCTCAGCGCGGCCGGGCGCGGTAATCCGTACGAGCTCGCCCAGCAGCTCGGCATGCCGCCGTGGAAGGTGAAGCGCGCGCAGGGTCAGGCGCGCGGCTGGACGGAGCCTGGTCTGCGCCGCGCGCTGGGCGTCGTGGCCGACCTCAACGCCGACGTAAAGGGCGCAGCCGCCGACCCCGGTTACGCCCTCGAGCGGGCAATCGGCCGGCTCAGCATCGCCCGCGCCATGTGAGTCCGTGCGGTCGTGGCCGCCCGCAGGGCCGGCGCCCCGCAGGACCGGCGCCGCTCAGGGTCGGCGCCGCGGAGCGCTGGGGTGCAGGGCCGCACGACCGCAGCACAAAGGCCCGCACCGACCGGGTCGGTAGCGGGCCTTGCCTGCGGTTGCCCGCGCCGGAGGTCCGGCGCGCGGCGCAGATCAGAGGTCGTTGACTCGCCGCGCCATTGCGGACTTCTTGTTCGCTGCCTGGTTGGCGTGGATTACGCCCTTGCTGGCCGCCTTGTCCAGTTGCTGCGACGCGCTCTGCAGGGCGACCAGAGTTGCCTCGCGATCGCCCGAGTCGGCCGCGTCGCGGAACCGGCGCACGGCTGTCTTGACCGCGGACTTGACGCTCTTGTTGCGCAGCCGGGCCTTCTCGTTGGTCCGGATCCGCTTGATCTGGGACTTGATGTTCGCCACGAAGGAAGCCTCGAGTTCTCGGATGGTCTGGATCGCTGTCTGCGACGTCACGGTGCCGGCGGCAGGTAAACCACGCCAAACCGCGTGCGGACAACCACGCAAGGCTACCAGCGCGCGACGCGCGCCCAAAATCGCCGGTTTACCGCCGTGGCTGCGGCTTGATCACCTGCGGATCGCACACCACGCGCGGTGTGCGATCCGCAGGTGATCATCGAGAGACGCCCAGCCTGCGCCCGCCACGCCGCGGCGCCGTGGCGCCCGCAGGGTGCGGGCCGGTCGCGCTCAGGTGCCGCGAATCGTGACCAGTTCGAACTTCGTATAGAGGTAGGTGCGAACGCCGTCCTCGGAACTGATCAGGTCGGCCACCGCGAGATCGTCGGTGTCGTCCGTCGACACGGCGAGCGCCGTGCCGCCGGAGAAGTACACGTTCGCGTCGACGGGCGCGATGTCGGTGAGCTGCACGACCACGTAGCGACCCGACAGCGCGGAGACGAGCGTGCGGACGTCCTGCGGCGCGCCGTCGACCCGCTCCGGCGTCGGGTAGACGCCGAGCACCTGCTGCCAGTCGTCGTCGCCTCCGGGTGAGGTGTTGATCAGATCGCCGGGCGACAGTTCGGCCGCCGGCACGCGGTACTCGACGATGGCGCGCGGGTCGTTCACGCTGCCTCGCCCGGGCATTGCCTGATGCTTCGCTCGTTGCGCTCGCTCATGCGGTCATCCTCTCCGACGGCTCAGCCGGGCTCGCAGCCGGGCGCCGATCCTGGCGATGTTCGGCGAGCAAGGGCGCGGCGAGCAGCACTGCCACGGCAGCGAGTTCCGCGGCGGCCGAGCCGTAGCGACCGACCGGCACGGCGATCAGGCAGGCAACAGCGCCCAGCGCCCGGGGCCACGGCGTCGCGAAGTGCAGCGCAAGCCGGAAGGCGGCCGACCCCACCGCATACAGCCCGGCACCGCACGCGACGAGCCACGCGCTCGCCCACGACGAAGGCGCGAGCAGGTCGTCCACCGAAAGTCGCGTCCCGGCCGCCAGCAGCAAGATGCCGAAGATCATCACCAAATGAGCCATGAAGTAGCCGGTGATCGCCCACACGGGACGCCGCGCGGGCGGCGCGGCATCCATCGCCTCGGCGGCTCGGTCGTCGTCGCCGGCGAAGTACATCCACCACATGACCGCCGCCGCGAGCAGTCCGGCGAGCACGCCCACTGCGAGGCGCATGTCGACGCGCTCGTGCTCGCTGGCCAGCCCGACGCTCACGAGTGATTCGCCCAGCACGATCAGGATCACCAGCCCGTGCCGCTCGGCGAAATGGGCGGCGTTGATGTTGAAGTTCACCCCGACCCGGATGACCATCGGCGAGATCAACTGCACGAGCACCGCCGCAGTCCACAAGATCCAGTCCGCGGTGCCGTGCGCCCAGGCCGCGCAGAAGAGCAGCCCCGTGCTGACCAGGTTCCACGGCAGGACGCGAGACACCGGCCCGAGTGCCGCCGACCCGTTGTAGGCGAGGAAACCGGCGGCGTGCACCAGCACGACGACGAGGTAAGCGAGGGCGAACGCCAGGCCGCTGTCGCCGAACGCTGTGGGCACGGCGAGCGAGCAGACGAAGAACGCGGCCATCGCGGCCAGCAGGACGATGCGGCGCTCCAGGGTGTGCGGCTGGTTGGTATTCGTCAACCAGGCGTAGCCGCCGTACATCCAGTAGATGATCGACAGGGTGATCGCCGCGCGCCCGACGCCGTCCCAGTTCGGCGCCTCGAAGACGATGGCCGCGACGTGGGTGATCGTGAAGACGAACACCAGGTCGAAGAAGAGCTCGAGCGTCGAGACCCGGGCCGGCACGGACGATTCGATGTCCACCGGAACATCTTGGCCATCGAGCGGGCATCCGGCCACGCGCGCCGACGCGAGGCACAAAGCGCGCCGACCGGAACGGCTGACGCCGCGTGCGACGATGGAACGGTCCTCGCCAACCGTCGAAAGCCGAACGTGACCGCAGAGCAGGCCGGCCGAACCGATCCGGCGCGCATCCGGAACTTCTGCATCATCGCGCACATCGATCACGGCAAGTCGACGCTCGCCGACCGCATGCTGCAGCTGACGGGAGTCGTCGAGGGCCGGCAGATGCGTGCCCAGTACCTCGACCGGATGGACATCGAGCGCGAACGCGGCATAACGATCAAGGCGCAGAACGTCCGGATGCCCTGGACGGGCGGGGACACCGAGTACGTCCTGCACATGATCGACACACCCGGTCACGTCGACTTCACCTACGAGGTCAGTCGCAGCCTCGCCGCCTGCGAGGGCGCGGTCCTGCTCGTCGACGCGGCGCAGGGCATCGAGGCGCAGACGCTGGCCAATCTCTACCTCGCGCTCGAGAACGACCTGCACGTCATCCCGGTGCTGAACAAGATCGACCTGCCGGCGGCGCAGCCCGACGTGTACGCGGAGGAGATCGGCCACATCATCGGCTGCGAACCCGACGATGTGCTGCGGGTCAGCGCCAAGACCGGCGAGGGCGTCGCCGAGCTGCTTGACCTCATCTGCCGCGACGTCCCGCCACCCGTCGGTGAGGCGGACGCCCCGCCGCGGGCGATGATCTTCGACTCGGTCTACGACATCTACCGCGGAGTCATCACCTACATTCGGGTCGTCGACGGGCACTTCTCCCCGCGCGAGCGCATCAAGATGATGTCGACCGGCGCCACGCACGAACTGCTCGAGATCGGCGTCATCTCACCCGAGCCGAAGCCGACTCTCGGGTTGGGCGTCGGCGAGGTCGGCTACCTGATCACCGGGGTGAAGGACGTCCGCCAGTCGCGGGTCGGCGACACCGTCACCGACGCCGCGAAGCCGGCGAAGGAGTCCCTGGGTGGTTACCGCGACCCGAAGCCGATGGTCTACTCCGGCCTTTACCCGATGGACGGTTCTGACTACCCGTTGCTGCGCGACGCCCTCGACCGGCTGCGCCTGAACGACGCCGCACTCGTGTACGAGCCCGAGACAAGCGCCGCGCTGGGGTTCGGCTTCCGGTGCGGCTTCCTCGGCCTGTTGCACCTGGAGATCACCCGCGATCGCCTCGAGCGAGAGTTCGACCTCGACCTGATCTCGACGGCGCCGAACGTCGTCTACCGGGTCGTCCTCGACGACGGGACGGAGCGCGTCGTCACCAACCCGTCGGACTGGCCGACCGGCAAGAAGATCGCCGAGGTCTACGAGCCTGTCGTCAAGGCGATGGTCATCGCGCCGAGCGAGTACATCGGCGCGATCATGGAGCTGTGCCAGTCCCGGCGCGGCACGCTCGGCGGCATGGATTACCTGTCCGAGGCGCGGGTCGAGCTGCGCTACACGATGCCGCTCGGCGAGATCATCTTCGACTTCTTCGACGCGCTGAAGTCCCGTACGCGGGGGTATGCATCCCTCGACTACGAGGCAGCGGGGGAGCAGCCGGCCGAACTGGTGAAGGTCGACATCCTGCTGCAGGGCGAGGCGGTCGACGCGTTCAGCGCGATCGTCCACAAGGACAAGGCGTACGCGTACGGGACGTCGATGACCGCCAAGCTGCGCGAGCTCATCCCGCGCCAGCAGTTCGAGGTGCCGATCCAGGCAGCGGTCGGAGCCCGCGTCATTGCGCGCGAGAACATTCGCGCCATCCGCAAGGACGTCCTCGCGAAGTGCTACGGCGGCGACATCACCCGCAAGCGGAAACTCCTGGAGAAACAGAAGGAGGGCAAGAAGCGGATGAAGATGGTCGGTCGGGTCGAGGTTCCGCAAGAGGCGTTCATCGCCGCGCTGTCCACCGGCGAGCCGACGGACGCCACGAGAAAATAACCCGATCGCCAGGGATTGTTCCGGCCGCGACTCGCCGCCTCAGCAATCCACGACTTACGCAGCACGCCATGACTGGTCTATGAATTAGCGATGACCGAGGGCGAGACCGGGCTCATCCTGCATGTCCCAGAGGCTGAGTCGGTCGTCGGCCCCTGGCGCTCGCGCCACGACTCCTCGGCGCCGCTCGGCGTGCCCGCACACGTCACTGTCCTGTACCCGTGGATCCCGATCGAGCTGGTGACCGACGACGACCGCGCCGCGGTGGCCGAGATCGTTGCGAGCATGGGTCCTCTGGAGCTCACCTTCGGAGGGTTCGGGCGCTTCCCGGACGTGCTGTGGCTCGATCCCCGCCCCTCCGAGCCGATCCTCGCGCTGACCCGCGCGATGGCCCGCCGATGGCCCGCGTACCAGCCGTACGGCGGCGAGTTCGGCGACCAGCCGATCCCGCATCTGACCGTTTCCGACACGCACGACCCTGGCGAGCTCGGCCATGTCATCGCTGACATCGAGCATGCGTTGCCGCTGCGATCGCGCGTCGACGAGCTGAGCCTGCTGGTACGGCGCGCCGACTGCTGGGTGTTGGAGCAGGCGTTTCCGTTCGCCTCAGCCGTGCCGCAGCGGCGCGCGCGCGACGTCGCCGGAGCCGCCGACGAGAATCGTGGCGAGCGCGTCCACGGTCGCCGCAATCGCGCGGTAGCTTCGCTCGATCTCGGTCTGGACGTGTCGCAGTAGCGGCTTGGGCACGCGGGTCGCCAGCGTGCAGTGCGCGACCCACTGCGCGGGATCACTGCGCTCGCCGAACGCGCGTGGCCAGCCGGCGGCGCGCAGTGCGGCGTCCACGTCGCGTTGGAGCAGCGACAATTGCGATGACGGCGCCGGCCCCAGCCAGACGACGCCGGCGCGCCCGAATCGTCCGACGTCGACGAGGCTGATCGGGACGGGACCGTGTTCGGCCGCGACGGTCGCGGCGACGTCGAGAACCTGCGGCAGCTCGTCGCCCGGGACTCGCGCCGCGCCGAGGCTGAAGTGCGGCCGGTGCGGCGGCTTGGCGGGCAGGTGTACGCCAGCAGCACGGACGACCTCCCGCACTGCCAGGATCGCCGCGTCGGCCGCCGGATCGAACGCGGCGCACACCACCGCCGTGACCCGGCCGGGCATCGTCAGATCTCGATGACGATCTTGCCGACCAGGTCGCCGCTCTGCATCGCGGCGAGGCCTTCGCCGGTGGAGTCGAGCGGCAGCGTCCGGTCGATGTGCGGGCGCACCCCGGTTTCGCGCAGGAACGCGATCAGGTCGCCCAGGTCGGCCTTCGTGCCCATCGTCGAGCCGATCACCGACAGCTGCAGGAAGAAGATCCGGTTCAGCTCGGCGGGCGGGTTGGGTCCCGACGTCGCGCCGCAGATGACGATCCGCCCGCCCGGACGCACTGCTCTGACCGAGTGCGCCCACGTCGCCGCGCCGATCGACTCCATGACGGCGTCGACCCGCTCGGGCAGCCGCGCCCCGACCGGGAACGCCTGGTGGGCGCCGAGGCGCACAGCCGCGTCCTGCTTGGCCTCGGTGCGGGCGGTCGCCCATACCCGGTAGCCGCCCGCCCGCGCCAGCGCTATGCACGCGGTGGCGACACCGCCGGACGCGCCCTGCACGAGCACGGTGTGCCCCGGCCGCAAGCCGGAGTTGACGAAGAGCATCCGGTACGCGGTGAGCCATGCCGTCGGCAGGCAGGCTGCCTCGGCGAAGGACAGCTCGGCCGGCTTCGGCACCACGTTGCGCTTGGGCACGATCAGCAGGTCGGCGAGGGCACCCTGGTGCTTCTCCGACAGCAGCGTCCGCTTCGGGTCGAGCGTCTCGTCGCCGTCCCACCCGTCGCTCGCGATCACAGAGTGGACGACGACCTCGTCGCCGGTTGACGTGTCGATGCCCGCGGCGTCACAGCCGAGGATCATCGGGAACCGGTCGCCGCTGATGCCCACCCCGCGCAGCGTCCACAGGTCGTGGTGGTTGAGGCTGACCACCTTGACGTCGACGGTCGTCCAGCCCGGCGGCGGCTCTGGATCGGGACGCTCGCCGATCACCAGGCCGGCCAGCGGGTCGTCCGGGAAAGCCGACGAGGCATACGCGGCACGCATGGGTTCAGACCCTAGCCGGGCGGCGCGGAAGCGAGGGCCCGCTCGATCGCGGCGGCCAGATCGCGGGCCGATGCGGCGGTCAGCTCGACGGCGACGCGGGACGCCGCCCCACGCGACGGGTTCGCGAAGTCGATGTTGAGCGTGTGGTCGGCCAGGGCGTGTACAGGGTGGTCGAAGTAGACCGTGGCGTCGGTGAGCCGGAACCAGCCGGTCGCCCCCTTGCCGCTGCCCACGATCGAGATCTTCTCGGTGAGGTAGGTGCACATGGCGGACTCTCCCTGTTCTTGATCAACTCTGCCTGAACTGCGTTGCAGCGCACGTCCAGCAGAGATGATCAAGCAAGATGGCGGGCGTAGAAGTCGGCGATCCGGTCCCAGCCGTCGAGGGCGGCCTCGACCCGGTAGGACGGGCGGTCGACGGCGAAGAAGGCGTGGCCCGCACCCTCGTAGCTGCGCGACTCGAAGTCCTTGCCGTGCTCGCGCAGGATCTCGCCGAGCCGGACAACCTCGCCCGGTGAGGGCCGCTTGTCCTCGACGCCGAACAACCCGAGCAGCGGGCAGCCGAGGTCGGCCAGCTTGCCCTCCAAACTCGTCACCGGCGTCGGGTAGTCGGCGGGACCGTCGGTGACGACGAACGCGCCGTAGCAGTCGACGGCCGCGTCCAGTCGGGTGCTGCACGCGGCGAGCACCGCCTGCCGCCCGCCCGAACAGTGGCCGATCACGCCGACCTTGCCGTTCGACTCGGGCAATCCCCGCAGGTAGGCCGCGGCGCCGTCGACGTCGCCGACCAGCCGCTCGTCCGGGACGCCGCCTCGCGCCCGGACCGTGGCCGACGCGTCGTCCGGATCGGCACCGGGTGCCTCGCGCCAGAACAGGTTCGGGCACACGGCGTCGTAGCCCATGTCGGCGAAGCGGCGGGTCATCTCCTTGGTCGCGCGGTCATAGCCCGGCAGGTGGTGGATGAGGACCACGCCGCCGCGCTTGTCCGTGGTCAGCGGGCGGGCCTGGTAGGCCTCGATCCCGTCGCCGCCGTGACCGGTGATCATGATCGTCTGCGCGGTGAGTGAGCTCATCGGACGATCGAAGCATGCACGCAAATAGAGTGAGCCACCGTGTCCCGCCGCTCGCGACGCCTGCGCCGCCCGCAGATCGCGCTCATCGCGCTGGCCGCCGCGCTCGCGCTCGGCTACGCGATCAACGCCGTCCGCGGAGAGCACCACACGGGACTGCAGTCGGGCACCGTCGCGCTGTCGTCGCTGCCTGCGCAGGCGAGCGACACAGTGCACCTGATCGAGGCGGGCGGCCCGTTCCCGTATCCGCAGGACGGGGTCGTGTTCAACAACGCCGAGCGGCGCCTGCCCGACGAGCCGCGGGGCTACTACCGCGAGTACACGGTGCCGACGCCCGGCTCGGCAGACCGCGGCGCGCGGCGGATCATCACCGGCAAGAACGGCGAGTACTACTACACGCCCGACCATTACGAGACGTTCCGCAGAGTGGACGTGACGCGATGAGCGCTCGCGCGAAGAGCCCCGCCCAAGGCGGGGTGAGCCAGAGATGAACCACCGCCCCGGGCTGCACCTTTCGCGGGTGGCCGACGTGCCGGGCGCGCGACACGTCGACTCGGCGACGACGAAGGCCGCCGTCATCCGCGCGATCCACCGTGCCGTCGACGCCCCGGACTGGGCCGCGCCGAACCTCGACGCCCTGGCCGACGTGCTGCGCGACATGTCGTGGCTGCCGGCCGGGCCAGTCGTACTGGTCTGGCCGCGACCGGCGGTGGACCAAGCTGAGCGGATCGTGGACGTCGTCCGCGAGGTGGCCGCCGAGTCGGAGGGCTCCGATCGTCCGTTGACGGTCTATCTCGTCGAGCAATGAGCCGATTCCGGCGGGTCGCGCCCACCCGGGCGCCGAGGCGTTGAACACTGGACGGGTGCCCCCAGCCTTGCCTGCCGGACAGCCGGCGCCGCGCGACGGCCGGTTGCCGCCCGCCGCGCTGGCCGACCTGGGCGAGCAGCCGTTCGGCGTGTACGTCCACGTCCCGTTCTGCGAAGCGCGTTGCGGCTACTGCGACTTCAACACCTACACCGCGTCCGAGCTCGGGCCGAGCGTCAGCCGGGGAAGCTACGCCGACACGGTGCTGCTGGAGCTGCGCCTGGCGCGCGAGGTGCTGCGCAACGCCGTCCCGCAGGTGTCGACCGTGTTCTTCGGGGGCGGGACGCCGACGATGCTGCCCGCCGAGCATCTCGAGCTGATCCTGCACGAGATCGCCGACCTGTTCGGCCTTGAGCCGGGCGCCGAGGTCACCACGGAGGCCAACCCTGAGTCGGTCACCCCGGCGTACTTCGCGAAGCTGCGCGCAGCTGGATTCACCCGGGTGTCGATCGGCATGCAGTCCGCGGCGCCGCATGTGCTCGAGGTGCTCGATCGCAGGCATCGCCCCGGACGTCCCGAGGAGGCAGTTGCCGAGGCGCATGCCGCCGGCATCGAGCACGTCAACCTCGACCTGATCTATGGCGCTCCGCATGAGACCGACGCCGACTGGCAGGCGTCGCTCGAAGCCGCCGTCGGGGCGCGGCCCGACCACATCAGCGCGTACTCACTGGTCATCGAGGAGGGCACCGCGATGGCCCGGAAGGTCGCACAGGGCGTGGTTCCGCGCACCGACGACGACGTCATGGCCGACCGTTACGCCCAAGCCGACGAGACCCTGCGCAGCGCCGGCTACGAGTGGTACGAGGTCTCCAACTGGGCGAAGACGCCGGAGGGTCGCTGTCGGCATAACGAGCTGTACTGGCGCAACGCCAACTGGTGGGGCGCCGGACCCGGGGCACACAGCCATATCGGCGGTGTCCGATGGTGGAACGTCAAGCACCCCGTCCGGTACGCCACGATGCTCGAGTCCGGCACCAGCCCGGCGGCTGGCCGCGAGACACTCGACGCCGGCGCGCGCACTACCGAGCGGGTCATGCTGGGCATCCGGCTGCGCGAGGGGTTGTCGATGCTCGACGTGCCTAGGCAGTCACACGACAAGGTGCCGCAGCTCGTGGCCTGGGGACTCGCCGACCCGGCGGCGTTCGAGGGCGGCCGCGTGGTGCTCACCCGGCGCGGCCGGTTGCTCGCCGACGCCGTCGTGCGCGACCTGCTCGCCTGAACCGTCAGCTCGGGACGGTGTGGCCCAGCCGCTTGAGTTCGTCGAGGTCGAGCACGCGCACATGCAGGATGTTGCGCTGCTGCAGCGCGGCGCGAAGTGCGCGGTGCAGGCCGTCCTCGAGGTAGATGTCGCCCTGCCACTGGACGGCGTGCGGGAACAGGTCGCCGAAGAACGTCGAATCCTCGTCGAGCAGCTTGTCGAGCGCCAGCTCGCGTTTGGTCGTGACCAGCTCGTCGAGGCGGATCGACCTCGGCGGGACGTTTGCCCAGTCACGGGCGGACATCCCGTGATCGGGGTAGGGCCGCCCGTCGCTTACCGCCTTGAAGATCACCGTTCCCGCTTCCGCCCTGCCCCTCGCCGAATGCGACAGATCTCGCCGCGCCTGGCAGCGTAGCGTGCCGCCGTGCAGGGCCGAGGTGTCGCTCGGCCGGCGGTCGCGTAACGAAATCGCTTTGCCGCACGCGGTGAATACAGGTTCCGCCAAGCCCCCGTCCCTCGGCGCGACCCCTAAACTGCAAGGAGAACAGGAGGCCGGTGGATACGAGATGAACGTCGACGAACGCAAGCTCGAAGTGCTGCGCGCCATCGTCGAGGATTTCATCGCGACGAGCGAGCCGGTAGGCAGCCGGGCCCTCGTAGATCGGCACAATCTCGGTGTTTCGCCCGCAACTATCCGTAACGACATGGCGGCCCTCGAGGACGAGGGGCTCATCGCGCAACCGCACACGAGCGCCGGGCGGGTCCCCACGGATGCCGGCTATCGGATGTTCGTCGACCAGCTCACCTCGCTCAAGCCGCTCTCGGCGGCTGAGCGGCGCGCGATCGAGACGTTCCTCGACAACGCCGTCGACCTCGACGACGTGCTGCACCGCGCCGTACGCAGCCTCGCGCAGCTGACCCGGAACGTGGCCGTCGTGCAGTACCCGTCGCTGTCACGCAGCCGGGTGCGCCACCTGGAGATCGTCGCGCTCAACGCGTCGCGGCTGATGCTGGTGCTGATCACCGACACCGGGCGCGTCGAGCAGCGCGTCGTCGAACTCCCCGCGGCGGTCTCCGACGCGGCGGTCGCCAACCTGCGAACGACGCTGAACACGCGGCTGCGCGACCGGTTACTGTCCGAGGCGCCCCAGATCGTCAGCGACCTGCCTCAGGAGGTGGCGCCCGAACTGCGCGGGCTCGTCGTCACGCTGACCTCAGTGCTGCTCGAGACGCTCGTCGAGAAGCACAGCGACCGCATCGTGCTCGGCGGCACGGCGAACCTCACCGAGCACGCGCTCGACTTCCCGGCAATCCGCCCGGTGCTCGAGGCCCTCGAGGAGCAGGTCGTGCTGCTGAGGCTGCTCGACCAGTCGGTGTCGTCCAGCCAGATCGTGGTGCGCATCGGCAACGAGAACGTACACGAGGGGTTGCAGTCCACGTCCGTGGTCACGAGCGGCTACGGGGTGCGTGGGTCGGCGCTGGGGGCCGTCGGCGTCCTGGGTCCGCGGCGGATGGACTACGCGCACACCATGGCGCGGGTTGCCGCCGTCGCGCGCTACGTGGGCGAACTCATCGCCGACCGTTAGCGCGTTGAACGTCCGTACACTTGGCTGGCACTCGACACCGCTGATTGCCAAAGAAGGATCTGCCCGTGGCTGAGACCGTCCGCGACTACTATGCGCTGCTCGGTGTACGCCGGGACGCGACGGGCGAGGAGATCAAGCGGGCCTACCGCAAGCTCGCCCGCGAGCTGCATCCCGACGTGAACCCCGACCCGGCCGAGCAGGAGCGGTTCAAGGAGGTCACCGCCGCCTACGAGGTGCTGTCCGACCCGGAGAAGCGGCGCATCGTCGACCTCGGCGGGGACCCGCTCGCACCGGGCGGGCAGGGCACGGCCGGCAACCCGTTCGCCGGATTCGGCGGTTTCGGCGACGTCTTCGAGGCATTCTTCGGCGGCGCCGCGGGCGGCGCGCGCGGACCGCGCAGCCGGGTACGCCCGGGCGCTGACGCGCTGCTGCGCATCGAGCTCACGCTCGCCGAGGCGGCGTTCGGCGTGCGTCGCGAGATCAGCGTCGAGACCGCCGTCGTGTGCCAGACATGCGGGGGCGACGGCTGCGCGCCCGGCACGTCGCCGCGGACCTGCCAGACGTGTAACGGCGCCGGCGAGATCCAGTCCGTGCAGCGCTCGTTCCTGGGCCAGGTGATGACAACCCGGACGTGCAGCGCCTGCGGCGGAAGCGGACAGCAGATCCCGTCGCCGTGCCCGACCTGCGGCACCGAGGGCCGGGTTCGCGCACGGCGCACGATCACCGTCGACGTCCCGTCCGGCATCGAGGACGGAATGCGCATCCGGCTCTCCGGGCAGGGCGAGGTAGGCCCCGGCGGCGGACCGGCCGGTGACCTGTATATCGAGGTGGCCGAGCAGCAGCACGAGACGTTCACCCGCGACGGCGCCGATCTGCATTGCACGGTCGCCCTGCCGATGACCGCCGCGGCGCTGGGCACCGATCTCGTGCTCCCCACGCTCGACGGCGAGGAGAAGGTCGACATCCGTGCGGGGACCCAGAACGGTGCCGTGCTGACCCTGCGCGGCAAGGGCGTTCCTCGTTTGCGCAGCAGCTCGCGAGGCGACCTGCACATCCACGTCGAGGTGCGGACGCCCACCCGGCTCGACGAGGCCCAGGAGAACCTGCTGCGCGAGCTCGCGGCGTTGCGCGCCGAGGAGGTCTCGGTCACCAGCACCCGCGCCGGCCTGTTCAGCAAGGTGCGCGACGTGTTCGGCGGGCGATGACGCCACCGCTTTTCTTGCTCGACCCGTTGCCCCCCGGTGATCTGGTCGTCCTCGACGGCGACGAGGGACGCCATGCCGCCCGGGTGAAGCGGATCGGCCCCGGCGAAGACGTGCTGGTGGGCGACGGGCACGGATCGATCGCGTCCTGCACGGTCGAGGTCGCGGCGGCCGACCGGCTCACCCTCCGCGTGCACGGGCGGCGCACCGAACCGCGGCCGGATCCGCGGGTCGTCGTCGTGCAGGCCCTGCCCAAGGGCGACCGAGCCGAGCTCACCGTCGAGTTGCTCACCGAGGTCGGCGTCGACGAGATCGTGCCGTGGGCGGCGTCCCGGTCGATCGGTCAGTGGCGCGGCACGAAATCGCTCGCCAAGTGGCGGCGGACGGCCGCGGAATCCGCTAAGCAGAGCCGGCGAGCCTGGGTGCCGGACGTCCGCGACCTCGCGAGCACCGCCGACGTGGCAGCCCGCGCCACGGGCGCGCTGGTCCTGCACGAGAGCGCGACGGCTGCGCTCGCCGACGCGGGGCTTCCGGACAGCGGCGAGATCGTGCTGATCGTCGGGCCCGAGGGCGGCATCGCCGACGACGAGATCGCGGCCCTCATAGAGGCCGGCGCAACGCCCGTCCGGCTGGGCGGGCCGGTGCTGCGCACGTCGACGGCCGGCGCTGCCGCACTCGCCGCGCTCTCGCTTCGGCTCGGCCGGTGGTGACGCAGGCGCGCTCAGTAGGCTCTGCGCATGCCCGATGACTGCCTGTTCTGCAAGATCGTCGCAGGCGAGATCCCGGCGACCAAGGTGCGCGAGGACGACGACACGCTGACGTTCACCGACATCAACCCCCAGGCGCCGACCCACGTCCTGGTGGTGCCCAAGCGGCACATCGCCGACATCGCCGAGCTGAGCGCCGACGCGGACGCCGGCGCCGCCCTGTTGCGCGGCATCCGGGCGAGCGCCGAGGCGACCGGCCTGACCGAGTTCCGGGCCGTCTTCAACACCGGGGCGCAGGCCGGGCAGACCGTCTTCCACGTGCACGCGCACGTGCTGGGCGGGCGCCAGATGCACTGGCCGCCCGGGTGATCCGCGAGCCGCGGCGAGATCTGTGCCGAATGACCACGAAGTCGACGGGTGATCGCCGGTACAGTGGTGTAGCCGCGAGGTAGCGGCACCCGAGCGCCGGATGCTGGCAGTGAAGGTGCGGGGGCAACGAATCAGGAAGCAGGCACGAAGCCGACTTGACAGATCCCACCTCTAGATCGGATCGCGTCTCCACCACTGTCGTCGTCCCCGGCGACCAGGCAATGGTCGCCCTGCTCGGCTCGCGCGACGAACTGCTGAGGGTCATCGAGAAGAGCCTCGACTCCGACATCCACGTCCGCGGCAACGAGATCACGATCACCGGCCACGCCGGCGACAACGCGATCGCCGTACGGCTGTTCGAGGAGCTGATCGAACTGCTCAGCGCCGGGCAGAACCTGACGCCCGATGCCGTCTCGCACGCCCTCGGCATCCTCACCGCCGACTCCGGCGAGCGGCCGGCCGAGGTTCTCAGCCTCAACATCCTTTCCCGGCGGGGCAAGAACATACGTCCGAAGACGCTGAACCAGAAGCGCTACGTCGACGCGATCGACCATCACACGATCGTGTTCGGCATCGGCCCGGCCGGTACCGGCAAGACCTACCTCGCCGTGGCGAAGGCGGTGCAGGCGCTGCAGGCCAAGCAGGTCACCCGGATCATCCTGACCCGGCCGGCCGTCGAGGCGGGCGAGCGGCTCGGCTTCCTGCCCGGCACGCTGTACGACAAGATCGACCCGTACCTGCGCCCGCTGCTCGACGCCCTGCACGACATGGTCGATCCCGACTCGATCCCGCGGCTGACCCAGTCCGGCACGATCGAGGTCGCGCCGCTCGCGTACATGCGCGGCCGCACCCTCAACGACGCGTTCATCATCCTGGACGAGGCGCAGAACACGACGCCGGAACAGATGAAGATGTTCCTTACCCGGCTGGGATTCGGCTCGAAGATGGTGGTCACGGGCGACGTCACGCAGATCGACCTGCCGGGCGAGAACCGCAGCGGCCTGAAGGTCGTACGCGACATCCTGACCGACGTCGACGACGTGCACTTCGCGAACCTCACCAGCACCGACGTCGTGCGGCATCGCCTGGTGGGCGACATCGTCGACGCGTACGCGCGCTTCGACGAGCGGGCGAGCTCGCGGCCGGGGCAGGCGCACCAGCACGCCCAGCCCCGTCGCTGATCTTCGGAGAAGCGTGAGCATCGAGATCAACAACGAATCCGGCGTCGCCGTCGACGAGGTGGCGCTCTCCGACCTCGGGCGCTACATGCTCGACGCGATGCGGGTGAACCCGCTCGCCGACCTGTCGGTCGTCTTGCTCGACAGTGCCGCGATGTCGGCGCTGCACGAGCAGTGGATGGACGTGCCGGGTCCCACCGACGTGATGGCGTTCCCGATGGACGGCTCGGAGCCGCCCGATGTCGGGGGAGCCGTGGATCATCCAGGACGTTCACGCGACGACGAGCACACCCACGAGACGATGCTCGGCGACGTCGTCCTGTGCCCGGAGGTCGCGGCGGCTCAGGCCGCCGAGGCCGGGCACTCCGTCGAGGCCGAGTTGCATCTGCTGTGCGCGCACGGCATCTTGCATCTGCTCGGCTACGACCACGGCGATGCTGACGAGGAGCGCGCGATGTTCGAACTGCAGGCGCGCGTCCTGCGCGACTGGTCACAGGCGAGCGGACGCGGCCCGATCCACGCCCCGCTGCCGGGCACCGGTGGCGAGGTCCGTGACACGCGATGAGCGCTCCCGCGAAGAGTCCCGCCGCCAAGGGCGGGACATGACATGAGCTCCGCCGACGTCGCGGTCCTGGTTGTCGCGATCCTCCTCGTCCCGCTCGGCGGCGTGTTCGCCGGTGTCGACTCGGCGATCTCGAGGGTCTCGGTGGCGCGGGTCGACGAGATGGTGCGCGAGCAGCAACGTGGCGCGAGCACGCTGGCGGTCGTCCTAGCCGACCGCGTCCGCTACACCAACCTGCTGTTGTTGCTGAGGGTCACCTGCGAGCTGACCGCGACCGTGCTGGTGACCATCGTGGCGCGAGCGCAGTTCGGCGGGCGGTGGCCGATCGTACTGGCCACGGTTGCGGTGATGGTGGTCGTGTCCTACGTGCTGGTCGGCGTGGGACCGCGGACGCTCGGCCGCCAGCATCCGTACCGGCTGGCACTGGCCACGGCCGGCGCGGTGCGCGCGCTCGGCCGGATCTTCGGTCCGCTCGCGTCGCTGCTGATCCATCTCGGCAACGCCGTGACGCCAGGCCCCGGTTTCCGCGAGGGGCCGTTCGCCTCCGAGGTCGAGCTGCGCGAGCTCGTCGACATGGCCGAGCAGCGCGGCGTGGTCGAGCACGGCGAGCGCGAGATGATCCAGTCGGTGTTCGAGCTCGGCGACACGATCGCGCGCGAGGTCATGGTGCCGCGCACCGAAGTTGTCTGGATCGAGAGCGGCAAATCGGTGCCGCAGGCGCTCGCGCTGGCGCTGCGCAGCGGCTTCTCGCGCATCCCGGTGATCGGCGAGAACGTCGACGACGTCGTCGGCGTGGCCTACCTGAAGGATCTGGTCCGCCGCGGCCAGGACGCCGACCGCGCCAAGGTCACCCGCGTGGACGAGGTCATGCGCAAGCCGGTGTTCGTCCCCGAGTCGAAACCGGTCGACGAGCTGCTGCGCGAGATGCAGGTGCACCGCACGCACATCGCGGTCGTGATCGACGAGTACGGCGGCACGGCAGGGCTCGTCACGATCGAGGACATCATCGAGGAGATCGTCGGCGAGATCACCGACGAGTACGACGACGAGAAGCCGCCGATCGAGCGGATCGACGCCGACACGGCACGAGTCACCGCCCGGCTTGCCGTAGAGGACTTGGCGGACCTGTTCGATCTGGAACTGCCCGAGCGCGACGACGTCGAGACGGTCGGTGGGCTGCTCGCCGAACGGCTGGGTCGGGTGCCGATCCCGGGCGCCACCGCGCGGGTGAACGGGCTCGAGCTCATCGCCGAGAGTGCCGGTGGGCGCCGCAACCGCATCGACACGGTGCTCGTCCGCCGGGTCCACGGGGCCGGCGGCAAGCCAGAGCAGGCCGACCGCGAGCAGGCCGAGCGTGAGCAGCAGGTCCGTGACCAGGAGCCGGAGAACGCCACGTGAGCGAACTCGACCCGGAGGACCAGAAGCTGATCACGCTGGCTCGTTCGGCCCGCGCCCGCACCGGAGCCGCCCAGGGCGCGGCGGTGCGCGACGGCGACGGGCGGACGTACGTCGCGGCTGCCGTCTCGTTGCCCTCGCTGTACCTGTCGGCGCTGCAGGTGGCAGTGGCCATGGCCGTGTCGTCCGGAGCCCTCGGCCTGGAAGCCGCCGCGATCGTCGGCGACGACCCGGCCGATTCGGTGGGCGAACTCGCCGTCCGCGATGTCGCGCCGGGAGCCGTCGTCTACCGGGCTGGCCCCGACGGGTCACTCAGCGGGTAGCCGAGCCGATCGGCGATCGGGAGGCTCGGTCGACGCCTCGTCAGCCGTGCCGGGCAGACTGTCCGGCGTGACGAGCGTCCCGCTGCCGACCCCGCTGCCCGACCTGGGAACGATCCTGTCGATCTGGGCCCACCCCGACGACGAGAGCTACTGCTGCGCCGGGCTGATGGCGGCCGCGGTACGCGCCGGCCGCCGCGTCGTGTGCGTCACGGCGACGCGTGGCGAGCTGGGCACGACCGACCCGGACCGCTGGCCGCCCGGCGTTCAGCTCGCCGACGTGCGCACGAAGGAACTCGCCGCTTGCCTCGGCGAGATCGGCGTTACCGAGCACATCTGGCTGGATTATCCCGACGGCGGCTGCGACCAGATCTCCGACGAGACGGCCGTCGCGCGGCTGCGCTCGATCGTCGATGCCGTCCGGCCCGACACGGTATTGACGTTCGGCCCGGACGGTGGCACGTACCACCCCGACCACATGGCCGTCTCGCGCTGGGCGTCAGCGGCCGTCGCCGGCACCGACGCGCAGCTGCACTACCAGACGAGCACCCCCGAGTGGCAGGCGATGATCTCGGAATTCATCGACCCGTCGGTGGTCATGATGGCCGACCGCGAGCCGATCGCGGTCCCGGCCGACGCCTGCTCGATCCATGCCGTCCTCGACGGCGAGCTGCTCGACATGAAGTACCGCGCGATGCTCCGTCAGGAGAGCCAGGTCGGCCCACTGCTCGCCCTGATGGGGCCGGACAACTTCCGGGCGTTGCTGGCCGAGGAGACGTTCTGCCTACCGAGCGACTTCCCGGCTGTCTGACGGTCCGCCCGCGCCGCTGGGCGGCTTGCGCGCTCGGCCGGCCGCACCCACCGCCCCTGACTGCTCGCCCGGCGCGCTCGGCCGACGGGCGCGCTCAGCTCACCACAGCGAGGTGCATCGTGTTACGGATCGGCGTTCGGTCGGGATCGATCCACGGCGGAGGGATCCAGTTCGGGACGCCGTCGATCATCGTGACCGCCCAGCCGCATCGGTCGAATTCTCGATGATGAAAACCGCAGAGCAGGGTCAGGTTCTCCAGATCGCTGGCGCCGCCGTCCGCCCACTGGACGATGTGATGCGCCTGCGTCCACTCGGGCGGGCGGTCGCAACCGGGAAAGCTGCAGCCGCCGTCGCGGGCAACCAGCGCGAGCCGTTGCCCCGCGGATGCGGTGCGGCGTGCGCGTCCGTGCGACAGCACACCGCCTGAATCGTTGAGAACGACCGGGATGACCTCGGCTTCGGCGGCGAGCGCGAGCGCGTCGGAGATGGACAGCAGCCCGCCGTGGCTCGTCGTCGCGAATCCGCTCCGGGCCTCGAGCTCATCGAGGGTCATGGTGACGATCACGGTCGCCGGGATGCCGCCGCACGCCGGCAGCTCACCCGAACGCAGCAGCCGTTGTCCCGCGTCGAGCAGCGCATCGTGCAGTCGTTGGGCTGGAGCTCTGCTGTCTCGTCCCGTCTCGCCATTCGGCTGCGGTGCGGCGAGTGGATCGAGGACCGCTTCCCACACCGCGAGGGCGGACGGCGTGAGGTGCGCTCTCAATTCGCCGGAGCCGTCGCCGTTGTGCGACAGGGTTGCGCCGCGGCGTCGTTCGTGGTGGCGGTCGTCGGCGAGCGTGCCGTCAGGGTCGACGATGGCCACGATCCGCCGAGCGAGCCGGCACAGTTGGGCCGGGTCGAACGCGCGCGCATCGGCGACAAGCCGCTCTTCTATCGCGGCGGCGTGCTCGGCCTGCGCCTGCGCAGGCAGCTCGTCGATCGCTTCGACGATCACCTTCGCGTGCCGTGCAGAGATGGCGCCCTCGGCCTGTGCTGCGGCGACGCACGCGAACAGTGGTGGCAACGCTTCGCCCGACACGGCGCGCCGCGGGCCGAGGTCGGCAGCTGCGCTCACCCGAGCCTTGGCATCGGCCGGAGCCAGCCGTAACGCCGTCCGGAGGAGCGCTGCCGTGCTGGCGCACCCGAGCTCGAACGCGACCCCGCGCGAATCGAGTTCGGCGACGAGCCGATGGTCGACGACAGGCAACCGGCACCGTTGCGTCTCGACAGCACGCGCCAGACCGAGCAGCGCCTCGCGATTCAACATGGTGAGGTCCAGCGAGGTGAGCGCATCGATGGCTGTTGTGAGCAGGCCGACCGCGCGCGCCGCAGTCGTGTCCGGCTCGATCTGTCCCTCGAACATACGTGCGAGTCTAATTGAAGATGATCACAGCGGTCAAGGCCGAATCCCCTTATTGCACAAGGCAAATCTCGCGGCAACGACGCTAGTTCTCGAGCATACGTGCGACGTCCCGGCCCAACGCGCCGGCCAACTCTG
>WNGL01000108.1_pt1 | contig 90772 bp, 67 predicted proteins | sample 5400591 | NCBI WGS metagenome assembly WNGL01 (sample SAMN13153377, study PRJNA577476) | soil metagenome | isolation source: 80 cm soil or saprolite under Garry oak tree replicate 1 | place: USA:California | collected 2016-06-15 | reverse complement strand
CTCTGAGCTTGCCGAGTACGTTCCCATATCGCGAGCAAATCCTGGACTTGACGTTCGGCGTGGTCATATTCTCAATCGTGGTTCAGGGTCTAACGATCAAGCCCCTTTTACAACTGCTGAAACTTACGAGTGGCGATAACGGAACAGAAGCATGACGGTGCCGTCACTTTACAGGATGTCTCGCATTCGTGTGGCGTCGCTCTCGCACACCTAACCCAGCTTCCGCAGTTCGAGGTGGTTTGAAAATTTTTTGAGCACATTTTCGAAGTAATCCAACCTGAAAATTCTCTAACGTTCGTATTTGCAGTCTGCGTCCCTGATGCGCGTTCGTGGAGGTCCGTGAACGCGTTTGTAGTGAAGACCAAGCCTCTTGAAAGTGAGGCAGGGATTTGTAGGATCGACGCATGTACTTGCGTCGTTGCTATCGCAAGAAGGATGGCAAGCGTCACGGCTACTGGGCGCTGGTCGAAAGCTATCGTTCGTCGCGGGGCCCGCGGCAGCGCGTGGTGGCCTACCTCGGTGAGATGGATGCGGCAGGGCGTCTGGGCATTCACCAGCAAGCCGCAGGTGCGGTCGCTGTTGCGCAGCGCGGATTGTTCCGGGACGTCGAAGCGCAGTGGGTAGAAGTTGATCTGAAGCGCATCGCGGTAGAACGGAAGCGGGCGTTTGGCGGTCCTTGGATCGGGCTGGAGTTGTGCCGGCAAGTGGGACTGATTGATTTTCTGGAACGGACTCTTCCGGTTGGGCGGGAAGAGATTCCCTGGCCGGTGATGGCGCAAATTCTGATTTTGGCGCGGCTTTGTGATCCTGCGAGCGAGCTGCATATTGCGGAGCGTTTCTACGAAGCAAGTGCGTTAAGCGATCTGCTGGGCGTGCCGGCCAACAAGGTGAATGAAGACCGGCTGTACCGCGCTCTGGATCAACTGCTGCCGTACAAGGAAGAGCTGGAAAGACATCTGAAGAATCGTTTGGGAGAACTGTTCGATCTGGACTACGACCTGTTGTTGTATGACGTCACCAGCACGTATTTCGAAGGCGAGGCGAAGGGGAACGAGTTGGCGCAGCGGGGCTATTCGCGCGATCACCGTCCGGACTGCAAGCAGGTGAACATCGCACTGGTGGTGAGCCGTGAGGGAATGCCGCTGGGCTACCAACTATTTGCCGGGAACCGCAACGATGTGACCACGCTGGAAGAGATCGTGGAGCGGATAGAACGGTTGTACGGGAGAGCGAACCGTATCTGGGTGCTGGATCGCGGGATGGTGAGCGAAGAGAACTTGAGATTTTTGAAGGAAGCGAAGCGGCGTTACATCGTTGGGACACCGAAGGGCTTGCTGAAACGCTTGGAACCGGAATTACGAAGCAAGGATTGGAAGCAAGTGCGGGAAGGCCTGGAGGTGCGCTTGTGTCCCGCTCCGGGTGGGGAGGAAATATTTCTTCTCTGCCGGAGTGCGCAGAGGAAAGAGAAAGAGCAGGCCATGCATGAACGGTTCGAGAAACGGATTGAGGAGGGACTCGACAAGATCGTGGCCGGCTGCCGAAAGCGAAAACAACTACCGGCAGCTGTGGGGCAGCGCGTGGGGCGACTGCTAGGCAAGAACTCACGAGCCGCGGGAGCCTTTGAAGTCAAGATCGATGCAGATGCCGACGGCTTTGCGAAGTGCAGCTGGAAGAAAATGGATCGCTGGCGGGAGTGGGCGCGGCTCAGCGAAGGCTGTAAGATAAAAACCACCCTGGCACACTTCGACTGCACACATCTGAATCTCTGATCTGGCCCTCGTCCGGTAACTGCATGGAGGGGCGACAACGAGCGTCACGAGGCGTACTGGCGTCTCTTGTCGCTTGCTCGAAAGGCAAGGAGTTACTACAATCCGCCCATTCTTCATACGTGTCACACAAATGAGGGTCGCGGTCATTCCCGGCCTCAAATGAGTATTTCCGAGTTAATATCACCGAACTAATAGTACCTCCGGGCCGTTAGAGGACGAACAATGAGCGCTAATAGACGGTGGTCCATCCCTCTGTTCAATCACATAAGGATGCACGCGGAGCTAGCGTTTTGGGTGGAACGGATCACCTTCCTTACGGCCATCCTGCTGACGCTCTGGCCATCGGGCGGGCGCGCGCAAAACGTCACTGCGACGGTCAACATCGCCGGCGGCAGTACTCCCGCGGCATTGGCGGTGAATCCAGTGACCAACAGGATTTACGTGGCGAGCGGTCCCATTGCGGTGATCGACGGAGGTACAAACGCACTTACGTCGATCAACGCCGGTGGATTTGCAGTGGCCGTTGCGGTAAATCCGGTGACCAATAAGATTTACTTTGCGGATAAGGCGAGCAACCCAGGCAGGGTCATTGTGATTGATGGAGCCACAAACGCGATCACGAATGTCACGGATCCAAACGCTAATGAGCCCGTCGCGCTGGCCGTCAATCCGGTTACCAACAAGATCTATGTGGCGAACGGCTTGAGCAACAATGTGACCGTAATCGACGGGGCGACGAATGCAACCACCACGATCACGGCAGGCAGTATTCCGTTCGCTGTAGGCGTGAATCCGGTCACTAACAAAATCTACGTGGTGAATCAAGCCAGTCCGGTGACCGTGATCGATGGTGCCACTAACGCCACCACAAACGTCGCTACCGGCGGCACAGACGTGGCGGTGAATCCAGTAACGAACACGATTTATGTGCCGAACTTCAACAACCCAGGGACCGTCAGTGTGATCGACGGCGCAACGAATGTGACTACGACCGTCGCAGCGGGTAGCTTTGCGCGCTTTGTGGCAGTGAATCCAGTGACCAACAAAATTTACGTGGCGAACCAGGGCGACAACATCCACGCCAGCAGCGTTACGGTGATTGATGGTGTCACCGATGCTACGGCAACCGTGAACGCCGGGATTGGCCCGTCTGCGATTGCAGTGAATCCCGCAACGAATACAGTTTATGTAGCGGATGCCAACAGCGGCACAGTGACCGTAATCGACGGTACCACCAATGCAGCTTCAACCGTTGCGGATGCCAATGCCAGTTCCCCGGACGGTGTGGCCGTAAATCCCGTCACGAACAAGATCTACGTAGCGAATCTGGGCAGTGGCAACGTGACGGTGATCGATGGGGCCAAGTATGCGACCACCGGCGTTCCTGTCGGCGGCGTTGCTCCGACCCTCACGGCGGTGAATCCGATGACCAATAAGATTTACGTGGCGGATAATGTAGTTCACACCGTCACGGTGATTGACGGGGCCACGAATGCGACCACCAGCCTCAGTGTCTTTCATCCGCTCAGTATGGCGGTGAATCCGGTGACCAACAAGATTTACGTGACGAACGGTGGTACTGGGTCGCTCTTAGGCACCACGGTGACGGTGATCGACGGGGCTACCAATGCGAGCACGAGTGTCACGGCCGGCCTTGTGCCGTTCGGTCTAGCGGTCAATCCGGTGACCAACAAAATTTACGTGACGAACGACTTTGTCTCCGGCACCGTTACGGTGATCGACGGGGCCACCAACGCGACCGCGACGATCGGCGTGGGCCCTAACCCGATCGGCGTGGATGCGAATCCGGTGACCAACAAGATTTACGTGGCGAACACCGGCGGCCCGACCGTGACAGTGATCGACGGGGTCACCAATGCGACCACCAGCATCTCAGTGGGTTCTGTCCCTGGTGCCGTGGCGGTGAATCCGGTCACCAACAAGATTTACGTGGCGAACACCGGCAGCCCGACCGTGACGGTGATCGACGGGGCCACCAATGCGACCGCCAGCATCTCAGTCGGCTCTGTTCCTGGTGCCGTGGTGGTGAATCCGGTGACCAACAAGATTTACGTGGCGAACACCGGCGGCACAACCGTGACGGTGATCGATGGGGCGACCAATGCGACCACCAGCGTCTCAGTCGGCTCAGTCCCTGGTGTCCTAGCGGTGAATCCGGTGACCAACAAGATTTATGTGGCGAACGGGGGCAGCGTGACGGTGATCGATGGAGCCACGAATGTGACCGCGACGGTCATCGTCGCTGCTTTCGCCGCGTCCGTGGCAGTAAATCCGGTGACCGACGAGATTTACGCGGCGAGCGGAGGTATCCCGGGCACCGTGACCGTGATAACCGAGGCCCGGGTACAGCCCAATCCGCTGAGCACTGCGATTACCGCTCTCTCTGGGAATACGACCAGCAGTGCGACGCAGGCGTTTCAGTTCACCGCCACCAACAGCACAACGCATGCTCCGCCGGTCACGAATCTGTACTTTCAATTCGACACGTTCGATGGGCCGTGGAGCGACGGTACGGTTTCCAGTGCGCCGGGCAGCTTCACGGGCTCGGCTTCGGGGCTTGCGGTCGGCACCCATATTCTGTATGCCTTTGCAACGGATGGAGAAGAAGCAACCTCGGTCATGCGGGCAAGTAGCCCGGTCATTGGAGGAGTTGCCGCCTACCTCTTCGCCGAACAGGGAATCTCGACGAGCACGATCGTTGCTGCGAACGTGAATCCGGTAAACGTCGCCAAGATGGTGACGTTTACTGCTTCCGTGACGGCGAATCCGTCCAGCTCGACGATCCCAGCGGGCTCCGTGTCCTTCTTCGATGGCAGCACGTTTCTTGGAAACGTCGTCCTCGACAACACGGCTCAGGCTGCATTTGCGAGCGGTTCATTGGCGGCGGGGGTGCATTCGATCAACGGTGCGTATCTTCCCTCCGCTTCGAGTGGATTTGCCGCCAGCACGTCGGCGGCGCTGACGGAAACGGTAAATGCGCCACTCGACTTCACGATCGGAGCGGCAACGGGAGGTTCGACCTCCGCCACGGTAAAGTCTGGGCAGACGGCCATGTACTCTCTCCAACTTTCGCTGGTTGGCGGTGCGGCCACAGACCAGCTCATGGTGACCGTGACCTGCACGGGAGCGCCTGCCAAGGCGACGTGTACTGGTCCAGGCTCGACCGTCCCTGTGACACAAGCAGGGCCCACCCTGGTGGCGATTAGCGTGAGCACCATGACCAACGGGATGCTGATTCCTCCGGCGCCCTCTTCCCGGCTGAGGACTCCCTGGAATCGCTTGCCTATCGTCTGGGTCCTGCCGATGCTGCTTATCTTGCTGTGGCTGCGGCGGTGCAAACAGACAGAAGCACGCGCTTGGGCGGCGAAGCCGGCATTTGCGGTGCCGGTGTTGTTGCTCGCCATGGCGGGCGCGGCAGCGAGCGGATGCGGCGGCGGTGGTTCCACGACCACGCCTCTACCGGTGAATAGCGGGACTCCTACGGGCACTTACACTCTGACGGTAACCGTGGCAACGCCAAGCAATCTCACTCACTCGCAACAGTTGACGCTCGTTGTGCAGTAGTTCAGATACGCAACGAAATGAACGCGTGCGGGTTGGTACTCTTTACGATCAATCGTATGAGATGGCCGCTTTCTGGTCTGGGGATTGCGACTCGCGCAACCATTTCACAGTCGGATTACCGGACTGGGATCCGTGGAAGGATAGCCCGATTGTCTTTCTAGCGGTTGAGACCGCCCTTTATTTTAAGGATGAGAGCTTTCGTGTTTCTACTGACACTTCACTGACACTTTCCACTCTCGTTGGACGGCCTCTCCGGGTACTCAGCAAGAGCTAAATCCTTAATTCTCCTTCAGCTATCCCCTCAAAACGACCATCAGGAACCGTAGACAGTGCGAGCTGTTAACCGAAGGGTTGCTAGTCCGAATCTAGCCCGGGGAGCCATTCTTCAGTTTTTACAAAGGCGACCTGTCAAACCTCTTTAGAAATGTCCCCTTCCTTATCTCATTAGAAGTGTCCCCTTTTTGTTTTGATTGTTGTTTCGTTGAATACGACGAAGGGGCCTGGAAACAATGAGCACGACAACTATAGACCTCGACGAGAAGACTTACGGGCAATTGCTGGGCCGTACGCTTCCCCATGTCAACCGCACGGATGAGGAATCCGAACGTCTCACGAACGAGCTGCTGCGTCTCGACGAACGTGAGAACCCTTCGCCAGAAGAAAAGGAACTTGCCGAATTGCTGACCATGCTCATTGACGAGTACGAGGAGCGGCGCTATCCAATTCGGAGGCAAGTCCGCAGCGGACACTCCAGCATTTGATGGAGGCGCGCAGCCTGACTCAAAAAGACCTCTGGAAAATATTCGGCTCGAAAGGAATTACTTCCGAGGTATTTCACGGGAAGCGCTCCATCAGCAAAACGCAGGCAAAAAAGCTGGCTGAGTTTTTCCATGTCAGCGCAGAGCTGTTCATCTAGAGAACTTGGGGCGCAATCATGGCCAGGATCTCCATTTCAATTTCCCAAATTCCCAGTAATATCCAGGACGTTGGGACAGGTTTTACCCCGGCCACTCCGTCTGATACATCATTCTTATGTAGGCGCGATTCGCCGCACGACCCATCCGGAGTCATGCCACACGGACAGTATTATTAGAACAGTGCGATCTCATTGGGTTCAGCCGGGCTCGCAACGACCGCATCCGCAATCACCGTGGTGAGGTACAACCCTGGACGCAAGCCCGAGCTTCTGCACGTGCGGCGGCCAGGCACTTCGGATCACCATGACAGGTCTTCACCGCGCCCGTATAGTTCTGCCAGCACACGTTCGCGCATGGATTGGGCGGTCCCTGCGCCACAAGGAACGATGCGAACAAGATCAGTGCCGCTGGGGCGAGGAGTATTACAAATCGTTTTTTCAGCGTGTCCATAATCTTAGACCTCCTTGAAAATTGTTAGCATCCATTGTGGACGCTAGGTTGACGGAGCCTTGGCCGCATGCGATTAGAGAAGACTAACCGCAAGTCCCCCTGCAGCTAGTATTGACACACTGCAAAGTGCGCTGGTCGAAGTGACATCCTGCCTGAGGCAGAAGTTGTCTGTCGCCCGAGCGAAAACAGCTGCATGTATGTGACCTCCCAAAAGCCGTGCCGCTGCTGGCCACGAAGGCCGCCAGGAGCGTCACGAGCAGAAGCACTGTCGATATTCGCCTTAACATTTCTTTTTCTCCTTCCTTTTTGTGATCTAAGTCTTACTTACAGCTCTTGGCGGGCGTTTGGGGCAGCTCCGACCCGCAGCCGGTTGGGTTGGCGCCAACCTGGCTTTGGAGAGGAGAAGCCGTCTCTTGCCGTTCGCCAAAATATGCAAACATCGTGTTCCAGCCTGCCTGATCCAAACGTCCAGCCCACACCTTTTCCACTCTGCCCTCGGCTCCCACTAAGACAGTGTTGGGGACTCGCGCAAGCCCAAGTTCGCCGAAGGTTCTGTAGGGCGGGTCGGCTAGCATGTCGGAGAGGCGTATGCCGTGCTTCAAGCAATAGTCTCTGGTGATTTCGATCGGGTCACGGCTCACCCAGAGCACGCGGACGCCTTTTTGTTCGAGTGTGCTTGCCAACCTCATCCAGCCGTCTTGATTTGCCTGGCAAGCCGGGCAGCCTGGAGAAAAAGTTATGATGAGGAGCTTGGAACCCCCCGCAGGAAGAGCCACTGGCTCCAGACGGCCATCGAACGCTATTCCCGCAAGCATCTGTAGTTGCGTTCCCGCAGTGATCTGGGGAGCCAAGGCTTCGCTCAGCTGCCGGTTCTGCCGGAAAAGGAAAATGTTCTCGGCGAGCACTCCCAGCCCGGCAAGCCAGAGAAGGATCTCCATCAATTTGCTGAATCGGGTTTTTGGCTGAGCGCCTGCCATGCTAGCGTGCTCTTAAACGCTGCCTGTATCACGGATTTGCATGAGGCTGTCAATCACGAGAGTCTCCAGTGCGTATATTTTTTGTGTATCCCGGCAAATTGTTAGGAAAGAAGGGTTGAGTAATGCGGAGGGCGACATTCGTGAGGACGAACTGACAGAGGACGAACTGACACTTTGCGGGAGCCGACAGGAGGAGTAAGCTGAGCGGGCGAAGAAAAGCCACCGCAGGGCAAGGCGGACCCCATGCCCAGGCCCGAATTCGACGCTTATCAATTGGATTTGAAGCGCTATGAACTGCGCCGGGCAGACGGTATGACCGTGAAGCTCGAGCGCCAGCCCATGGAATTGCTTATTTTCTTGGCAGAACGGCGCGGCGAGCTGGTTATGCGCGATGAGATCGCCGCGAAACTCTGGACCAATGGCGTTTTTGTGGATACGGAACGCGGGATCAACAATGCCATCCGGAAGATTCGCACCGCACTGCACGATTCACCCGATGATCCTACGCAATTACAGACGGTGGTTGGGAAAGGGTACCGGTTCATCGGACAGCTCGAAGTCGCTGGCGGCTCAGCCGACTTACGCCAAGACAAGGCGCCCGATGTTTCAGCAACTGCATCGAAATGGGAGCGCTGGCGACTGGTAATTTCAGCAGGAATTGCGGTCGCCATCGTTATTCTCGCAGTGGGGCTGGCGCTGTGGCGTTCACGAGCCGCAGGAAGTCAAGCCGCGATCCACTCGCTCGCCGTGCTGCCGCTAGAAAATCTTTCTGGCGACCCTTCGCAGGAATACTTTGCCGATGGCATGACTGAAGCGCTCATTACGGAGCTGGCACAATTCAGCTCCTTGCGCATTATCTCGCGGACGTCAGCCATGCATTACAAGGGTTCCCACCAGCCACTGCCTGAAATTGCAAAAGAATTGAACGTGGACGCGGTCGTTGAAGGCAGCGTGACCCGCTCGGGTAACCGGGTGCGAATCACCGCGCAATTGCTGGACGCCCATTCGGATCGCCACTTGTGGGCCAAGGCCTACGACCAGGACATACGCGAAATCATGTCGCTTCAGCACGACGTGGCGAACAACATTGTCCACGAAATCCAAGCCAAGTTGACGCCCCAGGAAAACCTGCGCTTGAGTCGAAAGCAGCAGGTCGATCCCGAGGCCTACGATGACTATCTCCGGGGCTTGTACTTCTGGCACAAATTCACCGACTCAGGCATGAGACAGGCACAGGAGTACTTTGAAAAATCCGTACAGAAAGACCCATCTTATGCCCTGGGATATGCGTGGTTAGCGAACGCCTATGGTCAATCAGCCCGTTTCGTCGGATTTCATAAGGATCTCATGCGAAAATCGAAGGAAACTTCTCAGAAGGCTTTGCAGCTCGATGATGGCCTCGCGGATGCTCACGGCGCGCTCGGCTGGGTAAGATGGGCCTATGACTGGGACTGGCCCGGCGCCGAAAACGAGTTTAGACGCGCGATTCAGCTCAACCCTAGCCATGCCATGTGCCACGGAATCTATGCACGATACCTCGATTCCATGGGGCGCTTTGAAGAAGCCATTCGAGAGCACCGGATTGCCCGAGAACTCGATCCCCTCGCCTTAATTCTTATCCACGACACAGGGGATCACTACCTGGTTTTGCGGCAATACGACAAGGCGATTGCGGAGTATCGCATGGTGCTCGACATGGATCCCAATTTTATCGACGCGCACGGAGGATTAGCCGTTGCCTATAAAGGCCAAGGCATGGAAAAAGAGAGTATCTCCGAGTGGGAGCAAGAGGCAATGCTTGCTGGAGCACCTAATCAGGCCGAGGCAATAAAGATTGCTTCTGTGCGTGGCGGGTACAAGAGCGCATTGAAGGCACGGCTGACGTACGACCAACATCGGCGATCCGAAGGCTCGTATGTTTCTTTCTCGCGCTTTGCCCGGACGTACGCAGCATTGGGAGAGAAGGACTTGGCAGTGCAAGCGCTCGAAAAAGCGTTCGCTGAGCGCGAGCCAATGGCCTGGTTGAATGTTGACCCTGAGTGGGACCCAATTCGCGCCGATCCGCGCTTTCAGGACCTCCTGCGCCGCGTCGGGCTTCCGGTGGATACCGGGGCAGGCGTCGTCGCGCGTTAGTTAGTTACCCAGGCCTCCTTTGAGGCTACGCGTCCGTGCAGATTAACCACTTCAGCTGCGGCGCGAATCCACGCACATAGAGAAAGAGAAACGCCAAAGCGTTTAGGACCCGGGACATGTCGGAAGAGGAGTGGTGTAGCCAGCGCTTCGAGTCATAAGTCCGGTCCTGGGCATTTGGAAGTTCCATTGGCGCTTGCTACCGATTGGGGGTGAATCACAGGCACGGAAGTAATGATGTCGTTTGACTGCAGCTGTCATACAGTGACCTCTTAACTGAGACAGTCACAAAGTTACACTTTGTAGGGAAAGGTGGGTCTCTACAAATGGCGAACGGACGAGGGTGGCGGTACCCAGAAATATTCCGCCGAATGGCTGTCGAACGCTTCAAATGTTGCGAGAACATCGAGTGGCTGGCGAAGGAACTTGGTGTGCCGCGACAAACCTTATAACAAACCTTATATAGGTGGCACGATGAGCTCGAGCGGTCCCAGGATGGTGAGGAACCGCCGACCGAAAAGTCACGTGAATCAAGGCTCGAGGCCGCGAGCAGCGGGTCTGGCGAGCTGGCATCTACGACCACATCCGGGACGTAATGTTGCTGCGGAGCAGCCGGTGGGCTTACGGCTTCCTGCGGACTTCAAAATCCCGCATTCGCAGAGATTTGAGTTCGAGTACGAAAAGGCACAACTGCTGAAAATCCTGGAGGCGGGCTGGAACGCGAGAACTGCGGATGCCTGGAAGCCGCATCCACTGCTCGGCAAGATGACGCCCAAGGAGTGGAGCAAGCTTTTGCAGATTCACGTGGATTATCCACCTGAGGCAGTTCGCAGCTTAACGGGGTGTTCGCTATGAAGGTGCTGATTCTCGGAGCAACGGGATTTGTAGGTAGGAATGCATTGGCGCAGGCTCTTGCACGGCCGGCGGTCACGCAGGTCATACACCGACGAGGCGAAACCGGCCCGAATTGCGGTCGCACAGTGCAACACAAATGTCGATGAGCAGCGGCACGCAGGCAAGGCGGGTGAACAGACCAGCCAAGAGGAGCGCCCCGCAGATGATTTCGGTGACGCCGACAAATGGCGCCATGAGCTGAGGCAAAGGAATGCCGATCTTCGTAAAACGGCCCACTCCCAAGGCTTCCGGGAAGAGAAATTTCTGAATGCCCTCGGAAAGGAACACCCATCCCACAAGAATGCGAATGAGCAGGATCGCCTTCTTTGCGCGATTCACCCAGATTGCGTCCGTGTCCGAAGTCATGGAGGTGCCTCCTCGCGCGTGTCGGGATTCATCCAACTTCTTTACACATAGTCGAACAGGGTCATGAAGCCAAAGTCCATGTGTAGCTGCTGATGACAGTGAAACAGGGTCAAGCCCGGATTGTCGGCGACAAAGTCCACTTCCGCTTCCTGATAGCCTCCAAGCATCACAACATCTTTGAGAATTCCCGCGGTGGGCTTTCCCGCCAGACTCGTCAGCTCGAAGCTGTGCCGGTGCAAATGGATCGGATGGATGTCATCGCTGGCATTGCGCATACGGAGTCGATACCGCTTGCCGTGCTTCAAATGAAATGCAGCTGTGCTTACTTCGCTCGTCATCGGGTAAGCGATGCCATTGATGGTCCATCGGTTGAAGCCGTCCTCCGCGGCATTGTCTTTCGCGAAGGTCATTTCGAAGGTCTCGTCTGGTGGAGGCGCGGTTGCGCCAGGTTTCGCGAAACGTGCGTAGTTCCACTTGAAAGGCGAAGGCGCAATCCATTGCGCTTTCCCGGTGCGCCCGGCGTACTCCACAACAATGCCCATGCCGTGGCGGCGATCATCATCGGCGAGGTCTCCCAGAATCCAGACGCCTGCATGAGTCATATGTACAATGGCCGAGATTCGCTCTGCTGTGCCAAGCCACAGCACAGGAACAGAAGTTGGATTCGGAACGGGATTGCCGTCGAGGGTGACAACCTCGAAGGAGTGACCCGGCAACGCCAGGCTGCGAATCTCGGTGGCGCTTCCATTGAGGATGTGAAACAGGACGCGTTCGCCTTGCCTGACCTTGATCGGCTCGCTGTGGCTGAGCATGCGTCCGTTGATGGTGAAGGATCGATATCCTACTTCGTAGCCGTGAGGCATTCCTTTGGCGAGCGACGCGTCCATTGATGTTTCGCCGATTTTCTTGAGTTCCGGATTCGGCTCGGTCGAAGACAGGAAGTCTTGAGCCATGTCGCCACCACGGCTGAAAGTGGGCTCGAACTCTTTCAGGACGAGGAAGACTTCGCGGTCATACCTGCCTGGTTCCTGAGCAGGCTCGATGTACACCGGACCGACTTCTCCGCCGTACTGTCCGGTAGCTAGGTTGGCGCCCGCGCGATTGTGGGTGTGATAGAACCGGAACCCGGCCGGACTTGGCGTGAACGCGATCCGCCGTTTGCCCTGTGCGGGAATAAAGGGTGTGCCTTCTTCGGCGGCTCCGTCCACATCGACGGGAACCTTTTGACCGTGCCAATGCAGCTGCTCAGGCGTATCCGTGTCGTTGTAAATGTCGATAGTGACCTGCGGACCCTCCTTAAAACGAAGCAGCGGTCCGGGAAACTCCCCATTGTAAGTAATGGCAGAAACGATTCGCTTGGGCGCAATTTCGATCGGGGAGGTCTTGATGTGCAGCGTGTAGTCTGCACGTGTTTGGTCCTGTGACCTTAGACCAAGAGCGGAAAGAGACAATGGAAAGCTCGCAGCGGCGAGTCGTACGCCTGCAAGGGTCCCAGTTTCTTTCAGGAATCGGCGGCGGGAAACGCTCCATGTGTTCATCAGCAACTCCTCAAGGCCTAGTCTGGTGTTGCTACCTTCAACACGAAAGGAACCATGACCAGACAGATGATGTCGTTGACGAAGAATGCGGAAAGCAACCCACTCAGAAAGATGACCGTGGGCAGAAGATGATGTGGTTTCAGCCGCGTAACGACGAGCTCCGTGACCCAATCGAAGAAGCCCGCCAGATGCAGGTAGGCCACGACCAGCATCATCGAGAAAAGCAGAATGATCGTGCCGAAGTGGATGAGGCGCAGGGAATTCTCTACGTGTACGGCGCCCGTCATGAACATCAGGACGGCTCCGATGATTGCGGCACCGGGGCGATCAATTTTCATTCCCGGAAATTTTCCCAAGGCAAAAACAACGTAGCTCGCAATGAAAACGGAATACGTTCCTAGGGTTGCGAGTTCGGACATCGCGGCTCCCGAGTAAGTCGCTCATCTTAGCTTCCGCTGTTCACCCAGGCAATCCCGAGTATGTTCTGGGCACCGAGGGATTTACATCCCGACTGAGCATTGAGGCATCCTATCTACAACTGCAAGAACCTACGGCGAAGGCAGGCAACCAAGCCTGTCCTGTCCCCGCCCGAAAAACAGGAGAGCCATATGAAACATTTCACTCTGATTCTGGCCGGAGCGATGGTGCTCGCCTTGGCGGCGCCAGCCTTTGCTCAGCGCGCACACCCGAGCCCAGGTGGACCGCCTTCGAGTCCTGGCGGACGTCCCTCGGGGGATGGACCGGGGTCGAACTCTAACTCTAACTCTGGCGTGGGCGGAACTCATGACGTGACCGCGACACATAGCGATATGTCGCATGCTTCTCCAAGCGATGTGCTCAGCCACAACACCGCAGTCGCCGGAAAGATCCAGACACTGACGGGTCAGGACGCGCAAGCAGCCTGCGCCGGCTTCAAAAACTTAGGCCAATGCGTCGCGGCAGCGCACGTAGCGAAGAATCTGGATATCCCTGGTGGCTTCGATGCGCTGAAGGCGAAGGTAACAGGTAGCGGCGGAGTGAGCCTCGGTAAAGCCATCGAACAGCTCAGTCCGCAAGCCAATGCCAAAGCTGAGGCAAAGAAGGCGAACAAGCAAGCCTCTGATGATTTGAAAGAGTCCAGTTCCTGACGATCAGCGTGCCGTCATAAATTCGTAATACTAATCGTGGTGAATGGCGGCAAAATGCGAACGAAAGATGAACAAAGAGGGAGAAAGTGATTCGTCAGGTTTGGTCGCAACTTGCTGATTTCCTTCGATTAGGGCCAACTCCGGCAAGTTCTGATTAAATTAGTTTCTTGGCTGTTAACCGAAGGGTTGCTAGTTCGAATCTAGCCCGGGGAGCCACTTTCTTGCGCTCCTGCATCTTCACGTAACGCTCTGTAATGGTCTTAGGCTACTTGGCTCGGTGCAGTTCCGGGGACAGCCGTGCCAAGAGCTCCATCGATGAATACTGCAAGTCTTCTGCCCCCAAATATGAAATCTGGTCTTCCGGGAAGATCTGGATGTCTTCGCCAGCCGGTTATTCTTGCTTCGCGGAGGATTTTGAGAAAAGCACCTTCCGTCGTCGCATTTCCCGTCGATTGGATACTCGTCGCAGTCCGCGACGCCCGGCCAGGAAGAAGGCCCGCTTCAGCGGTTCACATAAACCAACGGGGAGAGAACATCAGTCCCTTGACGGATGTGGAACGCTCGATCCATCGGGACATCTCGAAACTGCTGCACTTGTTTTGGCACTGGCCATGTGACCTCAACCTGAAAAATCTCAGTTGCGTCTCCGATACCGATGTGCTGACGCAGTGGATTGCTTCCGAAGCTTGAGCCGTACCCTACCGTCCGGAAAATGTGGCGCTTCCCCTTCGCGGTCTTCACCGTTAACTTAATTCGAGCCCCCGTGGCGGGACGGTTAGTTTGAACGCCTTCCAGTTCGAGCGTCACCCAGTGGTTGCCGTGCCCCGGATTCTCGAACAAAACGCTCTTGTACGTGTCCCCTGGGTAGGCGCCGCCGATCTTTGCAAAGACATCCTCATTACCGTTGTTCATGAGGTCTCCAAACGCAATGCCGTGTCCTTTTTGCAGAATGCCAAAGCCTCCCGAAGTGGTCACATCCTGGAAAGCCTTTCCGGCATTGTTGCGAAACATCTTGTTCGGTAGCAGCGACTCATAGAGCGAATCTCCTGTTCCCAGGTAAATGTCGAGCCAGCCGTCGTTGTCGAGATCGCCGAACCCGGCTCCCATGATCAGAATTGCGCGGTCAAGTCCAACTAACTTGGTCACATCCGTGAAAGTGCCGTCGTGGTTGTTGTGATAGAGACGGGAAGTTTCCGCGTGATGCACTTTCGCCATTTCGAAGGCTGCCACATCATCCAGCGTCTGCGTTCCGTAGCCCGCCACAAAGATGTCGGGCCAGCCGTCGTTGTCGTAATCGAAAAACCAGGTCGCGAAGCTCTCAAACGGTTCCGCCACCCCGGCTTGCGCGGTTACGTCGGTAAACTGCCAGCGATCGGCAAAGGGATTCCTGGAATCGCGTGGACCATCATTACGGAAGAGATGATTTGGGCCGCCCTTCACCGAGACATACAAGTCCGGACGCCCGTCATTATTGAAATCTCCCCACGCGACACCCTTCACAAATCCCATGTCCGCCAGATGATTCGGAGCCGCGACCTCGGTGAAGGTGCCATCGTGGTTATTGTGAAAAAGCTGGGAAGAATGTAGTTCCTTCGCGTCCGACTCGTTGCCCACATAGAGGTCAAGCCAGCCATCGCTGTCGAAATCCGCCCACGCCGCGGTCTGCCTGGGATGGAACGACAGCAGCCCGGCGCGTTCGGTCACGTCTTCAAACATGCCGTTACCGAGGTTATGTAGTAACGACATGGGATACTTGCCGTGTTCTCCCCACCAGCCGCCCCGTAAGATCAGCAGATCTGGATGGCTGTCGTTATCGTAGTCCGCGACAACAATGTTCAGGCCGCCGGTTTCGCCGGTCAAGCCCGCCTCGCGCGTACGATCGCTGAATGTTCCATCCCCATTATTATGGAAAAAAAGTAACTGGTCCTCCGGGCCGGAGGAGGAGATCATCAAATCCAGCGACCCGTCGCCGTCGAAGTCTTCCATTGCGACTCCTCCGGAGTGCCCCAATACGGCAACTCCGGCATCCTGCGCCCGGTCAGGAAAGAGCCCGATGTCATAGTCTGACTTGAAGCGATCCAAAGGAACCAGAAACTTCTGCGGGACAGCAGCAGGATAACGTCCCAGCGTCATGGCCGCGATATTGAGCAGCCAGCGTGATTTCAGGTCCTTGGGGTTGTCTTCGAGCGCGGCGCTCAGTTCGCGAAATGCGCCCTCCGAGCCTTCCTTGCGGACGTGGATACCCGAGCCATGAATTGGGAAAATGCAGGCTTCGCGCCCGTGAATCAACAGACAGTTCTGCTGTTCGCCGAGCCGTAGATAGGAAATCGCAAGCGCGTCCCGCAACTTCTGCTCGGCAGCGTGGTCGAGCTTCACATTGTGCAGCGCGCATAGCTTCCTGATCGTTTCCAGTTGCTCGACCGCACGCCCGCTGTCGCCCGCGCGCAACAGAGTTTCTGCCAGCGTCTGGCGGATCTTGATCTCCGTCGCCAGATCGGGATGGCCATTGAGTAGCGAGCGATAATAATCCGCCCGCTCGTCTTCTTTGTAGGAGTCAGTCTTCCAATCCTGTTCGCGAAAAATCTTCAGCAGCAGCGCCGCCATCTTCTTGGTGCCGGGGGATTGGTAGACATCTTCGGCATGCACGCGGGGAGGTCGCGCGATCGTAGACCGTAGGACGGTGAATCCTGCCAGGATCACCAAAACGAAAGGGCCAGTGCGGCGGAGCCAGTGCAATTGCACGATGGAAGAAAGCTAACGAAAAGCTCTTGGATTTTCAACGGCCGGTGAAACTGGTTTATAACCTCGGCTCCCCTTAAGCGGAGATTGTGGCCAAACATCCCAAACGTTTCGGCGCAATCGCGACACTTCCGGGCAAAATGATGGATGGATCTCTGTCGGAGATGGAATACGCGCTGGATACGCTCAAAATGGATGGCGTTTCAACGCTGACTAGCGTGGAAGACATCTACTTGGGAGATTCACGCTTCGATCCATGGTTCGAAGAGATGAATCGCTGCAAGGTCACATTGTTCATGCATCCCACAGTTTTATGCAACCCCGAGGCGCGACCTTTTGGGGCGACGTCGTCGTCGGCTAAGGGCTTGTCGCGTTTCGCGAATCAGAGTAGATTCCAAGCGCGGAGATCGCGAATGGCCGCCACAAGAACGGGCGTAGGTTGTCGCTATCACAAGTGCCCTCGGGCCTCGGCGTGACCCTGCTAAATACCGCTGATGAGGAAGGATTGCTTTCGTATGACTCCTGCATTCCGCCTTTCGGTTGCGATTCCAGTCCTCAATGAAGAGACCGTCTTGGCGGAAATGCTGCGGCGAGTACGCATTGTGCTGGATGAGCTCGCCGGCGGACCGCACGAAATAGTGTTTGTGGACGATGGCAGCACCGATCGCACTTTCGAATTGCTCGAAGAAGCGGCGCAGCAGGACCCCCGTATCATTGTCGTCTCGCTTTCGCGTAAATTCGGGCATCAGGCAGCGCTGACAGCAGCTCTCGACCACGTCACCGGAGACGCTGCTGTGGTGATGGATGGCGATCTGCAAGACGCTCCCGAGGTTATTCCGCGATTTGTCGAGCTGTACAATCAGGGCTACGACGTCGTTTACGCGCAGCGAGTCCACCGCAAGGAAGCTTGGGCGTTGCGTCTCTGTTATTTCGTCTTTTATAGAATGATGTCAAGGCTCTCCGATATTCCGCTGCCGCTGGATTCCGGAGATTTCGGCCTGATCTCGCATCGCGCAATCGAGCAGTTGCGACGGATGCCCGAGCGTCACCGTTACCTTCGTGGATTGCGGAGTTGGGTAGGCTTCCGCCAGACGGGTCTACCCGTCGAGCGCGGGGAACGCCATGCGGGGAAGACCAAGTACAGCCTCTTGGGCCTGATGAAGCTAGCAGCAGACGGCGTGTTTTCCTTCTCGATTGTTCCGATCCGTGCGGCAGCCTTGCTTGGCGCTGCGGTGATGGTGATTTCGTTGCTGTATGTCTTCTATGCTCTCTATGCGAAGTTGTTTCTACATATATCTCCGCAGGGCTTCACCGCGCTGATTGTGGCGGTCACATTTCTGTGCGGCGTGCTTCTTCTTGTTCTGGGAGTGATTGGTGAATACGTCGGCCGCATCTACGAAGAAACGAAGGCGCGTCCGCTGTATATCATCGGCCGCGTCGCAGGAGGGTACAAAGGCAGGACAGGAGATCCTGAGGCCGAGACAAGTCGTGCCGAGCGATTGCTGCAGCGCGAGTTTCGATCCTAGCTCAGCGACAAATGTCATTTCTCCAGGCCGGAAACCATCCAAGATGAATTCCAGTCGAAACTTAACCTATCTCTCATCACCCGGCGAAGTCAGTATGGCCGAGCAGTGGTTCGAAATCGCTTCCATGGACCATTTTTGGGTACGTCGGCGATTTGAGGTACTCCGGCGACTGGCCGGAAGCCTGATTCCGAGCGCTCGCGAGATCGCTGAGATCGGATGCGGTCATGGTCTACTGCAGCGGCAGATCGAAGACGCATACGGGCGAGAAGTAACAGGATTTGACCGGAATGAATTTGCACTAAAAAAAAGTCTCAGCCGCCGCAGCAAAATTTGCTGTTACGACATTCACCAAAAAGATGCGTCATTGCACGAGCGATTTGACTTGGTGCTCTTATTCGATGTTTTTGAACATATCGCGGACGAGGAGCGCTTCCTCGCAAGCCTGAAATTCCACCTGGCTCCTGGAGGGAAACTGGTTGTGAACGTTCCTGCAGGCAAGTGGTTGCACTCAGCTTATGACGAAGCGGTTGGACACCTCCGGCGCTATTCGATCGGCTCCCTACGCGATGCGGCCGCGCGCTGTAATCTTCAGGTCACCAGATGGAGCTATTGGGGCCTTCCATTAGTACCTACTCTGGTGCTCCGGCGGCTCTGGCTGTTAGGAAAGCATGACAAGGAAAAAGTAATCTCAGATGGATTCAGCTCACGAACCAAAGCCCTCAACCAATGGCTGGGGTTGATTGCTATGTGTGAACCGATTCCACAAAGACTTTTGGGAACCTCAGTCATGGCCGTTCTCCAGGCCGACGGCGATTGACACCATGACGCAAGACTTCCGAATGGAAGAACATGGGTGGTCTCGAAGGTACTTAAAACTAATCATCATCGCATTCGTCCTGAACATGATTTCAGCAGCGCTGTTTATCGGCCTGATTAACCGTCCCGTTTATGATGATCCATATAACATGTTTGACGTTCAAAGCTATGCGCACGGCGGATTGTCCGTCGCAACTGTCCTCTCCCAGCGAAATCCCCCAGGTCCCACGAGTTTCCTCTGGATGGCGGCCGGAGTTCGCCTGGTGGCGGGAGAGGAACTGCGTCACGCACGGATTGCTGCCCTACTAAGCTGGGTACTTCTTCTCGTTGGGATACTGATTGGTGCTCGTTATAGTAGTTTTCCGCAGATCTGGTACGGTGCCCTACTGGCCGCTCTAGTGTCTCCGCACGCAGTTATGGCAACCGCGACCGTACTCACTGAAGGTCCAGCGCTGCTTTTTGCGACACTGGGGTCTCTGCTCTGGATGGAATCAGCCTCACGACCGACAGCCACTCCGTCCTTTCTTTGGCTGGGGATCTTTGGAGGCTTATCCATGGGCATCGCGGTCACGTGCCGGCAGTACTACTTAGCGCTGTTCCCAGCGGCTGCTCTAGTTGCCGTATTCCAATTACGCGGACGGGGCCCCAAAGAAAAACTGTTTCGGGCGCTTGGCATCATGCTCTTCCTGGCTGTCGCATCTGTACCCGTGATTCTCCTGATGATGGTATGGAGGGACATTTCAAGCCCGGGCATGGCCACGGGCGTGTCGTACAACAACTGGAGGGCCGGCGTGGGCCTGAACGTATTCAGGCCGATTGTGGCAAGTTTTTATTCCTGCTTTTATCTCTTGCCACTGACCTTCCCGGTGCTTTGGCGTATGCGGCCTGCAGCGAGTTGGCCGGCGCTCCTGTTTGCATCGCTCGGTGCGATCGTGGCTGCCTGTCTCAGGTCTTCGTTACTTCAGCCGGGTCCCCTTCACGCACTCGTTCGGGCGGCCTCACGACTCCCGGCTGGAGATTTCATCCTCATCGGGCTCATTGCCGGTTTGACAATCTACAATGCAATCGCGATGGGGCTGCTCCTCTGGGAGAAACGCGATATTGTAATGTCCTGCCCTCCCCTGCTTTTCGCGTTGCTGACAGCAGTGTTCTTCGTTGTGGAGCAGCTGGGAGTCGGGGGCAACCTCCCCCTCTATGATCGATATCTTCTTCAAATCGCGCCGTTCTTGGGCGTTATCGCCTTCACGCTTATTCCGCAGTTAACCTCTGCGCGATTACTGGCGTTAACGGTGATGGCTGCGGTTAGTCAATTTATGTTGTGGCACTACGCCTTCGGCAGTTGAAATCCTATCGCGACCAGACGTCGTTTCTTGAGGGCATAGCAGGTTATGAGTACCGTTACCACATGTGCGATTTTAGTCTGGAAAAAGTAACAATTTTTTCACTCACGACCTCAGAGCGTTCCCTAATTCCGAGTGGCCGCAGTCGAATCTTTAAGGTAAACTCCTTAGAATGTGTATGCCACGAAATCTACTTGTTTGGATGGCGACGTGCATAGAAGGAAGCGTCAATTCCTGGCATACTGGGCGATGTTTAGCACATCCATCCCGCAGACCGGTAGCTGGAGTCTTAGTGGAGGAGAACTCGTGCGACTATTGGTTTCTATTTTCTGCGCTTTGGTGTTTTGCCTATGCTTGACCGGCGGAGCTTGGGGCGATAGCGTTCCAATACAGAACGCTTCGTTTGAGACCACAAATCCGCTTGTTGCCTCATGTGCGGGCCCAGAGACGTGCCTGTTCAATTTCGGCCCAATACCGGGATGGTCAACTGCTGGGGCGGGCTCGTTTGAGCCCAGTTCTTCCTTCTTCAGTCTTCCATTGCCTGACGGCAACATCGTCGCGTACACCAATGGCGGCGGTATCTCGCAGATCTTGACCGGAACCTCTCTACTGGCCAACTCGATCTACACCTTGTCGGTTGATGTCGGTCGCCGGTTCGATGTGCTCGCTGCTAACTATTCGATATCTCTGCTCGACGGCCCAAACGTATTTTGTACCACGAGCGGCTCCAACGGATCTTTTGCCGCGGGAACATTTGTTGACATAACTCTCACCTGTGCGACGGGTTCCAGCGTGCCGTCGGGATTTCTGGGGATCACCATGGGCGGGGATGGGCGCCAAATCGATTTCGATAACGTTCGCTTAGATGTGGTACCGACCTCGACCCCAGAGCCGAGCGTTTTGGTTCTCATGCTTACCGGCTTGGGCATTGTCGGTCTACTCTTTGCGCGTTCTCGGCGAAATCATAATTTGCAAGTCGCTTCGTCGTAGCCGATTGTCCCTGTCTCCCGCGGTGACTTGGTCTAATCACGTACTTTTGACCGGTCGGCGGGGACCTAACTCCTATGCAGTAAGGCGTTCGCGCTTCGTATGCTGTCATTGAGGAGGCGCACGCGGCGTTGTCGCATTGCACTTACCCAAAACTCTTGTTCGTTGGAGACCCCCGGCGTATTAGTCTCGCCGGCATTCGCCCGTAAGCTTTGCGAAGAATCTCAAGAACTGCAGAGTCCTATACCTTGGGCCGGGGCGCTCATTACCTGCAGGAGGATCATCCGGAAGCCATCGGCGCCCGCGCTTCAGCTTTGGTTAACCGCCTAAGAAATGCCGGATTCCAAGACCGTTGTAGCTCCCGACTGTTTCGCGTGAACTAATTCAGGACAAATAAGTTATGCGAGCGCCGCACGGATTCGGGAGCTTGGTGTCGGTCGCATCCTCTATCACTGCGGCGGTGGCCGCCCTAGACGTGATGCTTCACATTTGAATTTTGCGTTTGCGTTCTTCTTGTTCTTGGCAGAATCTTGCGCCCAGCAGCTTTACTGCGCGTTGGCGAGTCTCAGGCTTTTTGGGAGGCCCAGAAACGGTCTTAACGCAACAGTCCTTCCGTTCTTTCCATGTCGAAAGAACCTCCCCATCTGTTAGGCAGTTAGTTGATCCGCTCGGATACCAAGTAGTGTCCGCCAGTTAAAACTCAGGGCTCTTCGAAGAGCTGAGAGCTAGTCCGTCGCTGACGTTCTTTGTGATCAGTTTGGCGACAGCTGGATGTTTTGATGATTTGTGCCTTGGAACGCCTAGCTAGAGAACAAGCCACGTCGCGAGGATTCATCGACCGTCTCGAAGACGCTGGCAAAGTTCGTGGCAGGTAGCAACTTGTTGAAATCATCGATGGCTAAGACAGAGTTGGCAGGTATTGATGACTTTACCGCTGCTTGAGCGCGCAAAGGAGCAGAGCGCAACTTTTCTGCTCACCACCAAGAGAACCAAAGATTCTGCCGGAGCGCCTCATTGTGCGACCACCATAGACATCGGCGAACCGCGAATCCCGCAGCGCACTCTGCAGGCGGGCGAGCAGTACAGATTTCACTTTGACATGACCAAGTGCATAGGCTGCAAGTGCTGCGTGGTGGCATGCAACGAGCAGAACGGAAACCCGGCGGAGATTAATTGGCGGCGCGTGGGTGAGATCGAAGGCGGGTGGTATCCGAACACGCAGCGGTTGCATTTATCCATGGGATGCAATCACTGTCTTGAACCAACCTGCATGACTGGTTGTCCTGTGGATGCGTATTCGAAGGACGCGATAACCGGAGTAGTAATTCACAGTGCCGAAACTTGCATCGGATGTCAGTACTGCACATGGAATTGTTCCTACGGAGTTCCCCAATACAATCCGGAACGCGGCGTCGTCGGGAAATGCGACATGTGCCACAACCGGCTGGCGGAGGGCCGCGAGCCTGCGTGTGTGAGCGCATGTCCCGAGAGTGCAATCCAAATCGAGATCGTGAACATCACGGAATGGAAACGCGACTATGCGGCGAGCGCGAATGCTCCGGGTCTCCCTTCCGCGGACGATAGTCTCTCCACAACACGCCTTACGCTTCCGAAAAATCTGCCTCCCGATACGAGAAAAGTGGATCTAAATAGAGTGAAGGCTGAACATCCGCACTGGCCATTGGTGGTGATGACGGTGCTCACACAGCTTTCCGTCGGCGCGTTTGCGACGATTTGGCTGTTGCAATTGATTGGGCAGCAGGCGCGGCTGAACATCGCGGCTCTTGTGTCATTGATGGTCGGCTGCCTCGCGCTGGGTGCGTCCACGATGCATTTGGGACGGCCGATTCACGCCTATCGCGCGCTGAAAATGTGGAAACGATCCTGGCTCAGCAGGGAAGTATTGTTGTTCGGATGTTTTTCGCAAATCTCATTTCTTTACGCCGGGCTGCTGTGGCTGAACTATCCCGGAAGCAAAGTGGTAGGCCTGCTGACGTCCCTTGCGGGAATCGCCGGCGTAACCGCGAGCGCCTGCATCTACCTCGTGCGGCCGCGGCCGGCGTGGAACAGCAAGCACACCCTGGGCGAGTTTTATCTGACGGGAGCACTGCTGGGGCCCTTGCTCGCGGCGAATATGGGACTCGGAGCGCGCCGCTGGCTGACCATGACGATCGTCGCGGCAGCCGGAGCGCAGTTACTGAATCTCGCGCTGAAATTTCTCTGGCTGGTGAGTTCGGACACATTTGAGTTGAAAGCAACGGCGCGGCTGCTATCGATGAAGTTGCGTTCGCTGATGATGGTGCGGAGCGCTCTCCTCGTCCTGGGCGGCATCGTCCTTCCGCTGTATTCCGCAAGTCCGATGGCGATGGTCGCGGCGCTCGGCCTGGCGTTCAGCGGCGAAATCACCGGACGCTATCTCTTTTTCGTGAGCGTCGTCCCCAAAAACATGGCCGCGTCGTATCTGACCGCCGGAAAGTCGGCGGCATGACGCTCAAAAGAGAGCTCGGCCTGGACATCCTGGCGGAAAAGTATGCTTACGCTTCCGATCCGGTGATGGGATTTACGTCCGCGCAAAAAATTCCGGAGCGGTGGGTGGCAACGACTTGTGGGTACTGCTCGGTGGGCTGCGGAATTATGGTAGGAGTGAAGGAAGGCAAGGCAGTCAGCGTGCGGGGAAATCCCGATCACCCGGTGAACCACGGAATGCTTTGTCCCAAGGGACTTTCCGAGCACCAGACGATCGACGCGGAAACGCGCGCGAAGTATCCGTTGCTGAAGAAAAACGGAAAGCACGTTCGCGTGGGATGGGACGAAGCGCTCGAAACGTTGGTCGAAAAATTCCGAGGCGTGCAGGAGAAGTATGGTCCGGAATCGCTCGGCGTTCTGAGCACGGGCCAGCTAGTTACGGAAGAATTTTACGCGCTTGGGAAACTCGTGCAACTTGGATTCGGAACAAAAAATTACGATGGTAATACAACACTGTGCATGGCAAGCGCGGTGTCCGGTTACAAGCGATCTTTCGGGAGTGATGGGCCACCGGGAGCGTACGAAGATCTCGAAGTTGCGGATGTAATTCTTCTACTGGGCGCGAATGTCGCAGACAATCATCCTATTCTTTGCCAGCGATTGGAAGCCAACAGAAACAAAATCCTGATTGTGGCCGATCCGCGGGTAACCAAGACCGCGATGATGGCCGACGTGTATCTACCGCTTAGGCCAAGATCAGACATCGCGCTTGTCAACGGGCTGATCTACTTGCTCATCGAGAACGATCTTGTGGACCATGACTATATTGCGCGGCACACAACGGGATTCGAAGTTCTCCAAGAATCCGTTCGCAAGTACACCCCCGAGTACGTCTCGCAAATCACCGGCCTATCGAAAGAATTGTTGATCAAAACCGCGATGCTCTACGGGTATTCCGAGGCGCCGTTCCTCGGCTGGACGATGGGAGTGAACCACAGCACGAAAGGCACGGAGACTGTCAACGCGATCAACAATCTTGCGCTCGTGACCGGCAATGTGGGCCGGCCGGGAGCCTCGCCGTTTTCGATCACCGGACAGTGCAACGCGATGGGAACGCGTGAAGCGGGATTTGCTTCGAGTTTGCCGGGCTATCGCAAATTCGAAAGCGCTGCAGATCGCAAAGAATTGGCAACCCTTTGGGGAATTTCGCCGGATCGTCTTCCTGCTTCGCGCGGTTTGGCTTATCCGGACATCGTAGAGGCGGCACTTGCAAAAAAGATTCGTGCGTTGTGGGTGATCGCCACGAATCCCGTGGTTTCGTTTCCGAATCTAGGCGTGCTGCAGCAGAGTCTGGAGACGCTCGACTTTTTTGTGGTGCAGGACGGTTTTTATCCGACGCCGACGTCGGAGCTCGCCGATCTTGTTTTGCCCGCCGCGATCTGGGGAGAAAAAGAAGGAACCTACACAAATTCTGAGCGGCGGGTGAGCAAAGTGAACGCGGCCGTGCACCCGGCGGGAGAAGCGCGCTCGGACTTCGATATTTTCCTTGCCGTCGCGGAAAAGCTGGGCTGCCGCGAAGAACTTTTTCCCGGTTGGCGCGAGCCGAAGGATGCTTTCGAAGAGTGGAAGAAAATCTCCGCCGGCCGTCTCTGCGATTACTCGGGCCTGGACTACGCGCTCATCGAGCGCGAAGGAGGCGTCCAGTGGCCATTTCCCACAGGGACCACCGAGGTAACCACTAGCAGACTTTACGCCGACGGAAAATTTCAGACGGAAGACGGCAAAGCCCGATTGCTTCCTGTCGAATGGGAACCTTTTCCAGAGCAGCCAACGCGAGACTATCCATTTGTTCTTAACACCGGCCGCACAGTCGAGCATTGGCACACACGCACCAAAACCTCGCAGGTTCCGATTCTGGAACATCTCGCGCCGAATGCCTGGCTGGAGATGAACCCACGCGACGCGGAAACACTAAAGCTCCAACCGCACATGCGTGTAGATATTGTTTCGAAGCGAGGCAGAACCAGCGGCGTGGAACTTCGCATAACAGAAATTATCGCGCCGGGCCAGGTGTTCATGCCGTTTCACTTCGCGGAAACCAACGTGAACGAGGTGACGCAAAGCGCCTTCGACCCGATTTCGCGCGAGCCCAACTACAAACAGTGCGCGGTGCGTGTCGAGAAGACGCCGCAAAGCGTCAGCTCGGCAACAGGCGGAAAGTTCTTAAGGCGCAAACATGTTTCTGTTCAGGAGAGATGCCGATGAAAAGGCTGGTTGTCGTTGGAAACGGCATGGCAGGCGTCGGCTGCGTGGAGCAGATCCTGAAGCACGCTGCGAAATTTGAAATCACCATCTTCGGCGAAGAAACGCACGTCAACTACAACCGCATCCTTCTCTCATCGGTGCTTGCTGGAGAGAAGGCCGCTGACGATATCGTTTTGAATTCGCTTGAGTGGTATCGGCAAAACGATATTCAACTGCGACTCGGAGTTCGGGTTTCGGGCATTGATGTCAACGCAAAGACTGTGACGGGGGATGACGGCTCGGTTACGTCGTTCGACAAGCTTTTGTTGGCCACTGGAAGCAATCCGCTGATTCCGCCGATGGAGGGCGTGAAGAAAGAAGGCGTTTACGTTTTCCGCAATTTGGACGACACACGCGCGCTGCTGGATCGGGCAACAAAGGGAGTGAAAGCAGTCGTCATCGGCGGCGGCTTGCTGGGCCTCGAAGCTGCGCGTGGTTTGCAGGTGCAAGGGTGCGAGGTGACAGTCGTTCACCTGATGGACACGTTGATGGAACGGCAGGTCGATTTTGCCGGTGGTGGTTATCTCAAAACGAAGATGGAATGTCTCGGCGTCAAGGTGCTTTTGGAGCGTAACACTGCAGCGATCCTAGGAAACGAAAAAGTTGAAGGCGTCGCGTTCAAGGACGGCAGCAGCATCGGCGCGGAAATGGTTGTGATCGCAGCTGGAATTCGTCCGAACGCGGACCTAGCACGCAAAGCTGGCCTGCAGGTGAATCGCGCCGTCGTCGTCAACGACTTCATGGAGACCTCCCATCCGGACGTCTTCGCAGTCGGAGAATGCGTCGAGCACAAAGGCATCTGCTATGGGCTGGTGGCGCCGCTTCTCGAACAGGGCAAGGTGCTGGCCGCAACGATCACGGGAAACAAAGGGCCTCGTTATGAAGGCTCGGTTAGCGCGGCAAAGCTCAAGATCATGGGCGTGGATGTTTTTTCCGCTGGCGATTTTTCAGAGAAAGCGCCAGGAACCGATGTGGTGCGATACGAAGATGCTGCGTTGGGGGTTTATAAAAAACTGACGTTGCGTGATGGCAAGCTCGCCGGCGCAATTCTTGTGGGCGACACGTCAGACAGCCACAGATACATGGACTGGTTGCGCACGCAAACGGACTTGACGGCGCAGCGTCGTCAGTTGCTCTTCCCCACTCCGACCGAAGATGCTGGGCTCGACGTTGCCGAAATGCCCGACAACAAAGTGGTCTGTGGATGCATGGGCGTGACCAAGGGCACCCTCATCGAAGCCATCCGCCAAAAAGGGGTCAACACCCTCGCGCAGTTGAAGGAATGTACTCGCGCCTCGACCGGCTGTGGCAGCTGTACAGAACATTGCCAGCAATTACTCAAAGCTGTGGTGCCGGAATTTCGGGAAGCGTCGGAGAAAATTCTGTGCAAGTGCATTCCGTTCGCCGAGGATAAGTTGCGCGATATCGTGCGCAGCCAGCGGTTCCGTTCCGTGCAGGAAGTTCTCGATATTTACGGCAACAGCCACGGCTGCGAAGTCTGCAAGCCTGCGCTGAGCTATATGATGGACATGTTGTGGTGCGGTGATCACGACGAAGACCGCTCGGCACGCTTCATCAACGATCGCGTGCACGCCAACATTCAGAAAGACGGAACGTTTTCCGTCGTACCGCGCATGCGGGGCGGTGTGACCTCGGCGAAAGAGCTTCGGCGCATCGCGGACGTCGCGGAAAAATACAACGTGCCCATGGTGAAGGTCACCGGAAGCCAGCGCATCGATCTCCTCGGTGTCCAGAAATCTGACCTGCCAAAAATTTGGGCCGATCTCGGCATGCCGTCGGGCCAGGCGTACACAAAGGGTGTGCGCATGGTGAAGACCTGTGTCGGTACGGACTTCTGCCGCTTCGGAGTGCAGGATTCCACGCGCGCTGGGATTGAACTCGAGCGGCGCCTCGAGCATCTCTACACGCCACACAAAGTAAAAATGGGTGCGGTGGGCTGTCCGCGAAATTGCGCGGAAGCGACGGTGAAAGACATCGGTCTCGTTGGCCAGGACGGCACGTGGCAGGTCGTGGTCGGAGGCGCGGCCGGGAAGAAAGTTCGCAAAGCTGACCTGCTGATCACCGTTGAATCCATGGAAGAGGCGCTCCAGGCCGCGACACTTTTCTTTCAGTACTACCGCGAAAACGCCAACTATCTCGAACGAACTTACGATTTCGTGGAGCGTGTCACGATCGAAAAAGTGCGACGGGACACCGTGTACGCACCGCTGGGTGTGCAACAAGGCTTGCGCGAGCGGCTTCGCAAATCGAAACGCCTGGCACGCGACGCGTGGCTTGAGGGCGACGAACCAAGGCATTCCACACAATTCGTGCAGATCGAACCCTTGGAAAAGGTGTACCAATGAGCGAAACAAAAATTTGGGTAAGCCTCACGGCTATCGAAAACATTCCCGTGCGTGAAGGTCGATCCGTCCAAGTGGGTGGACGTAAGCTTGCGATTTTTAATTTAGGTAACCGTTTTCTTGCCGTCGAAAATCGCTGCCCACATCGCGGCGGTCCGCTTGCCGACGGAATCGTCTCCGGTAGCACGGTAGTTTGCCCCTTGCACGCCTGGAAAATCGACCTGGTCACGGGTAGCGTCACGAACCAAGCGGAAAATCTGGAATGCGTCAAGACTTTCCCTGTCCGCGTGCAGGACGGGGTGGTTCTCGTCGAGTTGAGTGTCGGTAATTCCGATACACAGAGTTCGCAGCCCGCTTGTTTTGTTTCGATCTCGCACGATTCATCCATCAATCATTCAGTTTTAGGGAAGGCATAGAAATGAACACAAAAAATTTCTTGAAATCCGGCCACTTTCCGACCTTGATTGCCGCGTTCCTCTATTTTGACGTGAGCTTCATGGTCTGGGTTCTGCTTGGCCCGCTGGCTCCTTTTCTTGGCGAACAGCTCCATCTCACGGCTACGCAAAAGGGATTACTCACGGCCATTCCTCTGCTCGGCGGCTCACTCTTTCGTCCTGTGCTCGGGGTTCTCGGCGATCGTCTTGGGGGCCGGCGAACCGGTTTGCTCGGTCTTTTGTTGACACTTGTTCCGCTCTTTCTTGGGTGGCGTTTCGCCCATACACCGGGTCAGTTTTATTTCCTCGGTCTTCTGCTTGGGATCGGCGGCGCAAGTTTTGCCGTTGCTCTTCCTCTCGCGGGCCGTTGGTATCCTCCTGAATATCAGGGGCTGGTCATGGGCATTGCCGGGGCTGGCAATTCCGGCACTTTGATCGCGACACTCTTCGCTCCTCGCCTTGCGCAAAAATTTGGTTATCACAACACTTTTGCGCTTGCCATGCTCCCGGTGTTGCTGATTATTCTCCTCTTCGCACTGCTTGCAAAAGACAGCCCCAGACAGGGAAGGTCACCGGCGTGGCGCGATTTCGCTTCTGTCTTGCGCGAAACCGACACCGCTTGGTTCTGCTTTTTCTATTGTTTCACGTTCGGCGGTTTCGTCGGACTTGCCAGCTTCCTCACCGTTTTCTTTCACGACCAGTACGGTCTCGCAAAAGTTCGCGCCGGCGACTTCACAACAATCGTGGTCTTGGCCGGAAGTTTCCTGCGTCCAGTAGGGGGCTTCCTCGCCGATAAAATCGGTGGCTATCGTCTTCTCTTAGGACTTCTCACCGCTTTGTCTATCTGCCTCTTTGCCGTCGGCACGCTGCCTCCTTTGACCCTTGAAGTGGCCCTTCTGTTCCTCACAATGGGTATGCTCGGCATGGGCAATGGCGCAGTATTTCAGCTTGTTCCTCAGCGCTTCCCAGAGCGTATTGGCATTCTTACTGGTCTGGTCGGCGCAGCCGGCGGATTTGGCGGATTCCTTCTCCCGTCGCTTCTCGGGGCAATCAAAGATCGTACTGGCCAATACTCGTGGGGTGTCTACCTGATCGCGGCGGCGTTTCTGGTTTCTGCCTGTGCGCTCCTCTACGTCGGAACTCAGTGGCACACCAAGTGGCACGAAGCCAGTGTCGATCGCGCCGGCATTTTTTCTTATCGGAAAGTTTTTCGAACTCCTGCTCAAGAAATTGCCGAATAAAGGAAAGAATATGAGTTATTCCCATCGATCAATTCTTGGAATTTCATTGCTTGTGGTCGTAATGCCCACTCTTGCCCAGCAACATGGGCTCGCGGGGCGTGAAACCCAGGTCCGCATGGAGAGCGGTGATGGGCTTCAATGGACGATTCCGAACGAGAACGACGAGGCGGTGCGCGTAGCGGTTTCTACTGATTCGAACAAGGCTGCAGCTTCCCCATCAGGTGCACAACCTCTGCCGCATTCCGCCCAGCCGCACAAATTTGGACCACTCACGGTTTTAGTGGACTGGCGATTTCGAACGGAAGCATGGGATTGGTTTCAACCCGTAACGGGACAGAACGCGTACGCGTTCGAACACTCGCTCGTGCGAATCGGTGTCGGCCAAAAGAGCGAAAACCTGGAATGGTTTTTAGAGGGAGCGCAAGATGCCATCCTCGACCTGCCAACGGGCGCGGTTCTCGCTGGAAATCCAGGCCAACTCGGTTTAGGTGGTACCTACTTTGCCGCGAACGGCAAAGGACAGAACAACGCCAACGGATTTGTGCGACAAGCTTATGTCGGGTTCAAACTTCCCGCGGGTGGGAAGTTGCGGCTCGGCCGTTTCACGTTTCTGGATGGCGCAGAACTCACGCGCGCGGACAAGAGTCTTAGCGCGCTAGTCAACACTCGCATCGCGCAGCGCTTGATCGGAGACTTCGGATTTTCCGCGGTGGGCCGCAGCTTTGACGGCGCGCAACTTTCTTTCAATGCTGGCAAGAATAACATCACGTTTCTCGGTGCACGCGCCACTCGCGGCGTCTACCAGATTGATGCCATGGGTGAACTCAATGTGGATCTTTCCTACGGAGCTTTCACCGTGCCGGTTTCGACAAACAAATCCGCCGGGGAATTCCGCATCTTCAGCTTGGGATATATAGACGAACGAGGATCTGTCCTCAAGACAGATAACCGTCCACTCGCCGCACGCTCTGCCGACAAATATCACATTCGCATCGGAACTTACGGCGCCGACTACGTTCACGTTTTCAAGACGCAAAATCGTGGTCAGTTCGACTTCCTCTTGTGGGGAGCCCTGCAAAACGGCAGTTGGGGCGTACAGACCCATCGTGCAGGGGCTTTCGTCGGAGAATTCGGCTGGCAGCCTGTCGTGCACTTTCTAAATCCCTGGTTTCGCGCGGGCTATTCCTATGGCAGCGGCGATTCCAATACCCGCGATGGACGGCATGCGACGTTCTTTCAGGTGTTACCCACGCCCCGTCCCTATGCCCGTTTCCCGTTCTACAATATGATGAACAACGAGGATTTTTACGGAACCTCGATATTCCGTCTGCCTCATTCCTTGGTGGTGCGCAGCGAGCTGCACGCGTTGCGCTTAGCTAGTTCGCAAGACCTCTGGTATGGCGGCGGAGGCGCTTTCCAGCCACGAACGTTCGGCTATACCGGTCGGGCGAGTGGCGGCAACAGCAGTCTGGCAAATGTTTGGGACGTCAGCGTGGACGTGCCATTGCGTTACGGGTTTAACGTCACCACGTACTATGCGCATGCCTGGGGAAAGAGCGTTGTGGCGAGTATCTATCCGGCAGGTACGAATGCGCAGTTTGGATACGTCGAAACGAACTTTCATTTTTAGTTTCCTTTAGGAAGGATTCCATGACCGGCGCAGGTTTCGATGGCTTGCGAGTGCTGGCTCTGGAGAGCCGTCACGCCAAGGAAATATCGAAATTGATCGCCTCCTATGGAGGCCAGCCCACGGTCGCGCCTGCCATGCGGGAAGTGTCGCTCGAATCTCATGAAGCGCTCGAGTTCGCCGCGGGATTGCTCGCCGGAAAATTCGACATGGTCATTTTTCTGACGGGTGCCGGGACCCGTGCCCTGGTCGCCGCTGTGGAAGACACCTATCCCCGCGAACAACTCTCAGCTGCGCTGAAGCGGGTCCAAGTGGTCGCGCGGGGTCCGAAGCCAGTTTCTGCATTGCGTGAATTGGGTGTCAAGCCATCGCTGGTAGCACCCGAACCGAATACCTGGCGCGAGCTTTTGCGTGTGCTCGATGATGCTGGTGCATCACAGCCCGTTAAAGGACTGCAAATCGCCGTCCAGGAATATGGCGTGCCTTCCAAGGAGTTGCTGGCCGGCTTGCGCGAGCGCGGCGCGTGCGTTACCACTGTTCCCGTTTATCAGTGGTCTTTGCCGGAAGATATTGCGCCATTGCAGGCAGCTACGCAGTCCATCAAGAGCGGCGAAGTGGACGTACTTCTTCTCACGTCCGCCATACAGATCACGCACCTTTTGCAAATTGCCGCGGACATGAGACTCGAAGACTCTGTGCTCAAAAGCCTGGAACGCCTCGTGGTTGCCTCCATCGGTCCTTCGACTTCCGAGCGCTTGCGCTCACTTGGCTTGCAGGCCGATCTCGAAGCGTCACATCCCCGCATGGGTTTTCTGGTCAAGGAAGCTGCGGAACGTTCAAAGGAAATTCTTCACCAAAAACAGAGGGACCCTACTCTTAATTTTCTACATGAACTGGGCAGCAGGATGGCATCGGCAAGTCCGCTGCGCGAAGTGCTCGATCGTGTCATCGAATTCGCTTCTGCCGTTGCAAAGTGCGACTCCTGTTTCGTTTTTGTGCTGGAGGACGACGAGCTGGTTCTGCGCGCTTCAAAAAACCCTCATCCTGACGAGGTGGATCGCCTGACTCTGCGACTAGGGGAGGGCATCACAGGCTGGGTCGCGCAACACCGCCAACCTGTCGCAGTTGCGCGTAATGCGTTCCAGGATCCTCGCTTTCAATTCTTTAACGAGCTACCCGAAGACCGCTACGAATCCTTTTTATCCGTGCCCGTTCTTTGCCGAGGCAGGCTTGTTGGCGTCATCAACCTTCAAAACCGGGGACCGCACTCCTATAGCAAACTGGAGATTCGTTTGATTTCGACCATAGGTTTGCTTGCTGGAGCAGAAATAGAAATGGCTCGTCTTGAAGAGAAAAGCTCACAACTTTCCGAAGAACTCGAAACCCGCAAAGTCGTTGAACGTGCCAAAGGAATCCTGCAGCGCCAAGCGGGCCTCAGCGAAGAGGAGGCTTACCTCAGCTTGCGGAGGCAGAGCCGCCAGCAACGCAAATCCATGAAGGAAGTGGCCGAAATTATTGTCAGCGAAGAGTTGGAACGTAGTCAGAAACGCCACCAGGCGTAATCTTCGTTGTAATCCAAAATTCTTGAGCAAATCATTTAAGTTTTCTGGTTACTTCGCAGACTGAATTGTCTCTGCCGACTCTTCCCACGGTTCGAGACGGTTCTCGACCAGCGCGAAGTCAAATGGGAATGCTGGTGAAGGGGTCGAATCTTTAGAACCTGCAACGCTGCTCGCCTGTCCAATATATTTTGCCGCTACTGATCCGACAATCAGCAACACAGGTGCTGGGTAATGCGGTGCCTCAGCCAAGTTCGCTAACGTCGTTGCATGCACTCGTTGCTCGCGAGTTGTCGCGTGCGAAACAATGAGGCATGGTGTCTCGGGCCTAAGTCCGTCGGCGCACAGTTTTGCTGCCAATTCTTGGTAGTCGGCTCCAGGCATGTAAATCAACGCTGTCGTGTCTTCGGAAACTGCGCCTTGCCGGTCAAGCAAATGCTTTCCTGCACACTGATGGTTGCTCAAAAACAACACCTTGGATGCAAGCCGCCGGTCGGTCAGCGGGATTCCCGCTCGCGCTGCCGCTCCAAATGCCGCGCTAATTCCGGGTACAATTTCGCACTCGATTCCAGCCTCGCGCAACGCATCCAGTTCTTCCCCGGCGCGCCCAAAAATCAGCGGGTCTCCCGATTTCAGCCGCACCACGCTCCATCCTTCTTTTGCGGCATTGATCATCAGAGAATGGATTTGCTGTTGTAAAATGCTCGCGTCGCCGCACCGCTTGCCAACGCTTTCCACATGTATTTCAGAAGGGATCAGAGCCAGGATTTCCGGAGAGACTAGATCATCGTGAAAGACGACATCTGCCGTTTGCAGGAGACGCAACGCCTCAATCGTCAACAGGGCCGGATCGCCTGGTCCTGCACCTACCAGATACACTTTGCCAGTCTTGTTCATCTGTCGCACCGCTTGGTCGGACAGAAGTCCCGGCCATTCTGAAAAACACCCGGGGCCTGTAGCTTCTTCTCCAAAATGCTAGCACTCGGAAGGGCGTGTCTCTTCGTGAAAGAAGTTATGCATTGGATTGAAACTCTTGATGAGGATCGGAGCTAGCGCTGTGGCGATTACGCGGGTGTTTCAGAGTGTCACTGGCTAGTTTATTTCTTGCGGCGTTTCTGGAATTTGCGGAACGACTCTTTACTTGCTAATTCGTGCAGCTGTTTTTTTTGATCCGTAGCCTGCGTTGAGCCATTGAGAATTCTCTTTCGCACCTTCCCAAGTTCTGCGACCCAATCTGCATACTCCGGGCCAAATTGTGATTCGAGTTCCTTCCTCAGGCGTTGTGCAAGCGCTGGGCTTTCGCCTCCAGTTGAAATAGCGACTTGCAAAGACCCGCGCCTGACCACTGCTGGATAGTAGAAGTCGCACAATTCCGGCACATCCACGACGTTGCAGAGCACTCCTAGCCGCTTTGCCAATCGGAGAATTCTCTTATGCAGTTTGCTTGATGAGGTGGCAGCTACAACCAAGAAGCAGTTGGCCAAATCCGCGTCTTGAAATTCCCTCTTCCGCCAGCGAATCTGTCCTTTGCGCGTCCACCCCTGTATCTTGGCGGTCGCGCGGGGCGCCACTACTTGCACACCGGCTTCTGCATCGAGCAGGCTAGCGATTTTCGATTCGGCAATTTCGCCAGCCCCGACAACGAGGCATTTTCGTCCTTTCAGTTTGAGGAAGAGCGGAAATAGTCTTTCCATCTACTTATTACCCTCAGTACTCGCTCGCTCCATGTTCGCGCCGCCATAAAATCGTAATACGAATGGTGGTGAACGGCGGCAAAATGCGAACGAAAGGTGAACAAAGAAGGAGAAAGTGATTCGTCAGGTTTAGTCGTAACTTGCTGATTTCCTTCGATTCGGGCCAACTCCAGCAAGTGCTGATGAGGTTGGTGGTTCGGCTGTTAACCGAAGGGGTTGTTAGTTCGAATCTAGCCCGGGGAGCCAAATCCTTCGTATTCAATGAGTTGAATTTTTTGTGAATCAGGAAACTAAGTCGATGAACATTCGGGTGCGTGCCGAATGGTTGGAGTCAAAGCGGATCCCGTCCGGGCCAGGTCTTCTTCTTCGAATGATCTAAAAGGCCTCTCGTCTCCTCGCTCTTCTTGCGTGTAAATGCATGCAAGAACGAGTGCTCCCATGGATTCACGAGCTCTATTGACGTCAGTGCGTGCGCTATTCATCGTTGAGACACATTGTAGGGCTTCTGACCGCTCCATGGAGTTAAAGAGGCAAGGGCAGTTTGAAAATCTCACAGGGTTCGCAGAGCCAAAAAGGGAACACTTCTAACGAGCCTTGAAATTGCAATCGAAATTGCAATCTGGACTTGACACCTGCAGGCGCCGGGCATATCGTCAGCGCGGAGAAACGTCGAACGACGTTGACGTAACTCCCGCCAGCGCGTTTTCGTTCTCTCGAATTCGCTAGCATTCATAGACGGGCTCAACCGCGCCAGAGTCGTTTGACCTTCTTCGCTCGCGGGTCCCCCCAATATATCGCTGCTCGCTCCCATTTTTATGGTCAGTTGCGGTCCTGAAAGGACCATGGCTCATTCATAGCGCAGGGCCACCATCGGGTCCACTCGCGCTGCTCTTCTCGCCGGAATCCAGCACGCTAATGCACCGGTTCCCACCAATAACAGGGTTGTACCCGCCAAGGTCGCCGGATCGTAAGGTTTTAGACCACGCCACAACTCTGCCTCGATTACTCGCCCGAGCAGCAGGCTCATAATCAATCCAATTGCAGCTCCCGCACTCACCAGCCGCAAGCCCGTCCTGATCACTAATCGAAGCACGTCCGTACGTTGCGCACCCAGGGCCATGCGGATTCCGATCTCATGTGTCTTCCGCGCTGTCGCATACGCCAGCACGCTATAAACGCCCACAGTGACAAGAATCAGCCCTAGGCATCCGAAAATCGTCATCAGCAAGAACGCAAAGCGAGGGCCCGCATACAAAAGTTGGCTGATGCGATCCTGCAGTGCGCTCGGGAAGGCCAGTGCCACACCGGTATCGGTCGCCCAAACCGCTTGACGCACGTCATTCATCAGGGCCGTCGGTGTTTGCTGCGAGCGCACCAGCAGAACCTGCGCTCCTGAACCTGTAACGGTGTACGGAACCCAGACTTCCGGTTCGACGGGCGCCTGCAGACCCTGGTTGGTCACATCAGCCACCACTCCCACGATTTCAAACCACGGCTCTCTCACCGGATCCGCAAGGGTTTCCAGGCCCGCCAGCTTGATTCGACGCCCCATCGGATCTTCGCCGCGAAGGAAAGTGGACACGAACGTCTCGTTTACCACCGCCACTCTTCTTGCGTCGTTGATTTCCGCTTCGCTAAACGCTCGACCCATCTTGAACGGAATACGCAGCACCCGGAAATATCCTTCGCTGATGTTTTGCAGCAGCGTGTGCCATTCCTCCTCGTGCGACTTGCCGGAGATATCCATCTTGCTGTCCATACCGCCGTAGGGTGGGAGCGCGCTCGACTCCGTCGCATCGACCACTCCGGGGATCGCCTTCACACGCGCAAGCAGCGGCTGGAAAAATCCGCGGACTTGCGCGGCTGTTTTGTAGCGATCCTCGGGCAACGGCAACTGCGTCTCGAAGACGTGGTCCGCCTGCAGTCCCAGATGCACCTCGCGCAGCGCCACAAAACTTCGCATCAAGAGCCCCGCGCCGATCAACAGTGTCAGCGACACCGCCACTTCCATGACCACGACCGTATCGCGCATCCGCCCCGTGCGAAATCCGCCGATCACTCCCTTGCCACTGTCGCGTAGCGGGTCGTTCAGTTCCCGCCGAGCAGCTCGCAGCGCCGGCGCCAATCCGAAAATCAGGGCGGTCAATACAGCCACGACGAGCGTGAAAACCAGCACCGGCGCGTTCAGCTCGATGACGGATTCCGCTGGGATCAAATTCTGCGGCATCGCCGCCACGATCAATTTCAATCCACCCCACGCAATCAACACGCCCAGCGCCGCTCCACCGATCGCCAACACGAGACTCTCAACCAGTAGCAATCGCACGAGTCTCGTGCGCCCGGCTCCCAGCACCGCGCGCAACGCGAATTCCTTCTCTCGCGACGTCGCTCGCGCCAGCATGAGGTTCGCAACGTTGCCGCAGCCGATCAGTAGTAACAATCCAACCGCCGCTAGAATCGTGTACAGCGTGGACTCGAATCGCCCCACAACCGTATCTCCCAACCTCTTAACGAACACCCGGAAGTGTGCGGGATAATCCTGCGGATTGATTTTCGCCAGATGATTGGCGATGACCGTCGCATCTGCCGCGGCTTGCGCCTTCGAGACGCCCGTCTTGAGTCGCCCTAGGAGGAACCAGCGCGCCGGCAATCCCGCATATCCCGTCGCCGCTCCGCGAATCGGCGTCTCGGGAATCAACACGTCCGCTTCATACCAGCCAAAGCGCGGCGGCATGATTCCGATTAACGTTCGCGCCGTCCCATTCAGCACAAAAGTTTTGTTCAGCACTCCCGGATCACCGTTGAAACGCTCCATCCAGGTCTTATGCCGCATCACGAATACCGGCGCTGCTCCCGGTTGGTAATCTGGGGCTTGGAGCACACGGCCGTATAGTGCCGGCATGCCAAAGAATTCAAATGTGCCCGGCGTCACGTGCGCTCCATAAAGCAGCTCGACGCCTTCTCCCTGTTTGTAGAGCACGAGGTCATCGGATGCCGCAATGACACCGTCAAAAACGTGGTTGTGCTCGGCAAATTCCAGAAGTTCATTCGAGGTGTAACCCTGACGTCCTCCTTCCTGACCCCGCGCAGTATCGTGAATCTGCAGAAATACCATGCGTCCCGGATCCTTGTAAGGAAATGGTTCGAGCAGCACGTTGTCGATCACGCTGAAAATCGCGGTCGAGGCGCCAATCCCTAATCCCAGCGTGGCGATAGCCACCGCCGTGAATGCACGACTTCGTCCGAGACTGCGCAACGCGTAGCGTAGGTCGCGCCCGAGATCCTCGACCGATACCAGCGTCCGCAATTCCCTCCGGTCTTCCTGTAACAGTGTGGTATTTCCGAACTGACGTCGCGCTGCCGCCGCTGCGTCCTCCTGCGACATTCCTTGCGCCACAAAACGATCCACCAGCAATTGCAAATGCGCCTGCATCTCTTCGTCAAATTCCCTGTCGCGTTTTCGAGATCGGAAAAGTCCGAGCACCCTCGCCGTAATGGCGCGTAGCTGCGAAATCCGCCGGTTATCCATGACTATCTCTCCCCCTCCAATCGCAGCACACGCCCCACTACGCCCGAGATCCGCTCCCAATTTTCGGTTTCCACCGCAAGCTGCTTCTCGCCGCGCGCCGTGATCGAGTAAAACTTGGCCTTGCGGTTGTTGTCGGACGTCCCCCACTCCGCAGCGATCCACCCCTGCTGCAGCAGCCGCAACAACGACGTGTACACCTTACCCTCGTTCAACTGCAGCACATCGCGGCTAACCTGCTCGATCCGCCGGGCAATCCCGAACCCGTGTTGGGCGCCCAACGCATGCAGTGTCTTCAGGATCATTAGATCCAGCGTCCCTTGCAGCACTTCCGACTTTTTTGCATTGGTCATATCGACCTTCCTTTGCGCACTGCAAAGGAAGCTACCATTTCTCCTTTGCGATGTCCATAGGTACGAATCGACGGGGCATTCGCGATTTCAAGAATATAAAGAGGCGATTGACAGGGATGCTGCCAAGCAGCATTGAGAATGATTGGGGAAGAGGAGGCTTATGGCAGAAAAGCCAGGTGATGTCGTTCAGGGTACGCTGGACATGATCAACTAAGGCCCCCCCATGAGACTAATCAGCCACTGTAATGGCCGAAAGAATCTCGGCGCACGTCTGCGGATCCCGGAGCGTGCGAGAAGCCGACATACGTAGAATCTGAGATTCCGCCAGCGTAGGCTTGCGATACTCTGGGCCGAAAACAAACTCGATTGTGTCCTACCGGCACTTCCGTAGCCTTCGAATATGTTTCATCCTATAATTGGCCGAAATGCAAGAGGACGCGTCGAGCAAAACGACAAGCTTTTCAACAATGGCCTGGGCCAAGCGGCTGCAGGCAATTGCTCAGACCGGCCTAACATATGCCCGAGACCAATACGATGTCGAACGTTATCGAGCAGTGCGACGGATTGCCACGGAAATGATCGCCGCTTGTTCGACGGCCATCTCGAGTGCCGAGCTTCTCGATATATTTAACTGCGAGGTCGGCTACGCTACCCCAAAGATTGACGTGCGGGCGGCGGTGTTTTCTCAGGATAGCTTGCTGCTTGTAAAGGAGCGCAGCGAAGGTGCTTGGGCTCTTCCTGGTGGTTGGGCGGACGTCGGTGACAGCCCCAGCGTTGCAGCTGTCCGGGAGACGAGAGAGGAATCTGGCTATGATGTCGTAGCTCGCAAGCTTGCCGCCCTGTATGATCGCGATCACCAGCGACACGGACATCCTCCCATGGCTTATCACGTATACAAACTTTTTTTCATATGCGAACCCGTTGGCGGGATGGCCAAGCCAAGCATAGAGACGGAGGAGGTTGCTTTCTTTAGAGAAGACCGGCTTCCGAACCTATCCGTGGCGCGTGTCACAGCGCAGCAGATCGCACATCTTTTTGGACACTATCGACACCCGGAGTGGCCTACCTCGTTCGACTAAACCCGGTTCGCTTCTGGTGGCCATAGGCGCAGAAAGAAGTTCGTAGCCAGTGCCGATCACTCTCAAATCGATCGTATTCGATGCTGAATACACGTTAATCTACCCTGATTTTGGACTGCTTTTCGAGTCACTCTCACTCTCGCGTCTCCCATGCAGAACCGCTTTCCGGAGGCCACGGCCGCTTTTGATCGTTGTGACGAGATAAGCGGAAATTCCGACGTGGCGAACCTCGGCAGGGCACAAGCGCTCGCTGCACAAAAACGCTACGGCGAGGCCGTGTCCACCGTGTTGAAGGGAAGGACGGTGAAGACCTCGAATGATTTCTACCGTTTGAGTTCCTTCTACGCAGGGAATGGCGACAAAGAAAAAGCCCTTGCCACTCTGCAAAAATCCTTCGACCTCGGGTATCGCGATTTCCCCGCAATCAACGCCAACCCCGCATCCCGTGATTACTCCCGAATTGTCGGCCCTTACCTGGGGTTTCGAATATGACCGCTCGGGATCAGCGACATGCTACACCTGCCTGGGCGTCTTCGCTGGCGGCTTGCTTCGGGTAGCCAGTCACTTCTGAGGAATGCCTCGTCTCGTGACGAGATAAACTGCAAAGCTCCCCAGCCAATGACCGCCTTCGTAATGCTTGCCAGTCACCGCTGCCAATCCAGCACGCCTATGCTCCTCGGCAGCCGCCCAGATCATGGGCAGGCGTTTATCTCCTTTCGGCAAGCCCGCAGCGATGCCCTCCAGCATCCATGCGCGACTCAGGTTGAGCCCGTCCAAATGTGCCAACTTGGGGTCACTGGGATCGGGCGATACTACGGGCTGCAACCAATTGCCACGTCTCGCTGAGGAAATCTGCGGTAGGAAAGCTTGGAGCCAGAGAGCAAAGTCATTGTTCGGTAGCACACGCCGCATCAGGTCTGTCTCGCCAAGGCATGGCGAAAGGAAATCCTCACCGGAAGGCTCGTATGCGAGCGGGCAGGTTTGGTCACCGAGATAGAACTGTCGAGCTTTCGATACGACTAGGTAAGCAAACTTCGCGTCGCCAGCGGTGCGTGCATAATCTAGCATTAAGCTGAGAGCGAAGGCGGTCTGGTAATGCTCCCCGATTCGCACCGGATGCGATAGCTTGGGCAGCCAGTCGTTCAGTCGCGCCAACGCAGCCTCCTCCAGCGGATGCAGATTCGTCGCCATCTCCTTCGCTTCAGGATCGTGCCACTCGCGTAGTTCCGCCACGAGTTGCAGTAACCACGCCAGTCCATAAGGACGTTCGAAGCTGGCACGTCCCTCAGCCCGGAGGTACGCCGCTTCTTGCGCAATGTGCTCTGCGCTCAGGCTTTGTCGCAGGGCTTCGCGGGCAGGCTGCGCAAAGTCAGCATTCGGGAAACTCCTCACTAGTCGCACGAGCAGCCAATGTCCGTGCACCGAAGAATGCCAGTCGTAGCAGCCGTAGAACGCAGGCGTTAGTTTTCGGGGAGGGGCGACATCCGCATCGCCGTTCAAGGTATGACTCAACTTGTTTGGGTACTCTTTGTGGACACACGCGAGCGCAAGATTTGCGAACCGCTCCGCAGTGTTGATATCGAACTCGCTGGGTTTAGCAGGCGTCTGAGCACCCATCGCGTTCGCGCTGAAGAGCAAGAAAGCGATGCACACGATGGATTTCATTGGCTGATATTTAGTTTACCAGCAGCAATCCCTGATCTTTGCACTCTGAGATAGGTGGTGGGAGGTTCCTGTTTTGGAAGCAGACGGGTCTTCAGCATGCTAGTTGCAACACTTCTTACTTGGGTTTTCTGGGTTGGACTTTGTTCGAGGAATGTGAGCGCAAAACTGCAGATTTCCGCCCTTCAAAACTGCTGCCGCTAAGTCCTTATTTAGAGGTGTTCGCTGGTCCATTTCGCGCGAGGTTTTTAGCTCGCCCTTTTAGGAGCCGTGCGCTGACCGCGGTGGAGGGAAGGAGCTAATACGACAACGCCCATTGTTACCGAGTAGCCCGTAAGAACGAAGCCGCTCGCGCGGAATCCCGAGAGGCCCGCCAATCGACTGCAGAAGAACCCACTTCTAACTGTGGCCGACCAGTATGAGTTCTTCACTCCCACGGGGCACAAGGCCTTGACGGCGGCGGCGGCTCGCAGGTACCGTCTTCACATTCAACAGGGTGCTCTCGATTATCGGGTCATTTCCGTTTGCGGTGTGCGCGAGCGCTGATCCACTCCCTGGTCATTCACTGAAATGGAGGACAGTATGTCAGCCTCCCACCCGAGAACGACCGTCGAGAACGTATACCGAATCGCTTCTCTTCTTGCATTGGCCATTCTGTGGATGGCTTCATTCGCCGCACGTCCTTCACGAGCCCAAGGAACTGGCTCTTCAAAGTTTCATGTCGACTCTCAACGTTTGCAAGGAACGCTTGAGAAATTGAGCGAGTTCGGCCGGAATCCCGAAGGCGGTGTCACTCGCATTGGTTTCTCGGCGACCGATATGGCCGCTCGCGAATACGTCATCGGTCTCATGAAGCAAGCAGGCCTTGAGGTTCGCGTCGATCCTGCGGGAAACATCTTCGGCCGGCGCGCTGGCTCGGAGAAGTTGCCAATATTGCTTTTCGGCTCGCACATCGATTCAGTGCTGCACGGCGGAAACTTCGATGGAGACGTCGGTAGCATGGGCTCCATTGAAGTGATGCGCGCGCTCAACGACGCAAGAGTGAAGACCCGCCATCCACTGGAAGTAGTCATTTGGACGAACGAAGAAGGCAACCACTTCGCCCTGGGCACGCTGGGTTCCGGTGTCGCCGCTGGACTGCTGGGGCCGGAAATCCTCGGCCGCAAGGACGACCAGGGACTGACCCTAGCAGATTGGCTGCGCCGTTACGGTCAGGACCCGTCTCATCTTACTGACGCGCGCATTCCGAAAGGAGCGCTGGCGGCCTTTATCGAATTGCACATCGAACAGGGCCCTCACCTTGATGAAGCAAAAATCCCCATCGGGATCGTACAGGGGATCGTGGGCATCAAGAGATCGGATTGCGTCGTCACGGGTTTCGCCAATCACGCAGGCACCACGCCGATGAATCGCCGGAGGGACGCCCTTGCGGCCGCTTCAAAGGAAGTCCTCGCCGTCCGTGAGGCAGTGCGTGCGGAAAACGGCCATCAAGTCGGCACGGTCGGCTATATGAAGGCGGAACCTGGAGCCGTCAACGTCGTACCTGGCCGGGCTGAGTTCCCTGTCGAACTGCGCGATCTCGATGCCGCGAAAATAAAGCGCATGTGGGAGCATATCCAAGTGAAATTCAAGCAGATCGACAAGGAAGAGAACGTCGTGACGCTCTGCACATCAGTAGACGATACGGAACCAGCTCCGACGGATCCCGCCCTGCAGGCCGTCATCCGTGACGCCGCGAAGTCCCTCGGCCTTGCCACCATGGATCTACCCAGCGAAGCGGGGCAGGACTCCCAGCAAATTGCCAAGATTGCGCCGATAGCCATGATCTTCGTCCCCAGCACCGACGGCATCAGCCATTCCCCGAAGGAATTCACTTCTTGGCAAGACGTAGCCAACGGTGCCGAAGTTCTTTACCGTGTGGTTTTGCTTCTCGATGACCGGCTGAATCGCAACTGATTCTCCGAGCGGGATTCCTGGGTATTTTCAACCACCTCATCACCTGCCTTCTTATTTGACTGATAAGGTAATGCCTTGCCGGTGATCCGGACGGAGTGGCCTTCACGCACTAACCGGTGCTCCCTCGCTTCCAACCGAAAGGGACCAAACTCATAAACGACGTTTGTACACTCTGCGTGCGTGGTGCTAGAGATGCATCCAATCAATCATTTAAGCTTCGCTAGGAGATTCTGGAAGCGCGGGTCGTCGCGCAAGATATCGTAATCTGGGTCGTGTTCCACCCAGTCGCGCTTGCCCCAGCCTCGCGCGAATACGCGCTCCAGTAACTCCAAGGCTTCTTCCTTTTGACGTAACTTGGCGCGCAGACACGCTGCGTTGATTAAAGTGCCCATGTCCTCTGGATAGAGTTCGAGCGAACGCTGAGACCACTCCAGCGCGCGCTCCTTCTGACCGTCCTCAAAAAGCGCCCCCGAACCAAGGGAAAGAGCCCTCCCATCGATGGGATTCAATGCAAGGTTGAGTTCGGCTCGACGAATGCCTTCGCGTACGGCTGCCTCTGATTCCTCCATGCGTCCGAGCATCCGGAGAGACTGCGCCAGAAGCATGGGGCTTTGAAAGTCCTCCAGACAAAGTTCCCCGGCCCTGCGAAAGAGTTCTGCCGACCGTTGTATGTCTCCGCAGGCAAAACTTGTGCGGGCAAAGTAGTAGAAGGCGTCGAAGAAGTGTGGATTGATCTGGATAGCGGCTTCAAATTCCTGTGCGGCTTCGTCATAACAGTGGGATAGCGAGAGCGCGAAGCCTCGGGCCACGTGAGCATCGGCAAGTCCCGGCGCAATTTCCAGCGCTCTTTGACTGGTGCGTTCCGCCTTGGTGCGATCGGCTTCTTTCGCGCCAAACCACTCGTATAGCGTGGCATGCACCGTCGCCAGACCCGCTAGCGCCGGCGCGTAGCTGGCATCCAGCGCGATCGCCTGCTCGAACATTTCGGCGCTTTTCTCCAACTCCGGCTGTGTCAAGCGAGGGAGATGCTGCCGTCCGCGCAGGTAGTATTCGTAAGCAGCCACACCAGTGTGGGGCCGCAGCAATGCCTGCTTCTCACGCCCGCTTAAATCGCTCCCGCGCAGGGACGTCGCGACGGTCTCGGCGATTTCGTCCTGGATCGCAAAGACGTCGTCGAGCTTGCGATCGAAGCGCTGCGACCACCGGTGATAGCCCGTCGCCGTTTCCACAAGTTGGACCGTCACGCGCAGGCGATCGCCCGCTTTGCGAACGCTGCCTTCGAGCAACGTCCCTACGCCGAGTTGCCGCCCGACCTCGCGCACGTCCGCGCCGGAGGCACGGAATTGAAACGAGGCGGTCCGAGAAGCCACCCGGAGGCCGTCTACGTGGGTGAGAGCGTTGATCAGTTCCTCCGCGAGGCCTTCGCAAAGATACTCCTGATCGCGACCGGGACTCATGTCCACGAAGGGAAGAACGGCAATCGCGAAGAGATCAGGTGCCGGCAGCGGTGAACCGGCAAGCTCTTCGCGAAGCGTCTCCGACAGTCTGCCGATGAAACGGTACCCGACACGCGGGACCGTTTCGATGTATTGCCGTCCGGTGGCCTTTTCTCCCAGTGCCTTGCGGAGCGCAGAAATATTGCGGTCGACGTTGTTCTCCTCCACGGTAGTCTCTGGCCAGACGACGTTCATCAGGTCACGTTTGGAGACCAGCGTTCCGTGGCGCTCCACAAGGAAGCATAGCGTTTCAAATGCCTTGCCGGTGAGCGGGACGGAGCGGCCTTCGCGCACCAACCGGTGCTCCTTCACTTCCAACCGGAAGGGACCAAACTCATAAACGACGTTTGTATGCTCTGAGATCACGTGTCAGAAAAATGCCAGAAAAAAATCAGCCGCACCAAAGGACACAAGCGCCCGTTCGGAGAGTAAATAGACAGCGTCGGGAGCCGTTCTTGGGCGCTTTGAGATTGTAACCCACACGCGACCCGCAGGAGGATACATGCTCGGTCGAGTCACAGCCTTTGTTTATGGCGTCGCTTGCTATCTCGTGTTTTTCGCGACGTTCTTATACGCCATTGGTTTCCTGGGGAATTTCGCGGTTCCGAAGTCCATTGATTCCGGGCCGCACTCGCCATTCGTCCAGGCTCTGGCGATCAATGCCGCATTGCTAGGACTATTCGCTCTTCAGCACAGTGTCATGGCGCGCCGAGGGTTCAAGGCCGCGTGGACGCGAATCGTGCCCGCGCCCGTCGAGCGTAGCACCTATGTACTGTTTTCCAGTCTCGCTCTGCTCCTGCTGTTCTGGAAATGGCAGCCCATGGGCGGTGTGATCTGGAATGTCAACGGCTCCTTCGGACGACTGGCTCTGAATGCCCTGTTCGCCGCCGGCTGGCTGACCGTCCTGGCCACGACCTTTCTCATCAACCACTTTGATTTATTCGGACTGCGCCAGGTCTGGCTGCACCTGCTAGGTCGTACTTACAGGGAGATCGGATTCCGCACCCCTGGCCCATACCGCTACGTGCGGCACCCTTTGTATGTGGGATGGCTGCTGGTGTTCTGGTCGGCCCCGGTGATGACGTTTGCGCATTTGGTTTTCGCAATCGCCACCACCGTGTACATTCTAGTAGCGATTCAATTCGAGGAACGCGACCTCGTCCAATTTCACGGAGAATACGCAGAGTATCGCCGCCAGGTGCCGATGATTCTGCCCACCGGTTCCTCTTTGCGGCGGGTAACGACCGAAGTGCGCCAGACCACCGCGAAGCAGGCGGGTTAACTTATCTGCATCAGCTCGAAGAGGCATCAACGATAAGCATGAGTAAAGACAAAATGTTTTCTAAAATCCGGAATGAAGCGTCAGCCCCTGATACGCAGCTTTCGCGGTATCGCGCCTTGCTTTATTTCGTAGCATCCCGCTTGCTCGAAGATCGCCAAGGAGCCGAGGAGGCCGTGGAAAACTGCCTCCTCGCCGCCACTCGTAATCCCCCAACGTTCGAATCGGAAGGCGCTTTCCGAAGCTGGCTGCTCAGAATTCTGATCGAGGAGGCTTTGCAAATTCTCCACCAGGAAAGGAGCACGTCGACAAACCTTCTCGAACCGGTCTGCGGGGACTGAAACCCTACAGATGACGGCGCGGCCAGTCAAACCACCTTAGGAGCTCATGAAGTCCCGCGGCTCTCGATTCTTTCTCAAATGAGATGTTCTGAACCGGCGAAATGGAACCTCCGGCTGGGTCAGTTTGCATGTCCTTACGAATCTTCTCGAAGCCCGCTATCGCCGTTTTAACTCTGGCCTCTGTAGGAACCGTGATGTATCGGAAGCTTTACCAGGACCGATGTTCGAGGACCCTGGGCACTTGGCCGTGGCGCCTAATCGGTCAAATGGCTACTAGTACCGTCCCCAAACACAAAAATCTGCCGGTCTCCGTTGAAGTCGGAATTTCAGGAGATTATTATTGGGCTGTCCTCGACATGGAAATCTGAAACAGAAAGGCAGCTCGTCGATGGAATCAATTGCACAATATAAGCGCGACGAAACGTGGGCACCGACCGAAAAGAAGTTGGCAAGGATCGCTTTTGACAAGGCATTCGAGAGGCAGTGTACGGCGATCAGTCAAGAAGCAAAACGAATGCTGGAGACTACGACTGTTCCATCTGACATCTTTCGGGTTCAAGAATATCTTACGGAGCAGAGAAGGATTGTAGATCGACTTTATGATTACCGGTATTCACGGCTTTTAGAGGTTTTCGGGAGACTGCTATCGGATGGATGGGTAAGGGAGAGTGACCTTAACGGTCTCCAACCAGAGAAAATTACCAAGATTAAACACGCAGCAAGTTTTTATAGCCAACAGTAATCTTTAGCCTCGCTCAGTCATTTTCTTCAGCTGAAAAGCGGGTTCGATACCGATCCGATCATTCACGGCCTCGCGAAGTCGTTGCTTGCATCCGAGGACGCTCCGTCGCAAGCACTACGGCGCTCTCTACTTGAAGGGATTCAAGACGGCCACGTCGAAGTGCGCGAAATCACGTTCGTTCCGAGTGGCTACGGTGAGACCATGAACGCGAGCCGTGGCGGCCATCATGGCTTCGCAAGCTCGAAGACTTTCGCGTGCAGCACGCGGTGCACTCGCTCGCCGTCGATCTGAAGACACATCGTGTGTATGTGCCCGAGCAGGAGGAAGATGGAAAGCCCGTGGCACGTATGGTGGTCTATGAAGCAGTAACGAACTGAGAGGATTCGGCAATTCGCAACGAATGTCGACAAAATTAATACCGACCGCACTCAAAGTTCTGTCACGTGACGGGTGGCTCCTGTTCGTCACCAGATTTACTCGCTTGTTCGCATATGGCTCGCTGTCCGTCATTCTGGTTTTCTATCTGATTGGTCTCGGACTTACGTCTGCTCAGGCGGGCCTGGTCCTCACTCTCACTTTGGTTGGTGATGTGGTTGTCTCGCTTTACCTGACAACTCGCGCGGATCGGATAGGGCGACGGCAAATGCTGATTGCCGGCTCGATTCTAATGGCCGCAGCGGGTTTAGCCTTCGCTTGCACTAGCAATCTGATTTTTCTGATCCTCGCGGGCACCATCGGTGTCATCAGCCCAAGCGGCAATGAAGTCGGCCCTTTTCTGTCGATCGAACAAGCCGCTCTGTCCCACATCATTCCGGCCACAGCCCGGACGGAAGTTTTCGCGTGGTATACGATGGCCGGCTCTTTGGCGACGGCATTGGGTGCGCTGTTCGGCGGCTTCGTCACGCAGGCACTGCAGCACGCCTCCATGACGCCTGTGGCGAGCTACCGATCCATAGTGATTGTCTATGCCATTTTCGGGGCCGTTCTAGCCTTCCTCTTTGCGCGTTTGTCCGCATACGTCGAAGTGAATCCGGCGGATGACAGCACGGTTGGCACGGCAACCACGCGGTTCTTCGGTTTGACGCACTCACGAAACATAGTTCTGAAATTATCGAGCCTGTTTGCTCTCGATTCGTTCGGCGGCGGATTCGTGGTACAGAGTTTCGCTGCGTATTGGTTCTACCTTCGTTTCGGCGTCGAACCTAGAACGCTCGGCGCGATTTTCTTCTGGGCGAATCTATTCGCCGGAATTTCCGCGCTGCTGGCTTCCAGGCTGGCGGTGCGCATCGGTCTCGTCCGGACCATGGTGGTCACACATCTTCCGTCCAATATATTGCTGATTCTCGTTCCGCTAATGCCTACGCTTTCGCTCGCCATACTGGTGCTGCTTCTCCGCTTCAGCATCAGCCAGATGGATGTCCCCACGAGGCAGTCCTATACAATGGCGGTCGTTCCAGCCGAAGAACGTTCCGCGGCTGGGGGATTCACGGGAGTCGCACGCACCACAGGCGCGGCACTTAGCCCGCTGTTTGTGGGATTTCTCTTTGCGAAGCCTTCTTTGATTAACGCTCCCTTTTTTATCGCTGGCACTCTCAAGATCGGCTACGACCTTCTGCTCTACTACTCGTTTCGAAAAATCCGCCCTCCCGAAGAATGCTAGCGAGGAGCATCGAGAACTTCGCAAGCCGCGCCAAGGTTTCAATTCTGAAGCTTGCAGAACCTCGGCATCTTCCTCAAGGGCGATCTGATCGCGATCAAGCTTCGCTGGACATTTTGCCTCTAGACAGACGACCATAACCCGCGGCATACGCGCTAAAGTTCGGCAGTTGGTTCAGGCTTACGTCAAAGGCAAACACGCTAGCCGACAGGAGGAACTAAAAATGAAGGAGATTCAGTCGAAAAGGTTTCGGATGGTGGCGCTGGTTCTCGCAATGAGCTTGCCCATTGGTTTCAACGGGCCTAGTGCGGCTGAAGCAAGGCTGTCCGCGCAAGCTACGCAGACCGGCACTGACAAACCATTCGTTGTCGAGTACTACTACAAAGCAAAGTGGGGACATGCGGATGAATTCATCACCCTCTTTAAGAAGAACCACTATCCCGTACTGAAGAAGGAAATCGAACTGGGAAGAATCCTGGAAGTGCACGGAACCCAGCCGCGTTTACACGGAACCGAGGACGGCCGCTGGGACTATCGAATCACGATCGTCTTCAAGAATGCGTCCATCGCGAACGACAGTTTCGATTCGTCTGGAATCATCAAACAGCTTTATCCGGATCAGGAAACCTATAAGAAGGAAGAACAACGACGGTTTGAAATCCTCGAAGGGCATTGGGACCTTCCTATTAAGGAAGTGGACCTAGCCGGCAGTTAGAGTACCCGCTAGTCGGCGCGGCGCGATTCACGTCCATCTCCAGGCCACTTGTGACTTTATTTTCTGGTGATGAATCTAAGCGGATGTGTCGGCTAAAATCGTCACGCCCGCCCAAATACCAAGGTGCATTCCGCCACAGTTTGAGCGGTGCCGCCAGCTCAGATTTTCACGCGCCGAAATCGATTCACCCGTGCCGGCCTGCAACCTCAAGTGAGCTAAGATTCAATCGAAGGAGACATGAGCATGCCTTCCGCCTCCACCACCGGAACCGCCAAAGCCACGGAGTCAGCGCAGCCACTTTCGCCAGAGGAATTGCGTAAAGTTCACGCGTACTGGCGCGCGGCGAACTACATTTCCGTCGGGCAGATTTATCTCTATGCGAATCCCTTGCTGCGCGAACCGCTACAGTTGAAACACATTAAGCCCCGGCTTCTCGGCCACTGGGGCACGACTCCCGGACTGAACTTCGTCTATGTACATCTGAATCGCCTGATCAAGGAGCATAGTCTCGATGCCATCTACATCGCCGGACCGGGACACGGTGGCCCCGGCCTTGTAGCGAATACATATCTCGAAGGCACATACAGCGAGGTCTATCCGCACATCTCGCAGAACGAAGAAGGCCTGCAGCGTCTCTTCAAGCAGTTCTCGTTTCCCGGTGGAATTCCCAGTCACGTCGCGCCGGAGACTCCTGGCTCGATTCATGAAGGCGGCGAACTTGGCTACTCGGTTGCACACGCTTATGGAGCCGCGCTCGATCATCCCGATCTGATCGTTTGTTGTGTGGTCGGTGACGGCGAAGCAGAAACCGGACCGCTGGCAGCAAGCTGGCACTCAAATAAATTTCTGAATCCGGCCCGCGATGGCGCAGTTCTGCCGATTCTCCATCTGAACGGCTACAAAATTGCCAATCCGACGGTGCTGGGCCGCCTAAGCGACGCAGCGCTCACGCAACTATTTTCCGGCTACGGTTATAAACCATATTTTGTCGAAGGCCGTGAGGCGGATGCGATGCATCAGCTCATGGCGCATACGCTTAACAGAGTTCTGGACGACATTCGCAGCATCCAGCACGCTGCTCGCAGCGGAACTTCGGCCGAACTGCCCGCGTGGCCGATGATTATTTTGCGCACGCCCAAGGGCTGGACCGGCCCAAAAATAGTGGACGGCAAGCCAGTCGAAGATACCTGGCGCGCGCATCAGGTTCCACTCACTGACTTCGCGAAACATCCGGAGCACATCAAAATGCTCGAAGACTGGATGAAAAGTTACAAACCGGAAGAACTTTTCGACGAAGGCGGCAAATTTGTCCCGGAGCTTGCGGAACTGGCGCCTTCTGGCACCCAGCGCATGGGCGCGAATCCCCACGCAAATGGAGGGTTACTCCTCCGCGACCTCTCGATACCGGATTTTCGCAACTACGCTTTTAAGGTCACTAAGCCTGGCACCGAATTCGCTGAATCCACGCGCGCGTTGGGCCAGCTTCTGGGCGACATCATGCGGTTGAACGCTGGCAAGCGGAATTTTCGCGTGTTCGGGCCCGACGAAACCGCGTCAAACCGCCTCGATGCTTTGTACGAAGCGACCGACAAAGTTTTCATGGAGCCGCTGCTCAAAACCGATGAACATCTCTCTCAAAACGGGCGCGTCATGGAAGTTCTGAGTGAGCACATGTGCCAGGGCTGGCTCGAAGGGTATATTCTCACCGGACGTCACGGACTGTTCTCTTGTTATGAAGCGTTCATCCACATTATCGATTCCATGTTTAACCAGCACGCAAAGTGGTTGAAGGTCACGCGCAAGATTCCGTGGCGCCGTCCGATCGCCTCACTCAATTATTTGTTGACCTCGCACGTCTGGCGCCAGGATCACAATGGATTCAGCCACCAGGATCCCGGCTTCATCGATCACGTCGTCAACAAGAAAGCGGAGATTGTCCGCGTGTATCTTCCGCCCGATACAAACACACTTCTTTCTGTGGCTGATCATTGCCTGCGCAGCCGAAATTATGTGAACGTGATCATCGCGGGGAAGCAGCCCGCCCTCCAGTGGCTCGATATGCAGTCCGCGATTGAGCACTGCAGCGCCGGCCTTGGCATCTGGGAGTGGGCGTCCACCGACAATGGCGTCGAGCCTGACGTCGTTATGGCCTGCGCCGGAGATATCCCGACGCTCGAAACTCTTGCCGCGGTTGCGTTGCTTCGCCAGCATTTTCACGACATTAAAATCCGCGTCGTGAATGTCGTCGATTTGATGACCCTGCAAACTTCAACGGAACATCCCCACGGGCTTCCCGATCACGAGTTCGATTCCATCTTCACCACGGACAAACCGGTGATCTTCGCGTTTCATGGCTACCCGACACTCATCCATCGCCTCACCTACAAACGCACAAACCATGCGAACTTTCACGTGCACGGCTATCGCGAGGAAGGAACCACGACAACTCCGTTCGACATGACTGCGTTGAATCAACTCGATCGATTTCACCTAGCGGGCGATGTTGTAGATCGTGTCGCTCGATTGCAGCCCGTGAACGCACACTTCAAACAACTGCTGCGCAACAAACTTGTCGAGCACGGGCAATACATTCGCGAACAAGGCGACGACCTTCCTGAAATCCGCGACTGGAAATGGCCGTTCTAAATGAAAATTCTGGTGCTCAATTCCGGATCGAGCAGCCAGAAGGCTCGCCTCTACGATCTAAAGCCGCCGCTGCCGGACGATCCACCGGAACCGCAGTGGGATGGCAAACTCGAATGGCGCGACGATCGTGCGACGTTTGAAATCCGCGCTTCCTCCGGCGCCGTCTCAACGGAAAATGTGCAGAAAAGCGATCGCCCGGCAGCAACTGCACAGTTGCTCGGCGAACTGGTCTCGGGAAAGACTCGTGTGCTTGCGTCGCTCTCCGAAATTGAAGTCGTAGGCCATCGCATCGTGAACGGAGGACGTTCCTCGAACCAGCCCACTGTGATCACCGCCGAAGTCAAAGCTGCGATCGAAAAGATGTCTGTCTTTGCGCCCCTGCACAATCGCCTGGAACTCGAAGGAATCGCATTGATCGAGAAGCTCTGCGGCACTGTGCCTCAAATCGCCGTTTTCGATACCGGCTTCCATAGCAAGTTACCCGAAGCCGCCTCAGTCTATCCCGGCCCTTACGCCTGGGCGCAAAAGGGAATCCGGAAATTTGGATTCCACGGAATCAATCATCAATATTGCGCACAACGCGCTGCTAGTTTGCTAGACAGGAATCCCGCTGACCTAAAACTCATCACCTGTCACCTTGGCAACGGTTGTTCTCTCGCTGCGATTAGCGGTGGCCAAAGCATCGACACCACTATGGGCTTCACGCCGCTCGACGGTCTGATGATGGGCACGCGTTCTGGTTCCGTCGATCCCGGCATCCTTACTTACTTGATGCGAGAAGAAGATCTGAATGGCAAAGTGCTCGATGAGATGTTGAACTCCAGATCGGGACTTCTGGGAATTTCAGGAATTTCTGCTGACATGCGCGAAATCACCGCTGCAATGCAGTCGGGCAATCCACGCGCCCAACTCGCGTTCGACATGTTTGTGCACCGGTTGCGCGCGGGTATTGGCTCAATGCTCGCCTCTCTCGGCGGCGCTGAGGCCATCGTATTCACGGGCGGCATTGGGGAGAATTCCTCTGAAGTCCGCGGCGCTGCCTGCAGTCATTTCACTTTTTTGGGCTTGGCGCTCGATTCCGCAAAAAACGCCGCCAATCCTTCCGACCAGGACATCGCTACAGCGGAATCAAAGGTGCGAGTGCTCGTCGTGCGTGCGCAGGAAGATTGGGCCATCGCACGCGAGTGTTGGAAGCTCCTCGCACGCGAACCGTGAGTCCTGGCGGCGAAAGGTTACTGCGAAATTGTCCTTCGCGGCATGGCTCACTTGCTGCGCTTGAAAAATTCCACCTGACGCAGTCTTTTCTTTGCTTCTCCGAGAGTTTTGTACGGACCTCCCAGATTTTTTCCTTTGCTGGAAAGTACTTTGTAACCGCTTTTCACTTTTTTGATCATGACGGTCCTCATGCGCTCCTTACTGCACCTTCAGGCTTGCAAAAGCCTTACAGTCACACAACCCGCAATTCAGTGTATGCAGGCTGCCGCCTGGTCCGATTTTACGTTCCTCTTCGCGAAGCGTATGCTAGGGCCCGACGCGAAGGGAGACCTTTCAATGAAGCTTGGCGTGTTCACGCCCGTTTTTGTGAAACTCACTCTCGACCAGGTAGTGGCGAAGGCGCGATCTCTTCCCGGTGTCACCGCGATTGAAGTCGCTACAGGTGGCTGGCCTGGTAAAGACCACGTGGACGTGGACTCGTTGCTCGCAAGCCCGCACAAGGCCGAGGATTTTCGCAGCCAGATTCAGGACGCCGGCCTGACCATCAGCGCGCTTTCGTGCCACGGAAATCCCATGCATCCGAATCAAGCCATGGCACGCGAACACGATGGCGCGTTCCGCAAGTCGGTACGCCTTGCGCAGTTACTCCGCGTTCCTGTCGTGGTCACTTTTTCCGGTTGTCCGGGCGACAGCGATGGGGCGAAGTGTCCCAACTGGATTACGGCACCCTGGCCTCCGGAATTCCTGGAAACACTCGAATGGCAATGGGACAAAAAGGTGATTCCCTACTGGCAGGAGGCTGGACCGTTTGCGGCAGACCATGGAATCAAAATTGCCATCGAACCGCATCCCGGATTTGTCGTCTATAACGTGGAGACCGCGCTTCGTTTGCGTGAAGCTGCGGGGAAAAACATTGGCGTCAATTTTGATCCGAGCCATCTCTTCTGGCAGGGCGTCGATATTCCTGTGGCGATCCGCGCATTGGGCAACAGCATTTTCCATATGCACGCAAAAGATTCCGGCCTGAACACGCAAAATATCGCTCGCGACGGTGTGCTGGATGCAAAAAGTTATCGTCAGATGGCCGAACGGGCTTGGCTATTTCGCACGGTAGGTTGGGGACACGGTGAAATTGTGTGGAAGCAGATCGTCAGCGCGCTTCGGTTGGTCGGTTACGACTATGTGATCAGCATCGAGCACGAAGATGCGCTCGCGTCCGTCGATGAAGGTTTGGAATCGGCCGCCGCATTTCTTTCGCGCATCGTACTGCGCGATCCTCCCGTCGAACCGTGGTGGACGTAAGTCATTCAGGGAAACCACTTTAATTCCTTGAAACCCGAGCGTAATCGTAGATTCACACCATTGTCACACTCTCGGGACTAAGCTTCCCGAGGGGAATCCAGTGAACATTCTTGTTGTCGAAGACGATGCCGAGATGGCTCGTCTCTTGGTGCAAGGTCTGGAGGAAGAATCGTACGAGGTTGACCTTGCCCGTGACGGCGCGAGCGCGCTCGCTCTTTCCAAGAGCGGCTCTTTCGATGTGGTTTTGCTCGACGTGATGCTTCCCGGCATGGACGGACTCGAAGTTGCCAAGCAACTCCGCTGCCGCAAGGGAGACATTGGCGTGCTGATGCTGACTGCGCGCGACGCGCTTCCCGACATTGTCAAAGGACTGGACGCTGGCGCTGACGACTACCTGACGAAACCATTTTCATTCCAGGAGCTTCTCGCGCGAATCCGCGCCGTTGGCAGACGAAGCGCGCCAAAACCGAAAAATGTTCTGGAATTTTCCGACCTGGTCCTGGAAACGAATTCTTTCCGCACCTTTCGAAACGGCACTGAAATTAAGTTGTCGTTCACGGAATTCCGGCTGCTCGAACTTTTGGTTCGCAATCGCGGTCGCATCGTGCCGCGCGCCGCCATCGTCGAAGCGCTTTGGGGCGAACGCCGCGAGATCGAAGAGAATACTCTCGACGCGTTTGTTCGCCTTCTGCGGCGAAAAGTGGACGATAGCGCTCGGACCAGGCTTATTCAGACCCACCGTGGCGTCGGCTATTCCATCGGAGCGTCACACTGCGATTGAATCTTGCAATCCGCGCAAGGCTCACTTTCCTCTACTGCGCAGTGCTGGGGCTGACCTTTGTCGCTTTCTTTTGGATTTGCGATCTCGGCTTCCGGCACAGCATCGAAACCACTGTAAACGACTCGTCGCGCACGAATCTTGAAACGGTCAGGCGGCTTTTGGCCAACACAGCTTCGCAGGGAGATGAATCCGTGCGCGCCGAATTGCGGGATCTCTCTAATCTGTGGGCCAATGGCGCCTTGCTGGAAGTCGCAGACACAAAGGGGACGTGGCTCTTTCGCTCTCCGCAATTCTTGCGCGCTAGCCCTTCACTGCCGCAGCTGGCCGCTAACGACATTGCGTTCTTCACCACGAACCTGGATTCATCGCAGTACCGTGTCGCCCTGGGACTTGTGGAAGTTGCAGGAGAGCGCTTTCAAATTCACGCGGCCGTTCCTACGGAGCCGTTCGATCAAGCTCTGGATCGTTTCCGAATTATCGAAAAGGAAGCGTTGCCCCTCCTCGTCCTGCTCGCCTCGTTCCTCGGTTATTGGCTAAGTGGAAAATCGCTGCAGCCGGTGAACCGCATTATTCAAACCGCGGAGCAAATCGGCGCGCAAAATCTCTCCCGTCGTCTTGAAGTGCCTGAGCCCAGGGATGAATTGCGACACCTCACGGAAACTCTGAACGCCATGCTCGCGCGCATAGAAGCTTCCTTCCAGAGAATCACGCAGTTCACTGCGGACGCTTCGCATGACCTTCGAACTCCGGTTGCTGTGATTCGAACAACCGCTGAGATCGCACTCCGCAGGTCGAGGCCGGCCGAAGAATACAAGGATGCGCTGTCCAGGATTTTGCTGACCTCCGTCGAGACATCAGACCTGCTCGAAAATCTCCTGACCCTCGCCCGAGCGGATGCCGGCGCCGCAGGGCTCGAAATGCTTCCGCTCGATTTGAACGCGCACTTACGCAAGGTGCAGGAACAAGGAGCGGTCTTGGCAGCGGACAAGTCTCTCTCGATCACCTTGCGAACTCCGGACGTGCCGGTCTGGGTCCGCGGCGACGAAATTGCCATTCATCGTTTGTTGCTCATTTTGATCGACAACGCGGTGAAGTACACGCCCCACGGCGGTCACTGCGAGATTGCGCTATCCCAAAATCAGGACCACGCGCATATCGCGGTGAAAGATACAGGCATCGGGATCCCGGAAAGTGATTTGGACTGTATCTTCGAGCGATTTCGCCGTGCGGATCGCGCTCGCTCGCGGGAGACTCCAGGCGCGGGGCTTGGCTTAGCGATTGCCCGATGGATTACGCAAATGCACGGCGGGACAATCAGCGCAGAAAGTACGTTGGGGATGGGCTCTGTTTTTCACATTCGCCTGCCTGTCTCCGCCTCTGCCTAGCCCCGTAAGTACCGCCTTTTAAGGGCATTTCGGCGCGCCTGAAAGAAATTCAGCTTCTATTCAAACTTCTATCAAATCCGGTTAATCGCGCCGTCGCGGCCTTCTGGCTACCCTTGCGGCAACCCAGAATCGCAAAGAACGTGGTGTAGGCAATCATCTTTCGTCCTGAAGTGAGGAACTCGTCCATGATTTTGCAACGCTTCGGCATAAAATCTTTTTTTGTTCTCCTTATATTCTTCCAACTTTTCTCTGCCGCGGTGGCTCTTTCGCAGGGAGCGAAAGGCACCATAACGGGCCGCGTAGTCGATTCCGGCGGTGGCGTCCTCCAGGGCGCAAGAATCGTGCTTAATCCCGGAGAAATTTCCCGCGTTTCAGACGCCCAAGGAGAATTCACAATCACCGGGGTCGACTCCGGCACTTACGCCATCACAGTCTCATTCGTCGGGCTCGACACATATTCCGCATCCCTCGAAGTCAAACCTGGCTCCGCGGCCCATGTGGACGCAGTGTTAAAAGTTGGAACGCAATCGGAAGAAGTAATCGTGACCGCCGAACGCGCTCACGGAGAAGCGGATGCAATCAATCGCGAGCGCACTGCCGATAACGTCCTGCAGGTGCTTCCTGCGGAAGTGATTCGCAGCCTACCGAACGCGAATATGGCCGACGCGATTGGCCGCTTGCCGAGCGTTACGCTCGAGCGCGACGAAGGCGAAGGCAAATACGTGCAGATCCGCGGAACAGAACCTCGCTTGACCAATGTGACGCTCGACGGCGTAAACGTTCCTTCGCCCGAATCCGGCATCCGTCAGATCAAACTCGACACCATTTCTGCCGATCTGGTTGAGTCCGTTGAAATCAACAAGACTTTGCAGGCCAATCAGGATGCAGACGGTATCGGCGGCTCTGTCAACCTTGTAACCAAAACCGCGGGCGAGCGGCCCACTGTGTCGTTCAGCGGAATGGGCGGATACACGCCAATCGTTGGCGGGCGGCCCGCCGTTGAGTCCACCGGTACGCTCGGCCAGCGATTCGGAAAGGACAAACGTTGGGGAGTTCTCATCGGCGGTTCCTACGATTGGAATGGCCGCGGCATCGATGACATCGAGCCGGTTCCCGATCAGGCCACGAATCTGCCCGGACAACCTCCTACCTATGAATCCATGGACATTCGTGAATATCGCTACTATCGCAGCCGTTGGGGCCTGGCGGGCAGCGCCGACTACAAACTGGCGGAAGGTTCCAACATTTATTTGCATGGACTTTACTCCGACTTCAAAAACTTTGGCGATCGCTGGGTCTATTCGCTGAATGACAACACAACCGGACTACAGTTGCTGGGCTCGAATGGCTGCTCCACCGACAGCACCGGCACAACCGTAGCACCTTGCTCCGGCGTGCCCTCCTTCAACACGCAGATTCGCCGGCCAGATTATGCCATCGGCAGCCTGATTCTTGGCGGCAAACATGTGTTTTCTTCCACCTGGTTTGCTTGGGATATTTCGGCCGGCCGTTCGCGCCAAATCGTAAACGGCGATCCTACCGCATCTTTCGACAGCACCCTGGATACAAGCGCCTGCCAGTACGACCCGGCGGCCACCAAAAGTATCTATCGCCCGCAATTCTCGGCCGCTTGCTTTACCGAGGCCTATGACCCTGACAATTTCGTACTGAGCAAAATTCAAAGCAATCACGGCCTGACAGCTCAAGTGAATTTGCAGGTTACCGGCGCTTTCGCCAAGCGCTACCACATCGGTTCACATACTTCGACCATCGAAGTTGGTGGCAGATTCCGCAACGCCCATAAGTTCGATAATTCTGTCGGTCTCGAATTCGATGCCAACACGACCGTCCCCCTGTCGCAATTCCCAAGCCGTTTAACGAATCACAACTACTACGACAAGTCCTACCAACTGGGACCCAATCCCGCGTTCAACGACGTTTTCGCTTATTATTTTGCGAACCAAGCAAATTTCGACGCCGTCGCGCCGGATATCACCAGCCAGTACAACTTTATTGAGAAGGTTTCCGCCGGCTACGTGATGAACACGATCGACCTGAGCAGCCGCGTCCGGCTGGTCGCTGGCATACGCTTCGAGGGCACTAACCTGGATACAGCATCGCCCACGTTCGATGGCAGCGGCAGCTTCGTTGGGCTCACGAAAGCCAACGGTTCCTACCTAAAGGTGCTGCCCAGCGCCTCACTCCGGTTCGCGCTCGACAACAACACTAATTTGCGACTCGTTTACGGCCGCGGATTGTCCCGCCCAAATCCACAAGATATCGCCCAGGCCGTTTCCTGGACCATCGGCGGCGCCATCAACTCAGCTTCTCTTGGCAACCCGAACCTGAAAGCGGAAACCGGAGATAATTTCGATGTTCTAATCGAACACTACTTGAATCCATTTGGCGCCATTCAGGCCGGTTTTTTCTATAAGCGTCTGACCGATCCCATTGTCAACGAAACCAACATTGTGCAGAATTTCGAGCCTGCTCCAACCGCGCCGCTTGGGACCTACCAAGTGAGTCAACCAATTAACGCCGGGAGCGCATGGGTGTACGGTTTTGAGGCCTCTTACGTCCAGCACCTCACTTTTCTCCCCGGACTACTCAGGGGTTTTGGTATTTCCGCGAACTACGGTTACACGAACTCGCAGGCCAGCGGAATTCCTGGCCGCACCGATAAGCCCCGGCTGGTGCGTTCGGCTCCTCACACTTGGAATGTCAGCCCAACTTACGACTACAAACGCTTTTCCTTCCGCGCTGGACTGTCATACAACGCCGAAAACATCGCTGGCTACGCCGATCAGCCAAACGGGCCTTTTGGCGATAATTACTTCTATCCGCACCTGCAAATCGATATGCAGGGAAGTATCGGGCTCGGTCACGGACTCAGCTTTATTTCTTACATCCTCAACGCCAACAACGAAGTCTTCGGTTTTTACAACGGCAGCGCAAAATACGTTCTGCAACGCGAATACTACAAGCCGACGTACGCTGCGGGTTTCCGTTGGAATCCGGCATTCGAGAGGAAATAGGCCATCAATTTCCGAACTGAAAGTTATGTCTTGCTTTTCGTGTGTTCGATCAGTTTTGCCGGACTGCAAAGCTGTTCACCGCGGAGAATGCCCGCAAAATCAGAGAGCGCAGCGGTTCTGGTCGGAGCCGGTGACATTGCGGATTGCCGCGACCTCTCCGGCGGAGAAGCAACCGCAAAGCTCCTGGAGAAAATTCCGGGTACGGTGATGGCTGTCGGAGACCTCGCGTATCCGGATGGAACGCCAGAAAACTTTGCCTGCTACGACAAAACATGGGGCCGCGTGAAAAGCCGCACGCGGCCTGCGCCCGGCAATCATGAATTTCATTCCGTGGGTGCCGCCTACTACTTCCAATATTTTGGCGTGACGGCGGGCGAGTCCAGCAAAGGCTATTACAGCTACGAGCTCGGGCGCTGGCATATTGTTGTCCTGAACAGCGAATGTTTTGAGGCCGGCGGATGCGACGCCGCATCGCCACAAGGAAGTTGGCTCCGCGAAGATCTTGCCGCGCATCCTGCGGCGTGCACGCTCGCCTATTTTCACAAACCGCTTTTCAGTTCGGGTGGCGCGCATGGTGATGATTTGACTGTGAAGCCTCTGTGGGACGCTCTCTACGCGGCGAACGCAGACGTGATCGTAAGCGGCCACGATCATGACTACGAGCGATTCGCGGCGCAAACTCCGGAAGCCAAGCCGGATGCCAGCCGCGGAATTCGTGAATTTGTGGTCGGCACCGGCGGAAAAAATCACAGGCCGTTCGGCCCGCCTCACGCGAACAGCGAAATCCGTGATGCCGAAGCGTTTGGCGTCTTGAAGTTGACGCTTCTGCCCGGCCGTTACGCTTGGGAATTTGTTCCGGAGGAAGGGAAAACGTTTCAGGATTCGGGAGCGGGAACTTGTCACTGAGTCATCCGGAGGTTGAATTGGCTGCGAGATTCAGGAGAGAGCGAATTCATCCTTCGCTCCGCATTCAATAAATCAAACAGGGAGAAGCGATGACGCTGAGAACAAAATTTATTGTGGCGATTACAGGATTTACCGCTGCGATGGCTGCTTTCGCCGCGTCCGGTTATCACAAGACGAGTGCCGTTGCGCTTACGGGTCCGACGAATTGGGATTACGTGAGCGTCGATGCGAATGCGCGAAGGGTTTACATCACGAACTCCACGCAAGTCCAAGTGCTCGATGCGGACAAACTTTCCGTTGCCGGCACGGTTCCTGGAATTCCTGGAGCGCACGGAGTTACGATTGCCGCCGGCACAAATAAAGGATTCGTCACGGCGGGCAAGGCGGATGAAGTGGCTGTCTTCGATACCGCCACGCTGATGGTAACGGCGAAGGTGAAAACCGGGAAAAAGCCGGACGCCATCGTTTACGACCCCGCGACGAAACGTGTTTTTGCAATGAATGGCGACAGCGACAGCACTACAGCGATCAACGCAGCCGATAATTCCGTCGCCGGAACCATTGATCTTGGCGGCGGACCGGAATTCACGGTCGTCGACGGCAAAGGCAAGCTCTGGGTGAACCTAGAAGACAAGAGCGAGCTCGTCCAGATCGACACAAACGAATTGAAGGTGCTGCATCATTGGCCGGTTGCTCCGTGCTCAGCTCCATCGAGTCTTGCTTTCGATGCCAAACACCGCCGGCTCTTTTTGGGTTGCAGGAGCAAGATGCTGGCGGTAGTGAACGCCGACACGGGGGCTGTAGTGAAGACCTATCCGATCGGCGACCACGTTGACGCGACGGCGTTTGACGCCGAGACAGGCTTGGTTTTCTCATCCACTGGCGACGGGCATGTTTACGTCTTCCATCAGGATGCGCCGGACCGGTATTCGCTACTGGATACGCTGACGACGTTCCCTGGTTCGAAAACTATGGGGCTCGATCCGAAGAGCCATCGTATTTATGTTCCGGCCAACGAGCAGGGAAGCCTGAAAGTGTTGGCATTCGACAAATAGATATGATGCGAGCGAGCTGCCTCGAAAAACCTCTCCAAGCCAAGGCAAGCCGCTGCAACATGATCAATCGGTTTGCGTCGATGTGCAGGAGGCCCTCGGCAAATTTACGGTGAAAACCGTTCCTGTGGGATCTGAGCGTGTGAGTTCGAGTCTGCCGTGATGTACTTCCGCAATCCATTTCGCGATGGAAAGGCCGAGGCCGGCGCCGCCCTCTGGCGTAGAGCGCGTGCGGGCCTGGTCACCGCGAAAGAACCGCTCAAAGATTCGTGGTTGCAGCTCGACCGGAATGCCCGGGCCGTCATTGGCGACGGAAATTTCCGCGTGCTCGTCGGTAGAGTGCGTGGAGATTGAAACCGTTCCGCCAGTCGGCGTGTACTTAATGGCGTTGTCGAGAAGATTCAGAAGCATGCGGCGGATCAGTGATTCGTCAGCCACGATGGAAAGTTCGTGGCCGGAATTCACGGAGAGCGAAATGGATTTTGCGGCTGCGAGGCTTCGGAAAGATTGCACGCAGTCGGAAGCCAGTTCGTCAAGATAAAGTTCGCGCGGCGCGACGGGGTATTGTCCCGCATCGGCACGCGAGAGCGTGAACATATCGTCGACGACGCGTGACAGGCGGCGTGCTTCGTGATGAAGGATTCCAAGCGATTCGCGGTACTCCTCTGTGGAGCGACTATCTTTTGCGAGAGCGATTTCGGATTCACCTTGGAGAATTGCGAGCGGAGTGCGCAGTTCGTGAGAGGCATCGGCGATGAACCGGCGCTGGCGTTCAAAGGCTGTGTCGAGACGATCGAGAAGCCGGTTGAAGGTTGCGGCGAGGCGGCCGAGTTCATCTTGCGGATTCTGAATGGGAAGGCGGTCGTGGATGGTGAACTCGCCGATGTGGTCCGCCTCTGACGTCATGTCCGCGACGGGAGCAAGGCTTTTGCGCGCGAGGAAATAGCCTCCCGCAGAAGCGAGCACGATGGTGAAGGGAATCAGCCAGCCAAGCGCGGTACGAATATGTCCGAGCAATTCACTTTCGGGATGAAGGGAGGCGAGGATGACCAGATGGTAGGAATTTCCTGTGGCCGAAAAAGTGCGCGCGTAGCACCGCGCGCCGCCATGTTTACCCGGAAAAGTGCGAAATGCCTTTGCCGGTGACGCGAGCGACTCGAGGCAGGCCCTTAGAATCGCGGAAGAAATCTTTGGATTCAGATCAACTCGTGTTTGTGGAGCGGCACTCGGCAGATCCGAGGAATCTGCCACCAGGTCGCCGCTGGCTGTCAGCACGGCAAAAGAATGGGCGGGATACTGGTGTTCCAGCATCGATTGCCGGGCGGCCCCGGAGACGCCTTCAGCTGAGGGGGCGTCTTTTAGTTCCGCTTCCAGCGTCGCGAGAAAAGAATCAGAAAGTTCCACGAGACCGGCATCCATGCGAACAAGTACACTTTCTTTCACAATGAAATAAATCACGACAGAGAGCAGCAGGAGCGAACAGGTGAGGACGGCCGCGTACCAGACCGTGAGGCGGCTGCGGACGGAGTTAAACATCGTGCCGCCTGCCCGTGGATTTCGATTTGTTTCGCGGAGGACCTGGCGACGATTCCTCCGCTGGAGGAATATCGCCGCCCGGACCGAGCATATAACCGGCGCCTCGTCTGGTGTGCAGCAAAGGAGTTTCTTTGGGCGCATCAATTTTGCGGCGCAAACGGTTAACGTAGACTTCGATTAAGTTGGAGAAAGGATCGAAATGTTCGTCCCACACGTGCTCGGCAATTTCGGCGCGTCCCACAACGCGGCCGGTATTGCGAACGAGATATTCGAGCAAGGCGTATTCCTTGTGCGTGAGAGAAATACGGCGATCGCCACGAGCAGCCACTTGCGCAGCAGTATCAAGCGTTAAATTGTCCACGGATAGTTGCGAAAGCTTGAGTTCCACCGGGCGACGCAGCAGCGCGCGCATGCGGGCGAGAAGTTCGAGAAATTCGAAAGGCTTGGTCAGGTAATCGTCAGCGCCGTGGTCGAGGCCTGCGATGCGGTCTTCGACAGCATCCCGCGCGGTAAGCATGAGAACGGGAATTTTAAGGCCAGCCTCGCGCAAGCGGCGGCAAACTTCAAAGCCACTGAGGCCGGGAAGCATAACGTCAAGAATAATCAAGTCGTAGGAATTGATTTCCGCCTGTTCGAGGGCCTCGGTTCCGTTGGTAACGGCATCGACCGCGTAAGCATGTTCTTTCAGCCCTTTGACCACAAAGTGCTGCACGCCGGGATCGTCTTCTGCAACTAGGACTCGCACAAACGCATGATACGCGAAACCGGGCGAACCGCGCGTGAATGTCCATTCCCATATCGATCGTCTGGAGCTAGCTTTCCGAGTGAGCTAATCCTCGGCTTTAGTGGTCCTGGCTGGTTTCGATTCGCGCGGAGCCTGGAAACGGTAGCCGACCCATGGTTCCGTCAATATAAGGTTTGGTCTTGCTGGATCGGATTCGATCTTTTTCCGGAGTTGATTGACCATCACTCGCAAATATTCAGGTTCATCGCCATAGTCGGGACCCCAAACCGCTTGCAGCAGCCTGCGATGAGTCAGAGGCTTGCCCGCATTCAGCACGAGGTGGCGGAGCAGTTCGAACTCTTTGGGCGTCAAGTGAACTTCATGGCCACGGACGGTGACAAGCCGAGTTTCGAAATTCATCGAAAAATCTTTCGCCGTAAAGGATGTTTCTTTCGCTTGCGGAGCTCTCCGCCGCAGTGCGGCGCGAATTCTTGCCAGCAATTCCTGCATGCCAAACGGTTTGACAACGTAGTCGTCGGCGCCCGCATCAAGCGCCAGAACCTTGTCGCGTTCGGCGTTGCGAACCGTGAGCATCAGTATCGGCACGTCAAGCGAGCGGCGAATCTCGCGGCAGGCTTCAAGTCCCCCCATGCCGGGCATGTTGACGTCCAGCAGGATCGCATCCGGTGTGGACGTCCGAATCGACTCGATGGCTTCTTCGCCGGTGCCCGCTTCGTAAATCGTGTAGCCTGCGGATGACAACGCAGTGCGCAGTACTCGCCGCACCTGTTGAGCATCATCGACGATCAAAATTTTCGCGGAGCTCATCAGCGCTCGACTCCAGCCCGTGCGACCGGCAGAGTGAATGTGAAAACGGAACCGTGGTTTAACTGGCTAGTTACGCTGATCGTGCCACCGTGGGCCTCAACAATGGCTTTCGAAATCGGCAATCCCATTCCCGTCCCTTGAATTACAGAACGCTGATCTTTCCCGCGATAGAACTTGTCAAAAATAAGTCCCTGCTCCATCGTGTCGATTCCGGGTCCTCGATCGGCAACGCTGAACAGCACAAAGTTTCCGTTACTCTCTGCACTCACAACGATTGGCCTGTCCTTTTCCGAGTACAAATTCGCATTCTCGAGAAGTTGCACCAGCACCTCCTTGCCGCGTGCCAGATCAGCGCGGACTGGAGGTAGCCCATCGGGAACCTGAACACGCACGTCCCTTGTCACGAGGGAGGATTTACAGTTCACCAAAGCCGCATCGATCAGTTCGTGCACAGGAACAGCCCGGAATTCGAGCTCGATTTCGCCTGCTTCCAGTTTGGACATTTCCGAGGCGTCTTCCACTAACTTATTCAGGCGGTCGCACTCCTCGTTCATAATCTCTAACAATTCCTGCTGCTGGCTGCCCTGCGGCGGATGAGTTGACAACAAGGAAGTGACGGAGGCTTTTATCGAGGTCAGTGGCGTCCGGAAATTGTGAGTAATGGAGTCCAGCAGCGCGGACTTGAGACGTTCACTTTGGCGATCGGCTTCAGTATGGCTCAATTGCTCCACCGCGCGGGTTCGTTCGATCGCGATTCCCAGCAGAGTGCCAACAGCCTCCAGAGTTTGGCGCGTGAGAGGCGCGCCAGAGATTCCAAAACTGCCGATGGACTTCATTCCCAGCCGCACCGGACCGTAGCAAAATCCTCGCGCGGTATCGACGTAAGGTTCTTCGCGTTCGTAGGCGAGCCTCAGTTGTTCTTCCTCCAGTTGCAGCGTGCCATAGCCTGAGCGGTAAAATTTGTGCTTGTCGGCAAGGAACAGGCTGGCAGCGCCGCTTTCAAAGGCGTCCACGATGTGATTGGGAATCGCGTTCATCAATTGAATAACGTTGCCTTCACCGAGCAGCTTCTGGCTGAAGGCATATAAGTGCTCAATCTCACGGCGGCGGCGATTCGCGATATCAGCCTCGCGGCGGATGCGGCTTGAAAGCTGGCTGCCGGTGATGGACGTGACGAGAAACGCGAAAAGCGCAACCCAATTTTCTGGGTCGGCAACGGTAAATGCACCGACGGGAGGCAGGAAGAAATAATTGAGGGCAAGAATTGCGGCGATCGACATCAGAACCGACACCGTCATTCCCCAGACGGCGGAAACTGCTAAAATTGCGAGCAGGAAAGAAAGTGCAACGGTTGTCTGGTTTACCCGCGGAAGGGCATCACGGAAGAACACGGTAATTCCGGCGACGATCAGCAGTGCGAGCAGGCTGCGCACCGCGCGGAGCCGGACGGAACGATTCATTCCATAATTCTATCGTACCGGCCGCTCGGCACGGGAGCGAACACGAAGTGACCAAGAAGCCAGAGGATTGGCTTGATGTTGCCTCTCCTTCACAAAAAACGCGCGGGAGCTTCAAGCTATTTCTGGGCTATGCGCCGGGCGTCGGAAAAACGTATGCGATGCTCAGCGAAGCCATTCGCCGCCACAGCCGCGACGAAGATGTGGTGATCGGCGTCGTTGAAACGCACGGCCGCAAGGCAATCGAAGAACTGGTGACCCAGCTCGAAGTTGTGCCTCGCAAGAAAATCGAGTACAAGGGCACGTTATTTGAAGAAATGGATTTGGACGCAATTCTGGCGCGCAAGCCTTCCGTGGTACTGGTGGATGAACTTGCGCACACAAATATTCCTGGCAGTAAAAATCGTAAGCGCTACGAGGACGTTCAGGCGCTGCTCGCGGCGAACATCGACGTGATCTCGACGCTCAACATCCAACACATCGAAAGTATCTCTCCTGTTGTCCGCAACATTACAGGCATTGCCATTCGCGAAACGGTTCCCGATTGGGTGCCCATGACGGCCACCGAAACAGTGATGGTGGACCTGACGCCGGAAGCTCTCCAGAATCGCATGCGCCGCGGTGATGTCTACATCCCAACAAAGGTTGAGCAGGCTCTGAACAATTTTTTCCGCCGCGGCAACCTCATCGCACTTCGCGAGCTGGCTTTGCGTCAGGTTGCCGAACAGGTGGACCGCAGCCTGGAGAATTACATGGCCGCGAAGGACATCCAGAAAAACTGGGCGGTGCGGGAGCGCATCGCTGTGTGCGTCAGCTCGAATCCGTCGGCACAATATCTGATTGCACGGACGGCGAGGATGGCGCGGCGGCTCGATTCAGAGCTTTATGTAATCCACGTAGACACGGGACGCGACGGCCAGGAGCAAAATAAAAAGACCGTGGCTGCGAACCTCCGATTCGCGGAAAACCTCGGCGCAAAAGTCATCGAGTTGAAAGGCGTTAGCGTTGCGGACGCGGTGGCAAAAGTTGTGCGCGAGAAACATATCACGCAAGTTATTTTTGGAAGATCCGTCGAGCACGGATGGAGAAAATATTTGTATCTGTCCGCCGCGCACCGATTTCTACGCGAATCGCCGCAGGTGGATGTGCACATTGTTACGCAGGAAAAAGATTGAGCTAAGACGGCCGCGCTGTGCTTCCTCGCACAATCAATTCTGGCTCCACGACAATGTTTTTTGGATAGTCGGCACTCTTTGGCGCGCTAATCCGTCGCACCAAAGTTTCCGCCGCGGTCATTCCCATTTCGCGTAGTGGCTGTCGAATCGTGGTCAATCCCGGATTCTGGTACGCCGCGCTCTGAATGTCGTCAAAGCCGATCACCGATACATCCTCGGGGACTCTTCGGCCCGCTTCGCGGAGTGCGCGAATCGCGCCGAGTGCGGAAATATCGTTGAAGGCAAACAGCGCGGTGAATGGCGGCGCTGTCTGCAATAACTTGCAGGCCATGTCGTAACCAGGTTGCGGCGTAGGCGATTCACTCTGCAGCTGAACGGTCAGATTGTCGTCCACCGCCAGGCCGAGTTCGTGAGCTGCCGCGCGCACCGCCTTCCAACGTATCTCGGTGTCGGAACTGAAGACTTGTCCCTTGATGAAGGCAATCCTGCGATGGCCGAGGCTCGTAAGGTGATCGAGGGCCAGTCGCGCAGCGCGGCTGTGATTCAAAGAAATATTTGTGACGCCAGGCAAATGCTTGTGACCAGAAACCGCAACAATGGGCACAGAAACTCCTGCCTGATAAAGTGTGTCCACGAGGATGAGACCTTCGACGGCGCGCTGTTGAAGCAAACGCGGATACTCGTCGATCAGATCGTTGCGGTGGCGGTGGCTGACGACAAAATAAAAATAGCCTTCCTGAAGAAGGTGGTCCTCAATGCCAGAAAGAACAAGCGCTGCGTAGCCTTCGCTGATTTCCGGTACGATTACTCCAATCGTAAAGCTGCGCTGCTGACGCAGCATCCGCGCCATGACGTTCGGGCGATAATTCAATTCGCGGGCTGCCGCACGAACCCGTGCTTGAGTATGGTGAGGAATTGATTTCGCGGCGGGCGAGCGGTTCATCACGAGCGACACGGTGGCCACGGATAATCCCAAATGCTCCGCAAGTTCGCGGAGGTTGACCTTTTGTTCCGGAGAATTTTGCGAAGCGGCGAGCCTGGTGGATTTCGGGCGTGACATGGGTTTAATGTTTGCGTAGTCTGTCACAGGCAAAAGCCTGCGGCAAGCCACACCATCACGCCTGTAAGGTAGCCAATTATTCCTTGAATTGTATATACGAAAAACAGCAGATAAATCGATTTACCTATAGCGATTGTCGCGATACACTTATTACAACGTTTGCACGGTTGTTGTCGGTTTGCCGGCCATGCAAGAACCACTTCTCGATGTCGCAGCAAATTCTAAGTCAGTAAGGGTGCAATCATTTCAGCCATGAAACTTCGCAGGTCTTCAAGAGTTAACGATAACGTTCCTGTCAGAAGCTGGGTCTGGATTTTTTCATTGCTGTTGTGGTGCGGACTCGAAACTTTGTTTCCCCACGTGTCGCTGGCGCAATCGCCGGTACCGCGCGGTAAAACGAACGTCGCATCATCCAACCCGCTTGAATCACCGGTCCTCGAAAAAAAAGTCACCGAGCTTTTGCAGAAAATGACGCTCGAGGAAAAAATTGGCCAGCTCGTGCAGTATTCCGCCGGCCAGGCCACGGGCCCGACTTCGGGCCGGACCGACGACAAAGACATGATCCGCAAGGGTCAGGTGGGCTCGCTGTTCAATGTGACGGGATCGCGCGAAACCAACGCGCTGCAACATATCGCGGTTGAGAATTCGCGCCTGCACATACCACTGATTTTTGGACTCGACGTGATTCATGGTTTTCGTACCACGTTCCCGATTCCACTTGGTCTCGCCGCTACCTGGGAGCCGGAGCTTGTGCAGAAAGCGGCGCGCGTTGCGGCGCAGGAATCGTCGTCGGCTGGGGTCCGCTGGGCATTTTCTCCGATGGTAGACATTGCGCGCGACTCGCGTTGGGGACGTATTTCTGAAGGCGCAGGCGAAGATCCATATCTCGGAGCGGCGATGGCACGCGCTTTCGTTCGCGGTTATCAGGGCGAGCATCTCGATTCGCCGGACAGCATTGTCGCTTGCCCAAAACACTACGTCGGATACGGAGCAGCGGAAGCCGGCCGTGATTACAACACGACGGAAATTTCAGAACACGCTCTGCGTCAATTTTATCTCCCACCATTTCAGGCCGCGGAAGAAGCCGGAGCCGGCACGTTCATGAGCGCATTCAATTCGTTGAACGGAGTTCCGGCATCGGCGAATCCATTTACCTTGAAGCAGATTTTGAGGAAGGAATGGGGATTCAAGGGTTTTGTAGTGAGCGATTGGAATTCCGTCGCGGAAGTGATGGCGCACGGCGTCGCCATTGACGGCGCGGCTGCTGCGCGCAAGGCGTTTCTTGCCGGCGTCGATATGGACATGGTCAGCAACCTCTATCACCGCAATATGATGCAACTCGTGCAATCCGGACAAGTGCCGCAGGCGGAAATTGACGAGGCGGTTCGCCGCATCCTCCGCGTTAAATACGCAATGGGACTTTTCGATCACCCTTACACAGATGAAGGCAAAGAATCTTCGGCTATGCTGCGTCCTGAGAGCGTCGCTCTCGCCAAGAATGCAGGCACGCGTTCCATGGTTCTGTTGCGCAACGAAGCCGTTTCCGGATCGCCGATTTTGCCACTCGCTGCAAGAGTTTCTTCGATCGCATTGATTGGACCACTGGCCGACGATGCAGGGAACATGATCGGCTCGTGGGGTGCGCTTGGCCGCGGCGAGGACGCGGTGACCCTGCGCCACGCTCTTTCACAAAAACTTGGTGACTCGATTGTGCGCTACTCTAAAGGCACGAACATTCTGGACGGATTTGACAACGATATTGCCGCTGCTGTCCAGGCCGCGCAGAACTCCGATGTTGTACTGCTCGCGCTTGGCGAGGATGCGCCCACAATGACAGGCGAAGCCGCCTCTCGCGCCTGGATTGGGCTGCCGGGCCGCCAGCAGGAATTGCTGGAAAAAGTTGTGGCCACGGGAAAGCCAGTGGTGTTGATTCTTTTCAGCGGCCGCCCGCTAACGCTTCCGTGGGCCTTCGAGCACGTTCCCGCGGTGATCGCTGCGTGGTTTCCCGGAGTACAAGCGGGCAACGCATTGACGGATATTCTGTTTGGCGACGCTGCTCCGACAGGGCATCTGCCGCTCAGCTGGCCGCGTTCAGTAGGCCAGGAGCCGCTTTATTACAACGCATTGAACACTGGACGGCCGGAAGCTGATCCCGCCCACCCGCCGGAAAAGGGCGAAAAGAAATTTCTTTCGCGATACATCGATGAGCAGAATACGCCGCAGTTCCCGTTTGGATTCGGTCTGTCGTACACAAGGTTCAGTTACGGTCCGACGCAAGCCAGCGTAAAGCAAATATCTCTTTCCGCCCTGCAGCGAGCGTTTGCTGAGAAGAGCAAACATTCGACGGTGCTTTCGGCGAGCGCCGAAATTAAAAATACCGGGACACGCGCGGGCGAAACTCTTGCGCAACTCTACATTCGCCTTGATGGCACAAGCATCGCCATGCCCGTGCGGATGCTCAAGGGATTTCAAAGACTTAGTCTTGCTCCGGGCGAGTCGCGGAAGATTAATTTTGATTTGGACACCGAGACTTTTGCATTCTGGGGCGCGGAAAACAAGTTTGGCGTCGAACCGGCGCGCGTGACGATTTGGATCGCGCCGAACAGCGCCGAAGGCGAAGGCGCAACGCTGGAAATTGTCGCTGGGTCTCGATAAGAGACGAACGATAGTTGCTCATTTGTGGCGAGGGTTCCGGGGCTCGAGACGGGTGTACTTGCGGCCGAAAAATGGAAGTTAGGATTTGATTCCTTCACCTTCCACAATGGTGATGTATCGATCGACCGGCAAGTCCGTGAACGTTTCGACGCGTCCACTTGGCAGCGGCCAGCGAATCTCTAATTTATCAATGCGAGGGTTCGCACCGATGCCCCGGACTTCCCGCGGATCGTGCGAGGACAAGTAGCTTCCGCCTCCGGTTTTCAGCCGCGATCTTTTTAATGTGCCAGCTGTCCAAGTAAGTTTTGCGCCGATGGCGTCGATGTTGCATTTTTTGCCAATCAATTTGACGCCCAGCCAGTGATTTCCCGCGGCGGCAGCGTTTTTCAAAAGCACCGGCGTATCGTTATTGACCGCGATCAATACGTCGAGGGCGCCAATGTTGGTGAAATCGCCGACCGCCAAACCTCTGGCCGCAAAGTTTGTCGTAAAGGCAGATCCCGCGATGGCTGTAACGTTCTCAAGCGTCTTTCCGGTGTTATGAAAAAGCAGGAGAGGCTCTTTATACGTTACGTGACTCGAATGAGATTCGATTTGGTCGTCGGGATGTCCGTTGGCGATGAACAGATCCACATTCCCATCATTGTCATAGTCAAGAAATTTCAATCCCCAACCGCTCATAAGGCGAGTGGTCTTGCCGAGCCCGGAGGCGCCAGCTATATCTTCGAACGTTAGATCGCGATTGTTTTTGTAGATCGAGTACATTTCCTGATCGACGTTGGTCACGAACAGGTCCTGCCAGCCGTCCTGATCGAAGTCGGCAGAATCGACGCCCATTCCGGAACGCTCGCGTCCATCCTGGCTGAAGGCGACTCCCGATTCCAGACCGATCTCGGTAAATTTGCCTCTTTTGTTGAGAAAGAGAAAGTTCTGAACGGTGTCGTTGGCGACGAAAAGATCCATCCAGCCGTCGTTGTTTACGTCCGTGGCCACGACTTTTTCCCATACTGCGTAATGTAAAGGTCAGGAAATCCGTCGCCGTTGTAATCGCCTACGGCTACACCCATGCCGTATCCGCCGCCAGGAACTCCGGCTTTTTCGGTGACGTCGGTGAAGGTGCCGTCGCGATTGTTGTGATAGAGCGCATTGCGAAGCGGCGACTTGGGTGTGAAAAAATCGCATTTTCCGCTGTTCACGAGATAAATGTCCATCCAGCCATCGTTGTCGTAGTCGAGGAACGCACACCCCGCGCCTGTTGTTTCAGGCAGGTAATATTCCGGCGAACGTCCGTTCACGTGCTTCCAGGAGATGCCGCTGGCTGCCGGGGAAATTTCGTCGAAAAATGCACCTGTATCTACCGGCATGCGCGGCGTGCCACGCCTGAAAGGACCAGCGGCCCGGGCGAGGGAAGGCCAACTGCCGATGCTTCCCGCGCCGGCAGTAGCTGCGGCTAAAGCCAGCAAAAATTCGCGTCTTGTGAAGCCGCTCATTGGTTTCTGTTTTTCATGTGAAGTTGCATCGTGAGCGTGGCATTTATTCTGGCAGTTTGGGCCTTCCGTTGCTTCGTTCGCCAAGCTTCCCGTCGACGAGGCCGGACGGTTGCTCACCATACGTGGCCGATGGCATACAGCAGCGTTGCCAGGGACCAGCAGCCGCTGTCCAGTGGGGACGCAACGCGAGAGCCTTGCGGTAAAGCTCAACGGCTTCAGCGAGTCGGTTTTCTTCGCTCGCTTGGGCTGCCTGTTCCACGAGGTTTTTGAACTCCCGAGCATTGGATGGCCTGGTCTGTGCAATCGCCGCAACCGAGAAAATCGATATCGTCGCAAGCAGAAACAGTTTGCGAGCGGTGAAAAAAGAACCTGCCATGGCGGTGAGTGCAGAAAGGATTGCGGAAACCTCAAAAAAGTATCTGTATAAAAAAGAGAAGCTGTCAACCGGGACTTGCTACGTGTCCACAGTTGACAGCTTCCCGGGGTGGTGAGAAATCCGGCCGGGGTTGCTAGCCGGACCCTCTGGGTGAAAACTCTTGTCTAAAAGCTGAATCGCACTTGCGCCTCGATGATACGGCCGTTGAGCGCATTGGTCGCTACTCCGAAGGTGCCGTTTGGCGAGGTTACGCTTTGCGTGTGAGCCACAGGGTCGACCACGATGGTGCCAATATTTTGAGCGCCTAGTGGAGTGAGGTTGAGCTGGTTGAACAGATTGTAAAAATTGGCGCGGAAATCCAGTTTCGCGTTCTCGCCCAAAATGCGCATACGCGGCAATCCGAAAGCTTTTCCGAGCGTGGCGTCAATGGACGAGTAACGCGGTCCGCGGAAAGAATTACGTGCCACACCGGGTGCCGGAGGAATGCCTCCCGAGGTAAGGTCCGGTGGCGTGAAGTAGGAAGTTGACGGATTAGAAAAATTGTTGCTCCCTGGTTCGAATCCCGCGTTGCCGTAGTCGGACCCTGCGCCGCCGAGATAGGCGGCCGGCCGAACATTGCAATATCCGCTATTCGCGTAGACCAGGCTGCAGGTGTTCGGCAAGCCCTGTACTTGGACGTTGTAGAACGGGGTAAAAGGAAAACCGGTGTGGGCGTTGAAAATGCCCGTGACTGTCCACCCGCCTACGATCTTTTCAATCCAGCTATTTGAGCCGCGGAATATGCGAGGAGTCCAGATTCCATAAAGCTTGAAGTTGTGCTTCACGTCGTAATCAGAAGGAGCGAACTCGGCCTGGCGGGTGAATGGATACACTCCCTGGGTGAAATCCCCGTTGAAATCGCCAGAATAGTTATCTTCCGCTTTGGAGAAGGTGTATTGGGCGTCGATTTGGAAGGTGTTCGAAAATTTATGCTGCAGCTCGGTCAGCAGCGCGTTGTATGAGCCATTGGAATCATTGGTGAAGCGCTGGAAATTCTGAATCTGTGGGTTGAGATCCTGAGAGAAAATAAGGTTGAGATTTTGATTACGCGCGTTATGGCGCGTCAAACTGCCTTGATATCCCAGGGAAAATACCCAATTGTGCCCCAGGTCGTACTGTGTACCGAGCGAATAACGGTAGGTCACAGGAGTAGGCAATGCAGCATCGTAGGCGACCAGGGTTACAGGTGCGCCGCTTGCGGGAAGATTATTCGAATTAAAAGCTATCACCGTATTTGGATTAGCAGGGAACCCGTTGAAGTCGTGGGGATCGCTGGAAGGAGCGTACAGAATGTTCGAACCGAACAGATTCTCTCCGGCGACCAGAGGCGGATTGCCTCGCCCATTCAAAGCAAAGGCCTGTTCTTCACGGCTATAACCGACACCGAAGCCTCCGCGGACCACGAGCCTGTTACTTAGTCCATGCTTGAAGACACTGTTCGGGCTCCAGGCGAAGCCAATCTGCGGACCCCAATTGTTCGTGCTGCTTTCGTAAAGATTCCCGCCTACGCGTACGGAAGCTCCAGTCAGAGGATTCGGAGCAGCGCCTACGACTGCAACGCCGAGGTTTCCGAACTTTTCGTAAATTGGGCCAAAGTACTCCCAGCGCAAGCCGAGATTGAGCGTGAAGTTGGGTTTCACTTTAATGTCATCTTGAAGAAAGCCGGCATAACTGTTGGAGCGAATGTAGTGCCTGGTTTGAGTCAGTTCTCCCGATAACGGGTTGAAGGTAGCATTTTCCTGAATGGGCGCGTCATTGGTGAAATCCCATAAGTTTTTAAAAAGATATTGCGGCAGTGCGCCGCCAGCGCTCACGTCAGTGTTCTGATCTCGATAAAGTTCGAATCCGAACTTCAAGGTATGACGACCGGTAACTTTTGTCGCCATGTCGCGGAAGTTGTAAGACGTTTTGTAAAAAATGCCGGGCCCATTGGGCCCGAAGATAAATACAAATCCGTTTATGTTGCCAAAACCGTTGAGGACATCTTGCGGCAGTCCGAAAGGCTGCTGAGGATTGGACTGTAACTCATCGAAATGCCAACGGGAAACGTTGAAACGCGCCTCGTTAATGAGGGTCGGTGCGAAGGTGTGCTGCCAAAGCGCGGTAGCGCTTTGGTTGAGACGATCCGAGTGCCATAAATTCGCGGCACGTGCATTGCCGTTGAAGAAAGTGGCGTCATTCGGCACCCAGTAGATGCTAAAGGTAATGAGATCGTTGCGAGTGACTTGGAAATCCAAGCGGCCGTTGTACTGAGTGGCGGTACTGTCAACGGGACTTTTAGTTTGCACAAACGCGATATCAGGAATGCCATCCAAGCCGCCGCCGACACCGAATGGCGTGGCCGCCGTACCGAAGGACGGGTCATGCGTCCCCAGCGCTTGGCCCGTTAGCGGCGAACCAATGTCCAAGCCCTGTGAACCGTTCGTGCCGATCGGATTGCAAGCGACGCCTTGGGTGAACCCGGCATCCGAGCACGCTCTCGGGATAATCGTGTTGAAAACCGTGCCTTCTCCAGGAAAGCTCAATAAGCCGCTCGCGATACTACCGGGCGCACCTTGTGAAAGGAACTGCGACGTCTCAGCCCAAGTATTGTTTGTGGATTGGGAGCTGTTCCTGAGCGTTTCGTAGGAAAAAAAGGCGAACACGCGATTTTTGATGATAGGTCCTCCGACGCTGCCACCATACTGATTGAAACGGTTCGTGGCGCGCTGAACAGCACGGACTCCCTGCCCGAACTCCCGTTGGAAGGCATTTAATCCCGGGCGATCGATTTTGAGGAAAAGGCTTCCGTGGTATTGATTGGTTCCGTTCTGCGATACCAATTCGATTTGTGCCCCACTAGTACGGCCATATTGCGCGTCGTAAGAGTTGGCGGTGACGCGGACTTCCTTGATGGATTCTTCGTTGGGCGTAATAATCGCAGCGCCCCCCCAATCCAGACTGTTCACGGAGACGCCGTCAACCTGAAAGCTATTCGCGGTGTTGCGTTGACCGTTGGCGTTAACCTGCACTTGATTTTCGGTTGCGAAAATAGTGTTCGTGGCGTTGGGGCCGCCGGGGCCCTGGCTACCCGGAGTATTCTGTGATCCGCCGCCTGCGCTATGTGCGGCATCTCCAAAAACACCTGGAGCCAACCGCAAGAGTTGAAAGGGATCGCGGCCGAATGAAGGCAAATTCTGAATTTCATGGCTACTCAGTGTTCCGCTGATGTTGCCCGTCTGTGTGTCGATCGCTGGAACAGCGTCGCCACTCACTGTAACCGTCTGGTTTACATCTCCGATCTCAAGCCTCACATTAATACCCTGGGTCCGTTCGCCTTGGACGGCGAGGTCTTCCAGCGTCTTTTTCTTGAAGCCCGGCTTTTCGATCTCGAGCTTGTACCTGCCAGGTGGGAGACTTAGAAAGTTATATACTCCCTCGGAATTAGTGGTGATCTGATTGATTTTGTTTGTTTCTTGGTTCGTTAATGTAACGTTTGCGTCCGCTACGGTATTCCCTTGTTGGTCAAGAACTACTCCTTGGATTCCTGCCCGGTATTGCGCTACCGCCCCAGGCGGCAAAACACCTAGGCATGCGATGAGCAAAAGCCCACACACAGCCATTTTCCCCAATTTCATTTCACACCCCTTAAGAAAGGTCGCTGGCCCGGCCCCCTTGCCATGCCAGCAGCAACTAAATCGGTTAAGTACTACAGTTCTGGAATATAGTCATGTAAAATCCGCTTGTCAACGATTCTTAATTTCGATGCTTGGCCGATCCAAATCGGCGCTTCGTGGGGTAGCGATCACAGTTTGACGTGCGTACGCGCGGCGCTTTCGGGGAACTATTTTACTCTCACAGATTGAATGCAATTGATGATGGAGGAAAGTGGATGATTCCGGGTCTGTGCCGCCGATTTGCTCTTGACTCGCTGCGATACATTATCGTTATAGTTCTCGCCGGCACTTGCCTACTGACCATACCATCACGTTCGAGCGCCCAGACCTCTTATTATCGCCACATCTTTTTCGACAATGGGCCGCGGACTTCTGCGTACTTCTATACTTCAGGGAAGGCGGTTGCGCCCAGCACGGTCGAGTTCCAGAACGGCAAGCTGCCGCTCGATTCCAAGATTTTTCTGACGCCGCCCAACTCCATACGTTTGTCGTGGCAGTCCAGCGCTGGCGGCTCCTGGGGCGCAGCAGTCCATGTGCTTGAATTCCGCGGTCGCGAAATTCTTTTTGACGGCGACACGCTGTCTTTTTGGCTTTTCTCACCCCAAGCAATCACTGCTTCGGCTCTGCCTGAACTGAGGCTTCATGACACTCGCCGCGGATTTTCGGCGGCCATCCGTGTTGGAGAATTTTGTGGCGATGTTCCGGCAAAGAAGTGGATTCGGGTAGCCATTCCTTTTCGCCGCATCGCGGCCGATTCAGTGACTTCGTTCGATCCGCGACGGCTGGCCTCGTTGTCTTTCGAGCAGTCGGTGGCCGATGCGACGCCACACGCACTGTTCGTTGACGAAATTCGTATCGAAGGGGCTCCTGCCTCGTCGTCTTCGAATGAGGCGATGCGTGCTGCGCCGAAGAATCTCCGGGCGCGCGCGTACGAACGTCACGTTGATCTCAGTTGGGATGGTTCTCCTTCGGGCTCGGGTGACGAAGCCGCGCTCGGCCGCTACATTATTTATCGTTCATTCGACGGATCGCATTTCGAGCCAATCGGGATGCAAACTCCCGGCGTTAACCGGTATACGGACTTTCTCGGCAAAGTTGCCGAGACTGCGCATTACAAGGTTGTGGCGTCAGACGCGAATTACCGCGAGTCGCCTGCATCTGCAGTCGTTTCCGCGACGACGCACGCGATGACTGATGATGAACTGCTGACTATGCTTCAGGAAGGCTGCTTCCGCTATTACTGGGAAGCCGCGCATCCCGATTCCGGTATGATTCGCGAAAATCTTCCAGGTAACGATCGTATTGTCGCCACTGGCGCGTCTGGGTTCGGCATTATGGCGCTGGTTGTGGGAGTTGAGCGCGGGTTCATCACGCGGGAACAGGGCGTCGAGCGGCTAAACAGGATCACGACGTTCCTCGACAAGGCTCCGCGCTACCATGGGGCGTGGTCGCATTTTATGGACGGCAAAACCGGTCAGTCGCTTCCGGTTTTTGATGTGATTGATAGCGGCGGGGACCTCGTGGAATCGGCGTTCCTGATCGAAGGTCTTCTCGCCGCGCGGCAATACTTCAATCGCCCGACGCCGCAGGAAACAGCACTCGCCAAGCGCATCACGCGTCTTTGGGAAACCCTGGAGTGGGATTGGTACCGAAAATCGCAGGACAGCGACGCGCTTTATTGGCATTGGACGCCGGAGTGGACCTGGTTCATCAATCATCGGCTGACCGGATTTAACGAAACGATGATCGTCTATCTGCTGGCGATTGCCTCGCCGACGCATGCTGTTGCGCCGGAGCTTTACTACACGGGTTGGGCAGGCCAGTCTGAAGCCGCGGCGCTCTATCGCAAGGGATGGTCGGGTTCATCCGAAGGAGAGCATTACGCGAACGGCACGACCTATTCTGGAATCAAGTTAGACGTTGGCGTTGGAAGCGGTGGCCCACTGTTTTTTGCGCATTATTCCTACATGGGATTCGATCCGCATGCGCTTACGGATCTTTATACAAATTATTTTGAGAACAACCGCAATATGGCGTTGATTAATTTGGCCTACGCGAAGGAAAATCCCGGTAAACACAAAACGTACAGTGCCGACGCCTGGGGATTAACGGCAAGTGACGGCCCGAAGGGCTACGTGCCGGAAGCACCCGATCTGCAGGACGACAAAGGTACGCTCGCTCCCACCGGCGCGCTTGCTTCATTTCCGTACACGCCCGATGCGTCAATGGCCGCATTCAAGCATTTTTATCGCGATTTGGGGGATCGGCTCTGGGGAATTTACGGTCCGATTGACGCTTACAATCTGGACGAAGACTGGTGGTCGCCCATCTATATGGGCCTGAACCAGGCGCCGATTACGGTGATGGTGGAAAACTACAGGTCGGGCTTGGTCTGGAAACTCTTCCACGCTAACCCTGAAATTCAATCCATGCTCGAAAAACTTGACGCCACAACAGCGGAACTGCGCGCGCACCAAACTCAAACTTCAAAATAACCGAAGCTCTTCAAATCAACATAAAAATCAGATCGTCGCCTGCTGACAGCGATCCATTGCAATCAACGTTTTAAATGACTCGCGTGGCGTGGGATGAATTGCGCGCGGATTCACAACCTCACAGCCTTTTGCGGTCACCGACACTACATCCCGCGTCATGAAAAACCGGATAAAACAATATAGCTACCTATACGTATTAAGTCGGTTTGACTTAACGACTATGAAAGACTTAAATCGTACTACTCATTTGTCCGCTTTCCGTGCACGCGGCTGTGGGGTATCTCTTTCATCTCTGGGGACGTCATGCGACAGAATTGTCTCTTTTCTATCCTGGTCTTCTCCGTTCTACATCTGTTCGTGCTTTCCGCAAGCCGCGCTCAAGCAGGTAATGGTGAGCTTACTGGCGAGGTTCGTGATTCGAGCCAGAAAGTCGTTCCTGACGCTCGAGTTGTATTGACCGAACAAGGCACCAACCTCCGCTACGAATACATCACGAATGACGCGGGCATTTATGAGTACTCCAGTTTGAAACCGGGACACTACTCGCTGGCGGTCGAGAAAAACGGCTTCGAGCGCTATGAGCGTCAAAATCTGACGGTTCGGACGGGTGAAAGACTCCGTGTGGATGTCGCGTTCGCCGTAGGGGCGGTCACGACGAGTGTCGTTGTGCGAGAAGAAGCATCACTGTTGCGCACCGAGTCCGCAACTCTGGGTCAAGTTATCGACTCGAGAGCGATCCCCGCACTGCCACTAAACGGCCGCACCTTCATCAATCTGATTGGACTGGCTCCCGGAATCGCATTGCCTCCCGGGTCTGCCCTGCCGAGACTCAGTGGGAGCCGCCCACGCACAAACGAATATCTTTACGACGGCCTAGGTGTCTTGCAACCGGAGCCCGGGCAGGTGGCCTTCTTTCCCATCATTGATGCCATTCGCGAGTTCAACGTGCAGACCAATGATTCCTCGGCCGCCTTCGGCCGGTTTAATGGAGGCGTCATCAATCTGACGACGAAGTCCGGCAGCAATGACTTCCATGGAACCGTATTTGAGTTTCTGCGGAACGAGGCCCTGAACGCCCGCAACCTCTTCGCTCCCGCAACGGCCGCAAACGCCAACAAACCGGAGTTCCGCAGAAATCAATTTGGATTCGTGCTCGGCGGCCCGATCATTCACGACAAGACATTTTTCTTTATCGACTATCAGGGCACGCGGCAACAGATCGGTCGCGTCGTTACTTCCACAATTCCCACGACAGCTGAACGTCTCGGCGACTTCTCCGCGCTCCTGGGTGTACCTCTGTACCGTACGCCATCCGGCACAGTGACCACGTCGCCAGGCGGAAATACGCCGATCACCACTACGGACACTTCCGGGAACACAATCCAAGTGCGCCAAGGCATGATTTTTCGTCCTTCGGACCATCATGCCTATGCAGGAAATCTGATTCCCACTGACACCTTCGATCCTGCCGCTGCATCGCTCCTTGACCGTTATCCGCAACCGACTTCTTCTGAGCTTGCGAACAATTTCCGAAGGCTTGGCAATGAGCCCGACAATCAAGACCAGTTTGACGTGCGCATCGACCATCGCTTCACGGAACGGGACCAATTCTTTGCGCGCTACTCGTATTCCAAAGATTTTACGCAACCGGTAACTCCACTGCCCGATGGAAGTGGCGCGATCGGCGGGGGAGCGGCGTTAGGGCCTCAGGACACTCTGGCGCAGTCGCTTGCTGGCAACTACGTCCATCTGTTTTCTCTTCGCTTGGCTAACGATTTCCGTTTCGGCTACACGCGAAGGTCCGTGGACCGCGCGGCACTGCTCCTTTTGTCCTCACCCTCAGGTAGCCTGGGCATCCCGGGAATTCCCGCCAGTGGCGCGTTTGAACACGAGCTGCCTGCCTTCACGATCAGCGGATTCCAACAATTGGGCCCGCCTGCCAACACCGCATCTTCCTTCCGAACCGACGTTACGGAGTTTGCCGACACGGCTTCCTTCATGAAAGGGCGTCATTCGCTAAAGTTTGGAATCGATAACCGCATTTCGCGCTTGGACGTAGTTCAACCTCCGTCGCCTGCAGGTTCGTTCACGTTTAGCACCCTCTTCACCAACTTGAATAATGTCGCGGGCACGGGCTCATCCCTGGCGAGTTTTCTGCTTGGACAGGTGCAACAATTTTCCATTGATGTTCAGCAGCACGTTTTGCAACCCCGTGCTTGGTTTCAGGAGTGGTTTGTCCAGGACGACTGGAAGGTGACTTCCCGTCTGAACTTAAATCTCGGCGTTCGCTACACGCTGAACTTCCCATCAACCGAAGCTCACGACCAGGGGGCGGTTTTCAATCTTCAGACTGAGCAGTTGCAGTACCTTGGGAAAAATGGATTTTCGCGTTCTTCGAGAACGCTGCACTGGAAAGACCTCGGCCCGCGCCTGGGGCTGTCGTATCTCGTCACGAAAAAAACTGTCGTGCGAACAGGATATGGTTTGACATTCTTCGATCAAGCGGGAATCACCACGCCGTTCACGAATCCGCAATTCCCATTTGTGCAGACGGTAACGCAAGCGACGCTTGACAACATCACTCCGGCGTTCGTGTTGTCCAATGGCCCCACCGTTCAGCCCGTGGATCTAACCCCGGACGTCGGATTGGGACAGGGCGTATTCACTGTCGACCACGACTTGGGTTCTGGCTATGTCCAGCAGTGGAACTTTGCCGTGCAACGAGAAATCACGCCGAATCTGACTTTTGAGATCGCGTACGTAGCATCCAAAGCTACGCACCTGGGAGATCCGGACGCGAACATCAACCAGCTCACACCCGAACAACTAGCGACAGGAGCATCCTTGTTGACCAAAGTCCCGAACCCTTACTTCGGTCAGATACCAGCCTCCTCGTCGATCGGCCAAGCCACAACGACCCAGGCGCAACTCTTGAGGCCATTCCCACGATTCACGAACGTGACATTCTTCCGCAACAATATTGGGAATTCGAGTTATAACGCGGTGCAAGCCAGGCTTGAGAAAAGATTCTCACGCGGCCTTTCTCTTTTGGTCAGTTACACGCGTTCCAAGCTGATTGATGATGCGTCTTCTGTGTTTGACTCCTCGATCTTCACTGGGCCAGTCGCCAATTATCCGGTAGCAAACGGCTTCGACCGAAGATTGGATCGGGACGTCTCGAACGGCGACATTCCTAATGTGACCGCAGTCAGCTGGACCTACGAGATTCCCGTGGGGCCGGGGCACAACCTGAACCCGAAAGGAATCGCCGGAAAGTTCACAAACGGTTGGCAGATTTCCGGGATCGTTTCGATTCAGTCCGGAATTCCCGTCGCCGTCACACAAGCCACCAATTTCAACGCGTTTGCTGGATACGGCACGCAACGACCCAGCTGTGTAGCGAACACAACGCTCCCGGATTCGGAGCGCTCGACCGCGAAGTTTTTCAATGTGGACGCTTTTCAGATCACGCCGCAATTTTTTCTGGGAACCTGCTCGCGCAACCCAGTACGCGGCCCGTCGTATCAAGACGCGGACCTGGCGCTGATTAAAAGAACAATGATTACGGAGAGATTCAGTCTCGACTTCCGCACAGAAGTCTTCAACCTCACGAACACGCCGCCGCTCGGGGCTCCGAATGCTGTTGACGGCAGCACAGGATTTGGCTCCATCACTACGGCCGGTGATCCGCGCGTGATGCAGTTCGCGCTCAAATTCAACTTCTGAAGACCAGAGCAGCGGACTCATAAAGCACCTGCGAGTCCGCCTAATTTGCCCATAATGGCCCTTGTCGGGATAGACGGACTTGCCGGAGCGGCAAGTAACAAAGGGACTCTGACCCTTGTGACTCAGTCAAGTTTGCATAATTTTACTCTTGAGCGACGCAACCACCTGTGAAGGTGTGAAGGTCTTGAATCAACTAGCCCTTCGTAACTTTCTTCGCCTGCGCCCGGAATCTTGCCCACCGCAACTTTGTTGCCCTTGAAATCTTCGCCCTCGCAGCAGCGGACAGTACCCGCTTCTTGACCTGTGTAACTTCTCGGACGGTCGTATCGCCTAGTGCTTTCGCTGCGGCGCGGACGCCGCTTAATTTGCCCTGCAACTTACTCAGTTCTTTTTCGAGCTTTCGTTCTTCACGCTTGATTGCCGCAAGTAGGTCCATGAATCCTCCGCATGGAATCTATCCCAATTTGGATCTGATGCGCCAGACGTGCTCCGAGAGGAAAGTGCCTTGCTATAGACTAATGTAGCGCAGTTTTGAAGCGGCGTCCGAAGTTTCCAAGTTTCCTACCATTCCGCAATTGAGTGGTACTCCGTCTCCTGCAAGCTGTTTGAGTCGATTCAGTAAGAGCGATAGTGCTCAGGTCGGACCAAACCGAGAATCTCATCACCTGCCACGACGGCTGTGTTCTCATTACAGCCCAATAACCCAATAACAAGAGGAACGAAGTAAGAAAAATCACGCTGCAGAAGGCTATAACCACACAAGGATATGCGGCTCTGGCAGCCATCCTGCGAGTATACAGGGCAAGGCTTCAAACAGGGAAAGTAGACCTTGTGACCGCGAGACGCAGATACCGTCGAAGTCGGAACCTTCGCGAAAGCTGGTCGGGCCAATGGACGATTTCCCGACTTACCCGGAGTTAGGCGCAGTCGTGTTATAAAATGACATCTTAGCGGAGGCGAAGGGCGAAAAATCGATGCCAATGAATCGAAAACGCATCTCGGTCTTGCTCTTGATCTATCTTGCGGGCGCGCTTCTCGATGCTCATGCACAGGACGTTGGCAAATCTCTCCCGGAGAAACTTGGCTTTGCCCGTGATGCCAAGCTGTTAATCATTCACGCCGACGACGTGGGCATGACTCATTCTGTGAATGTGGCCACGATCAAGGCTCTCGACACTGGTCTCGTCACCTCTGCCAGCATTATGGTGCCCTGCCCGTGGTTTCCGGAGATTGCCGATTACGCTAAATCTCATCCCGAAATCGATTTCGGCCTCCACCTTACACTGACCAGCGAGCGCATCTACTACCGCTGGGGACCCGTAGCGTCAAAAGACAAGGTCCCGAGCCTGGTCGACAAGAACGGCTACTTTCATCACGATTGGTCGCGAGACACTCACATCGATCCGAAGGATGCAGAACTGGAGCTTCGCGGACAAATTGACCGCGCTTATGCGATGGGGATCCGCCCTTCGCATCTTGACTCTCATCAATACCGTCTGATCAATAATGGCAAGGAACTTTTCGACGCATTTCTTCGCGTCGCTCACGCGTACAGGCTTCCGGTTTTTGTCACGCGCGACTGGTTCGCGGAACAGACCTATCTTGAATCCAGCCTCGCTCGCGACGACATCGTGCTCGATCACACCGTCACTATCGATCCCGCCGTCCCTCCGGAAAAGTGGGTTGAATTCTATAAGACGGCCCTGAAGAATCTTCAACCGGGCATAACCGAATTCGTCATTCACCTCGCATTAGATGATGACGAAATGAAAGCTGCCACACGCGAGCGCGACACATGGGGCGCCGCCTGGCGCCAGCGTGATTTCGATTTCTTTACTAGCCAGGAGTTCCGCCTGTTGCTTCAAGAGCAAAACATTAAGCTGATCACCTGGCGGCAGTTAGGCGACGCGATCAAGCAGTAACCCCGAAGCCCGGTCCGCTCCGAGCAGCTGCCTGGATAAATGTGTTGTTAGCGCGACGCCCGCTATTTGACCGGATAGTGGCGCGTTGCTTCGTTCAGACAAAACGTGGATATGCCGCTCAGCTAAGAAGTATATCGAACGATGTTCTCGTGCCTGATAAACCTTCAGACGCCGAAATCGGAGAAGTGAACTCCTTCCAAAACCACATGTACGATTATCCGACAAATCAGAGTTACACGGATATACTCGCATTTAGAGGCGCGACTCATGGCCCAACCAAAGAGAATCCTGTACCGGGGCGTACCTATGATTGAAGGGTGGCCGGAGAAAATTATGGCTGCCCAGGAGATTGTGTCCTTCAAAAGCGAGGGACGAGACATTCCGCGCATTCGTTACGGCAGTGAAAAAAACTGACTGGGATGCTGCAAATATACCGTGCCACGATTGCCGGGTCCTTGCAGGTGAGTTCCATGTGCCGAGTTGCGATGTCGAGGAATGCCCGGTCTGTGGAGAGCAGCTCATCTCGTGTGATTGCGAGTTCGATGACCCCGCCCAAGTGCCTTTTCTATTGCGCCTCGAGCGCGTCGATCATTGGGAGCGTATCGCATCCCGCAGGAGACCGGCCTTCTCATCCCATCTGGTAAACGCGCAAACCGTCAATGTGGATTCCAACGGGAAACCTGGCCGCGCACTTTTCCGATTATGCGACGCCATATAAAAGGGTGCCCTTTGTGGAGTAGGGTTTGGGTGCTTGCCTCAAACCATCCAGAAAGGAACACCCTTTTATGACTAGCGCCATTAAATATATCGGCATGGATGTTCACAAGGAAAGTATTTCGGTTGCGGTCAGAAATTCTGCCGGCAAAGTCGTGATGGAAAGTGTCATCGAAACCAAAGCCAGCATGATTCTGCAGTTTATCAACGGGCTGCGCGGAGATTTGCAGGTCACCTTTGAAGAAGGAACGTCGGCCGCCTGGTTGTACGACTTATTGAAACCGCACGTCACAAAATTGGTGGTGTGCGATCCGCGAAAAAACAAGTCCATGCGGGAAGGCAACCAGAGCGACAAGATCGATGCTCGCCGATTGGCCGAGCTGTTGCGTCTCGATCATCTCACTCCGGTTTATCACGGCGAACATGGCCTACGAACCCTGAAGGAACTGGTGCGCAGTTATCTGACCATCACCAAAGACCTGGCACGGGTGAAGTCACGGGTGAAAGCCATTTATCGGAGTTGGGCCATTCCTTGTACCGGCAAGCAGGTTTATGCGCGGCGTCATCGTGCCGAGTGGCTAGGGAAGATCAACGAACCCGGGGTGCACCGGCGGGCTGAATTTTATTACCAACAACTCGAGGCATTGCGAGTGGTGCGCCAGGAAGTGCGGAGAGATCTGCTCGCCGAGAGCAAGAAACAGAAGGCTTGGAAACGGCTCTGTGAGATTCCCTCGATTGGTCCGATCCGGGCGGCGGTGTTGCTGGGCATCCTGCAGACGCCGCATCGTTTTCGCACCAAGCGGCCGTTGTGGAATTACGGTGGTTTAGCCATCGAGATGCACAGCAGCGCCGATCACCGCAGGGTCGACGGACAACTGCAACGATCCAGGAAGAACGTCTTGGTTCGGGGCCTCAACCGAAACTGCAATCACGTATGCCGGTGGAGAACGCGATCCAAAACGCTCAGGTCATTCGCTTTGGGACCTTCGAGGTAGATCTTAACGCCGGTGAAGTGCGCAAAGGCGGGGTCAAGCTGAAGTTGAGCGGCCAGCCTTTCCAAGTACTCGTCATTCTGCTCGAGCAGCACGGCAAAGTCGTCACCCGCGAGCAACTGCAGCAACGCCTCTGGCCCGACACCTTTGTGGATGTCGATCACAACCTGAATACCGCCATTAACAAGATTCGTGAGGCGCTCGGCGACTCGACGGAAAATCCAAGATTTGTCGAGACGCTGCACAGGCGCGGATACCGACTCATCGGTCAGATCGCAACTCCGGTACTGCCCGTAATTCTGATCGAGCCGGATCACGTCAAGCCCCCTCGTACAATATGGCTGAAGATCGCACCAGGTATTCTGGCCACTTTGGTCTGTACTGCGGGAGTGGGGGTGGCGTATCGATAGTTCGGCACGGGCCTCCGCTTGAGCAGGCTCGACCACTCACGCCCTTGCCGTTTACGTCGCTTCCAGGAGTGGAGACTTCCCCGGCATTCTCCCCGGACGGATCGCGAATCGCTTTCGCGTGGGATGGTGATCCCACCTCGCACAAAAAGGGCTTTGATCTCTATGTCAAGGGCATCGGCAGCGAAACTATGTTGCGTCTGACGCAGAATCCCTCAGAATCGATTAGTCCCGCTTGGTCCCCCGATGGCACGCAGATCGCATTCCACCGAATGGCCGGTGCCGACACTGGCATCTATGTCGTCCCAGCTCTCGGCGGCCCGGAACGAAAGCTACGCTCCACGCGTATACCCTTTAGCGTCGCTGCTCCGATAAGTTGGTCGCCGGACGGCAAGTGGATCGCGTTCCAGGATCTCTTGCCCAGGGAGCCCGTGCACCGGATATTTAGGCTCTCACTCGACACGTTGGAGACATGGCTGATTCCCCACGAACCCAGGTGCCGTCACGACGCGATGCCCACATTCTCTCACTCTGACGCTGAGTTGGCCTACTTTTGCGTGCGCAGTACGAATGAGTTGGAGCTGATTTCCATCGAGCTTCCGGATGGCGCGCCGAAAAGCGTTGCCTTGGTTCCGACCTATACGTCAGGCCTCACATGGGCCGCGGACGACAGCAAATTGATTTTTTCTCAGTCGACCAGTGTAGCCCGTGAACTCTATGAAGTTGAGCTTGCGGACGGTTCGCTGCGGCGGCTCCCCCTTCCGCCGAATGCCACCAAGCCAGCGGTTTCCTCGAAGGGCGACAAACTTGCCTATAGCGCTAGTTCCGACAGGATTAATATCTGGCGAAAGAACCTCCTTCATCCGGAGTTGCCCCCCGTGAAGCTCATTTCTTCAACGCAGGTTCAGAGCCGAGCTCAGTACTCTCCGGATGGCAAGCATATCGCCTTTCACTCTACTCGCTCTGGGCCTGGGAACCTCTGGGTGAGCGACGCCGATGGCACTAACTTGGTGCAACTCAGCAAGCTCGAAGCCGTGGGTATTCCTCACTGGTCGACTGACTCCAAACAAATCGTGTTTCAATCGAAACCCAAAGCAAATGTTGAAGCTTACCTCGTCGATATTTCGGAACGCGTCCCGAGAAAGCTCATTACGACCAGTGTCGACACAACTACTCCGAGTTGGTCGCACGATGGCAATTGGATTTACTTCAGGTCCCACGAAGCTTTTGGACACAAGCTCTACCGTTGCCCGGCTGGCGGCGGCCAGAAGGTTCTCGTTTCCGCAGACCCGGATTCCATAGGTCCAATGGAATCTTCCGATGGTCACGAGGTCTACTTCGCTGAGCGTGAGTTGAATGCCCTGTTGATGAAGGTCTCGCTGGAGCATTCCAATTCCGCGCCATTGGCGAACGGTTTACTTCGGGTGAGCAACTGGAGCTTATGGGCCATCGCGGCGGAAGGTATCTATTTTGTCCCTGCAGATGCGCCCATGTCCGTGAACTACTTTGATTTCACCACGAAAGAAATACGAGAAGTCTTCAAAGTTGACAAAAATTTCGATGATGGACTGTCCGTATCGCCGGATGGCCAATGGCTGCTCTATTCACAACTCGACGAGGAAGACAGCGACATCATGCTGGTCGATCATTTTGGCTAACACCTTAAATTCTCGGTGAACGACGTGCATTCTTGATCGTTCACATCTGACACAAAGTACATTGGGGACTTGTCCGGTTAGGCGACTACACGGGAGTTGGCCGTAAAGACTCAACTGAAGTGTCAGCTCACCCAAAACTCAGAATTTGCCGGAGCATCTAAATACAACGCAACTACGTTGCCCTGGCTATCCAGCACCACTAGCTTATTCCTCGTGAATCCCATTCCGCATAGTCCGCCGCAGTGAAATGCCCATTCCAATGTGAGGTCCGCGACATAGACATTGGTGAAAGCGTCTTTACCGTGTGAGTAGTACTCGAAGTGTTTTATTCCCGCCTCGTATTTCAGACTCGTGGCTTCTGCGGTAAAGCCGGTGGATAGGTGCGGCTCCTTTCTTGCGGCGACACTGAGGTCGTAGTAGTAGCGGACTGCTCTCGCGGTAACTGTTTTTGTAAGCTCGATCCTATCATTGCCGGGGAAACCCCATATTGGGGCCATTTCTTTCGCGGATTCATCTACCCGTTCGCCCAATGAGCTGAATACATCTTGAATCATTTCACTGGGTCCGGGATAGACCGCTTCGGCCCTCCTGAGCATGGCTTCTTCGATTAGATCAGCAAACGACCTCGCAATATGAATCTTGTACCGGCCTTTATCGTCGCTAGTCTGCTGAAGATCAATCATCATGTCAGGATCGTAGACAATCCACGCAGCATGCGCATCAGGCGTCAGGCTCTGCAAAAATTCAATATGCGGACGCGCTTTTTCATATTTTGTTATCCAGTCTTTTACAGAGTCAACGCGCTCTGCGTCGTCGGAATACGATCGTTCCAGATATAGAGCACACGGTTCGTAAGCTTCCTGAGGAGCGTTTTGAATTTTGGAAATGCAAATGCTGTACGGGTCTGTCCGTGCTGGGCGTCCGTCCTGCGCCGGAGACACGATGCTAGCGACCACGATGAAGAGACACGCCGCAGTGAATGATCGGGCCTCCATTTGCATTCCTTGGTGGCTATTATAATTGCCGCTGAAGATCCTGGTAAACGCGCTAATCGTCCATGTGGATTTTGACTTTTCCGATTACGCGACTACACAGGAGTTCCGTCCTCAGACGGAGTGCACATGCACTAAACCCGAAACTGCCGCAGATGATGGTCCAGATGCTGATACATCAACGCCGCCCATTCCTCCGGAGTCAGCGGCCCGAAAAAGAAATGCGGATGCTTCGTGCATGCCCCAGGCCCACCCGCTGCAAAGCGGTCAATGAAATCGCGCAGCCGTTGCCTCTCCGCCACGAAGTCCCTTTCATCGCTCACCACTAAGCTCTTGTCCGTCCCCACATTGCGGGGCATCGGTTTCTCATTCACGATCATAGACTTCTTCGCGAACCGCCCCAACAGCCGCCCAATCAATATCCGCGGCGGAGTTCTTTCCCCCACCGCCATCTCCATTGCCGCGGAGCAATGCGCCAGCGTCTGCGCTGGATTCATCTTGCCCCACAGCCGCTCGCTATCCGCCTTCAGTTGTGCCATCCGTTCCTTCACCTCTCCCACCGTCGCCGCTTCAAATAGATTTTTCATGCGTTAGCTCCTTGCCGCGCACACCACCATCTGCGAAATCCCGAAGCTTGTGGCGCTTGCCATTGGCTAATGTATGTCCTGCCTTGTGGTCAGGTATAACAATCCAGAACGCCATACTCTCGAAGTATAAATCAACCGCGCCAGCGGCCGCTTCCACATGACGCGCTAATCGGAAAAGTCCTATAAAAAGGAATGTCAAGAGAAAAATCTCCCCCATTGGCTCGATGCCGGTCCCATTTGTCTCGGCATTCAGCCCAACTGTTTGAACGTGCACTCCTACTCCGAGAGTGGTCTTGCTCAGGCCCA